>Ga0307517_10005187_pt1 | contig 19760 bp, 23 predicted proteins | sample 23_EM_MG_FD_194515 | JGI IMG/M metagenome (GOLD analysis project Ga0307517, IMG submission 194515) | Populus trichocarpa ectomycorrhiza microbial communities from riparian zone in the Pacific Northwest, United States - 23_EM | ecosystem: Host-associated > Plants > Roots > Unclassified | place... | reverse complement strand
TTAAATAAGAGAATGAATCGGCTTTTTTAAGCAAAGAGTTGCTTAATGAAATTCTGCTTGAATTGTCTTATTTTGAATTTAAGGCAATTTAAGAGCGACTTAAGCAACATGATGTTTTCCTGATGTGAAAAAGCGACACGCTGGCTGGTGTTGTCAATAAGTCTTATGTCTAGACGGAGCTCGAGATAGCTGGATCCTCGCACAATATCTTGGGTTACAGTGTCGCCACAGCCGAGATGAAAGCGTCATTTGCAATTGCATCATGATAAAGCACTTAAAGTTAAAGTTAAAAGCTTAAAACTTTAAACGTGACTGGCGTGACCATTGTCCCTTTCGATTTTCGATCGATTCGAGTCAGTATGGCAAGCTTCAATTTTAACTCAAATCACCTTACTGTGCTTGAGGGGAAGTTGACGGCCTTCATAGGTCACGACAATGAAGATGATAGTGACGACGCTGAAGGCTCGAAGGATGATCATGGTGGTGTGAATGCTCTTGTCGCGATCCTTCAAGAGGCATGCAGCCTCGTTCGCGACACTGATGGGGTCGCTCCTGACTTCAAGACTATTGTCGATAGAGTGGACAAATTGATCAACAGTGCTGTCGATTATACCTACAACGATGGCGAACTCTGCGATTTCATGCCGTCATTTGCTCATTCAGATACATATCCAGAGCTTCCTGGCAACATAGGTTATGAAAAAGGGGCATTCTGTACGTTTCAACCCTCCGAGTCTGTGTCAACCGGGCTCTAATTTTTATATATAGCTAATAACCAAATAGACATGCTTAAGTCACTCATGTCATTCATGAAGGGGAAGTTTGAAGGGGGTGCGCATCACATTTATCACATTAAAAAAGCTGACTTGGACATAGATCCGTTTAATTCTGAGGAGGCAAGACAAATGCTAAAAGGCCCAGAACCTTGGTTCAAGTCGGTGAAGCCTCACCCGCTAACAACCCGCTTGTCCCGCTTTCGAAACGATGTTACCATGTCTGCGACATCCGATCAACCCCATGCCAACATCATCTATCAGGCTCGATGTGAAATAACGAGTCAATCAATTAACGCCCCCATCGGCCTTACCATCAGCGCCAATGGCACAGTGTTGGTAGCTCATGGGATGGGAGGATACAAGAATCGAGTACCAGCCCTTTGGTACTACTCCCTCGAAGATACGGATGCCTTTCCTGATAAGCGCCGTGTAAAGGTTGGCCTCTCAGATATCGCATACTGGACCACCACAGATGAGGAGAGGAAACTCATGTTCGCAGCAGACAGAGACAGAATCAAGTCTTATGCATGGGGACCTTCTGAGAACAACAAACGTGGCGGAATGCCGATTCATACCATGGATACTGGCTCCTGTACAGGCCCTTTGGCCGTTCTGTCTAGTGGCCGATTAGTTCGAGCCGGCAAAGGTTCCGTCGCCGTCTGGAATCTTGACACACTTCCCACTCACGGAATCAAGGGGAAAACTCCCATTGGGGAGGGGATCGATATAGAGAATACCTGGAGAGATGACCCCGAGTCCATCGAGGTTTCCGATGGCAGTCCAGCAAGCGCAACAATTACATTGAAAGACAGTGACCTGTCTGCCGCAGTCTGGCATCCCCACCCATCAATTGCGAGTAACATGATCATCGCATCTGACCCGCGGGAATCGAGTTGCTATTCTTGCGTCAGCGTGGATCTAGAGCATGATGGCAAAACGGTGGTGAAGTATCTCGGCCACGGTGGAGGTGTCAACGGGATCTCGACAAGTCCCGGGGACACAAATATGTTTGTTAGCGCGTGCGATGACGGGTTTGCACGACTGTTTGATGTCAGACACCCGCTGCCCGTCCTTACGTTCAAGGCTGGACATCCTGATGGGGCTTGTGAGGCCGCGGTCATGTCCCACCCTGACGGTATACCCAGTGCGTACCTCCGTTATATTGGTATTGTTTGAGGGAGAACTCGTTGTGACCGATTTAAATAGCGATATTCACTGGATCCGGATCCAATGAACACATCAAGCTGTGGGATGTACGTGCACAACGGGCGGTGTACGAGCTTTCCACTGGGAACAACGGCGTCGTTGGCATGGCCTGGGACGCAGCGCACAATTCGCTCTATGCCGTAACTGAATGCCACCACATGGACCGTCTCGGGCGTAACCACGATTATCGTAGGGCGAAGGTCCCGCGAGATCAGAACCCCGAAGACGATGAGCTTGAGAGCGATGACGAGGGGTACGAAGGCCGGTGCTGGCCGAAGAGAGCCCACCATGGAGAAGATTATTTCGGGTATCTGTTTGATGCAGGGGATCACCGTATTTGTGCGTCGCTTTTTTCGTGTCGTCTCCAAACGTAAAGTTGACTAAATTGTTACAGACAAGTATTCATTCAAGGAGAACCCTGATAGTAATGTTGTTCCTCACTATGGACAGGTAATGTTGGGAGCGTCTGATTCATATTGGTAAATCCTTGCTACGAGGATATTGATGTCTCGCAGTATATAACTAAGTGCCAATTCTATATTTTTGTCCGATCGTATATATTTTGTCTAATGTGTCAGAAGGCGAGGGATCCACTTCTTCCGTCGGGGGGCAGATAATGCTCCTGATTTGAGGTTTTTGATTTCAGTAAATATATCATTGACTACGTCTACTGATGCTTTTTCTTTCTTTAAGGAGCTGACCGAGTAATTGATGTTGCAAAGAAGTCGTGCCGCTGCCATTGGCTCAGTGAGCTATTGCACACTTGCGCCGAAGGACCGTTTGTTCTGCCTGGGACGCATGGCCTAATATTTCCATGGGCGCCGCCTTTGTTTGGTATTCCTGAGCCAGTTTTAGTAACGCTTCAGCAAAAATTGATTTCAAAGTTGACTGAGGTTACCGTGGCTTGGATGGGACGTCAGCCACGGCCCCGATGCTCTCCAGATGATGATGTTAACATGTCTTGCTCTCATCCGTTCAGATTTACAATGGCTTTAATCGTCAACTGAGGGAACGGATTGTTCGATTTGCTCTGTGGTTTTGGTGCGAGGAGGGTTATCAGTGGCCCGGCTGTCAAATTCTTCTTGGAGGCAATTGAGATAGTCATAGAAGCGATGTGTCCTCGAAGAGGGAGCCATGGTATATTCACGAAAATGAAATGCATTCTGTCAATGTGCAGACAGTGCAGTATGTCACTCTATAGACGCAAAACGGTTAAACCTCACATATTCTCACTGCAGCCATACTCTTTGCGTGAAGGACCCGCCTGAGTCAGAACATGAAATGGCAAATATGCGCGAGCCCATTTCACCGGCACTCAGACTTTAATCCAACCTGAAAGCATCACGAAAAATAAATATTAACTTAACACTGATGAACACAGGCGAGTCAAAACATAAAGACAGATATGTATCCCGAATATCTTATCCAGGATTCTCGCTCACCGTCGCCACACCAGCGTGATTTGCGTGGGTAATTAGCAGTGTACGGTACTTAGTCCCTTTTGGGATGGCCCTCGTGTAGGCTTGACCAACATGTCCTCTCCATCCAAGCCGCTGAGCATTCGACGAGCAAGAGCGCGTGGCGATGAAACAGTATCTCAGGCTGCATCTTTTGTAGTACCTTCGGCTTTTGGAGGTACTCCAGCGATAGGAACACCGGATTTACGTGCTCTTAGAGCAGGGTATGCTGGTACTCCTCCTCTGCCCAATATTCCCCCAAGGGTAGCAGCTGCAGTCGCCGGAGGGACCACTACTCCACTATACAAGCGCGATTCTTCTGCCTCATTAGCCACTCCGACCCCACAAAGATCCCCTGCGGTCGGACAAGTCGTTGGAGGCATATCTGCAGCTCAACACCAACTTCAAATTGTTGCTTCACCTACACCTGTGCCTATTTCGGACCTGGATGATCTACCTATTGAGGATAGAGTCGAGGTCCTTGGAAGGCACCTTGTGCCGCCGGAGCTCAGGACGAAGCCTGGTACCCCAACTCCTACCAGTGAGGCTGCTAGTGATATTGGAGGAAAAGAATCCAAGTCAACTGCAACCTCTGTTAGATCCCAACCCATAGAAAGTGGCGGAGAGGACGGATCACAGAGATCTTCTAGCATTCAAGCACCACAGCGGCGTCAGAACGAAGAATCCGAGGCCTTTCCTATAACCTTCCATGCGGCGGGTGCGGACGTGACGTGGGTTTTATCTCTCTTCAAATTTCTCACTGTCTAACTTGCAATGAAGACACGACATTTACAAATGGCATTCAGACCAAAGGCGTAACGCAGCAAGGGCCCGGGCAGCCTCTTTTGCAGGACCTAGCACTGCTCCCCATCCTGCTTTTGAGCACATTCACGAACCGGGAGGCTTCCGACGGAACTATGTCAAGCTCCGTGCCGAGGAGCAAGGATCCGAGGAACCCCAGATGCTCAACAACTTTATTGATTTTCTACTGCTTTTCGGTCATTTTGCAAGTCTCCATCCGGTTTTGTCACTCATTCTAACTGCGATTTTTTAGGCTGGTGAAGATCTAGAGGAAGACGAAGACGAGGATAAGGATGCCGAAGCAGCCGCTGGAGCAGAGGAACCGACAGAGAGAACGGCGTTATTAGGCGAATCAGCAATTTCACGAACATCGAGGTCGCTGTCCCGGAGCAGGCGAAGACGCGGTTCAGTCTCTGGGAAAGGAACGGCTTCGGTCACTCAAGCCGTACTCATGGTAATCAACTCTTACTGGGCCTTTGAGCTATTTAACTTAAAGTGTGATTAAAGCTGCTCAAATCGTTCATCGGAACAGGTGTTTTATTCCTTGGCAAAGCGTGCGCTCCAATTCTTTCCTTTGTATCAGATTGTTCACAGCTGAGCAGATTCTACAACGGAGGGATTTTGTTCTCCTCCCTTACCTTCATCTTCATAGCCGCCATCTCTCTTTACTCCTTTCTTCTCCTAGTAAAGACCAAATCCGTCACTACAGGGTCTTTCGGCGAGATTGGAGGAAAACTCTATGGTCCATGGATGCGCTACGTCGTCCTGGGGTCCATCGTCATATCCCAGCTTGGCTTCGTGGCTGCCTACACCATCTTTGTCGCAGAAAACTTGCAATCCTTCGTTCTCGGCGTGACTAACTGCAAGAAAGTGATTCCGGTGCAGTACTTTATCCTTTTGGAGCTCGTCGTTTTCCTCCCGCTTTCCCTTGTGAGGAATCTTACCAAGCTGAGCTCAACAGCCCTCATCGCTGATGGGTTTATTCTCCTGGGACTGTTGTACATTTTTGGGAGTGAATTCTTGATCATTGCTGAAAGGGGTGTCGCAGAAATCAAGCTTTTTAATTCAAGGGACTTCCCACTTTTCATCGGAACAGCTGTATTTTCGTTTGAAGGCATCGGTTTGGTACGCCATCGTCTTCTTCATAATAGTTGATAAGAAAATTCATGTGTGTAGATTATCCCTATCACGGATACCATGAGGGAACCACACAAGTTTCCAATGGCTCTGAGCGGAGTCATGGTCTTCTTGCTCCGTAGCTATCACCTTTCTACAGCTTGTCACGCCACTGATTATGGACTGCTCGTAGTATTATTTGGTGGAGCGGGCATTCTTGCCTATCTTACCTTCGGATCCGACATCCAAACCGTGGTCCTAGTCAATCTCGATTCACACAGCAAGATGGTCCAATCTGTAAAAAGCAAAAAATCCGTGTTTTCTTCCTGTCTGACTTGGCACTTCAGGTCCAGTTCCTCTATGCAATGGCGATCCTACTATCCGTTCCACTCCAACTCTTCCCAGCTGTCCGTATTCTTGAAAACGGAATTTTCACACGAAGTGGCAAAGCAGATACAAGTGTCAAGTGGACAAAAAACATTTTCAGATGGTTTTTGGTGTTTTTCACAACCGCAATCAGTTCTTGGGGTGCAGCCGATCTAGACAAATTTGTTGCGTTCGTCGGTTGCTTCGCTTGGTGTGTGATTTCTTCTTTGATGCATCTTCACGAGATTGGGTGTTGATGTGCTCCTCATCGGATAGTGTGCCCTTGTGTTATGTTTATCCGGCTATGTTACATTACAGGGCTTGTGCAAGGACGAGGGGAGATAAAATGAGGGATATTGCTATGATCATTTTTGGGACTGTCGTTTTTGTCTACACGTCAGTCGAGACCATCAGGGTATGTTTCCTTCCTTTCAATTTTATTGAAGATGGGATCACATTTCTTGTGTCTAGTTGATGGTACAGCCGGCTTCACCTAACCATTCGCCCAATGGTCTTTGCAAAGATAGTCCTTGATCCCAAAATTTCAATTGGACATTACATATATTTAGACGCCACTAGAACCTGCATACCGCTATAAACTAGTTTTTTAATGTAACTTGCTCCGAGGATCAGGAGACTATGCTGACTTCGAATCGTGTACATGAAAATGAATAAATAATAATAATACGATCAAATGGTCACAATTATCGTCTGCTAAATGTTGTTGCAGGGTGTCCAACCCTTGGTGTTGAAACCATCTGCACATAACTAGATCCAGTACCATGATGCACATCAGAACTACGCGTTCGTTCTTGCACACGTCTACCTTCAGCCTTGTACACAATCCTCTCCTCCTCCTCCAACGACCTCATAGGTGCACTTCTCGACTCTGTCATTAATGCGTTCCCTCGACCCTCTTTTGGCGTTACGTTAACCTGAGTTGACCGCACAGCCGCTCCGCCCTGACCTTGGGAACTAGGAGAACGACCGAGAGTACCAAGTCTCCTCACGTTGTTTCCCCTGTCCTGAATTGCCTTCTCGATGCTCTTCTGCTTTTCATCCGCCCAGCGTGTTTCTTCTTCGCGTGTCATTACCGCTTTCAAGGCAGGTGGCAGAGTGGGAGATATGATCTTGTGATTCGTCACTAACATGGGCATGGGATGATCATTCCGTCGCTCTCTCTCTCCTCGTTGACTTGATCCCAAAGGCTGGGCATGGGTGTTGCCTTTTGTCGTGGTAGCATTCGCGACCATAGTCGCCCTGCTCGAGGAAGCTGTTTCCGGCAGCCCTTTGAGACTTTCTTTCCGGTTTCGAAGTGGCTCATGTACATAACGAGTTTCCTTCGAAGACTTTGGAGGACTTGACAAGTCGACCGAATTTGTTTGCCTTTGGACCAAATCTTGCTTCGGGGTTGAGGGAAGCTGTGTATCCAATGCCTGTGGAGACGACGGTCTGGGCGGTAGCTCAGGAGATTTGACCTTCACTCCTGCAGCTTGCAGAACTTCCTCGATTGGTGCATGTCCCTTTGTAGTCTGCATTTTATGGGCATATGTGCAGATCAATCTGTTTTAATCGTTATTTGCAAAATTCAAAAATAAGAATCGAGAGACCACTCACCCAGGCCCGAACACGAATTCCCCACCCAACTGCCCAACATCCCCTCCTTTCTCCCAAATTGGCATGCCGACTTTAAATGCTCTTACAACGACCATAGCGATGCCACTCATCAACCCATGCTTGACATATCCTCCGCCCTGTTCTCTTTCCTTGTCCGACAAGCTACTGACGCTCGTGTCAGCTTTCTTCCGTAGACTATAGTTGTGCCTTCTCTTTTTCGGCATCGAAGGAGCGGGAGAGTCTGAAAGGTAGTTTGCCGGGTGACTATGCTGAGCGTCCTGACACTCCGTGCCCGTCTTCCCCATACCTAACAACTTATAAATTGCCAGCGAAGGATCTGTGAATACTCGGAACGGCAAGCTGAAAATTTGCCGGTACTTCGCGATCATGGCATGGGCACCATTCGAGATAACCACAAAGCCTATCTTCTCGACCTCTGTATCGCGCCTCTTCCATACAACTTCGTCTTCATCTATCTCCGCCCCGGCCTTCGACCATCCACCGGCCACGATCATGTTTGGTGTAACAGTACTCTTCACAACACTCATATAATCTTGGCATAGTGGGCACCAAAAGTGTCTTATGAAGATAACCACAGTCTTCTGCTTCTCAAACAAACTCCCAAATGATTGTTTGCGACCATCCTCTGCGTACACTGGAAGAGACGCAGCTTGCGACAGTTGCGTGCGCGTAGGAAGACTGTATTCGGTCATAGGAAAGCCAAAGGAGTTGAAAGAAATGTCTGGGGAAACGCCCTTGGGGTGAAAAATCGGTCGTGATGCTTGAGATTGCGACTGGGACAAGCATCCTCCCTCGTTCTCTTTGGAGGACAGATATGCAGGAGTGGACATGGACACCGGGACTGTCGTCTTTTTCGAAAAGCCATCCCCCGAACCCTCCTGCCTAGACCCAAAATCAGTTGATGTAGTTTCACTGTGCTTCACTACCGGGATAGGCTGCCCCGAACCAGGTTTCGTGTCCACCTCCGAATCCTTCGTTTGCTTCACTGCAGCATCAATGTCCTGACGCTTTTGTACCCGAGCCTCATCGTCAGACTTGGGGTTGGTTTTCACCATGGAAGCAAGCTCCCTTCTACCGTGCTTGTCCTTCCTAGATTGCTTCTTATCCTTGCTCCACAAGTCATCAAATCGGTCTCTCTTTAATAGCTCGGGTTCCGATTGAACGCCCTCAACACCTGCAGGAGGACGCGGTGCTCTCCTCGGTTTTACGAAGGCACCCGCATCCTCACTTTCATTCAATGGATGCTCACTCGATTTGGGGACTGAGATCGAGCTCACATGCACGATGGAGGTGTTGGAGATGGATTGTGTGCTTGGAATCTGCGCAGCGTCGTTTGGTGACGAGCTAGGTGTTCCTTCAACGGCAGCTTGGGCAGGTGTGGAGGTCGAAGTCCGGCGTTTGAAAATTTTCGGAGGTGGTGGTGGTGCTGACGCTGACGGCGATGGAAAATGGACTGCAGTCGTCGTCGCTGGTTCCGAATTGTTCAGTGGTGTTCTGGTAGCTTTCAACCCCCTAACTCTCGGCGCCTGCGCCTTCACAGGATTGGCTTCAGAAACGGAGACACCCGCCGTCTCCAGTTGCCCTCTCACCTCTCTTGTGATATTTTTGTTTCCAGTCCTCTTCTCTTCTCCGCCCGGTCCATTGCTCTCTTTCTTCAGCTTACCTCCCTTTACTTTCTCCCCATCAAATGGAGCCTCTTGCTCTAGTTCGAGTGCTGGTTTGAGCTGAGGTGACGGGGCAGGAGTAGGATACGACCCTCGTGGATTTGTAATTGGGGTACAGTACTCATCCATGTTGACCTCTGCCCAGCTCATCTCCGGTCGCCGAAGTCTCTCTTTTTCTTCAAACTTTTCAGCTACGGCCACTGGGATAGGGACGACGGAGTCTGCATTTTCCGGCGTAGGGTTCTTGGCAGCAGTGATATGACTTTCATCTGTGCTGGCCTTTTTTCGAACTCTGAACAGGACTCCTTTGAGCCGCATTCTACCAGTGCTTTCCTGATATCCAAAGAAGTTAATCCCTCCACTGTGTTTTCGATGAAAAAAGAAATGTACCTCTAAGTCGGTACCGCTCGTATAACCGACCCTGGAACGACTAGGTTTTCGATCAGAAGAAGTAGTATCATCTTTCGATTGCTGCGATTTCGACCTTCCTTCGTGAACAAATGTGTCGGTCAACGGCGCAGATATACTGAGTTTATGGACTGGTCCTTTCTGGTTTGGTTTCGAATTGGTTATATAATTCCTCTTCTCCCCATCTGCGATGTAACCGTCGTGGCTAGTTTTCTTCGGCAACAATAACTTGGCTATACGGCTCTGCTGCGACATCGGCTGCTGCGGAGAAACGTTTCTTGCCAAGGATGTGGATCCCGTGCTTGTCGTCCCATTCGATGCAACCCGCTGAAGAAGCGCTGGCTTGACATCAACTCCTACGTTAAAGCTGATGGTTGTCGTCAAACCGGCATTGCTTGCCTTTCCTTGCCCCTCAACATCGATCGCTTTGACTTTAACGCCAACCCACTGCGGTCGGAGTGCCGGAGCTGGGATGGAAAGATCACTTTCGGTTTCATTCCCGCCACTATTGTCTCGGGTACGCTTGTCTGCCGTCAGTCGACGAACGATGTTGCCTGGTGCACGAGGTTGTGGGTGAACCAACTGTGGGTCGTCTCGTGGCTTGTCTGTATATGGTATGGCGGAGTTTACTTGTGGATGTGCAGGTGGATGAGACACACTCCCACCAGTTGTGGTGAAACCTGATTGCGAAGGACGTCGATTGAAGGTGTGAACCACCTTCACCCCATTATTGGAGTTTTGAGGAACAGTGGAATTAGATCGAGGAGGGGTCGCTTGAATAGTCTTTGTCGTAGAATGTGGTGGATAATATGAATTTGAGCGCCTGCGTTCGATAGGAATAGTGGTTTTAAAGTTGCCCATGGGAGGCCCTTGGTGTGCACGGACGGATGGTTCGGAATACGGAGAGGGCGTATCTTTGGTCACGAGAGGATTTTGGCCCAATGCACTGGAAGTCCTATTTCGTAGGATCCAGAGAGGAGCAAAAGGATCATGAGGATCTGGGGAAGGATATTTCTCGGCGGCATCGATGGCGGGCGGTGGTTTTCGTCTTACGCGATACTGCGGAAATTGGGTCGTGGATGATGATTCCGATACAGACATTTTACCAGTGCAATTGAGAGCAAGAACAAAACAGAAGGAGCATTCACCGAGGATGGAAAGCAAGCAGAGAAGGATTACCGTTAATGTTAATCGATAATCCTTTGATAAATAGCAGGATGGTCGCCGGAAGGAGAGAGCATTAATTTATGGATCCACGGGAATGGCAACAAGGCTGGCGCGAGGCTGACTAGTATTAGAAACCAAGTCATACACGTGCAGTTGGGTTTTCTCGATTCGATTCCATGTTCCCGACCTTATCGTCGCCTGATATCGCTTTCTTCAGACCAGATATGTACGCCATGAGAAATCAGGATATGAAAACAAACGTAAGTTCCTCAGGCTGGACATGGGACGGGTTCCCGTTTTCGGGCTCGGACTGCCCATCATGCATCACCCTTCACATTGGCACAAATGCCTGCAGCTAACCTCTCGCCGTGTCTGGGAGAAAACGAGGATGGCAATCCAGGGGCAAATCTTGCTACTGGCGCTTGCTATTAATCCCAGACTCGGAATACCACAGTTTGAGAGTGGACAATGCGGTTGAACCAAAGAAGGTCGTCCCGGCATCAACCCGGCATTTCTGTTCCGGAGTGATGCAGGGCCCCGATCATCGGTGATGTTTAAATGAGCAGTTTTCTACTTGTAGTCTTTTTCTATGAACATTCTTAATCAAGCTTAGTATCTGTAACCTGTATATTGGAGCACAAGAGAGAAAACGAGGACGGCAAGTCGACGTCATTCCAGGTGGAGCTATGTAGATTCCAATTATCTCACCCCGCTTTATTCAGCCCCGCACTATGCTACAATAATTACCTATGTTTAGCTTCAGACGTCATTTGTCGGTGAAATATATATAGGAGCTACAATAGTTGGAAATATTTTAAACCAAGATGGCCACCATGGAAGACGTGCATAAAGTCAACTCTCAGACCTCGGCTCAATCTAACGAAACCGAAATCAAGAAGCAAGATCTGCCTCCACAACGCCATGCAGGTCAGGTCGGATATGGGCCCAATTATAACCCTGATGCGGTAGCTACGGTTTCCGATATCCATTCGAAATTGTTGATGCTAAAAGTCTCACAGACGATACAAGAGAAGATCACTGGGTTAAAGGAAGAACTCAAAGGAAAGGCCAAACATAACCCAGAGTTGGTCAAGCATGGTCACGAAATTCGTAGTGGCGAAAATAAGCGGAAGAAAATAACTGGAGAAGTAAAGTTTATCTACTATCCGATTTCGATACAAAGTAGCTCACATGCTGGTGCACAGGATAAACCGAACCTATTCCAATCCGCCAAGGACTCGGACAAGTCTCCGGGTTCGAGTTCGCCCTCTCGTGACACCAGTACCCCAAACAAAGACGAAAGAAACGGGAAGACTCCCAAAGACGGAGCCGCGACGACTGTGGCACCCGAAGGTACAAAGGATGTCGACATTCAGAAGGGTGGTGAATCCGTTGAGGGCGGGAAGAGTAAATGAACCCCAAGACTAAGGACTGTGTAGCCAAATTAAATTTGCTGGTGGAGCCTTACATAGTTCGCAATTTATCGCGAAAATAGATATCCGAATGGAATGGGAATCAAGCTATGATGAACCTTGCTCACCAAAACACAATGTGATACAATACATGCAGAATGATTTGAGGTCTATAATCATGCCCAATTATCGATCAGCGAATCTCGCATCTCGCCTATTACTGCCGCTGAATCCTGTCCTTGTAACTCTGCAAGAAAAAATAAAGCAGATTAGAGAATTAAAAAAACGATTATAAACAAAATACTGACTGAAAGCAGCCTCGATTACGCTAATCTCTGTAGCGGTTGTTTCAAGACCCGTAAATGCACACCAATCATTCACTACCAGTCCAGCGCCAATTACGTCCGATCCTCTGTTCACTGTACCGGCCTTTTTGAATAATTAGTTTTAAAGTCGTCCAACAAATAAACCACCTACCACCAACGGAATCTGCAACAAACTGCTCAACTCGTCTTGGTCTTGCACGCTTGTCAAGGGGTGTACGAGTCCACCCTGATTCGTAATCGCACAATAGCTCCCAACGAGGACATTATTCGCTATTGTCTGTCTAAACACCTCCACTTTCAACACATCCGCGATGATCTCTTCCGTTTCGCGATCGATGTCGGGATGGACGAGCGCAACATAGTCGTTGGCTGCAATTACATTGCCCAAGGCGGATAGACGCTCTTCGACTCGTTGAATGGCAACACTGTCCGGGAGGGAGTTGCGGAGATGTTGGAGTTCTTGGTCGGTCGTGCCGGAGGGTACAAGGAGGCCATGGCGGTTACCTATGAGGGGTGTCAAACGTGGAAGAGGGAAGCGTAAAATCGGCGGACCTGCCGTCATCCTCCCAACGATTCTCGTCCCGCTGATGGTCGTATGCACAATGGGGACCACATCTCCCAGTTCACTCTCAAAGGCAGAATAGAAGTTCGTGCTCCCCTGGATGGCAGCTAGACAGTAGCTGTTCGTCAGTTTTGAGAAGACGCCGATATCGCTGTGGTTTTCGAATTGGATGCCTAAAGAATTGTGGTTAAAAGCGTTAACTTTCAAAATTTCCTCAGTAGAAACGCACGGGTAGCCATTTTTTGGGATGAAATTTAAATTGTGTACTGGTAGGCCTGGGTAAAAGGTAGTCCTGGAAAACTGAAGGCACCGCGTAATTTGTGCGATGCTCAAGCGTTACTACACATTTTGCCTGAGCTTTTATGATGGCCCGGGCCGCCGCCGATCAGTAATCTCGAGTCATGTCACGTTCGCAACGGTTCCGTCTGCTTCGCTGTTAACGTTAAGGGTTTAACTTTTTATATCAGTCTGTGAACAAGAGTCATTTCATTCTGCATTGATGAATGCCTTGACTCGAAGCTATCGGATTTCCACAGCCATCAAGTCGGCACTGTCATTTTCGTCTGGCACTAGAGCTGGGCTAAATCCTATTCGCCCAACCCATACCAACAGGAAGGAGCCAACCTTTCTTGAGAAAATAATCCATGACAATATAAAGGTCTGATTCCCCCACTCTACATTGGATGTCTTTAATGAATTTTTAGGATTATTAGGCAACAGGACCTATCTCATTTGCTCGGTACATGAAACTTTGTCTCTCTCATCATACGCATGGGTACTACATGAACCCTGACAATCAAATATTTGGCAAAGAAGGCGATTTTATTACAAGCCCCGAAATCAGCCAAACTTTTGGCGAGGTGTGTTGGAAATAATCCGCGCTGTCCACCACCAGCTCACCATGAAATATTCTTCTCAGATAATTGGTATATGGCTCTACTCCAAATATATCGGAAGATCTGAGCCAATCCGGATAATCGAACTAGGTCCTGGCAGAGGAACGCTCATGGAAGACATGCTACGCGTAAGTCGGTATATCTTACACCCCTCCACTTCGCTGACACCATTCCCATCTAGGCCATATCAAGGTTCCACAGCACCAGAACAATTGACGTGCACCTCGTGGAAACCAGTGCACACATGCGGTCACTTCAAGAAGAAAAACTCAGATCTCGTCAGAATACCAGACTTCACTGGCACAATTCGATTGCCGAAATCAAACCTTCTTCAGAGGCATTTACGTTTCTGGTTGCGCACGAATTTTTTGATGCCTTGCCAGTCTATGTAATTCGAGTATGTCTTTTTGTCTGAGAGGTGAGGAACAATGACTGATCTATGGATTGAACCAGAAAACTTCGGAACGCGCATGGCACGACGTTCTCATCGCCTCCGTCGATGACGAAACATCATTAGACTCACCAACAGAAGGTCAAACTCCTCCAAATGCGTTCTTCAGTCTCCGTCCAGTCCTTGCTTCAGCCCCTTCCGGAGCATCCAGCCTTCTAGGTCAATCTTCGAAGCGGTTCGGAAAACTTCCTGTTGGGAGTCAGATTGAAGTGTCTCCGGATGGATACCGAATAGGTCGAAAAATTGGCGAGTTACTACAGGGTGGGAAGGATGTAGATGGAAAGTCTTCTGTTGGGGGCTGTGGATTAATTATTGACTACGGAGGGGCCAAACCTTCGGAGGACTCGTTGAGGGTGAGGTGCAATTCAAAAAAGTCATACGAAATTCTAACAATAGCATTTCGGCTCGACATTCCAGGCGTTCAAGAACCATAGAGCAGTCGATCTGTTCTATAAACCTGGGGAATGCGACATCACAGCCAACGTGGATCTTGGTTACCTCACAGAAGCAATGCAAGATATCGGTAAGATTTCCCGTGATCCACGATGCTACATCGGAAAACATCTCTCACAATTATCCTTAGTCAGAGTCGTCGGTCCCATCTCCCAACGTTCATTCCTATCAGGTATGCAAATAGAGGAGCGTACAAATGCCCTGGCAGCCGCAGCTGAATCAGTAGAGCGGAAGCAAGATATCCAAAACGCATTGAAGCGGTTAGTAGATCCCCAGGGAATGGGAACACAATACAAGTTTTTGGGTATTGTATCGAAGGATTTGACGGGAGACGTATTGCTTCATCCTTTTGGCGAGGTGGATAGTCGGTGATTATCAGATGCTAGATCTATTATACAGTTGTTTGGTTCGTCAAAATAACGCGTTGCGATAAACCGCAATTCATTTCTCTCCTCCACCTCTACAGTTTAAATTTAAATGCTCATCCCGATCACCCTCTCTCCCCCGTCGGCTGCAAACCCTAAACTTCCTCCTTGCCTAGCCAAAATTTCTCATGACGAGGTTGTGTTGATCGAGCTACAAGGATCCTTAGAAGTAGAGAGCAATCACCCGAGTGAACAGGACGGAAAACACGTAGGGAGGCTCAAGATAGATGAGGCTACGGTGTGTTGGTCACTATTTTGCCTCAGTTCGTTGGCGCTCTTAACGATCGTTCTAAACATATAACATGAAAAAATTTACTGTCCGGATGTTCACTTCACTTGGCATCTTTACAGAACAAGCCTACACTGGTTATAGGCCATCACCTCCTTGAAGGCAAGATCCAAGCATTGTCCAAACCTCTCGCAGTTATCGTTCGCACAAGTAAACCACGGTACCCTTCCGATGCACCTTCATCCGCATCAAAGATTGGGCCTAGCAATGACCACAATAGGGAGTCGGAAAACGAAGCGGACGAGGATATAAGTATGGTCGCTGACGAAGATGACAATGATCCAAACCTCCCTCGATCAGAGAAATTTTGGGATCGCGACCTGGGCGATGAAGGGAAACCATCAGGCTCAAACGGAGGAGGGCTTGGGGCAACCGACACGCGATGGGCTGTAGTGGCTGTTGTGAAGAAAAAGATCACCTTTTCGAAGAGACCGATGCCCATCGTGAATAGGACTATAAAGTGATTTCTGACGTTCAATTTACATTTGTATGGCATTCTACAGACTCACGTACAGATCTACGAACATAAATCGGCCAACGTTTGAAAATAATACATGATGTATTTTATAGACATAAATATCCCATTCAGGGAGGAGACTACAAGATTTTGGATCATTATAAGAGAAATGACGGAGACCGAATGACCAAAAGTAGAACGGGAACTACATAGGACTTGCATTTGAAATAAGGTGCACGTCATGAACCCCAATATAACAAGCCGACACGGGTACACACAGCTTTTGAGTGATGGGAGTTGGCACTGAGGGGTGGACAAGTGGAAAAGCCCTTACGATCTGGAAAAAAAAGAAATGGGGAGGCTCGACAAATGAACGAGGATGGACAAAGTGTCCGAAATCGTGGCGGGATCAAAGAGGGAGCGAAATAAATGTCACAAGGAGGCCAGGTCGGTATGGGGCTGCTTGCTAGAGATGCGAGCGATTCACGAGACAGTTGCGGGTATCATGCCGTGAACGGAAGGAGGAATATGTCCTCGGATAAAGCCGAGAGACACTAGTTGAAGCCATCGAAATGGCCCTTTAAAATCCGCTCCCCCATCGGGGAAGGAGCTCTGACAGGTCTTGAAGTGCTGATAGTAGCAGATCGACGAGGTTTATTGACAGGAGCCTTAGAACTGGTAGTAGGAGATACTGGTCTCGTATTTTGATCTGCCTGGGGCTAGAAAAGGAAATGGGAATGAGGTAATGCAATTGATTACGATTTGTGATAATCACCTTATTGAATGCGGGTGCCCCAAGAGAGAGTCTTCTGAAAAGGTTGGTTCCGCGTTCGACATGGGCCTCGGTTGCAACAAACGAAGGAGGTTGGGTGAAGCGAGTCGCAATGGTAGCACTCGCTCTCCTTGCATGGAGAGCAGCCGGATGCTCATCCTCTTCTTCTGTTGAAAAGATAGCAAAACCGATGTGGTGAGGCAGACGTCGAAAAAGAGAGACGAATAGATAAGCACCTTCAAAAACGGGAGGCGCGCCGAATTTGCGGAAAGGGAATGTATTGGCGGCGGAGGGAGACTTAGTGGGGGGCTGAGTCATAAAAAAAGACAAAATGGGGGATGTGGAATGAGAGGGGACAGAGGTGCGTCCGATGGAGCTATGAGGGGTGGAGAGGTTATCTGGGGACGAGCAAGAGGAAGAGGAGGAGGTGGATGCGGAGCGGGGACGACCCCTGATAGGGATGAGGATCGGGTCAGTGCGCTTTTGCTGGTTCATGTCGGTGAAGCTCATTGGGTTGGTAGATGGGGGAGCGGGAATGAAGAAGGAATGGATCAGGTTCCTCTTTATATGTGGTGGCTGCAATTGATCACACGTGATCTATAGATTTCTCTGTCACACTAATTCCACCCGACGCTGCGAGTGCGACGACAGACCCAGCGCCAATGTTTTTCTGTTCTGAACACTTCTGAATGGCCCAATGTCTCGATGTACAAAGGTCAGATCAAGATCTCCAATATGCCCAATCAAGTAAATTCCCCGCCCACATGATCACTTGTTACCCCACGATCGGTTATATGTCCTCCTGGGATTGACGCTTCCAAGAATGCGATGGATATGCGGTCTGTCCTCAGCTGCACTGCTTGGCAGTTCGTTATCTATGATCGTGTTGCCCTGGTCGACGTCGTTAAAGGCATAGCAGTCAATTGGGCGACAGATTACTGCCGTGCTTGAAACACCGAACACAGTATCTCTCTCGGTTCAACGGCCGGAACAAGCCTCTAATTTACAATCTACCAATTGACTAAACACAAAAAACAGGCGTGCTTATCTTGCAATTATCCTGTGATGGTTATGGTCATGAGCCTCGATCGCAGGACCGCGATTACTACCAAATATGGAAGTGTGTGCCTCCAGTTGCCCCAGAATCGACTTGTCTGCAACTTCCATGGATGGTACCTGAGGCTGGTCTCTAGACATTTCATCATGATCACGGTCCATAACACACCCCTTCTGGCAGATACATGTTATTGGATTCCCAGAGTAATTCACTATCTATGGCATGTCAAAGCCACCAAAAACCCGAACATGCTGATCTTCTGCCTTAAGTTCGTCATAGTCAACTTGCACAATCATGAGCTATAAGTATGTGAGACTCTAGGCCCAAGGGGCGATTCCGGAAAATCGGAATACCGCTGAATAGTCACAGGTTCTGGCCCGCTCTGGAGATTCAGGTAGGTCGCCCTTTGACTTCTTAGCAAATGTAAAATCAAATGGTCTGGACCGTGGAGTGAAGTATCGATTTACTGTAAAACGTGACACGCTTTACTTTTCCAATAGTGAAGGCTCAGACTATAGGGGTTTCTGTTGTTGCCACCATTGATAATATATATTGTTTCAAGTCCCACTGTTGCAATTTTCCGTATAGAGTTCTTAGTTCTTCGCGTTTGCATGAAATCAATGATGATGCCGCAAGGCTTTTACCAAACCAAGTGGCCACACGTATGCGGTGCGTGCGCTCATCCTTGAAAGCGGTTGGAAAAATGCACAAGTTCCCACATACCGAGTCAACTCGGCAGACTTTGAATGCCAAATCAGACGCAATTTCATATGGCCCGCTGTCGCCCACTTCGAGGCACTTGAGGCCTTTACCTTTAACACAAATTTCAAAATCCAAGACTGGCAGGAGCCCGACGGTGGGCGTAGGACTTCCACATATATCAGCTGGGACTTCCAGAGTTTTTTTTATTTTTGAGAATTGACCTCGGTACTGTGTCCGGGGTTTGCATAAAGCTTAGTTTGGGGTCCTGGGAGGAACCTCGGTCAGAACCCTTGGTTTGGAAAAGATGGTTACCGGAGGTTGTCTGATTCCCCGCAATCCTCCTTCTTCAAACAGCAGTCTCGGATACAGTATCTCGATATCGCTCTCGTTCCTCACCGCTAAACGCCAGATCCCTTACCCCAGTGTAACTAATGTTGCGCGTGCCATCCAGGTTCATCGGTACTTCGCTCACGAGTCTTGCTACAGTTCTAAAAGGATGGAACCCTCCGAGTCGAATCTTCCTTGCAGACAGCACCGAGACAGGGGAACACACTATGTTGGCTGTGGTGACGATGGGACCTGGGTCACGTTGTGTCGGAGACTCCTGTTGCAAAGGTCCAGAAGAATCGAAGCATGAGACTCACTTTATGAAGCTACACTAGAATACAACAGGTTTTTTTTAATCCTTCACTTTTTCAATATTACCATGAACGCCGCACATGTGCGACCATCCGCGTGAATGCCTGTGTTCAAATATTAATGTGAGAATGAATAATCTCATTCTCCAGAATAATCTCATTCTCCAGAATAAATTTAAAGTCATAGTGCCCTCGACTAGTTAACAATTCAATAGTTTGGCTCTCAAAGGTATTTATCGCCTCTTCGCCCCTCTTTCCAGTAAATACAAACTTCATTGGCAACCACCTTATAAACTTCCTGTTTAATTAGCATACCGGGTATCAGACGATAATTAGTTCAAGTAATGTTAGCACCTTTTATTATCGTGAGTAAGAGATTCTTTTTTTTTTTGGAGGGCAATGATGGCGGCTACTAGCCCTACTTACAACCTGAAACTCGGTTTCAATTTCCATCGGTAAGCGATAAGCGTTGGTCGACGGTTGACTCGGTATCACAGCCTTTCCCTCGACCATAACCAATCTAGGTTTCACATATCCGAATTTCCGAAATAAGCGCCTCAGATCAACCTCAGATGGTGACCACTGACCGGCCAGTTGCCAGATATACACGTTGTTTCCACTAACGTGCTGAAAAAATTCTACTCATCTATCACAAAAAAATCAGTACTAAGAGTGAACAAAGAGTGAATCGATAATCCCTCCCTCCCTCCCTTTTCGCAAC
>Ga0307517_10005186_pt1 | contig 19764 bp, 20 predicted proteins | sample 23_EM_MG_FD_194515 | JGI IMG/M metagenome (GOLD analysis project Ga0307517, IMG submission 194515) | Populus trichocarpa ectomycorrhiza microbial communities from riparian zone in the Pacific Northwest, United States - 23_EM | ecosystem: Host-associated > Plants > Roots > Unclassified | place... | reverse complement strand
ATTGGGAGCGGGTGTCGGATCCCCGAATATCCCATTTTGCACAGACCCCCCAGCTTTTGTCAGAAATTGTCACGCTCGCACTCCAAAATCGATATCTCATCGAGACCTTGTACGTACACATGGACATCTCATCTACAGCGCACGACGATGGGAGCAAATGGCGGTGGTTCCTGAAAAGTTCCCCGTCATTTCCACGGGCCCTCTGATTGCCCAATTGTAGACGGCCACGATGCATTCGTGCGGCCTGCAGGACGATGCAGAAAAATATTTTCATCGCCTTGTCATCCGCTGGCTTGACTCGGAGACGCTTCATCTTGGATGTTTTCTCGGAGACTTAGATTAAGCAGTGTCCACAAGGAATGGAAGTTGCGAAGACCATTATCGCGAACATGAAATCCTGTGTTAGGCACTTCGTACAGGTTTGGGCAAATTGTTTCCCTCTCCCTTCCCACGGCGACTTGATATGTTTTCAGGCAGTCGTTAATCTCCTGCGAACGCTTCTGCAATTCAATTTCTTGAAGGCCTTGCTGAAATATCATGTGGTGTGTTAAGCGGCTGATGGAGGACATGGTGAAACGAACTCCAAAATATTATCCGTCTGTCGCTCTTCTTGATTACGGACGACTCTCTTCTTTAAATAAACCCCAACGAGCTAACCTTTTAAAGACAAAAGCATCAACATCTGATTAGTTCTGGCCCTCATCTGACTGAATTGGATTTGCATGCCTTGATTTGAAGTGGGATATCAAACTGCGATCAAATACCCGTGATGATTGTTTCTTGACAATTGAGCTCGCCGTTGACGGCTATTCACTGGTAATGCAATTATTTACTTGGCACTGACTATATTATCCCAATGGTTGATGAAGGATCCGAGTCAATGTAAAATATAGAACAAACCTATTGTTGTTCCCAAAGAAGAAAATCTGAACCGGTTGTCAGCCCTTCACAAAGTCTAACTGACATTTGCATGATCCTCACAAAACACTATACTTTAGTCACGCCGAACGGATGGTAAAATGACGACCTGCTAATAGCTATTCCGAACAACAAAGGGGTCTTGAAAAGTTTAAAGAAGCCTGAGGGCGTGCCAAATTCCTGGAACGCCCAAAGTGGGACAACGAGAATCTGACGTATTTGAGGGTACTCATGAACCCTAACCGTATATACCGCGGAAGCCCTTAGATGCCCGAATACAACCTTTCAGGATGGTAAAAGTTAATTTTTGGGTGAACGGAGGATGGAACTTGATGCCATGATGTTACACAGTTCACTTGTGATATGTCCCCCAGATCGCAAGGAAACGTGTTCGACACGAGGGATATTGATTCGACCTGCCAATGGGCCGTTAAGATCGACCGCCAACGGACCGTCGACTGACTCGGAGGTCGGTACGCTGAGGAGGGGCGCGGGGCGTCGGCGGAATCCATATCGGGAAAACAAGGGCTATGATTTACGCACCATTCACCCGACACGGCTGCGTCGCCGTACCCGGGTGTTCTTAAAGTGAGTCTGCATGAATCATGTCCTCGAGGTGGGGGTATGCGCGACTTTGATATATTATCGTCGTTATCTATTACTCACTAAATTCTCCGGAATCGATTTCGAAGACGTGCATCGTGGTGGCGCTGACGCGCGCCGGGGGGTTTCCCCTGAATCCATAGTACAGTAGACTCCAAAGAGTTTGGAAAACCCTCTTTGAACGAGGGAAGAGGGCGTTAAGGACAACAGCGTCATATAGCGATTTAATATGTCAACATTATCACAGTAAGCCGCTAAGTACTCTCTGAAATCGCATAGCATGAATTGACCGTCGCGCTGAACTTTATTTCTCTCCATAACGGAGTATCATCATGGAGGAGTCATGCTAAACAGCTAGTTACTATCCCCATGGATGGGTCATGGGAAATGGAAATGGTTGTTCCCTGATATATATTTCTTTGTGCACGATAGGACGCATGATCGCGGTGCCATTCGTTATCGCACACACTCAAGAGTTCTAGGTCTTACGGCACCGCGCTGTTTTTCCATTGTACGGCGGATGGAGAGCTCCCTAGACGGGCCCATCTCAAGATCGGATATGATCGGGAGGAAGTGTGTGTTTGGAGATTGTCGGGGTCGGCAGGAGAAACGACATGGCCTGGGAAGGCAATGAACCTTATTATCAATTCGGGGAGGTGTTTTTTCGTCGGTTGCTGCCCCCCTTCTTTCAAAAATCCCATTGTCGTCGTAAGGCTCCTCTTGCGCCCACAAACGGTCACGTCTTCAACTGTGACTATTACCAGGATTTGTAACGCATCCAAAACTGGAAGAGGTGCTGGGGTCCCCGCGTGCTAAATTCGGCACTTGCGCCCAAGCCGTGTCGTGCGCATGCTCACACATATCAAGTCCGAGGAGACACAGCAAGTGACTCTAAAGCGATCCGGGGTGTTATCATTTTAATTATACAATGGAGACGGCAAGTTAACAATTCTGTGAAAACGGCTCGGTGATTTACCACTGGTAACGTTACTAGTACATGCAATATTTCGTTAACTCTTGGATAAGGAGACAACGGTCCGAAATATGCTATGTATCTGAGGTTGGTCAGGCAGATTCAATCTCCTCAATCTGCTTCTTGGATGCGTCATCACCAGCGGCCTTGAGGATCTAAAGTGGCGCAAGACCACACGAGAAATCAATGATTGCTGCTGCGGGGACTTGGACAAAATCAAAAGATGGAGGACTTACATCTAACAGCTTCGTGACATATTTCTCCCAAGCTTCTTCCTTCGTAACTCCTTTGACAGAGTCCCAGGCGTCCCTGAACCGAACAGAAGACGAATAAGATTGTGGAGAACAGCATCAATCGATGTAATTGTGTTCTAACCATTTAGCCTTGCCTGTAAAATCGAGCAGGCCTGGTCGGGTTGTGTTGTTGTCACCCAACGTGGCTGGGGTTCCGTTAGCTGGTTCGTGGGTGCGATCAGATAATTTTGGCCCGCACCTTGCTTGAAGTACTTGTAAAACTGTGATGATCATGATGAACTTGTGGGATTTGACAAAAGACGGAGCAGAGGACATACGTAGAGCTGTTCGTCGACGCTCGGCTTCACGGGTCCATCCTTAGGGAGGCCTTGGATGATAGCTACAGCCTTATTGAACTTGGATTCAGACATGGCAGATGAAGGAGGAAAGAGAAAGTGGGCCGATTGGGCCGATCATATTGAACACCGCTTTTGGATGGATCGCCCCCTATCTCTGACATTGCTCCCGCTACCTTCGAGCAGCGGTATCGGCTCGTCTCAGGAGGATCATACAAAGTACCATTGTATTCATTGTGGAAGCTGGTAGTTGCCATCGTGTACTTTGTATCAAACTATAAAGCCGCGAGGTGCAGAGCATCGGGGGCCGCAGTGCGGCTTTGTACCTTTTAAAACCTTTACTGACGATCCGGGGTAGTTGATGGGGCAGAAAAAAAAAGAGATGGTGGTAGTATTTGGGGAATCGGACAGCCTGAGCAATACCATGGGCGGTGCAGTGCAACAGCCTGTTCTATTTGAGTCCTGTCCGCGCGGATCGTCCTCGAGGATAGTTGGGTACGGTTCCTATGAAAGTGCATTTCAATTCAGTTGTCGACATGAGCGGGGAGACTTCTCAGAAGGAGGTGATGACATTGCCCCAGTAGGATAACGACACCGGTCGATCACTCGTAATTTGTACATACCCTGGCCCGGATCTATAATCCCCCAAGTTTGGCAACTTAGGGCAATGGGCATTGAGTCGGGACAGGTAGGAACATAATAATTTTAAGTTTGAACAGAGTTCTACAGAGTTAGGAAAGAGCGAGTTTCTTAGCCAGACTGCGATATATGTGAAGTGCCCTATGGTTCACGATATATGAAGGTAGGCGTTAAGTCAGGTTCGGCGGGAGTAGTATGTAAGGGCAAGCGTAAGGTGACGTCCAATTGAGTGACCTGAAGCACGTCACAGGCACGTGAGTATCGTGATGGCCATCGAGCACATCGACAAGTGGCAACTGCTCAACTCCTCCCGACCATCGCGTCCACTCCTGGGTGCTTGGTCCAAACCCAAAGGAAACTAGGAATCGAACAATGTCGCCTTCAGCAGCACCGCCAACGCCTCAAGAAATATTGCGGAAATTATCAGTGCACTCCGTTTCAAGGGTCAAGGTCAGCGCAATGATCTCCGATTAAGGATCTACTTTGCTGACCAGTATCAAATGTTAAATAACATATAAACAGCCATCGAACCTCTCAACAGGTCCAGTCTCTGGGACAGATTCGGATTCGGATTCTATCTTGACGCCAGACGTGTCGACGCCCCTCGCTGGTGGTTCCAGTCATGGTGCCGCTGGGGGTGTCCATGCTGGGACTTCGTCATCGCAGCCTCCTTTGTCGTCGATCGCTGAGCGCCGCTCGGATAGTGGAGAAGATACGGAAGATGAGGTGGCGGTGGAGGGTGGGTGGAAGACGGCGGACGTACGCGCCAATAGGCCGCGTAACTCTGCTGACGAGAGCGTCATCAAGGCAGGGTATTTGTGGAAGAAGGGCGAGCGGAGAAAGGTACATACAAATCTCCTTCAACTCCTTGACTTTCCTGATTTTTCCAAATTATATCCGATAGACGTGGAAGAAACGATGGTTCGTCCTGCGCCCAGCACACATTGCGTACTACAAGAGTTCTGCGGAATACCAACTCCTGCGCTTGCTCGAGCTCTCCGATGTGCACTCCTGCACGCAGGTCAATCTAAAACGACACGACAACACATTCGGACTCATCTCCCCCGTCCGCACATTTTATCTTCAAGCATCCACACCACAGGAGCTAAAACTCTGGGTCAAGGCGATCGAGGAAGCGCGAGAGACGCTCCTTGCAACGTCAACGCGAACCTCCACCGCCACGCCCATCCCCATCCCTGAGTCCAAGTCCAGATCCCGAGGTGCTGCACCTTCCTCTTTATTGCCATCGGGAGGCGCACTATCGCCCTCGCAGGGCTCGATCCAGCTGTCGTCTTCGCCTAATCAGCTAGGGTACCCGTCGATCACGTCGTCGGACTCTGAGGACGCAGGGGCATCGATGCAGGCTGGGGGTTACTCAACGTCGCCTACGCAGGGCGCGTTTTCGTTGTCACCTGCCAAAGGGTCCTCGCAGCCGCAGACGGACCCTGCAAAGGTTATATTGTCAGGCTATCTGATGAAATGTGGATCGAAGAGAAGGAATTGGAGGAAGAGATGGTTCGTGTTGACGGGAGAGAAGCTGGTGTATTCTGGCAGTCATATGGTTTGTCTCTTTTTTTTCGTTCACATTGAGGGTTATATTAATGAGAATGTAGGACACGAAACCGCATCGGCAGTTTCCTTTCAATGACATTCTGGATGCCCTGGAATACGATCTTCCGACCTATATGCATAGACAGGGACCAAGTACACCCTTGGTCGCCACGACGCCTTACGGCGGTGGCGAGGTCGACGAAGTTAACAGTACGCATACATTCAAGATAGTGACTACCAAACGGACGTTGTTGTTATGTGCCCCGAGCGAGGACGACGAGATCAAATGGTTAGGCGCGATCCGTGCTTTGATTGCACGGAGAGCGGAACTTGGACAGGTGCCAGGGAAGGCGAGCAAGTCGGCGAGCTCTGGGCACAGTCCGCATCGTGGAACTCATCGTCATGAAGGGGGTGCTACTACAGCGACGCCCGTCGTCGTCGCTACCACGGCATCATCGATGAGTGCACCGAATTCCGGCGGGATGAAGAGTAAAGTTCGTAGGCTATCAGGAGCAGGATCGATAGGGTATGATCAGCGGGAGATGAAAGCTTCGTGATACATGGAGTAGTGGTGATTGATCCTCTGTGTTTCGAGTTCTGTTCGTTTCCTCATCGTTTTTATTGTCATGCCTCCCATATCTCGTCTTCCTTTCACCCTCTTGGACAGGGACTTTACTATCGCTATACTCTCTTTAAACTTTGACTTTCCTCGTTCGTTCCCCGGATACGTGTTCCTCCCTCCTTGTTTTGAATGAATAAGGCTGACTTTTTGTGAACATGATTTTTATTGAATACTCTAGTTGTAGTTATTTTAAATAATTGTATCGTTGCATCAACGTGGAGCAGAAAAGATGCGATGGCTCGATAAATCATCCTCTAATTTGAGTTCGCTGATAAGGAGTTGACAGCGACACAAACCATCGCCTTGATCTGAGAGGTCTTCTGAGCAGTGAGGATGCAGTGGCTGCCATGCCATGTATACAAGACGGAAGTTGATGGCGCATTCCGGTGCACAGGTCTTGATTAAGTCAAGAAGTAGAATATGCCGCTGACCTCGGAAGCGTGTGTTGGATACGTCAAACAAAGGCGTCCACGTTTAGGCAAAGAGCGAATGCCTTCAAATTGAAACCCCTGGCCATCGACAATAGATGGTCATGAGATGGCATTCTTTTGTTGAGATTGTGGGCAACGGATATAAGGTTTAGGAAGAAGCGGACATGGGGCAGCGGGTTGTTCTTGATTAAACCTACTAAGTAACGAAAGTCGTAAAAATGGCAGGAAGGAGTTACGGGCACAGCCAGGGGGGGACCCCGTACAGTCCCACAATGGGGGGGTCGGTGTGACCGTCACGGATTGGAAAGCACAGAATCGTCGTTTTCTCGTGTTGCCCAAAACGACCAGGCTCTCTGTTTGATTCTCTACTTATACCATGCTTTGTGAGTTTGTGATTTAGCTCTTTGTCTTTCTTGAGCTCTGTGTATTCGTCCCCTCCTGTATTCTTTGTCCTTTTGCTCCAATCTCTCCTGCTCTACCTTGAGCAACATGCCTCCGCAACCTACCCTTAAATCTCCCCGCCCCCGCAAGACCAATTCTGTTATAAAGACCAAGGGGGCCGTCCGGGCAAAGTCGGGCTGCTATACATGTCGCATCAGGCGAAAGGTCCGTCCAGCCATCCCTTATTCTTACTTATCACACCCAGCTCACCCATTGCTGCGCATCTCCTAGAAATGCGACGAGAAGCGCATTAACAATGAGGATGGGCCATGCGAGACCTGCATTCGCCTCAAGCTCGAGTGTTTGGGCTTTGGCGCCAAGCGCCCTGACTGGCTTCGGGTTCGTTGTCATATCTCATTTCCTATCGTCTCTCGCCTCTTCCATCTGGGCGCTGACTCGATATTGTAGGAGAACACTCGCATCCAAATGCTCCGTGACCGCATCAAGGCCCATCTGGCTGCCCAAGGCATGATCAAGGGCCATGCTGGCTCTGGGTCCCGCACTGCAGTTCAGGAGGAAATCTTGCGCCTCAGCGACTTTCGCGAGGGCCAAGAGATGTCTTATGGGAGTCCCGGATCATCTGCATCTTCTTCCTCTGCTGGCTCCCCCCACGTTCGTGAGGACTCGGTGGAATCTGACCACCACCACCACCACCACTATCAATCTGGGCGCTTAGTCTTGCCCTATTCTCTTTCTCAAACTCAAGGATTTTATCCCCCTCAGCACTATGGTGGATATGAGCGTCACGGATCAACTCATTCTGGTTGGTCTCCAGATCCTGTGGTGGTAAAGAGCGAGATCGTTGATGAACCATATTTGTATTGTCTTCCAGAATTGCACGAATCTTACTCCCCAACGATCGGTCCGGTGTATGACCTTCCAGATGAGGATATGCATGGCGACCTCAATTACTCTGTACAAACCGCGAGTGAGACCCAATATTTGTATTTCTAATAATGTAGTTGTTATTAATGTTATCGTATTGCTTTGTTGTTTCCTTCTAGCCCCTGCCACGAAGAGCTCGTTCTCCAGAGACCTCTACAATACTCACTTTAAGATTGAGGACGATCCAGGGCCCCTCTTCGCAGATGGTGATCCGATCGTCATGCACCTCTATCCCTCGACACACATTTCATTCGAGTTCCTTGATGAGTCATTGCGACACTACGTCGACAATGTCGTGAAAATCCAATACCTGTTGGGCAACAGAAACATCCTACCACAGATGATCTGGCGTTCCATCAAAAGCCATGGAGAGTCGCATGAAGCCGTTACCCTACTCTCACGAGCGTATTACGGTCGACAAGAAAATCAACAGTTCTCAGTCCTGAAAGACGTCAGCACCATCGGCACCATCGCTACTCTCAAGCAGTCCCTGTCGCTCAAGAGCCGGTTCACCGCTGACGACGCGATGACTGCCCTCCACATCGTCTCGCTCTATCTCTTCGATGGCGGTCGTGGCCGATGGGACAATTTCCTCACCTTCGCTATCCAATACGCCAAAAACGTCCTCGACAACCCTTCCTTTATGGGGAGCTACTCCGCTGCGCTCGAGGCCGCTAACCACAAGGACGAGTTCATCGTCAAAACCACGATATGGTTCGACGTCCTCGCTTCCATCACCACCCAACAGCCGCCAGTGCTGATGAACTACATCCGGGAACTCTTCAGCCCGTACCGGAGCTCCATCGGCCCGGCACCGGGGTATAGCATGCTTGAACCGATGGGCTGCACAAACACGGTGGTGTGGGCCCTCGCAGAGACAGCGTTCATCGCGTATTGGAAGCGGCGGCACGAGCAGGTCGGAAACCTGTCGGTGCGGGAGCTGGTTCGGAGGGTGCAAGAAGTCGAGCTGCACTTGACGCCCCTCCCGAGACCGTACAAGCCACAGACGGGTCCGTCGCAGTGGTCCCGCTTCTTCGCGAGCGAGATGTTCAGGACGGCGACCAAGCTGTTCTTGAAGACCGTGGAGAATGGGGATTTCCCGCTGAGCCCTGATATCCAGGATACCGTGAACGAGACATTCAAGGCGATCATGGAACCGAAGAATCAGGAGACGGATGTCAAGGCGACAATTGTGAGGAGCACTGTGTTCCCGATTTACATTTGTGGTGCGTTCACGCTGGCGGAGGATAGAGAGAAGAGGAGGGAGCTGGTGTTGCAGTTGATACAGAATGGGAATGAGGGGGTGGGCAATTGTGCTACCATCTCGAGGCTGTTGGAGACGTTGTGGGATACGAGGGAGAGGAACGTGCCGAATGCGCCTGTGGAGTGGAGGCAGCATCTGATGACGGCGGAGATCCTGCTGGTATGACGGGGCAGGACGATGATGACGACGATGATGATAGATTCGACCTTTTCTTTTTTTTCTTTACTTCTCTCATTTTTGCTCTTTTCCCTCATATCTCGTTCACGATTTTTTTGTGCGTCTTCATATGCCAACTTCTCTCCACCACTCAACACTACCTATCGTCCCCACCCTTACACCCTCCACTCCTCATCTTTCACGACACTTGTCTCCGATCCCAATAACTTAAATCTGCGGACAACGATCGCGAATTCTCATTCTCCTAGTACGACATGAAACGAAAACCAAAAAACCGGCTTACTACATAGTTGGTAGTGTAGGTCGCACGAGCTTATTTATCTTAGGCTCCAGGAGTTCTCTTGTATACATTTTTTTCCCTTTCGAATCCCTTATAATCCTCCACTGGCAAATGATATACTTTTGTCGAGCTGGTAACTTTTGTAAAAAATGGGCATATTTTTATAAACTAAATTTTATTTGAAGCTGTTACATATTACCTGCTGTCGTTCAAAAATTTGAAGTGATTGGATGTGCTTTCAGTACAGGGCTCCCTTCTCAAAACTGCCCCACCATTGAATGATATATGTCTCTTTTGACAATTGCTCAACAGCAACATAGCCAAACCCTCTGAAATTTTGGCAGTGGACAGTATTCACTTTATCTAGAATTATTGTACTGTTTCTGTGACAAAGGATTATTTTTCTGAATTTAGATTTGATTTTTAAAAAGTTTCGCCGTATCATTTGATGGTGGATGACTGGGGAGTTTGCAAGTTGTTTTCTTCTCTTTGTTCCCGTGGCATTCGCTGGGAAGGGTTGGTGTGTATGTATGCGATTCCTTCCTTGACGCAATTGTCCTTTTCTATGTAGAATTCCTGCCTTTCCTCACCGACTCTCGGAAGTTGCTCGTCGGAAGTCGCTTCAAGTGATTGTCGTTGACTTCGGATCAAAGCGTGATGACGGTGGTTGCGCCTTGCCCGGATCATGCATCTCGACCATATGGCTTCGCAAATTCGGAGAGCAGGCGTGGGCTTGGTATCAAGGTTGGTACATACACGCATTCTCTTATCTCTCCACGCCATTCCGATTTCTGAGTGCTTGTGGCCCGTTGTTATGTTTAGATTTGGGAAGCTGGGTACACTGTTCCATATGTTTCAAATTGATCTTGATGTATACCAATGAGGTTACGTTTCACAGCTAAAATATTTACGTTTGAGTTTATGTACAGCTCTTTTTGATATGGATTCCTGGTGGGATTTTAATAAGGGATTCAACAAAGAAATTCGCCGAAAGGTTTCGAGTCTCGACGCGGTCTTCCGCCCCGAACGACCTTCAAATCAAAGCTCCAACTTCCGATCAGCGGCGTGATGGATGACGATGTAATTGTGTGTGTAAATGTATGACCAATATATAACTGAACTTCGAAGGCTTTTTTTTGATGTGGTACAATCTATTGGCAATGTAATTTCAATCATTGGAGCTTTGATCTCAGTTGCGTGAGAGAGAGAAGGTTAGATTGCTTACACCACTTTTTTAGTCCACCCCCACTGACAAGAGGTCCCGCATATCCGGCCAGGAGGGGTTCATCACGTTATTATTGCGTTATTAACACTTTAGCCGGGAATTACCAACAGATCTGGACCACCTCCGAAGGATCCCCAGGGATCCATCAATGGACACATCACAGTTTGACCTACAACTCTGGTAAACGGTTACATCACATGTGTCGGGCCACCCTGCCTCCAAGTCGGCGTGTTCTCGTCCTCATCAAGCTCATATCAACCATCACAATATAAATATAAGTATTGACAAATGAAAATGATCCTATTGGACTCAAAATTGAACCACTTTTAGGGTCGTTTAATGGGGTGTAAGAGATATTTAGTTGACAGCTATCTGCGAAATACTCTGCGGATGTAATCAGAGATCCTAAACCCTTTCTATCAACGCGACTTTGTTTGTTTTCCGTTTTTTTTTCACGATTTTCTGACTATATATTTAGCGTACTTCTCCCAACCCATAAACGTTCTCCCAACCCATAAACGCATAACCCCTCTTATATCCCATAGCAGCTGTTCGCCGAGGTGGTATGAGATCTGAGCTGATATGAGTTTGACAGTGTAACACACCACATAGCACAATACATCGATCGAGGGGGAACGGGTGGAACTAGAGCGCACAGGGCCGAGATTTGCATTATATTTATAATGATAGATAGGGTATGTGTGGGTAATACTCAGAATGTACTTATTGCGCAGGTCCCTGGTGTGATGGATGACCACGAAACCACACCCGGAATCCCTTGACGACGCCTTAGCCTAATTGTCTATCCTCTCCAACCCTCCGTCCGCATAACCTGTCTGTCAATGTCGACCATGATAGTCATCCTGACACGCATACTACGTTCCAAAACCCGAGGCTGTATAACTAAAACATCCTTGAAAGCTACAAACCTGCGGATACCCAATGGGGATTGGAATTTATTGATAATGTTTGTTCTGTTCCGTTGGTTTTGCTTCCGTATCCGGGGTTTCAAGCAAAAGCGAGGTCGGGATAATGGTCTATGCGGCCAATGTGCGACCCTTTGTAGGCCTTGAGGTTTGGGGGATGCTACCGGTAAAATCGGAAGAATAAGGTTCTGGTTCTGGTAAGGCTGCCAGGTACAAGTGTGCCGGAAAAAGAACTGAGAACCTCTCGAGTTCTGGATTCAATTGCTTCCCAAGCGAGAGGTAAGGTCATATAGAAGCCAAGGGCTTGACTGCAAACGTTCGAGCATGACATGACACTCCCGCACAACCACCCGAAAGAGGATGAATTTTGGCCTTCAGAAAATTCGGATTCCAGTTTTTCTGCAAGAGCATCCGGATGGTTGGAGCGTCGTACGGAGCTCGTATCGTGGCAGATTCTGAATCATCAGAAGGAGTCAGAAGAATCCAGGGAAGAATGGTCTTCGCGGACTCATGCTGTTTTTTTTTTCAACTCCAAGTGTACAAATGGGAATCCAATGAATCAAGCAATGCAACATACATGCATAGAAGATTTGCGGGGACCGAACGCTGGTGGCAGAGAGCGATGAGTACCATAGAATAGTATGATATTCAAGGAATACCGTGAGTCAATCTTTGTTGTAGAATTCCTCCGTGATCCTGACCCCGGAGAAACATGGAGAGCGGGAGAGAAAGCCCATAGCACTGGCGTAACAAAACAACGAAAGCGGAAATGAGGTGACCGGTCGGTCGTCCTAATTGCCAGTATCTCTACAGACGATTTTGCTGCCCGAGGACTCCATTTTGTAGCACAGGACATGCGGCTGGACTTTGGAAGGTTCGAAATTCGAATGGCTATGACGATGGCTGTGGTAGTGATGAAATAGTGCGGTTAAGGAAGATAACGAACTCGTGGAGATCAACGTTCGCAGATGTACGCATCGCCACCCACACCCCACGTATATTTATCGGGCAGGGGCAAAAGAAAAAAAAAGCCCGGCTGGGTCTTGTCCGTGGTCCATATTCCAGCAGTTGTCAGTGACTAATTTCTTAGCGAGACCAAAACCTTCGTAGAAAACATAAGAGTTCTACAGATGTCAATGAAGAGCTTAGAAGCAGCCGGGTAGATCACCCGAAACTTCTTGAATAGCAATGCTGTGCAGGTGAATGCTGGGGAAACGTGTAAAGTTACTGATGGATATTTCTTGCACCGGGTCACCCAAGGGAAGGTTTCAGGTGTAATCGAATTGATTTTTTCCCTCAAAAATACACGGCGAGAAATTGTATGAGGAAAAATGAAGCCGAAGACTGTCAAATTACCCGTTTTGGCTGATCATTTGCAGGCACACGCCAGCCGAAAATGGCAACCGAATCAAGGCACATGGAGCGCAGGGATGAGGCTTCTCAGATTCAGGCGATTCACGATGTAGATTAGGTCCCGGTGTTTCGCTCATTAGATAAGCCTCCGTTCAGTCCTTGAGCCAGCCTTGGTACATCGAGGCGAAAGACGACGAGGAGAAATAATGCCATGAGAGGGTGTCATGTGGACTGTTTAAAAGGTGTTTTATTTGGGAGGTCGGAGGTGAAAGAGGGCCGTATTGAAAGTCGCTAGTGAGGAAGGTCCGATGAGGATGGACTGACGGGCTTTCGTAAAGGAATCTCCCGATCAGCGAGACACCACCTCACCGAAAACAGAGAGTCAACAAGACTTATCCTCTGTGCAAGTTCCTTGGAAACAGACCATCAGCCTCCGTTTTTAGATCCCTTTCCTTCTTCGTCGGTATCTTGGCTATTTTCCTTCGATCCCTTTCCTCATAATCGCGTCCAGCAAATTACTCCGACCATATCCTCCTCTTTTCCTCTTTCAGTTTCGTCCGGCCATTTTATATTTCTCAATTTCCCTTTCTCGCTTCTTTCTTCAACGCCCAATGGCATACAGAAGCCACACAGCCTCCCCTGCGGGAAGCCAATCTCCTTCTACCTCTTCCTCCACCAACGTCTCCCCATACATTCACACAACCCCACTTGACGCAATGGCTTCGGCAGACGACCACGATTCCTCTTCCTACAGTGCCCATGGAACACCCGACCACTCACATAGCAGCCTGCCCCGCACTCTCAACGCGGGCAAAGGAGGATGTTGGTGCGTACCCTGTAGGCTGCTTGATAATGAACCATGCTGACGACTTGACGTGCTCTTTAGGACGTGCCGTGTTCGACGGAAGGTGAGCACAACAGCTGATATCTTGCGATAACACCCGTTAATTTTCGGACTGCGTCCCTTCCCACAGAAATGTGACGAACAACGAGAAGGTGACTCTTGTAAAACCTGCAAGCGTTTGATGATCAAGTGTTTGGGATGGGGTCCTAAGCGGCCTGATTGGATGCGCGTCAGTATGGGTTCATTGAGCCATGTTGATCCATCACTGATACAAGGTCTCCCTTCATTCAGGATAAGAAAAATGTTGACGCTTACAAGGCGAGCATCAAGGCTCAGCTGTCGAAAGCTGGCCTCATCCGCGGCCAACCGCGTCACAATCCTCTACAAGCACCGGCTCTGCAAGTACCAGTCCAACGGGGCACTGCTCAACGGGCCAAGACACCCTCAACGAGAACCAGCCAAAACCCCCCTGCTGGTCTCAACGGCCTCAGGCAGCCCTCCTTCGAATCTTCATTCTCCCATCTTGTCGAGACACCATTTCCGCAGAACCACAATGACCACCTCTTACCTGCAATGCCGGGTGAGTATTGTGGAGAATTCAAGCAGTAGTTGAAGACTCACTCTTTGTTGATTCCGTAGGTGCATCCCACTCCAGCTTCGATATCTCCAGAGGTTATGAATTTGACCCAACAACAACAAACTTTTCCTTCCCGCATACTCTTTCGTCCGCAGCTCCTTACCTTCACCCCCTCGGTCCAGATTCTCTGGTGGATCAAGGATTCGGCCTCCTCCATCCTTCACCATCGAGTGATCATCTGTCGTTCACAGATACATTGCTCTCCTTCCACGTCCCACCTGGACAAACGAACGTCCATGGGGAACTGGTGATGCATTATTTCGACAATGTGCGGAAAGTCCAGCCGTTCTTCGCGGGAGAAGTCCTAACTGACATTACGTATTCGGTAAGCCCACCCCCACCGTGTGTTTGAGGTAGAGCTAACTCACTTTCTTCGTAGGCGGTAGTCGAAGAGCCTCGCGGAGCCGTCACATTGGCGATCTGCGCTCTCGCCGACCTTCATTTGAAACAGATGAGGATATCGCAAGGTCTCGAAGTCCCAAACCAATGCTCTGAGAATTCGTCGATGGCCTATCTCCAGAATGAAGCGTTGTTGCAGCTCGAAAACAATAAGAATACGCACGGCGGATGGACGGACAACGACGCAAACGCTGCCTTGCATCTTGTCGGCCTGTCGCAGTTGTCGGGGGGATACAGTGATTGGGACACCCCCTTCAATATCCTTTGCCAATGGCTCCTCCAAACGAACCTGCACCACGCCGAGAATCCGTGGTTGGCTTTTCTCAATCTGAGCGCACCCGTCCAACATTATGTTAAGGCAACTTTGGTACGTTATCCTTCGAACGTTCTTGGTTTGTCCAGCCAGCTTACGTATAACATAAAAAACAGTGGCTTGATGTTTTCTCCAGTATGTCCGTTCTGCGGGCTCCCAAGTTCTTGACCCTATGGCAAAAACTGCTGGGCGAGCAGCAACAGGGGAACTACTGGGTGAATGGCAACGAGCTCGACATGGCACCACAAAGATTACGGATGGACACCCTGACGGGATGTCCAGATGAGGCCATGTTGGCCATCGCCGAGGTGTCCTCGCTCGCTCACTGGAAAGCCTCCCAGCTACGCAACAACTGTCTCAGTTATCCCGAGCTCATTCGAAGAGGAACTGCAATCGAACAGCTGCTCCGACGATATCAAACAACCCCCTCCGATGCACCACAATCACGATTACACAGTACTGCCGGTGTAACGCAGCAGCCAACAGACGAAGAACGATCTCTTATTGCGAGGATCTTCCGAGAAACTGCTAACCTGTATCTTCATACAGTGCTCAGCAATTCTACGCCTGGTGAGTAAAATTTCAGCCAAAGTCCGACACATTTCGCTGATATAACTGGTTTCGTTTAGGCGTACCTGAAATAAATTCATCGGTGGAGATCATTGTCCGCCTGTTTTCCCAACTCCCACCCAGCGAAACCGACCGCTCCCTCGTGTTCCCTATCTGCCTTGCGAGTTCCATGACAAATGACTCCACAAGGAGAGACTTCTTCAAAAACCGTCTCCGCCCTCTGAACGAAAGCTATGGGAATTTGCTCCAAGTACGGCGGTTAATGGAAGCAGTCTGGCAAAAACGCGATGTTGGCGGTAAAGAAGTAGATATCTCGCAAACAATACTAGAGCAGGGGTTGAACCTGCTCCTGATCTGAACGACATCCCCCTGTGTGCTACAATTTTCAATGATTTATGTGGATTAGTTTATTATATCACACGCACCTAATCCCCTCTCCATAACTCTATGCAAAGTCCTCCAATGTACCTGTACGAGTCGACATCCTCCTATATAAATATTATTTAACTCGAGTCACTTTTGAACTTTGAGAGTTGGGCGAAATGATCGGAATGACGATGGGCGCCCAAGGATGAAGAGCGCCATTTCCCATATGCAGGTTCAGATGAATAGACCTGTTGAGCCACAAAGCGCCGATGGAGTTGTGTGGGCGCGAGCGCGCGGCACCGGTTAGAAACCCGGACTCCGGTTTGGATGAAAAAGGCGGGATAATCTCCAGAAATTCGCAGAAAAATAAGAGCGAATCAAGGGGTATCCTGGAGGTCACCACAATAGGATGTGATAGTCATATACCAGTTGAGAAGGTCTAAACAGGTAGAAGGAAGCCTCTGGGCGAAAAAGCTGGCAAAAATGCCATGGGTGCCTGCATTTCCCGAGTGCACCGGGAAAAGCGAAAATCGAATGCTGTGGGGTCTTTTCTTCGATGATAAACAGTTCCTGTATGATCCATGGATGAGCGGGTGTCCAGCGCAATGCAGAGGGGCGTGGTAGTGGTCAGAAGGAGAGGAGCGTGGGGTTGATTCACGGGCGCAGGTGGGATGGTTGGCAGTTTATACCGGTCGTACCGGGAAACGTTTATTTGGCTTCTCCTTCTATATATGGTTTTGTTTGGCCGCTCAGGTGACTTAAGCCGCCCAATGTTTCTCCCCTAATGGTTATGAGCGCGTTCTTGTGCCTCTTCGCAATACAACAAACCCATCGAAAAACAGCGCTCAGATAACGCCCAGCGTACTTATAGTCTTATAATAAACCCCTTACCACAAAAACTAGCGCGCGCTCCCTTTCAGTTCCTTCTTCATCGCATAGGTGAAAAAAACCGGTACCGTGTCCAGCGGCCGCGCTCAGATGCTCTAAGATGTTCCATGTCCTTGATTCCTGTGGACGACGTCGATCGGTCTTGGCGCTAGCTTCATCTCAGTGACCCTCCAAAGTTCAAGTCTTTATCATTGACGATTTCTGTGATCCCAACGATACCATCGAGGCTCTTGACACTTGCGTGGCCTCCTTTATATTTTCTCGCCTGAAGAGCCCCAGCGAATGCGAGAGGTACGACTCCACATATTTCGCTCATATGCGACTGCGATGTTGACATTTGGCATTCCAAGGCCCTTTCCAGTTTACCGGGACAACGTTTGCCAATGGGAAGGACTCGCTGCATCCACTAATTGTTGCTCTGCTATTCTAAGCATTCTTATCCAAGTAGAAGTTGACAGAAGTCTGCGGTTCAGGGAAGCGTTGGTTGGGATATCCCCTCTCCCTTCTCTGCTTATCGGCCAGTGCACCCCACCGCGAGCTGTTCGGGGAAAAACCGCTTCCATCATGACCACACTCCCAGGATCTCTCAAAATCTTTTCTATCAAGTCACGGTCGTTAAGGTGCGGCTGTGTTATTCTGCCGACATAACGTCGCTTATCGGCCTATACCACGAGTCCGCCAACCCGTTGAATAAAAAGTTTTTTTCGTTGATTCATCTGACTTTCCACAGTGAACTCATGTTATCTGCGATCACCACCATCACTCGCGGCACTTTCTTGGAGATCGATTAATGCGTATTGCACCCCAGAACGTTTCTTTAATAAACGTCTCTGCTCATCATTCTACGCCTGTTTCCGAGTCTTTGGTGCCTAAACAACAGCTCGAGCGAGACCTCAATCTCGATGTTCTATGGTATCCCCAGAAGGCAAAACACTGGTATTTCTCTGGTCCTAGTAATGTATGGATTCCTCAGTCTAATCATCCTTTGTAACTCATAAACCTATATCCCAACACAGTCGGTCCCGCAACTAGTTCCATATGATCTTTATGACGGACCCTCCATCAGTGACCAAGGTTACCACTCTTCAATAACGATGTTTTATTCTCTCACTTCAAACACTGACTGCCTTCATCAGTGATTAATATCGAGTTCCATTCCATCATGTCTCATCCCCTGATGATGATGCCGATTTGGTACAGTCTAAACTCCATATTGCTCAATAATTGACTCTTGGATCTTCAATCTAGCCGCAGAATCTGTATTCACTGGTCATTCCAAGGACAATAGCATCAATATGATGGCTTTCAAAAAGATTTCAGGAAAGGATGTGGTGTCGTCACATTTGGACTCTTCACGCCTCAGGAACCTTTCTGGGTGCCATACCGTTCGGAATATGCCATTTGGGATGATCTTGCGGGGAAATTACTCAACCCCAGAGGTTTACGGATTGGCGTCCGAGTCTGCGGACTGGCCGCAAATCACCTCGGTCAATTCCGTCCACCAGGCAAATGACTAAACCTCCATCTTGTCTCACGGCTCACAATTGCGTGTGTCAATAAACACCGGGGTAGGATTGTACGGTGAGTTTGTGTCTCTCGACTTTCCGGAAGCCAGCTGATCAATGAAAGTTTGAAAAACTAGCACGCTGCCTTGAGCACACAACGTGTACACGACTGTGGGGTTCATCTGAATGGCCTCCAAGTTGGCCAATCACGCAACTTATACCCTGACCTCAAATTTAGAAACTAGGTAGAAGTGTCCTTGGAACTGTCATGTCATTATCAATCCTGGCGCCTGATCGGATAACTACTATAGCCTGTTTGGGGTACGAATGTAAGATCTATTCCTCAAAATTGTTTCCTTTCTTCCTATGTTGAAAGATGTTCGGTGGCCCGGTTTCCCTCATTACGGGCAACCGGCCTCCGCTTCTTGGGATCTCTCCTCCCCCTTCTGTACCCCATACTCAGCGGACATGGTGGGATGTCGATCTCCAGGTTCCTGAAGCGGGGAAGGGCCTTGACCTGTCTCGACAGAGTACGGTATCTCCTTTTATTTCCTTTGGGATGCACGCACCTGGAAATTTTTTCTTATGATACCCGTAATCTAATCAAGGAAAGTTCAAAGCGTAGTTCAGTTTGCAAATCGAGAATAGGAGATTGGTTTACCTGTACCGCTTTCAGCAATATATTCTGCACCCAATTCCATGTGTATGTATTGTCAGACCGTCCTGGACATCCATATGTGTGCTCGTTAGCAGAGACCTTTCAAAAAATTTCGGACAATTCAGTGATTACGTTTTCAAAATCGATCACGATTCGCAAGCCCCAGAACACAGAACCACCAGAAAGATCGTGGGAGGCGCAGCGGCCATGATGAAGGGGCCATTGAATCGTTAATGTCAAACAACTGCGGCGTCAACCTCAGGCTCTCTAAATTTCCGCAGTTCAGGAATTGGCCTGCTGCAAGTCCAAGTCCATTATGAGGGCTCTACATAGAGCGCCTTGAATTGCAGGTGATCTACGGCTTGATAAGATTGCATTTAAATGTTAAGCAGTGATGATTATTCGTCGAAGTGAAGCGTGCCTCGTATGTAAGTCGCGAACTAAAAATATTCTGGTGTAGGGTAGAAAAGAGAGCTGGAGAATCACCGACAAATCACCGAGTTCCACTTCTGCGACTAAATCGGATTAATCGGTGGGTGTCGCACGTTCAAACAAGAAAAGAGGTTCATGAAGGACCAGAGTAGTTGGGCTCTGTCAAGGTGTCAAGGTATTAGATAGGCATGCTAGTGAGGCTTGTAATGGCGTGATCTGTAGGAATGATTATCCCCGAGAATCTCGCTCTCGATTGACGATCTTTTGAGATAGAC
>Ga0307517_10005185_pt1 | contig 19768 bp, 8 predicted proteins | sample 23_EM_MG_FD_194515 | JGI IMG/M metagenome (GOLD analysis project Ga0307517, IMG submission 194515) | Populus trichocarpa ectomycorrhiza microbial communities from riparian zone in the Pacific Northwest, United States - 23_EM | ecosystem: Host-associated > Plants > Roots > Unclassified | place... | reverse complement strand
GTAGTTTAATGTGTTTGGTTAAGAATGCTTTTGAAATTGAAGTTATAAAATAATTTTAAAAAATATATATTAATATTTATTGGTTAACTATTGCTATTACATCATGAAATAAATCATACTTTATATAAAATATTTTTTATTGTTCCATTAAACTATCTACAATTCCATTACGTACAAAATTCATCCGATAAGAACTACAGTTTTCATGATTTTTTGAGTGTGCAATAAAATTAGGTAAAATATTATCAGGAATAAAATTGAGATTACAGGACGAGTAAATTTAATTCACCTTAAACTAATTTTTTAAAAAAACAAAAAAAAATTATGGTTCATGTTCACATGAACAGTGCGAGTGAAATCAATTAACTGGACTAGTTTTTCAAAAAAAAAACTATTCACTTTAATGAACAGTGCGACAGTGGAGCATGTTCAGTGATTCCTCCCCCACGAGAAGCAGCAAAATGATGCTTCTACAAAACCTGCGACACAACTGAATTTTTGATGGGTCCTACCAGCATCAACCTATATTTTTTCTTTAACCAAACGATAATATATGTGGTTGTGAGTGAACCTCACCCGCAACCACATTATCAAATGGCCTCGTAGATAATTAAAGGTCTTAGCTTTCTTGTATCATGCATGATTTTAAATTAGAATAATAATAATATTAATCCACACTTTCATATATTGAGGAATGAAACATAAATCTATGAAAAGAGAGAAGAAGAATTGAAGACCAATCTCTTAATTACACGTGCCAGTCTCTAGGAAATTTCTTTCTTAAAAAAAAGAACAGAAAAGATATATAAATAGCTTTCACTAAAGGCCTCAAAATATATTATCAAACCTTTAATTAATTTTATAATCTCTACAAGATGTAGATGAAGGGTCGATCTGGGCTCCTTTGTATCATGATTTTAAAGTAGGATAATAATATTAATTCATTTTCTCACCGGGGACCGAAACATAAATCTGTGAAATCTTTTGAGAAATTAAAGGCGTAGTGTCTTTGACACATGCCAGTCTCTAGGGAAATTCTCTCATCAAGAAAAAGAAAATATATAGTAAAGTCCCTTGATGTTATAATAATGTCAAGAAATTCGATCCCTCATTTCATTCACGTTAATATAGGTTAAGAATGAAAGAGAATTACCCCCCTTGCTTAACCATGCCATTAGATGTAAAGCAAAAAATATAATAAAATAATTGGACTATATATACAGAGTAGAAATATTTTTACAGAGTTCGTAAAATTCAGTCCAGATCCGATATATAATCAAGAAAGTCAAGATTCAAACAAAAGGTTTCAAAAAAAGAATCATGAACAGGATTAAAAAGCTGATGATGTAATTTGCAAGCATTTTGAAAGTGGTTGAAAGTTGTCGAAAAAGGAGAAGGTGAGTGGCGTTTATTTAATTGGCTAACCTTTGAAGATGGTGGCATGGCAGGCTTCAGGCCTTGGCAATATTGGAGCAATTAGCTAGCCTTGGCAAGTATTGGACAAGGCAATCATGATATATAGTTACATCACCTTTGTGGTGTTGTTTGAGCATCAATCATAAGATGGAATAAATTCACAAAGGGCCATTTCCACCGCCTTCACAAATTGTTTCAGCAGGGAATATTAATTAATGATTCAATCGGCTCGTCCACTATATATCTCCACCGTGAGTTAAAAATGCCGATGTGAGCTCTTGAGAGGTGGAGGATTCAACACTTGATAGTCACACAATCCCATGCTCGGGCCATAAGAACATCAATCATCTTGATTGTCTCATGTAGGAGAAGAGCTTCTCATCAGGGTACTGGACTGGCTGGAACAGTATTAGAATTTTTGGGATTTTGAAATGATGAACCGATATAAAAAAAAAATTATGTTTAAATCATAAATGAAACAATATTGAAGTAAGAACTATAAAGATAACACGTTTTTTGGTGTATTTTCTATGAAATAAGCTTTAATTTTTTAAAGGGAGTTATTGCAAAATTCAAATTATAGGATTGAAATGTAATTAAGGTTCCTAAGATTTTTGGTCCTATCCCCTGACAATAGCCCAAATACGACTTGATATTAAAAAAGAGAAAAAAAAAACTTTTTTATAGTGGAATAACTTTCAAAGTATTCTAAAAGAATATTGTTTAAAGAAAACAAAATCATGTTTTAAATAGAGTAAATTGACAAAAATCTTCCATCAAAAAGTTTTGTTTATATATATATAAAATCATACCTACAAGCTGCTCAAACCAAGGCATCTGACAGCTTTCATGAAACATAATTATATTTTGTGTTAAATAAAAATTCTTTAAACTCAGTGATCGCGTAAATTCACCAGTACATAGTGGTTGATTTTATTAGATAAAATATGATTACTTGATAATTAATATTACGATACAGTATCAAAAAAAGTATATAAATCCAAGGATTTATTCAATAATATATATATATATATTACTCTGTAGCAGTGTGCATCCAGCTAAGATACAGCTCCACCAAGATGAATTATTGTCAAATCGGATCAGGAATATGAATGTGGTACTGATAAGTAATTAAGCCAGTCACGGTTCACACAGTGTGTTTATGCAAGACTATTGAAGAGCAGTAGCTAGATTCAAGCATACTTTGTTTTCCAGCAACAAAGAATAAAGCAGTGTCTTCCAAGGACCTTGTGACAATGACTCCTGTAAATACAAAGCATCTAAGCCACACGTGCTAGATAATAAAACCAAGTGTTTGTTTACATCATTATTACCTAAAATCCTTCGCAATTAATTATTTACGCTATCTTATTCTCCTTCACGATTGTTTAGGTGTTCTCCTCCATCCTAAATAAATGTAACCATATGGTGACAATAAAACTCAAAGAGTAATTCAATTTAATTATATATGTAATGACCCAAGGATTGACGAAAAGAAATTAGCAGTAATATGTTATAAATATGGCGGGAAATAGTTACTCAATTGTTAGTATATTTTACATGTGTTGATTAATATATTTTAGCACGTGAAGAATAGTTAATTAGTTAATAGTTAGTTGCATGAAAGTTTCTAGATAGTTAAGGTTAGTTCATTGTATAAATAAATAAAAATGTATGACAATGGTGGAATCCAAACAATAAAAATAATGATTTTTTACTTAATTGTAGTTCTCCCTCTTCTTTTTCTACTATCTCTCCTACATCTCTAGTTCCTTTGTTTTGATGAGGGAGACATTAACAATTGGTATCATATTCCAAGGCCAAAAGGAGGTTGTTACTATGTAAAAGCAATTAACAATGGTGGAAGACAACCTAAGAAAGGTTTTGAAGAAGCTTTCTTTGCAAATAAAAACCATGTTGGTAACCCTTAAATCCTTTATAACCAACCAAGAAGTAATTAAAGAGACAATGAAGCTTAAAAGAAGAGACAATGAAGCTTAAAAGAATCATCTCTAGTGATTCTTTCATCCATCAAATCAGTCTAAGCAGAAGCTAATCATCAAGATGATCAAAGTCTAACTTCTTTCAAGGAGGGTTGTTCAAAAAATGACTAAATCTTTCAAAGTTATGAAGTTTCTGAAATTGACTTGCTTCAGTTATTCCATATATTAGGGATTATAACAAAGCTTGTTGTGTTTTGTGATGATAATCGAACTTTCCACCAATTACAAGATGTTATTTCATTCATGAATGCTCTCACAAGTGTTCAGCCAACTATAAAGGGAATGAATGTTTATGTTCAATTCTTATAACATCAAGAATTTACTACGATGGATCAACATATTTTTAATGAGATAAAATGCTCTTCTTTAACTAAATATGAGATTAGTTTAGGAGAGAAACAAGAAGCGGGCTTTGAAGAAAATGAAGTAAAGTTTGATTTTTTAAATAAAAAAAATATTGCTTATTGTGAATTGTTATGAGAGTGGAGGGTTTGATGTAAAGATTGAGAATTCTGGTGTGAAAGTGCAAGAAGATGAAAATTATATGGATGATGGATCAAAGAATAAAAGATGAGGGTGATGTTGAAGAAGTTGATGAGGAAAAGGAGACTGAATCCAAGAAGAAGAAGACTAAGGAGGATTAGTGGTAATTCTTTAAGGAGGGAAGTCTATATGGTTATGGAGGCCTTGGGAGATTTCCAAGAAGGAGTATGCTTCTTCCTACAAGATCTTAATCAATGTTTGGGAGGATTATTTGATTGTTAAGTACTTCTCTGTTAAAGGTTAGTTGGAGTTCAAGGCTATTGTTTTTGTGTCAAAAAAAGATGCATTTGATTTTTTGCTACTTGCAAGAATATAGAAGATGAAAAACATCAAGCTTTATGACAAAAGGTCTTCATTATGAACAACTCCTAATAAAATTCTCAAGATTACTAGGAAGAACTCAATGAAATTTTTTTATATTTTTGCATGAACTCTTGAGGATAGAAATCTCTAAAAAAAGAGAGTATTGTTTTACGAGCCAATAATCTATGGAAAGAATTTAGTAGCAACATGATTATTAAAATTTAACGGGTTGATCTAGAAACTCCGAGACTTCAAAGATGAGCTGAGTTGGATTTTTAGTTAAATTAGATAAGATAATAATCTAATTAAATTTTTAATAATTTGGTTGAGCAGGTGAAACCCACTTCAAACTTGTAATATCTTGTAAAAATTAATAAAACATTAGTATTTTAATAAAAATAATTTATTTTTAACTTTGTGACCCAAACTTTTTTTTTTAAATTCAATTCCTTACTCAACAACTATAATTACAATAAGTGATCAACCCCATTTAATTTGTCCTGCATAAAGGCCATATATGATTCCCCCATTTTGTACATCTAAGAATCTAGGTCATGTGGAACCAGCCGTGCCCATCACAGCTTGTTCACCTATAAATGTGCTAATTTTGTTTCATCTGCCCACATACACTGATTTAATCCTGGCATCAAGCTCAAGATCGTGATTTGTGACCGACTTTCCTTCCTTTTCATAGAAAACGAAGATTTTCTAGGATACTCGGGAGAGAAATCAGAAAAGATGCATTCCCTTTTAATATATAGCCTGTATCATAATTATTACCAGATTCAGTAGATTAATATGAGAAAATCGTAAGTCACTATCATTCTAATTGAGTTTTAAATTAAATTAAATTTGATTAAACTAATTAACTCGGGTGAGTTTTTAATGATATAATTAACTCCGAGAATATTTTTCCAAATCAGTGCCAAATCTAACAACTATGAGCTGGTGGATGCTATGAAATGGTATATAATGACAATGTTTGTGCTCATAGTAGGACAAACAAAGCCACACCAAGACAGGATCTGTTCTGGTCTTGATTTGAAGAATATGAATGATGTAAAAATGCAGCTGTCTTTGTTTCTTTTTTCTTTTCAGGTGAGAAAATGCTTCGCATACAAACAAGATCTTAATAAAAGCATGGCATTTTATAGAGCTTAGGGCTTAAATGCCTTGTCATCGTCATATCATCAGAAACCGATACCAGCACGATACACTTGGATCAGCCCACCTAATTCACGAATAAAGAATAATTTTCTAGCTTTACTCTTCCAGGGCTCTGTTGCCTCGGCTTCGTTGCTTACTCTGAGAAAAACAAATTTGGAATTAGGTACACTTGATATTGGTGACGACTGTTTAGTAGAGTTTGCTATGCAGATTCTTAGATTAATGAGAATACAATTACGTTGAAAATGAAAAGTCTTGGCAATTTATTTTTATTTTTATTTGGGAATTCAAGTAAAATAATAATAATATAATATCAAAATACATATTAGTTGTTCAAATGCGTCATTAGCTTGTAACAATTGTATTGTTGTTGGTGGAAGCAAGGGTATGTTGGTCCACTTAAAATAAAAAAATAAGAGAATTAAATAAAAATAATTACACTCCTAATTACCTCGGGATCTAACATTCCCCTTATTTTGGAAGGAACTAGTTTAGAGGTCGGTAAGAAAGAAAATATAAATATTAGAGAGATTTACTTCAAAATATTATTAAATGAGTAACATATCAACCTTAAAATGTTTTAATTTGATTATTTATCCAATCTAAATTTAAAATTAAATTATATAAAAACTATTTTGACATATTCTAATTAACTTGATGGTACAAAAACAAACTAAATAACCATTAAAAAAAACATAATAATAAAATTAAAAAAAAATTAACAAGAAAAACTCTCTCGATCAGATTCATTTTCTATATTAAATTTAAAATTAAATCATATAAAAATTATCTCGTTATAATTCAATCGACTTAGTTGATTTAAAAGCCTGCTCAAATGACAGTTTAAGGATAAAATTCATTAAAAAGAATGGAAAAAAAAAAAGGAATTGAACAAATTTTTTTTTAACTGTGTTTATATAAACAGTGAAGCTGATATACAAGGTAATCACGATCCATAGTTTTGAGAGAATGTGATGTCTTTGTTAAAAGATCACAAATATCTTGAAACTCAAGAAGTCTTGGGAAGAGGAGCTTGAGATTCCTCTTAAAATAACGTTGGACACTTGAGTCTGTACAGAATTGAACATGACACGTTCCCGGGTGGGACTGGCTTTTACTTTTCATATAAAACGGTGTTTAGACTATCTATTAGCTATATTTCTATCCCACCTCCCTCCTTTTATGTGAAAAGTCTTGTCTCAATGTTGTCTCCTTGGTGCCATTTGCCTCACGGAACACACCTGTCATCAAAATTTACCCTTTCAAATGTTTCCCCTCCACTTCGAAAAGTAAAGTTAATCCAATCATCTACCCTTTGACACGCTTCTGTTACTTGCCTTCCATGGCAAGCAAAGCATTGCTAGTGGAATGCAACCTCTTCACTTCCTATTCAATTGCTCTTGAAAAACTTTATCCTTCCACGCACGGGCGATGGCTTCTTTCGCCAACTCCCAAAGTGCTCTATTGACTTTCTCAATGCACTACTGAATGCCGAGGATAGGGAAAGCAAGATAATGGCAGGTTATTTGAGCATTGACTAGCTCAACGCAATAAGTTACCTACAGCCCAAAATCCAGTTCTTATTGGTACAATAAAAGGTATATCAAAGAGCTGGTCCCAAAAACTCCCAACGCTTGTAATTGCCAGCATAAGATAAAGTTTCCAAGATCAAAATTGTATGCTGATTTAACAGGTAAAAGGATTTGTTACTCGTTCGAATAGAAAAGGCAAATGAGTGACATTTTGCATCCACAACAAGCAGACTGAATCCAGTCATTAACTGCTAAAGATGTTTCTTAGAGAAACATTCCTCATCCAACACCAACACCAAAAGCAACAATCTATGATCATTATGTTAGCTTTCTGATCAAAGCAAACTTACCGCATCGTAGTGTAGATGGAAAGTTGGGAAAGTGTGAAACTCAATTTGTTTCAGTCAGGAGGAGTTTCGCACATAGCTGGACCGCGCGATGACTGACCTAATAAAGGCATTTCAGTGAAATAGTAGTAGAGCTCAGTTTTTATCTACTAACCAGTATAAATATACTACAACTTTTAGCTGGTTACGTTCACACAGACAAAATTTATTTCCAGCAAATTAATGGCCTGGATGCTCCGTAAATCATAGTAAAATCTACATAACAGAGGAATGGCTTGCTCAAGTTCATGGCCCAACAGCAGCTGTGAGCTACGCAAGTGTTATTGGCACGCAAATGTGTTAATAAGTTCCTATAATATAACAAACTGCGAAAATCTTCACGAAAAAGGGAATTCTAGCATCTAAATATCCAAAACTACCGATTCATCAATCAACTGTGCTAGACACAAACACACAAAAAAGATGAACAAACGCTGTGGCACAGGGAAATAAAAAGAAATGGCTCTTCAAATTGCTTATTGGCTATGCATTTGCCATTTACAGAAGATGTGTTCAAGGGTTTCCAGGACAAATAACCCAATTTGATTATGGAAAAACCATAGTTTTACGAGTTGCCGCGATTAAGGAACACAAAACAGGAAAGAAGTTACAGTTCCAGATAAGAAATGATCAGAACCATACAAACAAGAAAACTGTCGTCTTTCTCATTATTAAAGTTAACTGTTAGACAATTCACAAACCAGAGTAATCTCAACAGAATATAACTTACAATCCTTCCACTATCACTGCATTTTGTTCCTTTTCAAGTATCACTATGAATCAACACCTAATTTACACATTTCCATCTACAAGTAACAACAAACAAATATGTAAATAACTAACTAAAAATACAATCCAAGAAACCATTAGTTCATATAGATCAAAGTTCAAGTAAGAGACTCAAACCGCGAAATCCCATTTCTTTGCTCCACCCTCAACAGCTTTCAACAATGCAATCGCTTTGCTCTTCCCTTTCGCGGTCCCATTCTCCCTCACATCCTTGATCCCCTCCACTGCGCCCGGTCTCATTTCCTTCACCTCCCTCATCACTCCTCCCCCTCCACACCTCACCAAATTCAACAATGCCCCAACCGCATTCTCCTTTGTCCTCTCGCTCGAACCCGTCCCAACATCCAACAAGTCCTCCAAAACCTTAACCCCCGAAACCTTCCAAAATGCGCTCTCACTCTCCTCACACCCTGCAATTTGCGCAATCACCGCCGTCGTATCCTCCACAATACCCACTCTCCCATCCTTCAAAACCAGCGAAAACAACGCCCCCGCCGCACCTAAATCAATCAAACCAGCCCGATTCAACGGAAACAAAGCAATCCCAAAAAGGGCTTTCAGCGCATCCTTTATAGACCTCGGCGGCGAATTAGGCCTCTTGATTATTTCAATCAAGGAATAAGCAATATCACGCTTAGCCCCGATAATGGATCGGTAAGAATCATCAACAAGAAGGCTGTACAACGTAGCAGCAGATGATTGGACAGCTGAGGGTGAAGAATTGGTGGCATGGTGGCGGAGGACATGAGAGATCGCGTCAAGAAGGCCGCGCGTTGACATCAAGGGGGCGCGTGAAGAAATAGAGATGTTCAAGAGAGTAGCAGCTGCGTTATCTTGTGAGTCGTGAGAAGAAGAATAAAGGGTTTCGGCTAGATACGGGATGGCACCGGCTTCGGCAATTATCAGCCGTGATTCCGCATCGTTTTTGGTCATTAAGCGAAGTTCAGCTAAGGCTTCTGACCGTGTTATCTCGGACACAGAACCTAGTTTTTTAACTAGTGAGCGCGCTGTCCTGTGCTTGACTTCCATACTGTTTCGGACACAGGTTGATTCAGGACAGGAGCTTTCCGAGGCTTCAAGATGTCTGGTTAAGGAAGCAGATAAGATTAGAGAGGGTTTTTGAAAATGAAAGGAGTACGACCTTTTCAATTAAGGTTGGTTGGTTTGACAAAGGATTTCATGCCACCAAACCGAACCGGTTTCACATGGTTAATAAACTAAACTCTACTGTTTTTCTCGGTTCGTGTAGCTGGCACGGTCTTGTGGCGTCATTTGCTGCCAAATTTGTTAGTAGCTTGTTGTCATGTTACTCATGTATCCTTTCTAGTCTGGGAAAGCAGAAATGCATGTAGGGTTATTCAAGTAAAAAACATTAAATATTTTATGTTTAAAAATATATTAAAATAATATTTTTTTTATTTTTAAAAATTATTTTTAACATTAGTATATCAAAACGATATAAAAAAATAATTTTTAATTTTTTTTAAAAAAACATGATTTCAACCATATTTTTAAACACTATTTAAATCTAGTTTAGAATTTTACTCGATTAAAAATAAGATTGATAAGTCAATACAAGATTACTTTAAAATAAAGTTTTTTTTAAAAAAAATTAAAATAATATTATTTTGAATAGAAATAAAGGTGAAATGATATTATTTTTTTAAAAAAATAAATAAAATTAACTTAATTAATTTTCACTCGAACTTTGATTGGATTAATTAAGTTATCAAATAATCTGTTAAGTGATTCAAGTTTAAATCTGCTTTAGAAAAATAAAAAAATAATTTAGTTGAAGTTTTGAATCAACAAATCTAATCTTCTTAAGCTTTTGAATTAGGCCAGGTTTTGAATTAAGCCGGGTTTAAAATTATAGGCCTATCGAATTAACATTTCCACAACATGGAATAAACATGAAAATTTTAGAAAGGAGAGTGTTCTAAAAAGATTAAATCATCCTGAAACGAGATTGGATAAGTCAATTAAAGCATTCAGTGATTCTCGTAAATTTTCTGGAAAAAACACCAAATCATTCCACAAGTCTTTGATATCACATTATCTGTCAACACATGAAACATGCCAATGCTCTATATCAACAAATTTACAGTGATTGCAGGCAGGCAATCAGTAGATCGATGTATTAATTATGATTAGTATATGTATAAAATATGGCATGTCGATATATCTCTTGTTATAGTGTTATATATATATATATATATATATATATATATATATATATATATATAACGTTCACCTTTATTTCATATATTTAGCGTAAAGTCCATTGACTGTAGTCTCCAGCCATTTGAAATGAAATCTCAATTTCCCCTGCATCTATAAAGGACGCAGCATGCTGCATGATGTTTTTAGCCTGCAAATTTGCAAGGGCAAGTTGAATTAGCAAGGTAGGTTTTAGACTTTTCGTTCGTTGAGATGATATTGGGCTTCACCAAGCCTGGATATCAATTGTAAGTAGAGGCAAACCCATCTTTGTCTATGTTCCAATTGGCCCTGTTTGTTGTGCCTGTCATGATGGTTTTGGTCGGCTCAAGCTGAAGATCATAACTTTGAAATTAAGATGCAAATGCAAGAATCTCGAAGCTTTCATAGTTTAGAAACTTCTAGTGATCTTTAATACCTGTAGACATGAAATCTCAATCATGAAACTAAACTGCTAAACATGTTACATGGCCAGATCAATGGAGGAGCGAGCACTAAATCACAGCACTCGGAGAGAAAGAAAAAGTAAAACTACGGCCATGAAGCTGTGAGAAGTAAAAGGAATCGACGTAAGTTGCTTTGATTTTCTCTCATATTTCTGTAAATTAAAGCAGGAAATGGAACCTGAAGCATGAGATTATAATCTTCTCCAGCAGGTCACAAAACAATATTGTAATCATACTTTATGGAGGGGATGTGTGAGATGAACACCCACTATTGCACAAATACTGAGGATTAGAGCTGCCACGCAACAGTCTTTCAGGCAGACACTCGAGAGCTTGACAAATTTCAATAGTGATAGGTGTAAGCATAGTTGGCAATCCCATATAGACTTGGACACCCCTCAAATTCCAGGAAGGTCAGAGATGATGGTTTGTGCAGCTCGTGAGGTAAATTCTCTAATAATACTGAACAACCATATATCTGCAACTTTTGAAGAGAACTCAGGTGCTGAAATCCAGCTTGGTTGGACAACGTGGTGATGTCACCACAACCACCAATGGCTAAATCTTCCATTTCTGTCAGGTGTTGCAAAAAGCCAACGGCTAAATCAAGAACAAATTGGGCTAAATCACTGATGAGGTCATGCACAACAAAAATTCATCATTGCAACTTGACTTTGAAAGAAAGAACTAGATAATAGATCACGAAAATACTCATCACCTACTTCTTCCATTTTCTTCTGCCTCCTCGGTTGCCTGACAAGACCTTCTGCCATCCAACAAGCTTATCTCTATCAAATTCAAAACCCTTAGGGAAGACTGAACAATAAGCAGAGAATTACTTAATTTTTTTTGCCTTCTGAAACCACTAATATCATATTAGAGGGGGCAAACTTGTGAGATTTTCACTTTTCCCTTTTAGCTATGGAGCTCGGGAGGTTTATCCCGAAACGACCCATTAGGCTTGCCCAATTCCAACTAACATTGGGCTAATCCCTCTTTTATTCTTGAGGAGATATCCCGAAGCCCCACAAACCAAAACGAAGCTAGGGACATTGAACCAGCTTCCAGCAAACCATACCAGAGTTCTGGAACGAGCCTCCTATGCCCCAAACTTCCCCCTTCTTTGGACCTCACCAGGGGATTCTCGCGCAAATGTATAAAGCCCCTAATGGCATAATTGTTAGATCCTACTGCGACTGACCCGAAAAAAGTTATCGGATTATTGAGTTAATTTATGAGTTATGGGTTAATAATATTTATTTAAATAATATTGTTTTGGTTTTTTTAAAAAAAATGTTATGATAACTTGTGAATGAAGTTGAGTTGAGTTAAATGATTTATTAAGCCATTACATAATAAAATTTTAAAATGTAAAATTAAACCTTCAATCATAAATGAAGAGAAAAAAACAAGATTGAACAGTTATGTTTTATTAATAGAGTTTCAGAACATTTTTTAAAGGACAAGTCTTGAAACACATTACAGGCAACCAGTGAGATGATACAACTTTCTAAGGTATATCATCAACTTCGAAATAAAAAAAACAAAAGAAAAAACACATACCAATACAGAGAACCCGTGACAACAAGAAGAAAAACCTACAAAATAACATCAATTTTGTCTCATGCTATCTTACCTTTCATCTTTTTAAATGACATCAATTTTGTCTCATGCTACCTTACCTTTCACCTTTTCTCAAGTTAGTGACAAGTCCTAAATAATGTCCAAATATTCCACCAAGCAATACTTGGAATTAACCCCAGGAACGAGAAAGAAAAGCTACCAAAATCAAGAACATTGCTCACGAGCCACACCAAGCCTTGAATTGGGCACATCGAAAAGAATCCTGTGGTTTTGTTGCTGCATGCTGGCTATTACGTTCAGCACCGAATTCACATTATCAGGGGCAGCAGCCATGGCCAAGCAAGAGGTGACCCCAGCAGTGCTGTGGATTAGGAGGTTTTCTGGTGGCATTGTTACGTTCATGCCTGAGAACATGAATGTTATGGTGGGTGGTACAATGGGTACTGAGTAACATGTGTCGAACCCGCCTAGGGATGACACGGTTGCATTGCCAACACGCTTCCTGAACTCATTGCGGACCGCAATGTAAGCCGGGGCAACCAGTCTGGTGAAAACAGTGCCTGAGAAATGAAGAAAATTGAATATCAATTATGATCCTAACAAGGTCATTAAAGTGTGTCTGGTCCGAATCAACAAGTAAATTCAAAATAATATCGTTCATGTTCATGGATTAACTTGCCGGATCATAGAATTTAATTGGTCAATCTTTACTTGGTTTAATTTAAAATTGATCCAGTCCCAAAACAGCCGGGCCAGGTCTAACAAAACAGGCATTTTGAAAAAATTGATTGTTTTCTTGGAACTCTACAGTATCTAATCAGAATGATAAGCACGGCGTATTTTTTGGTCTTTGGGTTGTGATTTGTGAAGCATTGCGAGGACAATATGCCACTCTTGGCCCACATCAGAATTATTAGATGTATCTTTTGACTATGCTGTGTACTAATGCATGTCACTATTTTTTTGTCCACATTTGATGATTGAAGACCAAATGCAGTTTAGTTGAACCTATTAGGATCTGAAAGCTGGAAGGCACAACGTGCCATTAACAGCCTCTAGGCCTGATCTTCATAAATTGAGATCAAATCTTACTGTTTTCCATATGGGTCTAGCTTGTTGATATTCTAGCTAATTAGAAGAGATTTCTTTTTTGGTCTAGCATCAGGATCTACCTAATGATCTAAGAGATTAGTGCCAAGAGGGACATCAAGACAAGGAATGTTTCATAAGAATAGAGGATAAAGTAAGTGATGGGTGAAGCATTACCTGAATCAAAGATGGTCCCAGCACCAGTTGTTGGATTGAATGCCAAAGCACTACGAGGAATATCAACAATCTTTCTACCAACCCTAATTCCATTCAATTTCACATAGTATAATGATGATCTCCTTGGGTTCTTGAGCAGCGGAGTGGTCTTGATCCTCGGGGGCTGACCGACTGGTCCGAGCCTCAATGACCCAGAAAAGTTGAGAGTCCTAAAGCTAGGCAAGCAGTATGAGAATGTGGATTTGTATAGGTTTTGGGTTTGAGACAAAAACGACAACGGACCTCTCCCGAAGCCCAAAAGTCCCTGAGGTGGCACTGAGCTCCCTGTGGCTTTTTGGATGCAACCGAAGGCGTAGTTAGGGACAGGATCCATGGATAGAGCAATTGTGTCCCGTGTGAGGTTTGATAAAATGGTGGAGCTGCCATAGGTAGTGTTCCATGTGCATGTGCTGCCACCGCAGATGGGGTTTGGTACCTGCAATTTTACAAGCATTTAAGTTAGTATATCCCGTGTATGTGTAATCAGGTAATGAATGGTAATGATCCCTCATTTGGAAAGTAGTTTTATTGGTGTTCTTTGTCCCGTGAACTTTTTGACAGGGAGGAACCTGTCAGTTATCATTTCCAAGCTTTTGTACCGATCAAGAAATAAATAATGTGTCATCTCCGTTTTGCCCTTACATGTTTTCTCACAGTATGGGACCCTGAGCTTGACACAATTGCAATATTCTATCTACTACGATGGCAGAAATGAGTCACAATTACCTGCTTGCATTGAGGAGCTCCACAACCAAGGGTTTTGAAGGTAGTGGACTTCACAGTGTTAAACACAGTAGAGGAACACCCAACACAGCCTTTGCAAGGAATCCAAGCAGCATCGTAGCTATTATCTAAAGCCATGAGCAATGTCTGAGGTGGGGTCCCAACCTTCGCCTTAACAATGTAAGATGGGCTCTGAATAACCCCCCTGCCTGAAGCAATCGGCACCACAGATTTCTTGGCCACTAAGCTTGACAAGAATTGAAGCCTAGCTTGATCTTTGGCCATCATTTGGAGCACACTCTCTTCCCATGATATTGGTTTTGAGGGCCTAAATGGGGACTGTGAGCTGTAGACATGGAAGACCTTGACGGTTGTGCCGAGGCCTTTGGTGCTGAGCCCTTGGGCCAAGGAACAGAAGAGAAAAGCTAGAGAGAAGAGGTAGGCTTTCATGGTTGCGAAAGAAAAAGAGCTTTGAGGGTTTAGGGACTGAGAGGTCATGTGTGTCGTATATATAGACGGGGGAGGGTAATGTCAAGCAGGGTGTCATGTAGAGGGTAGAAATAATGTAAGAGTGAGAGGTTGTACGCTAACAGACTGTATTCCATTTCCTCTTGTAGGCTGGACCTCTACTGCCCTTGTCAATTTCCTACTGGCTACATATATATAATATTTCTTTATTATTACATATTTTATTTGAGAACTTAGATTTGGAATGATTCGGGATGCGCTTTATATAGTTAATTATCCATGATGTGAAAAAAATAGCTAGCTTAGAGACAAACAAGGGACCTAGGCAGCTCCATATGAGTCCATGAGGGAGGAAAAAAGGTAGCCTTTTGAGCTCTTAATTGTTTGTATTTTTGTTATGAAACAGAACGACCACCCTGTAGAAGATGTACGTGCTACACTAATGATGATTAGAGAGGGTGGAGGGATAGGCAAGATCGAGGGAGCCATGTTAGCAACAAAGCCAAAATGTTGGGATATTTTATGTACCCTTGCTATATTAATCCACAAAAATCTCTTGAAGAGACACCATGGTAGTTTCCCTCAAAAACATCACAGTTACCTACAGCTTTGTATGATCTAGATCTTTCCCAGTTTTCTTCGAAGGTTTTTACATCAGAAAAGCTATTGGATTCACCATCTGCGAAGTGTAAAAAGGGTTTTGCACAGAGTGAACGTCAATCAGGGAAACAAATAGCTCAACTGGCCTACAATACCCATCTAGGAATCTACTCTTGTTTGATAGGAAAATTTGATGCGGTAGAAAATGAAAATGCTTTAATAAATTTGTTTGACTTCGTTAGCACATGGATTCTTCATCAGATTGTTGAATCATAGTACACGTAACAGTATTAAAACACAACATTTCCCAGATCAGCCACATGCAATTTCACTAAACACTTGATTGACAGACATTACAACATTATGACCAAGTGATTTGCAAAGTTAATTTTTCATTTCTTTCTTTTTTTTCTAATTTCATGTTTGATATTGCAACTACTTTTAACTTGAAAAAATATTAAAATAATTTTTTTAGATTTTCATTTTATTTTTAACACCCACCAGTACATCTAAATTATAAAAAAAACACAACCATCTAGGTGGTGGCCCAGTGGTAAAAGTTTGGAATCAAGAGGTTTGCTCTCTCTGTGGTCTCAGGTTCGAGCCCTGTGGTTGCTCATATGATGGCCACTGGAGGCTTACATGGTTGTTAACTTCAGGGCCCGTGGGATTAGTCGAGGTGCTCGTAAGCTGGCCCGGACACCCACGTTAAACTAAAACAAAAAATAAAAAAAACACTATTTTTTTTTAATAAATTCAATTTTAAAATGCTATGTTCAATCATGCATACAGGTTTTGTCGTGCTTGCAAATTTTCCAGGGCTTGTCAGCTTTTTGTAATATATGTAATTAACCACAGCATGCCACTCCGAGAAAATGATGAGGACATTGTCATTTTCATTGCCTTAATGTGATGGGCTCTGCCAGGGAAGCAAACGCTGACTGATATATTCTTTATCGGTAGATAGAATATGCTTTCTTTCTTTCTTTCTTTTTAGCTGTAGTCTAAAGATTAGTATATGATATTGGTAATGAAATGCTATGAAAGACCACAGATGTTTAGAAAAAACTTGCCCCCATCTTTCCACTAGAGGAAAGTTGGGAGAGATGTTAATTAGAGGCCATCCAGTATTTCTTGATCAAACCAAAATAATAAAATATTGATTCTTTCAGAATCGCACTTTATAATTGTAAGTCGAGGATTGACCGTCAATGATCTGGAAAAGCATCGTAATTTTCTGTCATTGTCTAATAGAAATGGTTACAAGAATAGTTATGGGGCAATTCATGGAGTGTTAAGTAGAAAAACATTGCTAGGGGTTCTATGCATCAACTCATGCTATTAATTTTATTTCAGGTAACCATCTAGTGGTGGCCCAGCGGTAAGAACTTGGGATCAAGAGGTTTGCTTCCTCTGTGGTCTCAGATTCGAGCCCTGTGATTACTCATATAATGGCCACTGGAGGCTTACATGGTCGTTAACTTCAGGACCCGTCGGATTAGTCGAGTTGCACGCAAGCTGGCCCGAACACCCATGTTAAACTAAAAAAAAAAAATTTATTTCACGTTATGATTTCTCAATTAGAAGTGAGATCTAGATTAAATTAAATTATAATCAACATGATTAGAACAAGATGAATGCCCAGTGCGATCCAGATAGAGATTTGACAAAATTAAAAAAAAAATTAATTTTTTTTTAATGTACTGATATTAAAAATAAATTTTAAAAAATAAAAAATATATATATTTTAATATATTTTTTTAAAAAAATATATTTTAAAAAACAATCATTATTAAATTTCTAAAAAAAAAAATATAGCATATAATGATAACTAACATGACTGTCCAATCTGAATTATTAAAAGGTTTTTGAAACAAAGTGGGGTGAGATGTGATTGTTGTTTTTTGTACGCACAAAAAGCTACCATCTAAAGCAATTTTTATTTTATTATTTATTTTTTTGTATGGATCCATAAAAAGAAAATCAAAATCTAATTAATTAAACTACATCTCAATCTCAACATCACGGATATGAGTTTTTTCGTTTAAGGGGAGTTCTTGTTTCTATCTTCTGAACTTTTGACAGTGAAATTTCTTGGTTCAGCATTCTCAGCTCTGTTTTAGGTCAAATCATATCCTGTTTTTCTGTCCACTGGATATTGACATGACTCTTATGCAAGCTAGGTACAATTGCATAAAACTGCTTGTGATTGAAATAATAAAAAAACAAAAATAAATTATGCTCTTAAAAATTGGATAACTGTATCTCTTTTGCTCATATATATTAGATGAATTTAATCCTTATAATTATTTAATGATGGGAGACTAGAGTACATGAACTCAATTGATCAGTGCGTGATCGTTATATAATATATGATAATTTTTAAATGTATTTTTTATTTAAAAATATATTAAATTGATTTTTTTTATTTTTTAATATTATCACATTAAAATCATTAGAAAATACTAAAACAAAATCAATCTGATAATTTTTTAAAGCAAAGATACTTTTTAAAAAGTATCTAAAAACAAAAACAAATTTTTATAAGAGTGTTATGTTGCACTTATTATTGTCATTGACACTACGTTAATGACTTCCTGCTTGTGTTTGCAAGCTATATATAGTTGATCAAAAAGGTGTTTATTTTAGTATTTAAAAAATATTTTTGAAATTTTTTGAATTATTTTTATTTCAGATTAATTATTTTTATGGTTTTAAATCGTTTAGCATTTCACATATTTAATCACCCCGTTTCAAACTACTAGTATAGCAGTTTATGTAATTAGAAGAAATTTATATTCTTAACAAGAAGAAACAAATATGATCTCCCTCTATATTAATTGTCTGAATTCATCAGTTGATTTAACGTTTATTTCCGAGACATAGTGTGAACTTGGAACATGTTATGAAACAGAAGGTTTCAGCATTTGTCCTTCCACATGATCCAACATTAATATTATTATTCTTGCTGTGAATGATAAGATGAACTAGGGTTTCCCGTGTTGTGTCCTAGAGAATTTGAAATACTTGGGATAGAAGAAGCCAACCATAGAGCCTATCTCTTCCCGAGAAAGCATGGAAATAAGGGTGTCCGTGAAGACGATGTCGGTTTCCTTGGATCCAAAGAGGTCACAACAGAGTCTAAAAACTCAATTCAGGACGTTTTTCACTGTACCAAAGGGCCCAAGTGAAGCATTGTTTCATGTGCCCAGAGTCATTCGTACCCTTTATTTCAGTCATATACTTTATACCATCAAATATTAAAGGTTCTTCAGTGCACCAACAAAGCTAGTTGCTACGTAAAGATTAACAGAAATATATGATAAAACAGCTATTAATCTCAGAGCCAAATCCTGGAGGTAATATATTCTTGATGGGAAAAAGTTGTAACATGGATCACGAAAAAAGCAATGTACTTTATACCATTAAATATTAGAGGGAGACAACACATGTGAATGCTGAATAATTTTTTTTCTTTCCTCGTGAAGAAAACTTTTGGTTTCCCTCTTTCCACGGGTAAAGATTTTAACCAAAATAACCTTAGAAAAATCAGTCTCACCGACAACTTCTTGATGCTCAGTGGTCCAGTTGCAGATGCACGAGTTTGCATGCTCTCATTAAATGCAATCGATCTTGAGTGCTCAAAATTTTCTATTAGAGCTGTAGGTGCTTGAATTAATTCACCATTGAATTCCTTAGAGTTCAAGCCATTCTAATTATCACAATAGAGCCATTTAATATGGGTTTTAGCACAAAAAATTAAAATATGAACTAAATAACAACGTTACCAAAAGTACTGGTACAGTTCGTGCTTGTTGTAGTTTCAAAACATGACATATAAAAAAGCTAGAACTGTGAGAACCACCAAGACACCGGCAAAGAAGATTTTATTCCGTGATAAGGTAAATTATCATATTTTTTAACCGCAACATTCATGAATGCCACGATTGAAAATTACAACAGGCTAAAATTATATTATTTTATCAATTTATTTTTAAATTGTGTTATTTTACCAATATTTTTATTTTAACGTTCTAAATTTTTTTAAAAAAAATATCAAAACAGAAACAATTTTGACCTTATAGATTTCTATGAGGCTCCTAATTTATTTATTAATCCACACATTGATTCATAAATGTGACTAGTTGTTTAGCCATGATGATTTCTGATCTCTTGTTCTATAATCAAGTCATTGACTTTCAGAATTAGAAATCCTTTGCATGAATTGTGGCTTTGGATACTTGTAAACTAATTGATTCTAAGTCTAGAAACAGGGCTCCAGC
>Ga0307517_10005184_pt1 | contig 19770 bp, 19 predicted proteins | sample 23_EM_MG_FD_194515 | JGI IMG/M metagenome (GOLD analysis project Ga0307517, IMG submission 194515) | Populus trichocarpa ectomycorrhiza microbial communities from riparian zone in the Pacific Northwest, United States - 23_EM | ecosystem: Host-associated > Plants > Roots > Unclassified | place... | reverse complement strand
TTCAGCTTTGTCTTTGATTATTCCAAAAGGCAAAAACTATGCAAGAATCATAGGAAATATGTTTTGGTGATTGTTTCTGCTCTGAAATTTGAAATTCAAATCTTCCACATAATACTGTTAGTGGAAGTATATTTAATAACACGCATACCAAGACATTGAACAAAATCCTCCAGCTAAAGTCAGGTCTTGCAGAATGAGTTATGAGACAGCAACCAAATTCCATTCTACATCAAACGAACAGAAATAACAGGATAAATTTGAAAACTTCAAGTACCATGAATGCAATAAACATAGACTCAAGGCTTTGATTGTGATATGCAACATCATTGCAAAATTAAACATGAATTAAGAAGTTACCGAACACCGAGAGAAGCCTAGAATGACATGATGTAATTAGTCAAGGTCTCAAGGGAATGGTAAGAAGAGCCTCCATGGCTTACACAAAGGTTCGCCTTCTCTTTCAAAGACACAGTTCTCTGTCTCATCCCCTGCCCTTTTGTCTCTACCATTAGTCCTTTAATTGCCCTCTCTATCTCCCTTCTCTCGAGTTTATTATACTCCAAGTGTATCCCAATTTTCCAAACATCACTCACATACCTAGCATTTACTCTTTGATCACCAGAAAAAGGCTGACAAATCATGGGAACCCCTTCACATATACTTTCCAATGTGGAATTCCAACCATTGTGTGTCCAAAACCCTCCAGTGGCAGGGTGTGCTAGCACCTGTTGTTGAGGAGCCCATTTCACGATATAGCCCCTTTTACCCACCATCTCAAGGAATCCATCCGGCAATGATTCGGACGATTCCGATCCCCGAACTAATCCAGGTCGAACCACCCACAAGAAGGGTTGATTGCTATGGAGTAGCCCCCAGGCCATCTCCAGAAATTCAGTCTCATTTACCGCAGCAAGGCTCCCGAAGCTGACATAGAGTACAGAATTAGGAGTCTGGGTATCAAGCCAGGAAATGCAGCTTTGGTCTGGTGTTATTAAGCTACTTGAAGCTGGAAAGTACTTGTGAAATGGACCTATGTGAAATATTGGCACAGTAAAGACCTGGCTTAATTTGCTCAGAGCATCACGCTCAATTTCTTCAAACGAGTTCCAAATTAGGCCTGAACAGGCTTTTGCTTGATTACTTATCTTTTCATACAGTTGATGAAGAGTCGCTGGACATCGTGTTTTGATCACAGGAAGATCTTTGACTTTCAACGGTGGAAGCTCTTGCACTGATTCTTCTAATCGAGAATCTGTAAGAGAGAGAAGGATGGAGGAAATGAGAAGTGCTTAGTTAATGTTTTTAAGTAATATATTAAAAAAATTACATACACAGAGACATCAAGAAGATAAAGCACCTTGAATTGGGAAGTAACCCCTTTCTCGCAGAAGGGGGAAGGAGGCAAAAGCAAGAAAAGAACTGATACTAGTTGTCCGCATGGCAATAGTTGGAATCTTAAAGCCCTCGGCTACAGAGTGAGTGAAGTGCCAAACAGCATCTGTGATCAAGCAAGCAACGGGCTCTTGATCCACGGCATCCAATAACAGCTTAGCCAGGGAATCTCGAAAGGGCTCAACACACTTTGAAATGAGGACTGAGAAACGGATTACACCATCTGCAGTTGAAGCCTCATCTTCCAACAAGCCATCAGGAATTGCATGGAAAGTGAAGTGAGGACACTTCGCAGGATTGGGAGGATTGAATTGAGTGTGGATGATTGTTATCGAAAATCCTTTAGAATAAAGGATGTTAGCAAGCTGAATCATAGGATTGATATGCCCTTCCAAAGGCAGTGGGAAGAGTATAATTCGCCGACACTTCCTATGCTGCACATGGGACTCTCTTATATTCTCCATGGAATTGATTTGTTTCCCCTTATTTCTTCTTGGCTTCTCGATTCTGATATTGGATGCGTAGATGAAAGACGTAGGTTTAAAGTTTCAGGGCAATCTGAGGATGAACCTCACGTCATACCACGTTTCGAAATAAAGACAAGTTACCCTTACCCGCAGGCATTTTGACCAACCGGCAACCGGTTAGAGGGCTCCCCCCCCCTCCCCGGGAACATTAGCTAAGCGTACGGATCGTGAACGATTATGACATGGCATAGCCCTCTAGCTAATAAGAGTAACAATGTCATGCTCATGCTTCATATGACTTTTGGGCTTTTTCCTAAACAGGGAAAAAATCTGTTTTTTCAAAAACGAAAAGGGCCGGGCTCTCAGGTTCGACGCAAGCTCCTCAAAGGCTTGACTTGGAGAGAAATTCAGCTAGTTTTGGGCCTTGTGATTAATCCTGGTTTTAAGCAGCTTCGAAACTGCAAGGAGTTCACCTGAAGAGAGGACATTAAACAGGTATTTGTAGGGTTAGTTGTTTTGCCCGTGTACTCTTTTATTTAAAACAAAAAAATTGTTCCCTTTTAAAAAATTCGAAATGTATGTAAAATTTACTTGCTAATCACAAAAAACTATTTTTCATGTCAACTATAAATAAAAATTTAAAAGTGAAATTATTATTTTTTCATTAAAAAATATAAATCATTATAATGAACTAATTGTATAAGTTTTATGAGCTAATAGAATTTACAGTGAATACCTTAATTAATAGCTTTAAAAGGGACAGTGAGTTATCAGTAGCATTTATGTAATTCTCGAGGAAAAAAACCATGTAGTATTTATGTAAATCCTACATAACCTTCCAAGAGTTATGTAAATTAAATGCAACCCAACTCTCCAAATATCAGTCCTATACCTCACCAACTCCTTTATTTAATAGTCTATTGTTTATTTTCTTAATTCACGAGGATAGTATTCAATACATTTGGACTCCCATTCCCTAAAGTTTGACACTAGATTTTAGAGCATTATCGAAGGAGATAAAATCAGGACATGTAAATTGAGCTTCCACGGCCTATAAAACTAGATTCAGACTTGAAACATAGACGGATGTGGTTGTTACGCTTAAACGAGTGGTAGAGTAAGATTTGCCTAAAAAACAAGTCTCTTATGGAATGGAATGAAAGACTCTTCATTTCATAAATCTGTAAATATATATATATATATATGAGAATATATATATATAAATATAGTAAATAGTTGTAGAAAAAATATTGAGTTTGGGATTTTATTAATTTACTTGGTAATCCAAAATATTTATAGATTTTGATTATGTCAGTTTATTTTAAATATGAAGGATGATGTTATATTTGATTGGTGAAAATATTAGTATCTATTTTATTGTGATATCTAAGATTTCATTAATGGAGTAATTGGTAAATATCAATTATATATTGGTAAATAATTATTATTAAGGTGCATAAGTTGCATATAAAGTAGTTTATGTTTTGTCAATGTCAAAAAAGAAAAAAAGAAAAAAAAAGAGGCGCTACACTACATAAAAATTTAAAATTATAAAGAATACTAAATTAATCATGAAAATATTGTCTGCATAGAGTACAATATATTCTGACCTTTCAAAACTAGAAAGGTCAAATCTTACTCAACCACATTCGTCTTATTCAAGTAATAAGAGGCTTGTTTTTTAAATACCAATTCAAGTAATAAAAAGTCTCTCATGGATCATTCCATAAGAGGCTTGTTTTTTAGGCAAATCTTACTCCACCACTTTTTTAATTCTAACAACCACATTCGTCTATGTTTCAAGTCTGAATCTAGTTTCATAGACCGTGGAAGCCCAGTTTACATGCAAGATTTTTCCTGATTTTATCGTATTCCTTAATGCTCTAAAATCTAGTGTCCAACTTTAGGGAATGGGAGTCCAAATGTATTGAATACTATCCTCGTGAATTAAGAAAATAAACAATAGACTATTAAATATTCCATGCTCCGCATAAATAGAAATACTTTAGTAATTGATGAAGTGACGAAAAAACTTCAATGGATTTTCCAGGTTTTTCCACGGCCAACAATTGAACTGAATAATTTGAAGTGGTTGGTGTCACATGCAAAACAAATTCTTCAATGCTTAAGTTAGTTTAAAACTTAGCCAGGGAGTTGTATAGAAAATGATGAGCATGTAGTATATAGTAAGGGGTTATGTTTTTTTGCCTCTGTTTATACTGGTATTTTCATAAATACCCAGACGAGGGAAGTGTTGCTCACCATGGTAGGGGTGGCAATGTTAGCATAACTGCCTTGTTGAAGGTGGCTAGACCGCTAAAAGAATGGTGAAAACCTGTCTAAGATGCTTACCTTACAGAGCAAATAGTTGATCCCGCAAGAAAAATCTTATATTGTAGAGTGTAGGGAAGGCCACTGGATTGGTAGTGATACAGTGGGTTAAAGTTTTAAGAGTATTTTTACTGGGAGTTAGTATTTTTGAAACTTGTGCAGAAATAAAAATGAAGGAGAGAGAAAGTAACAGCCGGGAAGAGAAAATAAAGGAGTTGGTGAGGTCTTTCTCCTCCACCGCCAAACGTACAAAAGCTTTTCCCAGATGGCTATACGTATTTCAAAGAGCCACATTTCTATGGCCATCCATAGCTTTAATTAATATGTGTATGTTTGCGAGGGAGTTTAGAGTATTTTTTATTTTAAATAATATTTTTTAAATTCTTTAAAATTTATTTTTAATATATAATGAAAAAATAATTTAAAATTAAAAAAAATAAAACTTCTTAAAAATAGGTTTGACCACATTTCCGGATGGTTGCCTCTATTAATGAAGGAGCACCTGCTGTGGGCTACTGTCGCAAACCACCACCACCACCGATAAAAATCTATCTTGCCAGAGGCCCAGAGCTGACATTAAACGACAACAAAGGTTCTGTCTGGAATAATAATTTATTAATCTCCACACATTTCGGTATTTTATTCCTATGAGAGTTAAGCTCCACGCATTAAACGACAACAAAGGAGAGAGCAATTATTTGAACTGACTTAATTATAGAGTATTTAATATTGTAATACATTATAATAAGAAAAGGATAAAATAAAATAAAATCAATTAAAAATTATTTTGTGCTCAATGTATGGTAAAAAAGTTCATTATTGAAATTCATGTCTAAATAGAAAATGATGCATCGCAAGTTCACAGCAACATTACACAAGCTAAAACTACATCGCGTGGCCTAGCAAGCATATGGAGTGTCCTTAAAAGAAACTTTAATAAATAAATAAATAAATAACTTATTGAGTCTGGAAAATAATGGGCTCTAATGATAAAATATGGCTAACCAAGCTATCCAGTGATTGGCATGAAGAGCCTCCTTGGCTGAGACAAAGTTTTGCCTTCTCCTTCAAACTCAAAATCCCTTTTCTAATAGCTTCACCTTCTTCATCCACTAATAACCGGTTGATGGTGCTTTCGATCTTCGCTCTCTCCAACCCATTCTCTAGTTGCATCCCAACTCTCCACACATCACTTACATACCTCGCGTTAGCCATTTGGTCAGTGAAACAAGGCATACATATCATAGGAACCCCTTCACAAATACTCTCCAATGTCGAATTCCACCCGTTGTGAGTCCAAAATGCACCAACGGCAGGATGAGCTAGCACTTCTGATTGTGGAGCCCATTTTACAATGTGCGCTCTTCCATTCAAATCCTCAAGGAACCCATTAGGCAGTGGCTCGAGCCATTCCGCGCCACGGACTAATCCAGGTCTTACCACCCACAAGAAGGGCTGCTTGCTGTTGGCTAAACCCCAGGCCACCTCCAAGAACTCGGTTTCATTTAATGCAGCAACACTCCCAAAACTCACATATACTACAGATTTCGGTGCTTGTTTGTCTAGCCAGGAAATCGAGCTTTGATCTTGTGTAAGCAGACTACTTGAAGAGGATGGGAAGCGGTTGTGAAATGGGCCAATTGGAAAGATTGGAATGGAAAATTCATGGCGCAATGCAGCTAAGGCAGACTGTTCAAGCTCTTCGAACGTGTTCCAAATGACTCCCGAAGATGCCTTAGTTCCATTTGTCATGCTAACTATCAAATCGTATACAGATTCTGGGTCACGCGAGTTGATCACTGGAAGGTCTTTGACTTTAAGTGGTGGAAGCTCTACCATTGGATCTTCCAACTGAGATTCTGATGTTTAAAACGACAGGGATTGTAAAGTACAATATATATAGAGCTATGGTTGGAACTTAGAAGCACTGAAGACTTAAAAAGAAGGCCCATAACAGCATATTACAAAAGAAAGACAGCCAAAATATCACCCAGATGAACCTGAATCAATCAACAGATCCAACACAAATGGCTACCGTAAGAAAAGGATATAAGAGTTCCCCCTGCCAAAATATGTGTCTGACTCAATCAACAATTACCACACATTGTATAGAACACCGAAACAAGATACGCATTGGAACCAGCTGGAACCCCATAAGTTGCAGAGACAATGCCCTAAAAGTCGTGGTAGTAACTTAAAAGAAGAAAATAGATATGTCTAACTAACATATCACAGTGAATGAGTTTAATTCGGCTTTTCATAGATTCAAAATCTGTATCTAATGGAGTAACCAACCGGTAGAGAAAGTGAAAAAAATTACCTTGTATTGGAAGATACCCCTTTTCTTTCAGAAATGGTAAGGCAGTAAAAATACGAAAAGAGGAAGCACCACCGGTCCTTAAAACTATCCTTGGAAGTTTAAGACCTTTGGAAACTGCAGTTGTGAAGTGGAAGATGGCATCTGAGATCAAGCAAGCAATAGGGTCCTCTGAAACATCAGATAGCAACCTGGACACGCAATCTCTAAAAGGGGCAACGCATTTGATGTTAAGAGATGAAACTAGAGCTATTATATCTGCGGTTGAGGCTTCAGTTTCAGTTAACTCTTCTTGAATGGAATGGAAGGTGAAGTGAGGATACTTCGAAGGATCTGGAGAGTTGAAGGTTGTGTGGATTATAGTAATAGAGAAGCCTTTGGAGTGGAGAATGTTAGCAAGTTGAATCATGGGGTTAACGTGGCCTTGTAGTGGTAATGGGAAAAGAACCAATCTGCGGCCATTTCTTTGATCAACTTGGATGTCGGTGCCTGAGTTCTTCATGTTGCAGCTGCTTCTTGCAGCCAGGAACTTGGGTCTCCACTTTTTATTGCCTTGAAATTTATAAATTTTGAATAATTAAATGAATAGCTGGACCACCAGTACTGTTCATGTCGCAGGCATGTTAAAAACAATCGTGTGTTTGGTAGTGTCCCAGGCTCCCAGCCCAACTAATGCAATCGGTAAATAATTTTAACCCTGGTTGGTAAATTAAATTTCGCTCTAAAAGGCTTCTCGTTTTTTTTATATCAATTAATAGTTTTTTTATTATTATAAAAATAATTATTTTTAAAAATATTTTTTATTTAAAAATAAAAAATAATTTTTTAAAAAAACATTTTTCAAATGCAAAAAAACAAACATGCTATTACTCTACACCGATTTCAATTCTAAAAATTTGTTAAATATCTTTACAACATTAATGGGAAAGAAATTAACTCTGACGTCAAGCCAGATTTGTCAGTAGATAAAAAAACAAAAAAGTAGGAATATAAACTTATATATTGGACATTCAATTATCGAAGTAAATAAAATAATAATAAATAATAATAATCAAGCCAATTCTCTGATTCCGGGGAAGAGCGACATTGTGCTATTGTGCAAAGTTTCAAAAAAAAAAAGAATTTTCAAGATTAACTTTCATAAAAGAATTAACATTCCATTTTGCCACCTAATTAACAATTTTCATATAAAAATATAGATTAAAAAGAAACTGCATAGGATGGTGAAATTACTGTTCTTTTTTTCCTAGTGATATGCGTGTTCACGACTATTGAATGGTTTCTCACTGATCACTTTTTCTTTTCTTTTTCTCCTGCTAAAACAAATACAAGTTGGTCCTTTACATTTCTGTTATTTTAATTCTAGTCTTTATTCTTTTAATTTTTAATTTTTATCCTTGATCTATTTGTTAAAGTTTCATTTAGTTTTAAATTAATCCTCAATTCTTGACCTTTTTGTTAAGGTTTTGGTGGTTTTCAATACATCATTCTATTTAATTATTTTTTGTTTTTAGTTTAACCCTACGATCAAAGAATTATTATCACCCTCAAATTTATTTTTATTTTGATTTTCACTATTATTATTTTAATTATTATTTCTTATTTTAAATCCTTTTGTGTAATTGACTTTTTTAATTGATTTTATCATTTTACATTTAATTTATTATGGATTGGACTTCTCACTCTCCCTTTCTATAATGTTTATGGTCTAATGACTCGTGTCACATGTTTTAAAAAGTTATTTATCTCATAGTTTTCAAACCCGATATGTGGGTCAACTCGGAGCAAGTCCCTAATTATAGATCAAATGGGTTGATCTGGATTAACCCAAATTTTTTTCATGTCAAAACAATATCATTTTGAAAATAAGAATTAATAAAAGATCACCGGGTTTTAAATGGGCTTTCCAATGGCTAATTGGGTTATGGGCCAGTCTTGTTTTTTTACTGAATCATACCAAGTCAGTTCTCTCCATGTTCTTATTAAAAACTACCTCGACTTAGGCTTTGGATCACCCTGATTACAAGTCAAACTGATAAGTCAGATCGGGTTTTAAAACAATGATCTTTCGGGTTATCTTGATCTTATTACAAAAAATTACAGGTTAACTCGAGTTGATTCGTCTCGTATGATCTAGGTTACATGTTTATAATTGAACATCAGGTTTAATTGTTCCAAGTCTTTTTATTTTTTTTTTATCCAATCACATATTTATAAAGGTTATTTATAAAAGTCATTTTGATCTTATCACATGTTGTCATGGTTATTTTTTTTAAATAGTTTATTTATTATTACTATTAAATTTTTTTATCATCTTAGTAAAATAAAATGAACTTTAATTTGGTCAATGCTATAACCCAAATTGTTTTAATTTTTTAATTTCTTGGAAACATGCGCGAGCACCTAAACGATGTTGTTTTTTTTTTAAAAAAAAAAACAATACGACCCCCAACGTATCACTTTCTTATAGCAAGTTTTAGCCCTTGTCAAAAAACCATCTCAATCCAATAACTTAAGTTATTAGGTGAGGTCTCAATTACTTTCTGCTTGATTTTTATCAAATAATAGGGATGGTGAGATTCGAACTCATGACCGCTTGGTTATCAAAGCTCTGATATCATGTCAAAGAACTATCTCAACCCAATAACTTAAACTATTAGATAAAATCTCAAGATATGATTTATATTAGTTTCTAAGAGACCTAATCCTCGTCTTATCTTGTTGGTTTAGTTTTCTCTCGTACCCTTCTTCCAATTAAATCTTAGCCTCTAAAATTGAAATTTCTGATTCGGACTCTCGAAAGCAAATGAAATTAATCCTTGCCAGCCAAAACTCTGCAGGAGGCGGTAGAAGCTTGGAGACAACTGCACTTTATGCATTCCCATCCTCCACCGCATCGTCGCTTTAACCAGTTATTAGCGCACACGTCACCTATAGGATCCTTTATCGTATACGACCACCTAGTGGAGCCCACGGGAACTACATTTACCCTTAACCCATCCGTTGATCGAAGTTCAAAGATGTTTCTAGCACAAGACTACCCCTCATCATACATTCATACCCAAAAAGTCCTCTAATGGGCAATGACCCTTTAGGCCTTTACTAGATGAATGGATATTGCCTGCACATCTACATCTGGCCAATTCGAGAAAAATCGCCAGTCTCCATCTTCTACTCCTCGTCCAGAAACCCCGCGAACTCTCCACAAGACACAGCATGCTAAATCATAGCACGTACCCATCTATAAATACCTTCCTCGCATCGCCTCCAATTCGCATCAAGAAAAAGAAATACAAACAAGCAGCTCTAATTCAACAATTAGCTAGCTTTCACTTTGCACACCTTATTTTCTCAAACAAGAAACCAAGAAAATGTCTCTTATCCCAAGCACCCTCTTTGGTGGCCGAAGAAGTAACATCTTTGATCCTTTCTCTCTTGACATCTGGGACCCTTTCCAGGACTTTCCCTTCACTAGCACAGCCATATCAGCCCCACGATCAGAGTTCGCCAACGAAACAACCGCATTTGCCAACACACGCATAGACTGGAAGGAGACCCCCGAGGCTCACGTTTTCAAGGCTGATCTCCCAGGCCTGAAGAAAGAGGAAGTCAAAGTGGAGTTAGAGGAAGGCATGGTTTTGCAAATAAGTGGAGAGAGAAGCAAAGAGAGAGAAGAGAAAAATGACAAGTGGCATAGAGTGGAGAGATCAAGTGGGAAGTTCTTAAGGAGATTCAGGTTGCCTGAGAATGCAAAACTTGATCAAGTTAAGGCTAATATGGAAAACGGGGTCTTGACTGTGACTGTGCCTAAAGAGGAAGTCAAAAAACCTGATGTTAAGGCCATCGAGATCACCGGCTGAGACTCCACATAATATGAAGGGACCTTCGGCGGCGTGTTGCTGCGAGTCATGATAAGATTCTAATAAACAAGTAGAATTGTGTGTGGAAGACTTATGAAATGGGATAATGTCATGTGTGCATGCATGGGTTTTGTTTTGTTTGATGTTGTGAGCTTGTGATACTGAGTTTCTGTGTTAATAAAGTTGTGTGGTGTTGTTAAATCTTCATTCTTCCGTTTTACCTTTTTTTTCTTCCCTTAATTATGATGGTTTTATATTTTCCTCGATATTCAATATTTATTTATAATTTTGATATTGTTCTTTTTCTCTCTTCTGAATGCTACAAAATATCGAGGTTTCATTCCTCAGTGATATCATATAAACATGATGGATGATGCATATGACAGCACCACCTTGTTCTTCGTCTGAAAACTCCAAGTGCCCGGAGCTCTTGGGCTAATGTTTTGCTTTAGATTAAGTCTCGCTCGTGGGCCATAAGTCCTATCCATAGAAACGTGGTCCATAAGGCCATGTACTATTTCGAAATTGTAAGGCTGAACTCTCGGGTGATATCAGAATCATAAAGTAAGATTTTAGCCTGCTAATACGACGCCGGATCCAATGCAAACTCGGTTAGTACCTGGCATCAGACTAGTATGCATAATCGCCCCCATTATTGATACAATTAATCTCCGATTGTTTTCGCCATTTTCAGCCGATTATTCTAAAATGATCTCCCGATGCCCCTTTCCGAAAAGATCGCGGATTTATGGGCACCATTATTGGCTATTAGCCTATCAATTCCGATTCTTTCTTAAAGGATCGCCGATTTACTGTAGTCAAATCAAATAATCGCTCTACTTATTCGTCTGATCGCCGATTATTTTCACAATTAATCGCGGAGTATTTTTTCCTGGTCGCTGATCTTTATACAGCCCAAAATTAGTTATCCTGGGTCCATCTACTAAATCCTGTTCGCCATCGCCATCGCCATCACTGGCCGGTCTGCCACGGACATTACCAGAAGTGGCGTCAACCCAAAACTATCATAACTCAATCAGCCTAATTTAAGGATAATAAACAAGACAGAGTGGAGTAGATACAATATTCAAGAAATTCAGAAGTCCGTAACAACCATCTTGCAATTGATCTAGACCCACGAGGCAAATTTTATTAATTATGTAACCTTACGAGTTATTTCCAGCAAACCCACCTGTCAAATTTTCTATTAAGACCATCTTAACTAATAGCATGATTTGGGAGTCTGATAAATATTGTTTTTTAAAATATTTTTGTTTAGAAATATATTAAAATATTATTTTTATTTATTTTTAAAATTAATTTTTGATATTAGTACATCAAAACGATCGAAAAATATTTAAAAAATTAATTTAAAATAAAAATAATTAATAAAAAACCAAGCCTACCCCGCCGAAGACAAATAAATAAAGAGAGCATCAATAAAGAAGGAGCATGGATCTCTTGATCAATCCATTAGTTATAAGGTTCGTATTGAGCTAGCCCAATATATGCGATGACTATGATTCTCCACGACATCATAAACCTAATCCCATATTATAATAAATCATATCTCTGAGATTACTATGATATGACTTGATCACATGCACAAGCAAGTGATACACTTATTTTGTGTGGATTTCAAGCAAGTGATCAATCAAAACCAGCATTTTAATATTCGAACTCTGTTGTGGAAGAACAGCGAAGGAAATTCTATTTACGCTCATAATATACCCGAATCATGGTTTATTGCAATTCTTAAGACGACATGGGCCAAAAATCAAGATAGAAAAGATGTATATATTAAGAATGGCGGCACCTGGCATCTGATTCTAGCTTTGCATTCCATGTATTCATGATTGGTTTCGTTGCTTGCAGGCCATTTCACACACACACACATATATATATATAGTAGAGTTCGTTTTCGCAAGTAAAGGAAGGCCCTTTTATCTTGTCCGAACTCAAAACCAATGGGAGCATAGCTATGACTGTACAAGTTTGAATTAGGAACCGAATTATGGACCTAACCCCCACCCACTCTCCCTCTATTTCGAATTCAACTTTTAAATGAGGTGACTTCCACTTGCATCGCTTTCTCCCACTATTTCGAATTCTACTATTAAGAGCCTAAAAAAAAAAAAAACCCATGTCATGTGCCTAAATTGATTGCAATTAGAGCTGTTACAGCTAATTTACTTGTGGCTAATTTCTTTTTTTTTTTTTTTTCTTTTTATTAACATAGGTGTCCGGGCTAGCTTGTGTGTACCTCGACTAATCCCACGGGCCCTAAAGTTAACGACTATGTAAGTCTACAGTGACCATTATATTAACAACCACATGGCTCGAATCTGAGATCACAGAGAAAACAAACTCCTTAATTTTAAATTCTTACCATTTAGTCACTTACTAAATAATTCTTGAGGCTAATTTCTGACCCTAGCTCGAAGCATGCATATTGGTCCAACGGCGAAAAAACAATTCACAGTTAATTCTTTGCTTTTATGTTTTTTCGAGGGCACCAAATAACAAACATATCATTGTCTGATATGATTAGTATTGGAAAGAAAAAAGTAATCTTAGAAGCGCAAATAGATAGAATTATTTGATACTAAAATAAGAATTTAAAAAAATAATAATTTACTTTTCAATTCAAACCCATCTTCCCATGCCATGCCATGAGATAACGGAGACATTACTTCACTGACAAAACCCATTCAAGAAACCAGTACCGCACTTTAGGAAAATGAACACATACATATATAACATAAGTTATACCCGTCTCTATCCACATATATCTGTTTTTTTTTTTTTAAGAACAAGAATTTACTTAATTATAATTTATTCAAATGGGTAATTTTGAGAGGAAAAAAAAACAATTTACTTTATCTGTCCTTATGTTCCTCGTTTTTCAAAGGGATAAAAAGGTGGTGGGAATTAAAAAAAAAAAACGAAATAACTTCCTCCGAGCAACTTGATGATATTTTGAAGGTGGCTGTTATTAAGAACAATTCCCTGTGCCTAAATGGATTGCAAATAGACTTCTTGCACAAGTATAAATGTCGTCACCCTAGCTTTAAACGTATCTGTTAGTCTACATATACAATAGTCCAGTTGTAAGAGAAAAAAAAATCGGGTAACCTTTGCTTTCACTCAATTCCTCCGTCTCAAAACCACAAAAAATAATAATAATAATAATAATAATAAATCCTCAATCTTTGACATGGATGAATTCAATTACGTACTAATCCTATTAAAAATGTCAAATAAACATCGTAAAAAAGGTTGATTCACAAAAAAAAAAAAATACAAGCTGCCATTCACACCGGTTGCTTGAGGTCTATTTCGATTTATTATTTTTTATCACTTGTTTTTTGCTCAAGGATGATGGTGTCGGAAATCATTGACAATTAGTACTGTAAGTATAATTTGTTAAGGTTCAATGATAATATTAACTGTTCACCAATAAACATGGAGTCCTGTTCCTTGTTTTGTTCCGCAAGATAGAGACTAACTGAGTTGATCAAGAAATCGAGGATTTAGTCTGAAAAAAAAAAACAATTGGAGTTTCCCATTAACAACCTCCGAAAGTTGATTTTCTCTATGAAGCTTCATCGTTGCCCCAGGATTTATCAGCGATAATCATTCACTAATTAAAAATCACTGTTTTAATCATCCACGTCTCGCAAAAATCCCATCTCGCCCGTGGCAATTTTGCTTTTAGTAACTCAATTACAAGCATGCTTGGATCTAATTGATGAACTTCAATTTTCTTTTCTGGTGTTAATTATTGAGATATGTCCGAGCTAGCTTTCATGGAACAATATTAAATCCTTAATAATATTCTGTATCACAAGCAGGATAGCTATGGTACGCCGTGGTATCCTTGACGGAGATAATCTAATTTATCAAAGAAAAAAAAAGACATATCTTTACCCTAAGAAAGCATCCCATGTCTCCCATTCATGAAATAGTAAATCGAGGAGGGAGGCTACTGAGGTTTGACTAAGTCAACAATGTCCTGTCCACGGAGCACCAAATCACAACTACCGAAGATGTTCCATCACTCTTTTTGAAAAAAAGAAAGAAAGAAAGAACCGCGAAAGCTATTTAATAGACCTCTGAACATGGAAAGTGACCTAAAACACATAACAGCCAGCACTACATGGGCCCCATCAAAATCAGCCAAAAGAACGTACGGCAAATTTCACTCCGTCCCCCCTCCCTCCCTCAATCTTTATCCACCATCTCTGCTGCTTCACGCTGAAGCAAAGATCCTTTCTACATCATCTCTTAACTTTTTCTTTATTTCTTTTCTGTGTTAAAGCGAGTATATATTAGCTTATCGGCAGATTTCCCTCTCCGCAGAGGACCCATTGGAAATTATTATGCTAACTAACATGATATTCTCATAGTTATTATATATTACAAGGTCCCTAGTTGATACGCATGGGTAGATATACAAGGACAAAAGGGACCCCATCTTAACCGAGCTTGTAGCGTGGATTCAAAAATACATACTAACTTTGAAATTGTAAGCTCTCATCGCTTTAAACACTCACAAGCGGCTATTCGCTCCACCCTAGTTCAAACTTGGGCCTGCGAGAACCAATGGTTTGAAAACGAGCTTTAGGCGCTTCGCCGTTGTTAACAACTGGCTAGGTATAATGAAAAGGCACGCTCATGCCCAGATGTGAACAAGAACCGACATGCTAACCAAATTTAAGTCTAGCCATGGCTGGATTAGTTTTTACCAATCTAGTCCAAAGGAACAAGGAATGTTTACACAGGGCAAAAGATTGACTGCAAGTCTGCAATGGTGCAGAGAATTCCCATCTCCTTGACAAGACAACAATGGTGTAATGATCAGTAAAACAAGGAGTGTCCTAATAGAAACTAATAAAGGTACTTTATTTCGTTATAATATTAACTTCCAAGAGATATTATATTGGGAGATAGAGAGAGAGTTATAGATTCCTCTCCTACAACCTCCAAATACCCCACCTCCCCATAAACCAACAAATTTCCCTTGCTAAAAAAACCCTTTAAACATAACTTAACCCCGTCGTTATTACAACAAAATAGCAGGCAGCAACCCCTGATCATCTACTACTACTACTACTATTAAATGGCTTCCTTTTGACCTTCGTCTAAAACCTAGTCCACAAAAGCTTCATTCAATCTCCCTAGCAAGAAAAAAAAAAAAAAGATGGAACCCTTATTGCTCTCTTTAAGAACTAAACTCGCTCTCTTTTGCTTGTAAAAACCATAAATCCCTATAAAAACTTCTACCATCTTTACTTTGCTTTCATCATCCAAACCAAAACAAGCATTATCATCATGACACAGCATGAATGCCCACAACACATGATTATTGGGTGGTCTCAATATGTCCACTCCTGAGGCAGGCGTATTTCACGATTGAGTACATTCTCTTGCCGTAAATTTCTCTTCTGCTGTGCCAAAAGTGCATTTCTTCTTGCCATCAAAGCATCTACAGAATTAAAGACGCCCAAAGTAAAAAAAACGAGACGTTTTGATAGTAAATCTGAATAATCACAAGTTAGCCCAAAAAACAAAAGGGTTAGGAAAAATAAATCAAGAAACATGCTTACCATACTCGGAATGGAAAGATGCGTTATTATTTAGGCGTGGCTGAGCAAGACCACTGATATCCATGTCATCAAAGTTCAAATTTAGAGCCTGGACAACTTTAGCTGGCAGCAGAACTGTAGAGCAACCTGTTGATCAAGGAAGATAATAAATGATGTCATCGTCAAAATAGGAACAAGAAAAGTTAAAAATCAAATAGGAGGAAAAACGACAATTACAAGCATTCAACTATTTACCAGATTTCTTCTTGGGGTCAGGGGGGTTGCCATATCTACGAGGCAAAAACACACCAGTGCCAGCACACTCTCTTTTAACACCAGATCCACCAAGAAAAACAGCCCTCATGCCTGCTGAATTAGAGTGCTGGTTTTGCGGGTGTACTTGAAGAGGAGGCCAAGCAGACTGAGGCAGTCCAAGAGGACGCCCACACCTCCCATCTTCATAACGAACATCTCTGCCTCTGCTCTGAACCTGTTGGTGTTGGTGGAATTGGGGCTGAGCTTGCCAGCTTGTCTTCACTTGTTGTCTTTCCCAAATTGAAGAGCACTGTTGCCTTAGTGCCTGTTGCTCTTGCCTCACAAGTTGCTGGTACTGCAAAGCAAGACAAATTAGCTTGATACAATACTTTCAATGTATCTGGACCAAAGGGAGGCTTAAGTTTTGGTTAGACTTCCTTTTTAATTTCATTTCTTTGAAACGAAATAGAGCTTAAGAAAAAATCTTTACCTGATTAACTTGTGGAATATTGTTGCCAAAAGTAGAGCTACTCTGGGAAGGATAAAACCCAGTATTCTGATGCTTGACAGAAGTGAGATCTGGATTTTGAGTCCTGGCTGGACCCAGCAAACCCCTACCTTGAAAATTATTACTACTATTACACCTGTGGCCTTCATTATTGGTCATCTTTAACCTTGCAACTTGACCAGCAGCTGCATATATCAGATCCCATGTGTCATTCTTGGCCCCATACGGCGTCGTTGGTGGCGACATCACCCCGTTTGGACTCCCATTGCTGGATACGGACCAGCTTCCTAGACCACTTAGAGTCGACTCCGGTGACCCGGCCATGACCCACTTCTTCTATCAAGTCAACGAAAAGATAACACCGTTAAGATGAAACGGCATTGAAGAAGAAAAGGAACAACAGCACTAGTAGTTGTAAGTACTTTAAAGGAAGAGTAAAAGGTAGTGAGTTGTACCTCGGGTTTGACGGTGAGTTGCTGAGTCAGTCGCCGAGTTAAGCCAGCCAGAAAGTCGTCCTCGTCACTGCTCTCAGTCTCAGTGGAGGAACCCATGACGGACTCTACCGGAGAACTAAGAGCTGAAGATGTGCCAAACGAGTCAAACTCGTAAGGGAACTCGGTAGGGAAGCACAGACTCGGTTTCAACTCAGTCTTGAAACCGTTGTTGTTAAAGTTCTCTTTGTCCATGAGTACCTCTTCCGCTGTAAGAAACTCAATAGGGAGCCAAGATTCCACGTCTTCACGAGCCACAGCCATCAATATTAGGTATCTTGTTGGGACACTATAGGGATCTCTGGCGAGACTTGAGAGAGAGATAAGGAAGGGGAGAGGAGGAGGAGGAGTGAAGATGGATATGAGAGTGGCTGGAAGGAGAAGATATAATAATGGCCAGGCAGAGTGGGATGGGTTTGCAGACTGTGAGGGACCCAGCGAGAGAAAAAGAAAAGAGAGCGCGAGAGAATAGAGAATGTAGAAGACAAGCTGCTTTTATTAAGGTTTCCGGGTCTGTTCCATACAAGATTCAAAAAAATAAAAAATAAAAATTACTAACTTTAATTAGGATGTGCAAACAACTGGAAGGAAAGGAATGGCCCGCTAGCTGGAGCATTTGTCCTCCTGTGTAATCCATCTCCTATTTGTTCATAATTGAACTACCAAGAACTTTAATTATTTGTTAATGTTTTGATGGCATGAATTAGTTTAATGTGAGCAGTTAACTTATGATTGGAGTTGGGGTGTGGTTTAATTAACTGGTTCTGGGCTAATTACATTTTCACGGTGGATTATTGGATTCTGATGGTTTAATTAAGTGGTTCTGGGTTAATTACATTTTCACAGTGGATTACTGGATTCTGATTATCATTCTTTTTGTTATTTGGTTGATTCTTTAGAAATCTGTATATACCGAATAGAAGTTTTGGTGAAGTTTGTTTTTTAAATTGTTTTTTTATATATATTAAAATAATATTATTTATTTTTATATATATAAACATATCAACTCGAAAAAATTAATTTAAAATTAAAAAAAAAACAAAATTCTCTGAAACCTCACAGAAAAGGGCTTCGAGCTCTTTTGTCTGTTTTCTCTATTTTTAGAAAACCTGAGATTTTGTACGGTTTTAATGGATTGCCAATTGTAAGGATGTGCGATAAAAAAATATCAACAAGTATATAAAAACTTCGAACGAATTTTCTTCTGGTAAAGGAAATGTCTTCTTGTGTTTTATGCTATTGCATAATCCGAGAACACCTGGACCTGGTTACAGGCAATTCTCATCTCAATGGGTGGCCCATGACTAAAGGTTTGTTTTTTACCATTTTTGTCTGAATAATTATTTTTTTATTTTTTTAATGATATTGGTGGTTTTTAAAGTATTTAAAAATATATATATGTGAAAATAATATTTTCTTATTCTTAAAAAATTATTTTTAACATTAATAAAAAAAAATCACTAAACATGAAACATAAAAACTAACCGCCCAGGAGAAAATTACAGAAAAACCTTCCAATGATTTTTAAAATACAACATTAATTGAGTGCACGTCATTTGCAATTCCATCAATGTTGTTTTCTGATAGTTTGTCTACACTTCTGAAATTCAACTGGAGATTATCCGGTACACGTGGATGGAGTGGCTTGCATGTACTGAGAGGATTATTAAACAGAAAAGGATGATTTAATTATCTACCTTATCAAATTAGGAAAAAAAAATAAAAGAAGAAGAAATTTACCGATACGTGAGTGAGTTTATTTCATTGATTTAATACCTGCAAGCTTTTTATATCTATATATATGAATTTAATAAATTTATTTGAGTTAGTTTTTTTAGCTGTCATCTTAAAAAAAAATCATAAATGTTTATGATTAGATATGCTTAAATCAAAACATTATATGAACTTAAATAAAAATAAAATAAAATTTTTAATCTTAAATCTGATTATTATTATTATTTTAATGGAATTTGTTTGCAGCTAATTCTACTAGACCTGTTTTTAAGATTGAACTTTTACATGTAAAAATAATATTTGAGCCTCGTTTGTTTGTTGGAAAGTTTTTTTTAAAAAAAGTGAATTCCGGGAAAGTGAATTATTTTCTGATATTTGGTAGTGTAATGAAAAATAAGTTGGAAAACATTTTCCAGTGTTTGGTTATGTTATGGGAAATGAGCTTGAAAATAACTTATTAATATTTTATTTTTCTCAAGTTTATTAAAATAACGAGGAACAAATCTTACAAATTAAAAGGTTGAATGACAATGAAATTGAAAAAAAATATAATTTCATAAATTATCTTAAAAAAAATAAATAATAATCAAAATAATAGATATCAAATCTAAAAAAAAAAAGATAAAGAAATTAAAATAATAATAATTAACATTTCATAAATTATTTAAAAAATAAAAGTAACAATCAAAAGAATGAGGATCAAATTTGATAGATAAAAAATTTCAATAAAAAAATGATAAGGGAAAAGCAAATAACAATTATAAAAATGAGGACCAAAGTTAATATAAAAATTAAATTTTAAGAGATGAAATTGAAAAATAAATATT
>Ga0307517_10005183_pt1 | contig 19771 bp, 19 predicted proteins | sample 23_EM_MG_FD_194515 | JGI IMG/M metagenome (GOLD analysis project Ga0307517, IMG submission 194515) | Populus trichocarpa ectomycorrhiza microbial communities from riparian zone in the Pacific Northwest, United States - 23_EM | ecosystem: Host-associated > Plants > Roots > Unclassified | place... | reverse complement strand
TTCAAATATGCCGTTACGCATTCCAAAACACGGTGAAATAAAATGGGAAATTGACTCTGCCATCAAAATATCAAAAACGTAATTAGAAATCATAATTTTTCGCTAATAGCACCAGCAAGCATCAAGATTGAAAATGTCTACACTTAGTAGTTCAAGACCCCTATTCAGTTTCAGTTCAAGACCCCTATTCAGTTTCAAATTCAACGCTCATTCACAGTTGATGTAGCAAGTCAACAACATGAACAATTATGTCCACAGATCACATTTTTATATCCAAACAGTACCACACAGCTAGATTTTAACAAGTTAATCACACGGGAAAAGGAATAACAGTGTTATAAGCCACATGTGTGCTACATGGAATAATAGTCTGCAGCGCGTTAATGATGCATGTTAATCACTTCTGTTTTTTGGCCTATCATATCGTGAGCGTCCAGACGCAGTTGACAGAATGGCAGAACTTGTGTTCACTTCATTTCCCTTAGGATTGGATAACCGGTGCTTTGACCATTCTTCCAAGGCATTATAATGCACAGAGTTCATTGAAATACAAGGTCGTCTTTCTCTTATGAACTGCTCAGCCTTTTTCCAGTCTTCCACCACGCCCAGGGCCACCAACAGTGCGGACATCACAGCAACACTTCTTCCATGACCTAAAGGGACGATAAGCTATTAGTTGTGCTACAAATGCAAATAAATAAACCAAAAATGGGATGCTTCAAGGAAAATAATAAGGCCATCAGATGAACAGAATAAGAAAGTATCAATATCTCATGCCCCTAATTAGTGATGAAGCCATCGTATGATGAGACCGCAATGCATTCCACAATTTCTAATAACAACTTACATTAACTATAATCCTACAAATCATTGATCGATATCAAAAAATGATGAATTTTTCATTTATTTTCTTCACTTTTGATAACCAGGATCTATTTTGTTACAAGGTTGTTCATGAATCATGATACCACAGGAAGGAATGTCTTACATACTACATAGTACTATGATATGAAAATCTCTTCAGATAACCACACAGCCTTGGCTTGGAACTAAAACAAGCGACTAGCAAATTAGACGGGTAAAGGTCACACCTGAAGCTCTGCATATATCTATGCAATCACAAAAATGCTAACACTTCACTACTGATTACCTTTACCTAGATAAAACAATTTGCAAGTAAACCACTACTGTGATATGAAAGAACAGACTGCAAGCATCAAATGATTCGCAAAAAAGGGATTTCAACACAGCAAAATCAACAATTACAGTCAATCAATATACAAAATTAACAACACAAATTTTTTGATATAAGAAAAGGACAGGTCTTGACAATCAAATCATACCATAAGCACAGTGAATGAAAACAGGCCTGTTCTGAGCTCTTTTTCTGCAAGCCCACTTGACAGCAGATTCAATCTCTCCAGGCTGAGGTGCCCTGGTATCCCAAGTTGGAAGACACAAATAAGAATGCCCTTTAAACTCTTCCTTTCTTGGAAACTCACAAGTACAATCTATAATAGCAGGATTACCAGGTGGCAACTTATCAACTGAATAAGGCCAACCACCAACATAAACACCCTCACAAATCTCACTATAAGGCTCTTCACCACTAGTAAACCTACGTAGAAATGAAAATAATCTAACAAAATACAAGTACGGACTAAAAATTATAAGAGACCAAATAGGAAAAGTCCCATCTGGGTTTTTGGATAAAAGCATAGGGAGATTGATTGATGGATGAGAAGCTAGTGATACCAGTAATGATACTAATGAGGCATACAAGAATGGTAATGACGATAAAGTGAAATCAAGATTTTGAAGAGATACAAAGATGAGGAACAACACTGTTGCTTTTAACCCCAACAAGACTGATATACCTACACCCATCTTTTGGTTCTGCAAGATTGAGGAGAAAACATGAAAATGAAATCAAGAATTGAGTGGCATTCAATGGATTCTTTGTTGCTTTTAGGGTCCGGGGAAGGATCTTGAGGGAGAAGATATCGAGAAAGGCAGGTTAAGGTAAAAGATATAATGTTTTTAGTGAAAAGAGAAATTGCCGTGCAGTTTCTTTGGTCCAGAACTAAAAGTAAAAGGACTGATCACGGTTCATAAGATATTTTCTTATATTTTTTATTTTTTTTATTTTAAAATTATTTTTCAAATAATTTATTTATTTGTATTCTAAATTCATTTATTTGTATTCAAAAACCCCTTCAAATATCTTGTTGCCGGTTGAATTTTTTGTTATTTTTTATTTTTTAATTGTAATATCAAAAATAAATTCACGTAAAAAAATAAATTGAATAAATGTTTTTGTATCAAGAAATGACAAATTAGTCCTCTATCTATTTAAAGAATTGTTACTTAGTCCTTAAAGTATGTATTTTTGTTTTACAACTATTTCACCAAATGGGTCGCAAGCATTCCTAATGATATTTTTATAAAGTGGTGACAAAAACTTGTATAAATCTTTTTATTTTTTAATTTTACCTGATGCATTTATTCATTCTATCGCAAGTATTTTTGAAATATCTTTAACATATGAATATTCAATTTTAAAAGAATTTATTGTAAATCTATTTTATATATTAATCTATTTGATTCAAAAGAAAAAACTTGCATCAATATCGCACTTTCAATTTAAACATGAGTTTAATTTACACTCTATATTGTGAGAAATATTTACCATAAATAAATCATCCTCAACCTATTATTTATTGAAAAGGCAAGCAAATAAAGAAAATAAAATAGAATTCCTTGCAGTTATTGGGATGATAAGGGTATTATTCCCTTTTATCCTTTGGAAATATCATATTAAGAACATTTAATAAAAATAAAGATAAAGGTACAAGTTCTTGAATTTCATTCAATTAGACCCACTTATCCCTGTGTTGCTTGTCCCATCAAACTTCTTGATCGGATCACCACCATTGACACTGCCATTAGCTGGTTGTTTCTTTTTCTGCCATTGATCCCTAGCCACGATGACCCTCTGCATAGCTTCCACGAATCTTGCCGTCACCTTATGTATCTTCTGGCCACCTTCTTGGTCAAATATTGTTCCCCTCCGATCACCGGATTCCGACGAAGGGAACGGCAACTCATCTTGATCGAGCCTGCACTTATGAAGCCTCACATACTTCATTTCAGTAATTGGAGGATCAACATCTTCCTATTTTCCTTGCTCAGCATTTTATAGCTGGAATCGGGTGTGATGGAGGATAAAAACAGTGGTTAGGACAACAAACTCCGACAAACATCACAAGTTTTGTCCTAAACTATGCAATAAAAAAACTTAAGATAACGTATGGGCAAAGGTGAGATGTTTCTCAAAGTCTTGTCTGGCCACCCAAGTAGTCTAGAAATTGCACCATGCTCAAACCACACAACTTCGACAGATTTGTTTGCCAATTTAATTCTCAACTACATTAAACTTCTATTTCATTTTTTCTTGAGAAAATTGTGAATGTGTGGATCATCCAGCAGGTAAGTGGGCTTGACCTCGGTTTTGATTTCAAAAAAAATAAAAAATAATATTGTTTTCGTAAAATAAATTGATTTGACATAAAACCTCATCAGATAAAATTATCAGATAAAAGCTTAAAAAATAATTAAAAGATAAAATTATTTTAATATATAATATATAAAATCAAAAAATAAAGTGTCAAAATACAACAAAAAAAATAAAAACACAAGTTCTTTTTTGCAATTACTGCTAAAAATTATTGTTTACTTAAGTTCATTCAAAATAATTTCAAAACTGTTTATATAAAAATAGGGACGACGGGACGGGACGGACCTCACGAGCTTCACAGCCCACCCCAGCTGCATATTCCATCGAATCGGGTTTTCTTTTAGACCGGCATGTACCGGTCTGAGCCGAAATTCCAAAGCTTTCGTCATTAACCAGCCTATACAAACCCATAAAAAAATTTGCCGGCCACCCTTCCTCTCCTCTTACAGCTTTGAAAAAAAAACCCTGCTTTGTAGCTTTTAACGAAAAATACTGTACGAGAGTACTGAGAGAGCTAAAACAAAAGTAGAGTTGCCCTGTCTCCTGTGCTGTGGTAATAATAATAATGGAGAAAGGAGTAAAAAGATGGTTGGTTGACACATCAAAGTGGAACCCAACTCCCCATGACTTCTCCTCAGCTCTCTCTGTTCTTCCTCAGCATGAACGTTCTTCTATCACGAGGTTTTTTGTTATTTCAAGAAACTCTCTTTTTTACTAATGTATTTTCAAGAAGATTGTAATGTCTTTCTTTCTTGGTTTGGTTTGTTGGGGTTATCCTGTCTTTGATTTTAGATTTTATAGAATGAGAAAGGTTATTAAAGAGGCTTCAAAGTAGTGATCTTTTGCGTTTGTCAGTAGTTGAAAGGGTGAATTATCTTATCAATGTTGAACCTGGCAGGAGATAATTGAGCTTTGATGATAGATAAAGAATTGTGGATTGATGATCTTTTTATTTTTTGTTGCTGAGAAAATTTGTACGAAGAAAATAACTTCTTAAGCTATAAATACCAAGACATCATTTTATTTCTGAAACCCATTTGTCAAAATCTTGGAAATTTTGGTTTGAAAAGATATATAAATAGATAGATAGATATGTGTGGTTGTATAGATTTTTCAATCAATAAAGATGATTAATGTTTGAGTTGCTTATAAGGGATTACTTAACCTTTTTAATGCATCTCTACTTTCATAAGGTTTTTGAGGATGGAAGATAGAAAACAGGCGCTTGTGAGCCGGTTGCTTCAATATGCACTTATACATGAAGTTTTAGGAATTCCATACAATGAGATTGTCATAAAACGCACATTCGAAGGGAAACCCTATCTGGTATGAGTATGACTAGAGATCATAATGTTGTTATTGTTTCTTAACTCCAATCTGGTGATTTTTTAAGGATCACGCATAATTTTTTGATTAAATAAGAGGAGAAAAAAAGAGAGAGATGTTCATTCTAATCTATCGTGGAGTTTCACAAATGGAATACACTAATGTAAACCTTCTATTTCTTTTTGTCTCTATGTTGACGACAGCTTAGTATAATATTTATGCATTTCTTTCCGTGTCTCGAGTCTTGTTCCTTTGCTCTCCTCTAAATGCACTTCCAGAATTATAACCATGTTTTGCAAATTGTCCATTGTTCTCAGGAATGTAGTAAAGTAGGCGTGGAGTTTCCCAATTTTAATTTCAATGTATCCCACCATGGTGACCATGTGGCAATAGCATCTGAACCTCTGTGCCTTGTGGGGGTGGATGTTGTTTGTTGTATCAAACCCGAGAAAGAGTCGGTTCCAGAATTTATTGAAAACTTTTCTTCATACTTTTCAAGTTTGGAATGGGATAATATAATCAATACTGGAACCTCTGATGAGATTTTGGTGGATTTTTACAGGTATGCTTATGCTTATCTCCTTGTAGACATTTAAGAACTTGATACTGCTTTGATCTATTTTTACCGCATTTTATTTCTTAAGCTCAGTTGTCATATACTATTGAAGTCAACAATTACAAGAGAATCACCCAATACTGAACTAATGAATGGTTTGAGCAGCCGAAAACTCTAGAAACTTGATTACAGTCCATTTGGTTGCACAGAGGATTGAGAAATACAGTGACAAGAACAGGAATTTTGCGACAGTGACACTCCAATTGCTTGCAGTCTAAAACATTAATTTCTCTCTTTTGTCAACCATAAAATGAATGGTTACTATACTAATATCAGCTTTATGTATCAAGTTGATATTAGTATATTAACCATGTGTTAATTCTTCCATTGTTCCAAAGGAACCTTGTCTATCAAATTAGGCTTTACAGATTATAAGTTTATTTATCGTCATCATATCTATCTGAACTAATCTTTGTGAAACGGGGAGACTTTCATAATAGGGTATAGAATATAAGTTGCCGATATAATTTCCCTTCTCGGCAAACTTCATGAAGTTTCTTCTCTGTGTTGCTTAATTGCTCATTAAGGCTTTACTTTTGGTGCTTTTGTTATTAACAGTAGCACCAGTAATTATCAATGCAATTAATAAATTGAGATGCAGTTTTGTACATGCTAATTATTCAAGTTAAAAGGAAGGAGTCAAACATGCTTAACAAGAAGATCAATACTTTTCTGTAGATACTGGTGTCTGAAAGAAGCATTTGTCAAAGCTGTAGGGAGTGGACTGGCATATGGGGTGGACAAAGTAGAATTTCATCACACCAACTGGACCAACATATCTGTTAAAGTGGATGGGGAGCCATTGACAGAGTGGAGATTTTGGCTTTTCAAGCTGCCAGAAAGACATTGGGTAAGCTTCTCCCTTGTTTGTTTCTTTTCTAATCATATTCCTTTCACTGAACTTCTCACCCTTGAAATTATGAAGAGGTGTATAATATGTTTACCCTGTTGAAGGTGGCACAATTGTAAGCATCTCGGTACCAGCAAGCTATGAAAGGAAGGATGTACATGCTCAACTGTATGTAATTGAAAATGAAGATAGAGACGCCTAGGGAAAACACTAGCCTGTTAATGACCAGTTGATTATATGAAAAGCATTTCTTTTTGGCTATTTCTTCAATGTAACTGGTAGAAAGTTACGATTTGCTTGGCTTCCTCCAAGCTCTATTTTGGACACTTGCATCAATTGGTTAAATAATAATTCATGAATTGAGAACCATGTTTGCCATGAGTAAGGCTAGTATGTAACACTGTTTCAACTTGAATACTAACCGGCAATATTGTTTCACTTGCTTGGTGCAAACCACAAAATCGGGTCAGGGATCGTGTTATCTTAAGCTCGACTAATAGGTGTTCATGGAAAATTGCAGGTGGCAGTTGCTAGGGGTCATCCAAGATTTGCTACAGAAAATTACAAGAGGACAATAAGCAAAGCAGAGTTTGATGCAGAGGAGTATCACAAGGGTCTTAATCTTCCAAATGTAGCATTTGTCACTCGAATCATAGAACAACTCATCCCCGTTTCACATGGTGAAGAAAAGGCTAACTAAGCAGGACATATGCTCAGATTGTCTCCATCTTTCATCGAGGGAGGCTTGATTCCAAGTTCTAACAAATCATGTGTGAACAACTTATTAAAAACCTCATTGATGCATCCAACGACTGTGATCGATCCTGCAGCAGGCCCAGTTGTATTTTCATGTAAAAACTCGAGTCTGACTGGATATTTGCATTAATGATGAATCTCAAATAAACCAAGGCTACATAGAATAATTTATTACAGGATAAATTGTCTTAAAAAAACAAAATTTCTTTCCATATTTTCCTTTAGACTATCCCACTGAAGTATACAAAAAGAATGACCATAATTACAAGTGCGAATTCGCCTGACATAAATTATATTAGCAGGTTGGTTCCAGGCAAAGGGCACAGTCATTTTATCTTAATCTTGGGAAATTTACACTATACTATCTTTTATAGAATCATAGAGAGGTCGTCCATGGGAATTTGAAGGGGCAGGTCGTCGAGCAGTATTTCACCCACCAAGTCATTTTCTGGCAACCCATCAAACAAGCTATTCAGATCCTGAGTGTCACCAAAATCATTGCCGTCGTGTAGTTCTATAGGGTCTAATCCTTGGAACTTGGCCATGCGTGTTGCTCCCCTGCTTTCTTTAGCTGAATCTACAGGATTTGAACCATTGGATGTTGCCCCAGCTTCTCTTTTCTTATTGCTACCTGTTTCTTTGAACTTGTTGATAATTCTATCTCCAGAAGTTGAAAGCTGAGCAATCTTCTGCTTGGGCTTTGATTTTGTTTTACGGTCACCCTTGATATTGCTCTGAGAGGCGCGACCAGCTTTGGTTACAGAATTTCTGGCTAAAACATCTTTGTCCCTTTCTCTCTCACTTCTCTTTCCCTTGGCTCCACCCAGCAGAGTATTACCAAGAGATGATGTGGCTTTGAATAAAGCATTACCACCAACATCATCAAGCAGCAATTCCTTCTTCTTCCCTCTGTTCAATATTGGTCCATTCCTGGCAAAATCCTGGTCAACTAATGCACCCCTGCCAAATTTATCATTGGAAAGATCGTGCCTCTCAACTCTACCAGGTACAGAGCCTGGAAAAAAAAAAGCAAACCCGTTTAGTCAAAAAGGTGGAAAGTTGCTATATTAAATTTAAGAGCTGGCAAATCCTTTTGAACAGGATTCTACATCATTCATTGATCCAAGGCCGCCTTTTACTGAAGCAAATATGGCGAAACATCATAAAACTACATCACTAATGATGCGTGCAGAAAAATGGCAAACCTGATGCCCCTGGATCCTGAATGCAACTTGTGGACTCTGCAACATTTGCACGAGGGGCAGCAAAAATGACATCTCGAAGGGGGGGCTCACAGAAACAGCTTTTGCCTGTATCTTCAAATTTTCTACATTTAGCAAGAGTCCTCTTTGTAAAAGCCAAGGCAACTTGTTTTGAAACCTTAGGGACCCCAAATTTTGAAGCACTATTTCCTCTAGTAGCCTGTCAAAGTTAGTCAAGGGGATGTCAAATGGGCCACGCATCATGGTAAATTCAGAAACACACAGACACAAAAAAATAAAATTGCGAGCATGGAACCACCAGCAAGACTTTAAAATAGGAATCAGTTTCAATTAAGGAGGAACAAACATAAGATACATGGTAAAAATAAAAGAATCAACAGATAACTAAAGAAAAGAAAAGGGACTAAACTATACACTGGCAGCTATATTATATCATTTGCCAATCAAACATTTGAATTCTGCAAGGGAGATAAACAACATACCAGCAGCTTTCTGTAAGCCAATTCAACAAGCCTGTCCATTGCAACCTGCTCAAGGGGCCTGCAAATCAACAACACAATACTCATAATCAGTAAAATCCAACGAAATGATTTCAACGGTTGATGTGCATTCTGGGAAGTTGAAAGCCTAACATAATAAGATATAAAAAAGAGTATCTTACCATCCTTGTGTTTCCCTTCCTTCCTTGATTGCTTTAGTTGTTTTGTCCAAGTATTCCTCCTTCTTACCAACCTATACAAATGATAAAAATTGTACACACTCAAAAAAATTCATACTCTAGCAGCATATGAAAAACATAAAGTGGCAGTAAAGAAATGAGTGAAAAAATGCAATTGCTTTTATATTTAAGAAGTTTATAAGGAAATGCTTAGAAAAAGTGTCAAATTAACATTTTCAGGAAATTGATACGCTTAAAAGGAAAAAGAATTTAAGAACCTTAACTGCTTGATGAAGTTTCTTTTGAAGTTCAATGATATCTTGATTGATTACTTCATCCTCTCCATCTGCTAAATCAGGCTGCAACAACCCCCCACACTGTTCAGGAGCCTGGGGGGGGGGGGTGTTGACCCTAAAACAAGCTTAGTGATGTCTGTGTGCATACATGTTCATAAAGGGATATGGAGGATATTTGGCAAATACATAAAGAATCTATTTAGCAAAGACTCATTAAATGACAGAGCAGATGGCTAATCTGAAAATGATCAGGATTTATTAACAAGTAGAGCTATTTCCTTCCTGTCTTGTGTGGTTCATTGTTCATTTGGCTGGAGAGAAGATACATTGTTCTCAGAAGGGGGACATCATATTCAAAGACTTCTAACATTGATTTTCTGAATGTACCATGTACCAGGACATATTATTTTATTTCATTCTTTTTGGTGCATTTTTGCATGCTCAAAATACCAAGCATCCAGACCTTTTGAACTACATTATAATTTCAAGGAATAGACAAAGACTTGTGAAATAGAACTTACCACTGTTTCTGGATATAGACCAACACTCTGCAGCTCCATCAAGAGTTTATCCTCCAGGTCGAGTTCCTCATATTGGCAATCATAGGCGGCAATGCCAAGGGCATTTGAATGTATAGCTGGTTTCTCGTCATTATTCTCGGAAAGCCCAGGGAACATTCCAGTTTTCGAGTGCATAAATCCATTACTTCCTTGCAGTGAATAATCATTATAGGAATTTTTGTGAAAACCACTGATCCCATTAATAGTAGTGCTTCCATTACAAGAAAAACCTTCAAGAGAAGATTGCTTCTGACTTTGAAAACTCAACATGGATTCATAATTAAAATCAATACCATTTGTGCTCCCAGGCTCAAAATCAATAGGGAGGTAACTATCACCAGGAGAATTATCTCTAGTATATTGAAAAGAAATATTCCTCCCTCCACTGTTTTCGGCAAATTCTTCAGACTCATCTTCTACAATCAGAGCAGACAACACTCTTTGGTACAGTGGAGTAACATTGTTCCTTCTTCTTGTGCCTCCACATAAAGCACTACTGTCCTGATCTGGATTTACCAAATCTGAAGTCCTCATCAAATTTTTTGGTCGATCCTGGTCCTGCAAGTTTTCCTCACTTTCTTCATGAACAAGCTGAGATGGAATATCTTCTTCAAGCACAAGATCACCCTGAAGAAACAAGATGGATTTAGTGCCGGATGAGGAACAGTAAACTGCAGAAAGGATTAAGACTCTATCATTCTCTTTTATTCTCTCTTTTTTTCCTTAACATTATTGTGCATACACACTGGGAATTGGTGCCACAAATAAATAAGTTGCTAGTGGTTCATGGACAGACTGAATGGCATAAACAAACAGTATAAGAACACATCATAAATTATAACGAAAATGAATTGTGTTCTTGAAAACAATGGGACTTGTACATCAGAGAAATCGTATTAGCTTCAAGCTGTCAAACACAAGGATTTTTATTAAAAATATCTTGCAGTTGGGAGTGGAAAACATTAAATAAATTGCAGCATCCTTCCATTAAAGTAATGAATCCAGTAGTATTCTGCAATAGGTTTCGTTTCTCTCGGAAGAGTTGAAATTAGCTGTTATCATTGCTTGCAGTGAAGCATCTCAGGGATTTCAAAAAATTAAAAAACACAACAACCTCTGCTGGTGCACCATCCTAGTCGTGTAAACTGTAGTCAAGGATGGATTTTACATTTAACAGATACTTGAAATATTAGGTACCACGAGTCAAAGGCAATATTACAATTGTTATCTTATGTGCAAATAAAAATATGCAAGGTCAAAATGGAAGCGAGAGAACAAACACATGTTTGCAACACTTGTCATATGTATGCTGACAAGAAATAACATAACCACTCTTAGATTACCGAATTATTGCTGCGACCAAACATCTCAGATAATCTCTTCTGAAGATCCTCAGTAGATTTCAACTGACCCCGAACATAGATGAGAAAACAGAAAAAAAAAGGTTAGTTTTTTCAAATGATCAATATAACTCAAAGCAGAACTAAGATCATCTTTCTGGCAGCAGATTGTAGCAATTACATTTTGTTTCAAGAAGGATGAATCCTCAGAGCAGACGGGAGCAAAAACTGGCTCCATTTTCTTCCAGAAAGAACCAGAACAGGAAAGATCTGCAAAGGCAAAAGTTTGTGAAGAATGCCCATATAAAGCTGGCAGGAGGAAACAAAAGGCTTAAGGTCAAAGTGCCTACAGCTGGCATTGCAAGAAAAAATTGCAGCAGCTAAGAGTTCTTCCCGATCATCATCTGATTCACCTTAAAAATCAAACAAAAAAAATGAAAAAACCAGTGATTACAAAGAAATCTAGCAAACGATAATAAATTAAAAGATATGGAAAGTAAGGCTTCTTCTTCACTAAGCTTATAATAGTCTTGACAACTTTCATCATTTGAGAAATCCAAACAGCACAAAACTAGATAGATTGTTGTACTCATATTTCTGGAAAATCAAATCAAAGGGCTACAGAATTTGGAAGTCTTCAATTTTTGCTCTCTAAACCAACCAGGTTATTCTGTTGAATTGGGATTTAAGAGATACAAGGCCCACTAAAAATCAGATGAACATGAGTGTGGTGAGCCCAAGGCATCAATGCCTATCACGTAACAAATGCTAACTTAAAAGGGAAATCAAACCACTGTATTTGCATTTCTCCCATTTTTGCCTTGAGTGTATTCTCAATTCTCTTCATTTGTTTGTGCCTTAAGAATGTGTGTTCAAACCTAGTTGTCATAAAACTTTCTCAGATATTTCACAAAATCATAATGAGACCTTCAAATATCATATTCAGAACAGCACATCAATGTGCTTTGCCACCAAAGTCAATGTTAACTTTTGCCATCAAAGCCATGTGCATGGTAAATGCAGGTGTTCTTCTCATATTACATGATGAGAATTAAGTGGTAACAAAAAAGAACCAAAGAGTGGGAAAGAAAATTAATTTTACCAGATTTGCTGTAAAGCTGAATACTTGCAAGCAATCATCAATTTTTTGTACATTATCTAGTTGTTACAGCCACACTAAAGTAATATAGCTCCAAGGGAATCTACAGTCTGTAAGAAACTTAAAGATAAGGTTTTGAGAGCATACCTGTGGAATCTGGGGAACCACTTATTGGTGTTTGCCCAAGACGAGCTAAGGCCTTGCGATCTGCTATTTTCTTAAGAGGAGGACGGCCTGTCTTGCTGAACTAGTAAACAGATTCAAATGTATCAATGCTTTAACTTAGTTGGAAAATAGTAATAATTAGTACACAGGTATAAACATGTCATTTCTTCCCATTTAAAAAAAAAAACTAATTAAGAAAAAAACATTCGCCACCTTCCGCTCTTGTCTGATATGGGCTTTGTACTTCTAAGTGGTTTGGTTGAGGCTGGATTCTCCCTCATTGGAGAAATGCTAATCCTAGAAGATGATGCACCCCGACCAGTCCTTCCTTGTCTCCGCACGCCATCACCAGTGCCTTCCCTATTGAGCATTTTATTCTTCTTTGTAAGCAACAGAGAAGGAACAACATTCTGATTCAGGGATCTCTCCTCTACAGCACCACTACCTGTTCCCTTCTCCTTTGGCTTACCCTCATGATTTTCACCAGCACCAGATTCTTCGCTTTCAGATAATCTTGATGGAGATGAAACATTTTCATGTTTCACTCTAACTTGTTTGGTTCCATTAACCACATCCTTGGCAAGAGGTGTCCCATTGATCCCAGCAGAACTCACTCGAGTGGAAAATTCGGAAATATGTCCTCTTTCTGATGACATCTGCCCTTCATCGTGGTTAGAGACCGGAGACACTACATTCACCCTTCTGGTACGAGAGATTTTTTGCGGTCTCTGACCAACCCATTGAGCCATTGGGGGAGATGATGACCCTGTAGGCAGGGGACGCTTGCGATTATTAGGCCCCCCAACAGAATTGCCTTTGGTTATACCTGGTGTTTGTTCCCAGCCATCAAGGGCCCCAGGCGCACGAGAAATATTAGGAGATACATTTGCTGCCATTACTAAGCCGGTTCGAGGTGTCCTGGAAGCCTTTCCTTTTGTGACTGGACTTGGGCTCACTGTATGATTATTGTCCTCCAGAATATTTACCCTGAATAGCATGGTTACAGATACATCAGACACAGAAAATGAACATTGAGCTTACATACTGAAACATTGAACAAATTAAATGGATTTGCATCACCATTACATCATAACCTAGTATATGCAAGTTATTATGTACCAAAAAGCAGCATGGTTGAACTTAAAAAGTGAATTAATCAGTCAATCACCACATACTTATTGTTTGCTTTCACTACAAGCCGCTCCTTATTCATGCCAGCAGCAAAATCCCTTGTCAAAGAAACTCTTTCTGATTCTTTGGGAATGGCACGGGCATTTGAACTGGCAGATGCTGAAATGCCATCTGCCTTGTTGATGCCACTAATCCCAATAAAAGATCCTGACCTGCAAGAGGACTTTCATGATCGTACCAAGTATTCTTTGACACGTGCAAACAAAACAGAAAGCATAACACCTCATGATTTCACAAAGAGTCAATACAGTAAATACAATAGAAGGAATAACACAGTAAAAAATAAGAATTAACTTTTAGATCATGCAAGACCCAAGCTCATCATGTTTCCAATTCAATTGGAAAAAAAATGTAAACTTTGTTTGGTAGCGAAAGGTGGAACTGGACCTCCACTACTTTGATGCAAGTAAAGTAGAATGAGCAAATGATCCCACTCTGTACACAAGATGGTCATTGAGGACATCTACAAGAGATAATTACACCTTCAGCCCTTTAGCTTGCATAATTACAAGTTTCAGTTTTCAGCTCAAGTGGGTCAGTTCATTCTTGAAAGAGTATCTTACTATCATCTGGGACAAAGCCATTTACCAAGGAATATGGATGGCCAATATTGGAAATTACTCGCAAAACTTGGAAGTCATATTAATAATACCATACAGAACTAACTAATTTGCATTGTTAAGTTGGACATGTAAAGCATTCCCGTCTACAAACAAATGGTACATAATTAATGAAGAAATTACCTGAAGCCTTGGGCATCGCAAGACTGCAGACCAGGTTCATTATTAAACTTATGATGCACCACTCGTTTAATTTCCCCATCACTGTCTATAGTTCTGGTAAAAACAGGACCAACAGAACGTTTCTTTTTCATCTTTCTGTCCCACCCTTCCCCTCCAGCAGGTAGCCTACGGACCTTTTCTTCAGCAAGATCAGAAACTTCACCACCATCCCTGTGTATGTCTCTGTCTTTTCCCATGACCAAAGGCTGCCTCGGAACCGTATTGCTTCGGCCATCAGCCTAGAGATTTCAGAGAGGAAAGAGGAAAACAAGCATACTTAATTAATACAGTTGATGAGGTAATATCGGTGCCTTTACTAAACAACAGATATTCACATAACAATGGGAAACAACAGCAATCAAGGCAGTATTAGAACTTTAATGTCTCAAGAGAGTAAATATGCCCATTGAACATTGTAGAAATTTACAGAAAGATGAAGCAAATTAAAGCACGCTACCATGTTAATCTTAAGAGGAAATGGGGACCTCCATAACAATTCAACAATCTGCTTATCATGAGTTTTCAACCAGGGGCAGATGTATATTGTGAAGGGCTATTTGGTTATTTATAGGAATTTAAAATCTTCAAGAACCTCTACTGCTACTTTCTCCTTGCTGTTGTGTCTAACCATTATTCTCCATTATTGTAAACCCCCACATCATGCATGTACAGCAGAAATAGAAATTCTGATGCAGAAAAAATCTTCATGACAAAAGAAATCAAATAAATATAGTCCAAACTAAATTCAGAACAAGACTGAACTGGTTCCTTGGCTCTAAACACCCCTTAGAGTAAATGAATATGTGACTGCCTCATTTTTCTCGCATACTAATAACACATCACTTTATAGCTTAGAAAGAACTCAGGGAATTCAATATATAGGAATATATCTTTAAGCAGGTACAAAGATGAGAACACCCCTTCTTATAAGCATGCTGATACAAACATTTTTGGATTATAAACAGAATAATGTAACATTCACAAGATCATAACTGCAACATGAAAGATGCAATATTTTTTGGACAGGTATAAAGAACAAATCTAAAGGAGGTATTTGTGCACAAACCCTTGATTCTGCTACAGAAGAGCGAACTCGCTTATTCAAAACAGGAGTCTTAGCCCTGTCCTCTAATCTTTGAGTCCCAAGGTCTGAAGGGCTTCGATGAATCTGTGTTCCCACCTTCAAAAAGTTTGAACCAACTGATCTTTCATTCATTGGCATCTCATTTCGTTGTTGATTCTTTGAATTTAATTCTTCTGAGAATTTGTGACATCTTAGCAAGCATCCATTCCACATTTTTATTCTATTCCTGGTACAAAAAAATTTGTTTCGTCTTCAGCAAAGAAAAAAATGCTCCAATGACAAGTCATTACATCCTATTTTCAATTAAAAAAAAAACAAGAAAAACTTTCGGCCCAGTCTCCAGACCCGGTGACAATCATAAAAGATCATCTTCCATCACATGGAAATAACTTCATATGCATGACAGATATTCCACTGTAGAAAAATTTAAATAGAAGAAAGGATATAGAAGGCCAACGATGAGAAATCCATCCATCAACAACAATTATAAAGACAATTAATTACCTGGCCTTCTGATTGTCATCATATACATCAGCTTTGATCCGCTTCAGTTCCTCTGCATCCACTGCAGGGGGGGGCTTTGAATGAGCAGCTCCAAAAGAATTATCTTCTGTAGCACTCCCTAGAGATATCCCAAAAGCCCTCCTTAACTCGCCCGTTCGAGTATATTTTTGATCCCCCATTGTAACTGGATCCAACGACAGATATGGAGCAAGTGGGGCCATACTCCTTGCTGGTGAAGCAGAAGCCCGGGGTGTACTTGCCCCAGAACTGAACATCCGACTCTCACTGAAACTTCCAGACCTATCAAAACTGGCACTAGGATAACTCCCCCTCTGCCCATTAGAATAGCTACCTGTAAAACCCAATTCCTCCGGACTAGCCGAACTCAGCTCGTATCTTGCATTTCCAGACATGTTCTCAAACCCACAAAAACCAGCTCATCTCTACAAAAAAAACTTCTTCCTCAGCTGCTTATTTCACCAAGTCCAGCAACTATCTCTAAAGCAGACATTCAACAATGAAAAATCAAGAATGGCTTGACAAAATCACAAATTACCACCAAAATTATAAACCAGCTGTCGAATCTATAATACCAATGAACTTCAATTAGTCAAAGCCCGTTTAAAAAGTTTCTTCATTCAATAGCACATTAAAATTAAATTTCAAAGAAAAGATAACAAAGACATTAACAAAAAACCACCAATCGCTTATTTTGTAATTCCCAAAATTAAAATTAAAATTAAATTAAATTTACAAAAAAAAAAAAAAATTCAAGTAGAGCTGAAGCTAAACATGTTCAGTGCGTAAAATTCTTCACCATTTTACCACTTACACGCTAAACCCCAGTTAGAAAAAGGAACTAACTTTCACAGTTTTAAACTTAACAAGAAAATCAATGCCACAAAAACCCAATATTCTAGAGTAATTAAGTACGCTAGTAGCTCGAAAATCAATGACACTCATAATTAAGCCTCTAATCACCAATTAAACACGCCAAACACTGTGATTCAATCAAATTAAAACCAAATTTCAAATTTCAGCTAATAACATCAAATTAATCAAATTCACATTCGTTCAATCACTGGTAGGTATAAAACAAACTCTTGTAACAAAAAAACCCCAATTCAAGCAAACCAGAATTAGGGTTCTTGAAAGAAAAACAAGAAATTCAAACACGAAATGTGCAATAAACAAGATAATTAAACTACACGCAGGTAATGAGGTAGCGAAACGCAATCGCGACGTACCGCCATTGAAGGGTAATTGGATTACGTGAGAGATCGAATTGTAGAGAGATAAGCAGGACAGGAGGGATTTTTTTCGGAGAGAGGAATGGTGAGGGTCCCGCATAAAAAATTTAGGGATTGGCGTGCTTGATTTGGGGATATAAAGGAAAACGGTGCCGCTTATATCAGGGCCGTTTATCAGGGGGGGTTTTTTTTTTATTGGTGGGCCCTGCGAACGTGCTAATATATAGGGGAAGAGAGGAGGGAAGGGGAAGGAAAGGAGTTGGTGTCCTTGAGAGAGAATATACTATTTTCACTCACTTTTTTTTTTCTTTTTGTTTGTTTGTGACACGTGGGATGATCGGTATGCTGGCGCTGTACGTTGTTTTTAAAAAATATATATTTTATTTTTAACATTATATTAAATATACTTAAAAATACATCAATTTAATATTTATTAATAATAAATAACATATTATAACATTGAAACAAACACCCACTCATGAATCTAAAACTTTGAGCTTTTGTGGGCGATGTCTTTTGGGATTTGTGATGGGATGAGAGTTTGTGTTTATGGGAAGGGTTGCTCGTTTCACTTGTACCCCAATGAGGTGGTTTCTTGGAACTTGAACAGAGAAAATGAAAGGAAACCATGCAAGTCTTGGAAAATTTGGTAGAGCTTATAAGCTAGTAGTCTTTGATATTGGATATGTTTATATTAGATTGGTCAATTTTTTTCTAATATATAAATATATATTTAAATGAGCCCAGATTAATTTGATTAATCCATGATTCGGGATAACACTGGAGGAAAAAAATGAAAAAAATAATAAAAAGCCCATGACCCCCTAGTATAAAGTTAAATGATGAAATAAAAAAAAATAAAGTTAAACCAGGTTAATTTCAAAATCAACAATTTTATTCATTAAACCGAGATGATCATATAAAAGATAAAAAAAATCTTGAACAAAATTTCTAGCCATCAAAAATTTAAAAAGAAAAGAAATAATAATCAAAACAATGAGAACCAGATCTAATACAACAACTAATGAAATAAAATTACAAGGGACTTAATCGAAAAATAAAATTAAAAAAAAACATAAAAAATAACAATAAAACGAATGATAATCAAGGTTAGATAAAAAATAAAACAAAACATAGAGGGACAAAATTGAAAGAAAACAAAATAAGAAAATGATAGAAAAGGAAGGACAATTAAAAAAATAAGAATTGAATTGAGAAAAAAAAACTAAAAGAATATGTACCATATTTAGTATTAAAACGAAACAAAATCAAATGGAAATGAATTAAACTAAAAAATCAATCTAAAAAAATCCAAACAAGAAAGGATCAATAAAAAAAGGATTGTAATTGAATTTGTTCTCCATTATTTTTTTATTAAAATAATACTATTTTTATTTTTCAGCTGCATAAAAAATTAAGTGATTAGCATAAGAAAAATCATGTCAACACCCACTAATTTTTTTGCCATTGTTTTTTTATTAAGATAATGTTATTTTTACTTCCTGTACAATAAAAAAATATGATTGACTCCAATAACCCCAGATATTCAACCTAACCCATGACCCAGGACATGACAGGGGTCAACTCCCGAACTGGATTTTAAAAGCACGATAAAAAAATAAATACTAGATATGATATGAAAATTCAATGAAATTAATCAACGAGATTTGAAATTGCCACAAAACAATCAATTAATAAAAGAACTCGAAATAAAAGGAATTTCAATCATAAGAACGAATACCAAATTCAATAAAAAAAAAAAGAGTTAAGATTAAATGATCAAGGATTTAATCGAAAAATAAAATCCAATAAGAAAAGAATTAAAAGCAAAATAAATATAAATCAAAATAATGAGATCAAATTTGATAAAAAAAATGTAAAAAGTCAAATGCTAAGTAATTAAATTAAAAAAAAAACAATTTTGATATAATTAAAAAGATCAATGATCATTTTACAGCTTTGCAACTCAACAAACCTTTTTAGGTGGAGAAGGGAGAAAAGAGGAGGGGGGAAATTGTTGCTAGAGCTTCTTTATACCATGGATGCCGACACTTATCGTCCCGGAAGGCTACCAATAGCTATTGAGAGGGGCTGTACACGCCTCCCAGCATGCGCAAACTACTTTTTTAATTATAAAAAGATTAGAACATCGTTGACCCAACAAGATAATTACAAGAAAATTGAGGTGAAAAAACTAAAAGTACTCATTGATTCTAGAAAAAAAAAGAGTTGATTTTAGAGACGATGCGGTAATTACATTGCATAAAAAATGTGAAAATCCTAAAACTCTTGTTTAGTTGTGTTGTTTATTTTTCAAGGACATATAAGTAATTATATTGTGTAATAAACATGTAAAAATATAAATTCCACCTATTGTTTTACCTAAAGAGCTCATTATTCGTTTAATCCACGGTGTATAATCCACAATAATGATGAATTTTAATTTTATTTGTAATTGTAATATTTGTGAAAAAATTTCCTCACGTTGTTGCATATGAGCAATTTCATTTATTCCATGAATCAAGTCATCGCTGAAGGGAGGGGGGGGGTATAC
>Ga0307517_10005182_pt1 | contig 19775 bp, 18 predicted proteins | sample 23_EM_MG_FD_194515 | JGI IMG/M metagenome (GOLD analysis project Ga0307517, IMG submission 194515) | Populus trichocarpa ectomycorrhiza microbial communities from riparian zone in the Pacific Northwest, United States - 23_EM | ecosystem: Host-associated > Plants > Roots > Unclassified | place... | reverse complement strand
AAATACCAAAGGGGCCCGTGCAGTGGCAGCGGCAGCCAGGGCTTGGTTAGACTATATATTCTTCCCGAGTCAGTTCAGAACCCGTGTTGTATGTCATATTTTACTAACTTTTTAATCACTCAGTGTTGGCTTTATCAAAGGCGAAGAAAACTACTCACCCGCACGCACATGCACTTACCTGCCACGCGAAAAAGCTGGTGCCCGAAGAAAACGGAGCCTAGCACCAGCCAGACTCCCAACTTCAATGCCACGGCGTTGCAAATCGGGGGAGCCACTCGCTCAGAACAAGGGCGTTTCAGAGCTGATGCGAGTACTGCTGGTGTTCACTTTTATGCTTACTCTGTCAACACTTTAATTGCGCAGATTGCTGCACGCGAACAATACAAATGCGCTATTACTCAATACTTCGATTTCTCCCATGCGAAATATCTGATCAACAACGGTAGGGGACATGAAGCTCCCCATCAAGTGCCCCGAATGCGTATGCAGGCAGCGCATATCACTCCGTTTTCGCTCAACAAATTTGATAAAAAAGACCTGGTGAGTTGTATGATCTTGGTCATATAAATATATAAATCTCCAAACTTAACCTCGTATTCTGACACATCGGTCGGGACCCCTCAACAAACAGTTCGGTTGGTCGGAGCTCTGGATCAGTCAACAAGAAGTCCTCCTCAAAACGCTGGAGTCTCTAGTAATCGATAGACCTTCCCAAATCTCATTGCTGCTTGGTTCCAGGGCTCGCCCCGAGAATTGACAACATTACATTTATGTGATTCCTAAATCGAGATCAATGAACATTTGGTTTCGAGAACTAATAAAGCCGGAATCCCTGATGAATACCTTGCAAAAGAGCTAGAAAAGCGGTATTAGGCTACACTTGCTGGTAGGAGTCCACATGACATATGGGAAATACTTAACCACATACTCCGATCGCAGAACCCCAACATCACCCAAGTTCCCCTCCGCTTTCAACCGATCCTTTTGATAGTCATTAGGAGTGGCAATAATAATAGGCTACGAAGGTACTTGGGCGTTAGCCGTTGTGGCTGGGATGCAGATACTTCTACTCTTTTTGTAACGCTGAGAGTTATTGGATGTCAATCGCTGAGTCTAGGCGTATCTCACATGCTTTTGTTTTCCCTATGCCACCTACTCTGTGCTTGTCAAACATGGTAGGCATGGAGGATATCATTTCACGATGTTTCTATTTCTAACAGCGCGGTCTGCTTTACATACGACATCCTGCTGGGCCCATCGGCAGTTCGTTCCGATTTGAACACCAGTGCACGCCTGACGACCATTAACAGCGCGATGAAAGGTGACGGCACTGGAAAGCTTGTATGCCTCCCATTCTTTCTCCGTTCTTTTCTGACTCGATTTTGATACTTAATGCAGGCGTATCTCTATTTTTGTGTGGGGAATTACAACAGTTGGAGACCCGTTCCCGTTCCCGTCCGTTCTATTCAGGGCAATGTCTTAATATGAGTCTTTACCTAGCGTTGGCCAGAGCGAAAAAGGAAGCTGCCGAAAATAATTCCTTCAACTTAAAGTGAATCCCATGTTAGTACTTCGAAAAAAGGCCCTACCGCTCTCATATTCCCCCTCTTTCTAGACAACCTTATTTTACGGCAAACCAATGAAAACAAATATAAGAAATGTTGTACGGTAAACCAAGTCTGAGAAGCCAGTAGTTATGCGTCAATGCGATTGAGTTTACGCCACTTGGCATCGGCATTACCTTCCCAAGTTGTACCCTCTATAACCGAAGCTTTCCAATTGCGCTGTTTTGCAAAGGACTCTTTCAGTCCTTCGAGTGTGGCAGGATTTGTGAATGGGTTCTTTGGAATGAACAAATTTCGCGATGCACTGGAAATAGGGACGGGACCACTGGAACGAAGATGGCGTCCGCCATTGGTTTCGTTATTGCTGCCACCACGACCATCACGACCACCACGACCACGACCACGCCCGCCATGATTACGGCCATCGGCATTGCCTCCATTGCCACCACCGCCATTGTCATCGTCACCATTATCGCCATGGCCATCATCGAGCCAATGAACCCAAGGAATAGGTAAAGGAATAGCTCGATCCGCGCGATGTGGCCAGTAGCCACGCACTCGCATTTCATGGAAAAGAAATGCACCATGAAATGGCAATCGATCATCGATTTCGGGGAGGTATATCGCTCGGCCATGATAGACTTTCAAATCCTGAATTTGAGAATGGTTAATAAGAACAAAGCGCCTTTGCTAGTAGAGTTGGCGTGGGTAAGAAATTAAAAAAGGCGTGGCTTCAGAGACAAGAAAACTACCTCAGGTATCCAGCGTATATAATAGCAGAGTCTATCGAATAGGGTATGGTGGGATGTGGAGTCGAATACCGTTTCGAGCCTCATGCTCCACACCTTTTGCCTGTGCAGGCACAAAACCAAGGTCCTTCATTTCCTCCCACTGTACCATGATCAGTTTCTGATGCAGTGAGATTGTAATGCATAACGCACAATGTCGTCATCAACCTTCGGGATTGTGTGGCAATAATTCAAATTACGACGTTCGGAATGACCACAAACGATACACAAGTTCGTATCTCGTGCCTTGATACTTGTTTCGAAGGGATTACCATCTAAAATGTTGAACGGAGTTGGAATCCAACCGTCCAATCGTGACGCGTGACGTCATGCACACCACATGACTCCTCGAGTCTCATCACAACTACTACTCTGACCTCCTTCAAGCCCTCCAAGACTCTATACGATGCATTCTAACAGGTGGAACAATCGGTCTCATCGTAGTTCATGCTGTTAGGCATGCCACCGAGGTGAGCATGTTTTATACGAGTGATCTAACGCTTTTACAGCCCACGCTATACGAGTATTGCCTCCGATTCGACCTGGGGACCTTTCATGTTGACAGTCGACGTAACCTTTTTTTTTTTACCGTACGTGCCTTTCATTTGCTCTAAGTCTCTCGCCCCTGTTCTCCAGCCTTTCTTCCCAGTTCAAGCTCATTGGCACCAGGCATTCGACAACAACAAATGAATTATGCTACCCAGTACTACTGTATTACAAGATATTCGGGAGTTTATCCAGTCAGTACGCAAGCAATCTGCTCCTTGATCATCTGGGCTTTGAAGCATCACGCTCGAAGAAAATTTAGTCGACGTGATCGGAAGCAGGAACGAGGATGGCGTGAGTTGGATCGAGAATCCACCGTAGCGGCGGTTGGTGTCAGCAACCAGACTTTCAAACTGTGGACGAGAGCAACCCTCCCATTTGTGGCCGACTTGCTGTCTCTTCGAAGTACGCACTACTCGACGCCAAACAGACCCTTGGGTCCGAATGCAGATTTCTGGCTAGAATACCGAGGTCCGACTGTGCACACAAGACACAAATTTCGATGTCACTGGCATCTTGGCCTGCGCTGTAATTATTAAGATCCTTCTCTGCCCATTCAATTCCCTCTCGTTTTCACTTATACTAACCGATTTGTCACCTCAACTTGGGTCTGTGTATTTATTTTGAGATTCGAGTTGTTGTCTTTATCAGTGAATGAGCCCAGTGATCAGATAATGAACGACTTGTTTCGAACAATTACCGTAGGAAACCTGACGCTGAATTAATCATTCCAAATTGCAGATAAGGGGTGTGGCGAAAGAGAAGAGGTAGAAGCAAGAAGAAAAGACTGCAGTGCCTCGTGTGAATTCAAAATTGGAGCCAGGAGAACCAAGCACGTGCTTGACATGCATCCTCCGGTCCGAGGTGCTAACCTCTTGTCATCTTCTTCCCCAGCTACAAGTACTAGCAAATACTTGGGAACTCCCAGAAAAGACGTAAATAATGACAACAGCCCGTCCATCGGTGACGTCCATACCACAGAGTGCTCCCGCTGGAGGGCTCCTTATTACCCAACCCCCCCAAACCGCCGTCTCGTTTTTCAAAATCGCCTCAAACCAACCGATTACCTTTGGTTGGAACATGACCTCCGTTATCGCCACTCCGACCCGCTTGACCGCCTCAGCCATATGCGACAACGGGAACACCTACCCTGTCGGTCCAACGGATGGCATCATACCCGGCACTGTTTCCTCTGTCGTGTGGGACGTCTATTCGTATCAGCAGAATAACCCAAATAAGCCGCTCGCCCAGGCCACGTATACGCTACATATCTGGGATGATCGTGGGCCGGGAGCTGCGAGACGACCGGGGTATTTGGCGGAGAATAACCAACTGAAATTTGCGTTGTACACTCCCCAATCGTACACCTCAATCGATGACGGTTCGTCTCTTCCTCCCTCTCTTTTGTATATTCACGACTGTGTCCAGGTTGGAAATGCGCTGCTTGTAGTGGTGCACTAGCGACTGCGACACACCCTACGTTTTTGTCGCTCTTGGTTACATTCCTTATCGTTTTTTTTTCGGGATTCCATTTACTCCGGAGTGCTGCAAGATCAAGAAATTGATTTTCTTTATTCGTCACCCCCATTTTCTCTCCTTTCATGGACGACACTCTCTTTCTTTATTCATATCATGACTTTTGGCATCTCGCTTTGTTATCGTAATTGTCTCCATGGACGTGCCACCATTCGGACTACAGTTCCTCGAAACATTATTTATCATACATACGTATATCACTACCGCCTATGGTGTCGAATCCTACACGAGTTACTCGATTTATGAAGTTCTCAGCAAAGTTTCCAAACTCATCATAAAGAAGGCTATTTTTAGCATTGGTGTCTCACATTAATTTCACAATTGCAACTTGTTTTCCACCATCGACATCGACGCAAGTATTTTGTGCACTCGAAATTATGTCCGATCTTCAGGAAGGTGGAGGCACATTCAATTGGTCTCTTTGTACCGACCATACTGACTTACCTGCCCAAAAGGCGAAAGCTGGGACACCGAACTTGTTATTGAGACAGGCCCCACAAAAGTTCATGAGGATGATCCTGCTGTTCTTACGACAAGGAGGGATAAAGGAATGAGTGAGCTGGACGAAACTCACGAGGTTGCAGTTGGAGACGGCGGCGAGAAGGTAGAGAGACAGGAGCTCGGGGAAAAAAAAGTGGCTGCGAACGACAATTCGAAAGAACAAAAAGACACAGAGTCGGGGACGGGGGACAAGCGTCAGCGACCAGCGGACCCAGATGTCGAGGTTCCAAAAGGTGAGGAACGAGGGGAGACTGGTGCAAAGAAAGCCAAGGTTACTAAGCCCGGGAAGAAAAATCGTCAACAAGCCAAGGCTACGGTACAGGTAGCAGAGACGAAGAGTAAAGGTCCTGGCCGCCCGAGGAAGTCTTCCAGGACAAAAAAGAAAGTTGATACTGAAGGAGGACAAAAATCCGATGCGAAAGAGACCGCAAAAGCTGTGAATTGATTAAATATGTAACCATTGTATGTAGCATCGTATCGGATTGTAAAAAGAAAAGTGGCTCCCCTATAAAATGATAGCGTTAGGACAGGTGAAACTCGCAGTCGAAGAAAACTTACTTCGGCATGCCAGAGATCGTATCAGTCAATCTTCTTCGGTTCATCGGGTTTTCGTTTTTGGAGGACCTCAACCCACTTTTTGGGAAACCAACCTTCTCTCCCGTCCCTCGTCCGTCCTTTCCACCACTCACCATCCACTTCTAGTCTCGGGTCCACCACTGCGCCGGTGCGAGGATCAATTTTTCCAGTAATCGCAACTATCTCATTCTCTTTGAGAGCGAGCTCGTTAGGGTTTGACGGTGTGAATGGGTATGAAGCACGAGCAAAGGAGAGAGACGACGGATCCAGAGGAGGTAATTGACCTGGCAACACACCACCGTTTGCGGCGGCTTGCGCTTGGGCACGCTCTTGCAATAGACGGATAAGTTTACTCATGGCATAGGGAATCCCAAACACAGCGAGGAGGAAAATGATGATTGGTTTCTTGTTTGCTTTGACATGCGGCTCTTGTGGTCTTTGAGCAGGTCGCCCGTTGACAAAGTCCCTGAATTCCGTGTTGAGACCTCCAGAATCACTAGGACGTTTCCCAGTCACAATTTCCTTCATCCATCTCAACAAACCGAACAATCCCAACACGCTTCCCAAGGCGTTCCTCAGCTGGGCAAATTGATCGACCACACCAACCATCGCGAAGAATGAAGAGTGAGTCGCCATAAATGTCGATTCGAGCATTTGTGCCATGCCAGTAAATGTTTGCACGATTGAATGGAGTAATGCAAAAGTGTGGTGGGTGGTAGATTCGAGCGTTTGTGTAAGAGACGTGGGGAGAGGTTGGCCATTTGGGCCAATGGGAATAACACCGCCAACGCCGTTTGGCCCTCCCAACATCCCAATGCTGGGTCCGTAGCCATATGAGCCATATCCTAACGATCCGAGGCCACCATAACCTCCGTATGAACCGAGACCGCTGTAACCACCATATCCGTATCCAGATCCCAAACCGCTATAGCCCAGTCCACCGTATCCTGTAGGATACGAACCGGTTCCTAAGCGAGAATAGGGAGATCCGCCGTAGGGTTGGTATGAAGATGTAGAAGAAAGCGCTGCAGGTCGTTCGGGAACTGCTGGCAACGTGGATGAGGGGGCGCTGGTTGATATCTGGGCTGCCGCAGCTGACGTGGGTACACTGGGTGTTTGAGCCGGGGCTGTTGTTGGCGTTGCTGAGGGCATTGTACCCGTTCTCTCCCAAGGCTTTGGTGGGGCAACCATAAGTGACAACGTTACGGTCAATCAGCAGTGTCACATTTCCGGCTTGTGACGTTACTCGAAGCAATCTTGAAGTTGTATAGTAAACCACCATGTTGGCACCATTTCTACTTTGATATTTCAGCCCTTTCCAATGTGTCTGATTATTGTAAAGGTTCGTGGAACTCCTGGTAGCGGAAAGACGACACTTGGCTTGTGACATAAGTATCATAATTGTCGTTTGTGGCTCTTGAGTCTTCGAAGATGTAAGACTAAATCATTCACGACTGTCGTACCAAACATCTTCGGGACTCACATGCAGGTGGGTGCATCTATACTTCCACATCCGTTAAAACGATAATGACTTATATGAAGCTATGCTGTTTCCAGCGACAACTTCCGCGAAATGTCCATTCGAAATTTGAATGTACTAGCTCCTGTTAAAAAAGTCAGACTGTTGGATCCATCCCTCCCGTAGTCAATGTGTAATAAATCTGGTATCCCCCACCCATTGCTGTATAAAGTTCTTGTCATTAAACGTTTCTCGATTGAGTTACTGATATCAAGAATACAAAAGCTCATCCAAACCATAGAAACCTTCAACACTAAAAACACTTGATCAGAGTTCCCCTTCATCAAAATATATCTTTGAAGCCTGTAAAGCGCATTTTTGAGCCGCAAGGGACATCCAAAGTAACCGCAACTCATCGTTGACAAACGATACACGGTCTTTCATACACGATAACAGCCGTCGTTCGTGATCGAGTTCCTGGGCTTGGTTTTGCGATCCAGTGTGATCAACCTGGCCAACGAAATGCGGAGGGGAAAAGGTAGACGATATAAATTTCCCTGCGGTCAATTTGCTTGAAGAGCTGGATATGCACTGGAATGCGATTTAGCCACGTCTCTAGATTATATTGAAAAGACCAACCGTGTTCCAAGCCATTACCCTCTTATCATAGAACCTCTTCGCGATAGATCTCCTGTATTCTAATACCTGGTTCCTCCAATCCAGCTCGAGGAAATAATCCAGAAATGCAAACACCTCGTCAGAAGTGAATTCAATCAATGAACGGTCGGCGTATGAATCTGTCCACCGATGATCGGCGTGCTCTCGCTGAATGGCGTACAGAAGTAAAGCAAGGTCAACCAAAGAGAAGCGTTTCGACATCAACGGGAATTGGAAACGTTTGATGAAGAATTCTGCGGACTCGGGCGGGGAGTCGAGGCCTGAGGATGATGGAATCCCGGGCGCTGAAGTTTGGCTGGGAGACGATATGAATGACAGGTCATCGCTTTGTGATATGCGGGTCGATGTGGACAGCCAGTCGACTGATGAATCGTCTTCAGGTGATGAGTCTGCGTCTTTGGAACGGTCTAATAAGTCGCCTTCGGCAGGGAAAGCAACGGCCACTCCGTCCAGAAAGACAAAACGTTCGCTGTAAGCGTTGACCTTAACTTGAACCGACTGGAGGCATCCGCATCCTCTATTCAGTTCCACAACAAGATAGGGACCACAAAGGTGAGTTGCAGAACAACGGCAAGTGGAGGCCAAATCATGGAAATCACGAATCGCAAAGTCGTCTTCTTGAGAGGGACCAGTCTTCTTTGAAAGGGTTTTGGTGCAGTTGGATTGCCACTCGCTGATTGAGGTCACTTTCCAATTAGACAGCTGGCCCATAGAAAATGGGGGGTCGCATGTCACGTCTCGATCACCTGAAAATTGGGATGAAATGGGGAATGATTTGTGAAGGACCTGGAGAGGGGATGCGAGTGCGTCTGAGACATAGCAGCAGTGTTGAGAAGAGTTGTACGACATAAATCTGTAAATTCATGAATATTTTGAGAAGCTGGAGTGGCCTGTGTGGCTTACCCCATAGTGAGAGAGCGAATGCAGTTTTCTGGGCGAAGTGCACAATCGTCTGCCTAATATAAATGCATCAGAGCGCAAGTCCCGAGCCAAGTAAGTGGATCATATTCCCTCCAAATCGATCACAAACCCCAAAGTCAGCCGAACGCATACGAACACCTTCCTCTCCACCCGTTTAATGGCGTGGATGCGGGGTTACAACTTTGAATCGCGCACCCACAATGAGCCACATGCCTGTTCCCCGATCCAGAATTTACAGCACATATCACTTGGTTCATATACCACAAACTCGGAGTTCCTACGACTCGTTATGGCTATGACAGTTGTTAGTGGCAGACACCTCAAGGCCTGATGGCTGTAAGCACAATGATGAGTGCGGATACGAACTTGGCTGGTTGCTATTTATGGCATTGTCGGTGCATCTCATCTACGGATGTCCACGGCCATGAGGCGTTGAGGAATTGACATTGTTACAATGTTAGACATCCATCTACGCCTAATTGTTGATGAATTTTTTGTGTGTGGACGATACATTATACAATTGTAAGAACTTGAAGGGAATCCGTCGGCTGAAACCGGGTCGCAAAGAATGTTGCAATGTATATCAGCTATCCAACTTCAGTAAAGCAAGAGAAGGTTCGAATTTTGGTAGAATTTAAAGAACTTCTCGCCCAAGACCCAGGTACCCAAGACTTGAGCTTGATGACGCATTTTGGGACTTGTGGGTCCACTGGTTCATCTGCAAATAAATTCCCAACAAACACTTTGACTCCACCTCTCGTCCCTTTCAATGCGATCGTAACCACGGTCCACGAGGCGTTGAGAGAAAAGGTTAGCTATTGTCACGGTTCACAACTCCATGGGATTACACCTCCTGTACCTCAGGATCCGGGGACAACCAGTCAATCGCTTACTTATCGTCTCAGCGAGTTCACAACCATTGCGAAAATATTTTGACGGCACAAAAGCTTGCACGGTGCATGAGGTCATGCAAGAGTGGGTTGTTAGTGCTACAGAACAAGATGAGACGGTCATTGTTTCCGTGGTATCGTTGACAAATACGTCTACTGCTGTCGAGATTAGACATTCCGGGTCCCTTGAAGCGCAGATGGAGACTCAGATGGGCACGCCGGCCAATCAAGTGACCCGGGCCGCTACAACTTGACGACCTGGCGAGTTGAGATCAACTTGAACGTAGTCCTGGATATAATGTTGCCTTAGATCAAGACATTAACGATTTCGCATCAAATATCATGCATCAATCAGGGTTGACTGCATCGCAGCTCGCTACAATCGGTATATCTGCCTAGGGAGTTATGCGACGTGCATGACAAGTGATAGAGCTGGGGCGAGCGAAAACGACTGGCTGCATCGTGTCCACATTGCTAGCGCTTTTTCCACCCGTCTCGGTATCTTGCTCGCTCCTTCAGTACTGTGCATCCTCCTCCATGGCTACAACATCGACGACTTGGCACTCCCTGACATCTAAATCCATGGGAACGGTGGCCAACGTTCGCTCCTCTTAAAGCTTTGCGTTCAACAAAGCATTTAGAACGAACCTGAACCCCTTGCTTTTGCACAGTGTCACGGTAGACCTCATAATGCCTGGGGCTGTAATCCATCTACTCCGTCTGTTACCTCTCCTTCTGTTTCACATAGCGACTCTATGGACACCATCAGCAAGAGCCGCTACTGCTAGAGTTCTTATTTACTCGGCGACTCGAGGGTTCAGGCATGATTCCATCGAGACTGCCGTTAGTGTTTTGAAAGAGAGTGGGCCTTCAATTGGCGCAACATTTGACTCGACGGAGGACGAATCCAAGTTTAACCTCGACAATCTCAACAAGTACGACTCATTGGTTTTCTTGAGCACTACAGGAAATGGTAAGTCCATCACTACACCACAGGAAGTCTGACCACGACGCACTGTGTTTAAGTCCTTCAGAATGACGGACTTGAAGCCTTCCAGCAGTATATTAATGCTGGAGGTAACTTTGTTGGAATCCACGCTGCATCTGATGCGTTGAGGGATTCTGATACCTACACTCGAGAGCTAGGTGCGTTCCCCGAGGAAATTCATTTTTGCAAGAACTCAGATATCACAACCAGGATCTCGTTTTGACTTTCACTCATCTCTCCGAACCTTTGTACGTTTTCCTCTGGTTGTTGCAACATGTTGACAAACATGAGCCCACGTAGACTCTTAGTGTTACCGAGTCGGAACACGAACACCCTAGTGTTATAAAGTTGCCAGGAAATTGGACCGTCCACGATGAACCGTGAGTAGTACAATCGATCGTAAATGTGGACCTTTGACTTATAAAAGTGGGTTAGGTACCATTTTGACAGTGACCCCACTCTCATTGGAGCTAAGGTCGTACTGTTTGCGGATGAGTTGAGTAAGTGAATATACCCGGATTTCTAGTGTGATCACGAACCCACAAATAGATACTGGCAGACACCCTATAGGTAGGTGTTATACCTCAGCCTCTGATTCATCTACGGAGCTTTTAAATTTTGTCTGTTACAGCCTGGTTCCAGGAAAAGGGGGCTGGAGTTGAAGCTGGTAGAATTCCAGGGCGCAGCTTCTACACGGCTCTGGGCCACGAGTCCGACATTTGGAATGTGAGTTGTCATTTTCATATAACTTAGACAATGAAGCAGCTCGATCTTTTCGTCATCCAGGACGACCACTTCAAAAGTCATGTCTTGGGAGGGATTTCATGGGTTCTACAGAGTAAGACCAGTCGAGCCTTCAATTCGACCGCTTAGATCGGGGATCCTCAACGTGTAGTCAAGACGGCCAGTTGACCTGGAGTCAGTCAGTCCAGAGGAGGATATACCATGTATAATAGCTGCCTTTCTGTAACTTTTACACCTCCATGGGCTGTTTCTTTTCGTTCGCTGGTCAAGGTGCCATGAGAACCTACATAGAACAATCTTTCTCGAGCCAGCTTCGGTCAGCCGATTGATCGAATAAAAGCGCAAGGGCCCTTCACCTAACACTGGGGGCTAGAAATTTATTTTCCGGACAAATTCCTTGCTTTGAAGCAAAATGATTTTGAGTTGAGACCTTTGCAAACCGCAGATGGAAAGGAGAAGTTTACTGACAATGTTATAGGATGAACCACTTCTTTCCTTCACTTGCCAATGGCCTAACACCAATTGCTGCACAGGGTACAGATCCTTTGGGCCATTAAAACCGTTTAATCGTAATATTTTCTTACTTTGTAGTCGATTTGTACGGACGCAAACTAACATAGTGCACCCATTATAATGTAGCCTTGCATGAGCTTGATTCAGGACCCGACGACTTCCCACTGGCATCTGTGCGAAATACAGAAATCAAATTTCCATTGAATTAGGAAAGCCTAAGACATGCATACGACCACTGCCCATTCTAATCAACCACCTCACTAACACTTGCACACAACCAAGCCTCCAGCCTCCTCCCCAATTCTCCGCCTCTCCCCCCGCATATATCTCCCGTAACATCCAACATCTTCTCTTTAGCCCTTTCATTCGAATCGAGCAATGGTTGAGATACAGGCGGTAACGAGACGCCAGATCTAACAGCGGCAAAGGACATATGTCGTTTGGGAATTGGAGGAACAGGGAGTCGAACCACTGCAGGAGGGTTCGGGGGTAACTTCGCCGATCGATCGAGAGGAGATATAGATGCGAGACGTTTACTATCTGTCCTGACTTCTATGACAGGTTCCTGAAAAGTATCATCACCTTCGTCTTCCGCTTCCTTGAGATCTCCGTCATCTTCACAGCCTCTAAACCCCGCTTCCTCGTCTTCCTCAGTTCCCAAAAGACTGTCGACCAGGCCCTCCTCCCATCCATCCCACTCCGCACAACGATGAACCATCCTTAGACTGATGCCTCGAGCTTCGTAGTATAACCATTCCGCACAGAGGGCATTGAGGGGTGACGTCGATGACGACGAATGTTTCGCTATGTATGCTGAGGGGAGGGTAACAGATTGTTCCAGGTTTGGATCAGAAGCAAGGTTCGCGACAACTTTTCGGAAGAGCTTTGCGACAAACGGGCTACTTTGGATGAAGGCCGGAAGGTGAGCAGCTGCCCATAGTGGTCGGGTGGTCGTCGATTCCCAATCTATTATGCACGTCTGGGTGTGTCTGAGCTGTTAGCGTAGAAATAAAGAAGAGAAACACAGACCACTCACGATCCTGGTATGATCTGTTTCATCGACAAAGACGTTCTCCAAACTCAAGTCATGACAATCCAAAGCGAACTCTTCTTCGTTTCCCTTCTCAACTAAACCCCTCAGCCTCTCCATGACAACACCCCACCTTCTCATCTCATCTTTAACCTTATCCTCTCTTTCCTTCAACACGCTGAGCAAAAACGCACTCCTTTGCATCCGCCTGTAATCCCCATAGTCATACCTCAAATCCCCGGGACCCTCCCATTCGTCTTCTTCACTCTCCTCCAACTCCCATTCATCACTATCGTCACTCTCATCACCATCAACCTTCCTGAGCCTGTGATATCGCGAAGACCGAATTTCATCAGGATCAAGATGGAGTTTGTGAGGTGCGCAACGGCCTTCATTCTCCATTATAACAGAGGAGATCTCACGGTGTGCACAAGACGATAAGTAGGCTGAGGTAGTGGACCATGGCCCGCGGTTTATTTCGGTGGGGTGGGTTAGTTCGCCTCGATTGGAACCAAAGAAAGGCCAAGAGATGATTGGGCCAATGTGGAATTCTTGAGGGGAGCTTTGGATTGCAGGCTTTGATGACGCAGGGGTGTTTCTTGATAAGGAGAGAGGGTATCCTGATGAAATAACTGGGGGTTTAGGAGTGGGCGCTTCGAGACAATACATCGAGGTTACATGCGCTTGCTGGTTCTCAGGCTTGACTGAGGGCGCTGGATTGTGACCAAAGTACAGTGACCCAATGGAATCGAATCGGTGAGCGAACAAGGGAATGATCAAGGCCGCAAGGTTCCTGAGAAGTCCCAAGAGTTCAGTGTAGGACAAGCCGTGATACACTTTGGAAAGGGGAATCCCTGTGGCCTAGGACTTTAAATAAGAAACAAATTTGACGAGATGGAGACGAAGAAGCTTACTTTTTGCATGAAAATGAACTCGCCGCCCAGCCTATTGTACGGATTCGCGTCCCAATTGAATACGAGTGGTACTGGAACCTTGCTCCGCTCCCTGAGATACGCCATCGTTGCGACCTCGGACGAAGTCTTGAGACGTGGCATAAACCGTCTCGCAACGCGTGTGATGAGGGTCCGATGCGAAGTGAGGGTTACCAAGTAGGCTTTGTGAAATGAACCTTGACAGACATTTGGAGGAAGTCGGCGACATGAAAAGGAGACATACCTGCACTCAAAAATTCGATTCTGCCAACCTCTTCACCCATCTTTTCTCTGACTAAATCCTTGAGTAATTTTCTGTCCACTTCGAAAGGCACACTGTGGCTTCCATAGATGTAGTGTGTAGACCCATGACGGCCATGCAACGCCTCGTCTGCCTCGCGTTCGCGTTTTCGATCAGCGTGCTCATGAGGCCATGACCAGATCAAGGGGGATATGAGGGAGGAAGAGATCATGGTAGTCTTGGCAGAGTCAAGCGAGATGGCGTTATGATTATCTCTCTGGCGAGTGATGCGGACATTGACCACGTTCTTGTCGGAAGCATTGCCAAGCCCCATACTCGGTTCTTCTTCTTTTATCTTATCACCACCGACAATGGGTTCACTCAGCGTTGGAGCGGTTGCATCTTTGTGTGTCGTGCGACCGAGGTCACTTCCATTGACAACCAAGACAAAGTTTTCTGTTGACTTGTCTGGATCCATATATGATTCGAAGGTGGCGAGGAAACTGAAACTATCACATTCACTGACTGTGATTATAGGCAGCCGTTGGAAGTCGTGAACCGTGGTGATGGATTGGAAAAGATAACGGAGGTACCCATTTCTGCCGTAACCCATCAAATGCTGGCATTTGTTACGGAAATCTCAAGGAACTTTCAAGTTAAAGTTGTGCTCGACCATCCGATCGTCATCGGAATAGTTCAAGTTTTCCGCGACGGCTTATTCATTGAGGGCAATCGCACCGCTTGACACTTGCAATTGGTTGCATGCCTTGGTTTCTTTATGATGTTCTACTTTGAACTGTCGATCTTAGAGTTGGCTTGCAGCCCATGAGTTGGTCTCGTGTCCTTTTCTCGTCGATTTATCCACCTTCGCACAGCGCTTCGATTTCAAAAGGGAACCGAATTTTGTAGTCCTTTCCACATTCCACTCACAATTCGACAAGGTAACGACCTTACATCACCCAGTTACAGTACAACCATTAACTGTCGTAGACCCTGCACCAGGTTGACCCAGGACCAACTCATATTCGCTGTTAAAACCGCTATCCACCCCGTCCCTGACTTTAGGTTGGACGACGTTTCGACCTTTTCGAATCCATTGAAGCGGCCAAACAGCGTTCTCCAGGCTTCGGTGTCTCAGACTCCTCTAAACCCTCCCTTTGCGAATCATTCCCTGGATGGGTAATAATCAGTTCGATAAATGATATTTTTACAAAGTGTTGGAACCGAACTCAGATTTATCACATGCACCATGTTTTCGACGGTTCTCTTGCGGTGAATATAATTATGTGTGGCCGGCGCCGGTGAAGCAGTCACCCACATCTTGCCGCACACGTCTGGAGGAGGTGGGAGGAAGCCGAATTTTTTCTGAAAAGACGAGAGACCGGCCCATAGTAGCTGTGTTCGCCAATACCCATAACTCAAATTAACCTATATTTCTCACGAAGTTGCTCGATCGCCTTGTTAGGATATTAGTTCCCTTTTTGGAATTAAAAGGTTCTCCGGATGTTTGGAAAGTCCCGTGTATTTGCACCCTTGCATGGATGGAGTCTACCAACACCACCTGGACAATTGCGTAATTCTTTCCTGCGTATGCACTTGATGTCAACTTCGAACTTTTTCGGCGCCCACGTCATTGAATGTGCCCATCGTATTGCTTTTATTTATGTGAGCAAGGAGAGGGGACAGAGATTCCTTCTATTGTTGTCATAGCGATTGTTCTCTTCGAGCAGGGAATATGCCATATTGACAGTACGCCAGTCCAAACTCGCTCTTATCAGAATGTTTCCTCATCCGTTGGAAAATTGTAAGTTGTTGTGTCGCATGCTCCGTCCCATTGTATCTTCTTTTCATTTGAGTGGGCTCCCAGCATTTTTGTGTCGTGATATATTTTCTTCTATTGAACTAGTGATATGTACGTTCACCCAAAACGCTACAAGCGTTTGTCAGGCTTATCTCGGACCTGCCAAAGTTGCTGTTTGCCTTGCTGTTTGCCAAACGTTCAAGATTATCCCCAATTTATTTTTTATATATCGTACAACATGCGGTGAAGCCTCCATTCTTACAACACATGACTTCATCAAGTAATTCTCGACCGAAATTCCGGGATCCGAATTAGATGAAGTTGTGCCAACTTGTTATCGCAAGCAGAGTCGAATAAGATTAAGTTGTCATCAGTATACAACAGAAAACAGCCGTGGTACAATTTTTCAGGTAACTGAGGTCATTTGTTTCTTGATTCCAGAGAAACCCTCCATTCCTGATTCCTGATTGCACTCGGTCTAGCAACCAGATCTGTAATTATGACCCAAAGAAGCAGTTCTACGGAGAGAGGCATGACAACGAAATGCTTTTTGTCTGCACGATGGAAAGTCGTTGCCAATGCCTCATGTCATCCACCTGCTGTTATTTCCTTTTTCGATCTGAGCGGAACCAGGAAGAATTCGTTCGGGGCCGGCGGCTGCACGGCGAAGGGGCGTTATTCGCCACAGATACTCGGCAGCGAGCAAGGGTCCAAGGGATTTGGGCCACCTCCGCCGCAGACGCCTTTCCACTGCACGTAGACTGGCATCAAACTGGCATTTGTGAATATTTCAGGGGAGCAGCGGAGTTTGAAATCCGGGGAAATCTACTTTCAAACTTGGCCCTCTCCTTCTTCTTCCCCCTTCCCAGAACACCCGCCTGCCTGTCCGCCTTTACTCTCAAATGAACCCACCTGAATTTGCGGATCCTCCCACCAGGGACTCCCTGGCCACAGCACGGGAGTCACTCGACGCCACTCATGTTGGCGTGCGTGCGCTCTCAGACAAAATCGACGCTGCAGAGGTCTCTCTTGCGAAAATTGTGCGCGAATCCAAGTTCGTGATTGAGGAAATGCTCAGGGAAAAGCGGGCGCTTGAGGACAGGGCTAGGCACACGTTGGCGTATCTTTCTCCGATGAGGCGACTTCCGCTCGAATTGTTGCGGGAAATATTCCTCTGGTGCTTCCAGAGCCACCCATGCTCAGCATGGGTGTTAGCTTCCGTGTGCCCGTCGTGGAGGAGATTGGCATTAAGGATACCGGTGATCTGGTCAAAGGTGTTTTTTTTTCTTTTTCCGGCCTACTGGTCGGCATTCTGGCATCGCGTTGCATGTCCATTGGAGGGCTTAACTTTTCGAGAGTACCCTTTCGTTGATAACCCGACCACTTCCGCCTTCCGCATGCGTTCGGAGGCACTATTTATATCTGCTATTCCGCGAGACTAATATGCTTCCTAGATTCGCCTCTTTACAACCCAACAGGCGTCAGCAGATACCATTCGACTGTGGCTCGAGCGCTCTGGAGATTCGGTGCCTCTTGACATCGAAATATTTTTGCGAGTGGCCAGACCAAAACTTCCGTCGTTGGACCTTTCCTCTACAAAAGGGGTGCGTCGAGCAAACGCTTCAAGTATGACGCCGCTAGCCCCAGCGTGGAATCCTGCATATACTTCACATCACCCGTCGTCATCTCATTACTATCTTGCCCACTCGACAACTGGTAACGTGACGGTGGTCATGCCTCCGTCTCCCTCTGGACCCCACTTTGAGACTTGGAGCACCGAACGACCAATCAACGCGGTCCCAAGAGCGAGTTTGCACTGGGGTCACATCGCTTTCTTTTATTTGGTCGAGCAGATGCATCGGTGGCAACGCTTTATATTCCGGTTTGACAAGCAGTTTCCCTCCATGGGTGCTCTCAAGTCGATTACGGGTCGGTTTTTTTGTAGCTTCTAATTTTCTCCATTCTGATCATGCTTTATTCGTAATTCAGGTGATGCTCCTTTGTTGAGAGAATTTGAAGTTTCGAGCATCGAGGCTGGTTACTTCGTAGAGTGGCCATGGCTGCCGAATGCTTCTGTCTCGACCACACCAGTAGCTCTCCCGAACCTTCGTACTCTAACCCTTCAGCACACACCGTTCAAATGGTCATCCCCGATGCTTCGAAACCTTCATTTTTTAAACCTGCGCGCCCTTCCGACAACGCATCTCCCACTTGACCGAATTTTAGCCATTATTGCCAATAATCCCCAGCTTCAGTCCCTTGCTCTGCATTTTCAAGGAGTCCTGCCGGCTGTTTTACCCCTGTCCCCTCTGACACTCCTACACTTGAAAACTCTTTGTATAGGTGGTCATTATCACCTCACCGCACTACTCGATAACCTAGTTCTACCTTCCCTCACGAGACTCACCCTCGATATCGAAGCACGTGACCCAATCGAAGACGCCATTTCTTCTTTGCTAGTTCGGTCGAATCGCCCGCCTCTTGAACACCTTGCCATTGCCTACAGCGCAAGCCCCTCCCACACTCCAGCTGCCGTTGCGGCAGCGGCATTCTACTACGGACCAGGGGGCATGGTGATCACATGGAGTCAGCTGTTAGCTGACTTACCCGAGTTGAAAAGTCTGCGAGTGGGTGGAACAGCACTGGAACCACTATTGGGTGCTCTGGCCCCTCCGGACGACGATGCTCTCACGGGTCTGAATCCAGGACCTTTGCACCCGCCGCAACCTAACCCTGCCACTGCCATTCTTGGGGTTGGATCAGGAGTGGGTGTCGGGGGATCGACTTCCGGACAGGGATGGACTTGGGCTTGTCCTAGATTAGAAGTCCTCGGTCTGAGAAGCTGCCATGCACACAGCGAGGGTGTAAACAAATTGGTTCAGATGGTCGAAGCAAGGAATCCGCCGTCTAATTCCAGCAACAATGGTAACACCAGTATTACTTCGATCTCATCTATTGTCGTGACACCCGTGAGATTGAGGAGGCTCGAAATGCACAATTGTACGAATTTGGGTGAGGACGTGATGAAGTGGTTGGACGGAAGGATTATGCAGGTCGTATGTACTGAGCCCATTGTAGAAAGGTAATTTTTTTCCCTTTTCTGTTGTCGTCATACTGAAACGTCCTCTCAGGGCACATTGTGGACACCCCTATCTTTAACCTCTCAACGTTTCAACCTTTTCTCTACTGGTGATCTTTCTATCTGACCATTATTTCCGTTCATTTACCATACTCATACATAATCTTATTCCTCCCATGCATTGGTATGTGATTTATGATTTTCCCTGTGAAATCCCGCCTTGCGTTTATTCTTCCCTTGACTTATTAATCCAGTACAATTTCATTTCTTCATACGCATTTTCATTCAAATATCTATTACTCATTACAACATTATTTCATCTGTTTATGCCGTGTTTTGTTGTTTTACGAACTCTGACGTTTCATTTTCATTGCCCTTCGTTTTTTACTGATATCTTCTGTCCGTCTTTGATATCACCTGATGTGGCACTATGATCAGATCAGCTGATAATGGTTGTAACATTAGTGAGATGTATATTAGCAGAATTCGACATGAGGTTCGCAGTAGCTACTAGCAAGTGGGTGACAGCACAACGTGCTCTCCACCTGGAGAGATCTCTTCCTAACCGAGAAGGACTTGCGACTCCCATAAATTAAATCTATGACGCGGCAAGTGAGTCTCGATACCCTAATAATCTTATGTCTGCTCCATGCCACATGGTCCAGACGGTTCTCGAACGATTCCAGATACGAGGAACGGACACTCTCGACAGTTCAAGCACAAGTCGTAATTGCTGTCTGGAAGGCCGTAGCGTTACTGAACTTAGCAATGGTAATAGACGCGACCCTAATACCAAAGTTACTTGCTCTCTCGGTTCTGTACCTTAAACCCCCTTAGCCTTCCTTTAAACAATTTATCCGACATATCAAGGTCATGCTCTCGTTTCATCACAGCCAACGCTTTAACACCCTCCGGCCAAGCTATTCCCTGTGACATTAAAGAAGGATACTTGGCTTGGCCTTCCTCTCCAGGCCAGTTGAAATCAAT
>Ga0307517_10005181_pt1 | contig 19775 bp, 15 predicted proteins | sample 23_EM_MG_FD_194515 | JGI IMG/M metagenome (GOLD analysis project Ga0307517, IMG submission 194515) | Populus trichocarpa ectomycorrhiza microbial communities from riparian zone in the Pacific Northwest, United States - 23_EM | ecosystem: Host-associated > Plants > Roots > Unclassified | place... | reverse complement strand
TTTAAAGACGGTTCAACACTGACATGTCTGAATTTTTTGGCTCCTCTAATTTCCTGCATATAAATAAAATCAAGTATTGAAGGATCAACAGTAAAGAAATTTGGTGTTGGAATTTGACAACAATAAAAGAAATTGTTAGGATGACGAGGAATTTACCTAAATTTTTTGTTTCCACCACTCATCGCTAGCTGAAATTGTGCCTAATTCACTATTCCAGCCAACACCAGTTTCAGAAACCAGCTTATTCCATATCCTCTAATCCTTTTTACATCCATCCCATTTGTTTTGCAATTGTGTTTTAGTGAATGCATGGCTGGTTTGTTCTTTGAATGATGTTATAAGAAATTTCCACCCCATTTTATCGAAATGAGTATTAGGTCTCATTCCCATATCAATTGCCTTAATGCATATATCACAAAATATATGCAACATTTCCTTTATCCAAGCAGCCTTATCGAAAGATTCAAGACCTTCCATGATATCTTTTAACACATTTAACAAAAGTTTAAAATCAATCAATGATATCAATTACATTGTGGCACATATATAATCGTGGACTCAACCAATACAAAAACAATCAATGTTTTGCATTTACAAAAGCTGTGTGGTTACCAACAAACATTGACCATGCATTTAATTTGAATGAGAATGTTCCCGTTACTTCCAAGTAAACCAGAAGGACTTGTAATTTGTAATGAAAACTAATTGAAACCCATTAATTTTCAACTGTTCAGAAAACTCAATTTCAGCAATGATATTATTTGAATTATCAAGCAAAACATCATTGTCATCATGTTGTTTGGATGCTAAGAAAACAGAGGAAAAAAAAACAAAAAGCCAAGAATTTATTTCTACATTCAAAGTAACACAACTTTCTTTCGCAGCATTCAAACACACAAATGCAAAATCGAAGTTCTGATTTACGTCAAAAGTAGAAATCAAAGTAATCTTACACGACATGCTAACATGTCACTCCTTAGGATTTATTATAAACACACGCACAGTAAAGAACTTTACGGTTGATCAAGCAGAAACAATATCAATGTGCACAATGAACATATCAGACCATGAAGAACAACACATAATGAAATTTGTAAGCATCACATTGTTTCCAGTAAACAAATTTAATCAAGCAGCAGCACTATTAGCTAGTAAACATCAAAAACCAAACCAAATTTCAACGAAGAACAACATTAATTACGCACAGTACACAGACTATGAAGCAGCACAGAAATGCAGGTTTTAGCTCAAGTAAAAATTATTGAAGAACACACAGTACGAGTCATGAAAAGCAGTACAGAAAAGCAATGAAATTTGCTAAATTCAAAACAATTGACGAAGGCATAATAAACAGAAGACAAGCAGCAAAACAATGAAATTTATAGCTCAATTCAACAATTGCAGAACACACAGTAAATCGATCATGCAGCAGCACAGACATGCAATTTTTCATCTAAAAAAAATAAAGATGGAGATAAGGCAGGAACTTACCTCAGTCTCTCTCTTTTAGGTGTCCAAACTAGCACGGTTATGCAGCTTTGTTCTGCAAACATAAACAATGGAGACCCAGAACAGAAATGAGATTTTGAGCTAAATTTTAAACAAAATTGACGAAGATAAGACAGGTACTTAAGGGTCTCTCGCTCGTGGACTTTTCCCAACACGAATCTGTTGGGATTTTCTGCAATGGTAATAATGGAGGGACAGATCGGTGAAGGTTTGGGTTTTCGATCTTCGTTTGGAAAGAAGAAGGGACATAGGGGAAGAAGCTTGCTCTCGAACTGGTGTCGTCCTATACGTTGGTGGTTTTTTTTAAAAATAGAAATGGGGTTGTTGTAGCAAGAGACGAGAGAGGGAAACAGTCTGGGGAAGGTAGAAAATGGGAGTTAGATTAATGGTAACATTGATCTGCAACAGTAACAGAAAAAATTTGGGAGGGTAGAGGACCATTGGGAAGTAATTGACCGTGTAATGGGAAAGTGTCGGTGGTGAGAGAGAGGATAAAACGCATGAAGGAACAGTCTGGGGAAGGTAGAAAATAGGAGTTAGATCAATGGTAACATTGATCTACAACCGTTCTGTGAACAATTTTGTAAGGGTGACCGTTGGGAAAGTAATTAGGACAGTTGGGAAAGTAATGAGAAAGTGTCGGTGGTGAGAAAGAGGAGAAAATGCATGAAAAGCAATGCGTAATTGCTTTTCACAAACTGCAGTTCAAACTTAGTTTGGACTGGGACCCACATAAAAAAAAACTGTGGTTGGTGTTAACCAAACATGTGTAAACTGCTTTTTAATTTCAGCCGCAGCCGCACCAGCATATCCAAACACTATCTATAGCTTGCATCTTGCTTCTATCAACTTGCAAAACAACTTAGATTGAAAAAAGTAAAAGCATTTTTATTCAAATGGTCACTTGTGGCATCGAGATCAAGAAGTAGTCACCTAGTTATTTGGTCTAGTGTCACTAGTTATTTAGTTCAGGGTCACTAGGAGACTCAGGTGGACTGGGCTTATATGAAATTCTAGGGTAAGAGACTGGTTATGGTTATAGAAGATTCCTAAACCAAGTATTCTCCCATTTTCTTCAACAAATCTAGATTCAATCTTCTTCTTTTCTAATACCGCTTTGATCATCTTTTACTTTAGGCTAGTAGAACTTTTTTCAATATCTTATGGAGATCTAGAACTTTGATCAATTCGGCCAATTAGTTAGTACTTTGTCACGTCTTTGGTGGAAGTAGACTTTGTATAGATTTTGAGGGAATGCGGTCGATAAACCATACTCTGTCAAAGAGATTCAAAATCCAACTTGTATTCAACAGAGGTCATCTCTTTAAGAGTGACCAAGTTATTAGCCCCAAGTCTTGCAGTTTAAGATGCTTTTTAGAGTTAAGCATGTTTTAATGCAACAATGTTTATTTGTGGAACATACATCTTATAGGCAGGTTTTATGTCCTTTTATGTGAGACATTGAGGTAGGTATTATTTAGTCTCAAAATGGTCTCTTGTTGTTCCAATGATTACTCTCGTGAAGGTAATATGAGGGCTCAGTAGGTAGTAGAATGGTATGTGTACCAATTACTATCAGTCCAAGCACTCAATAAAGAGTCGGATGTTTTCACCTAACTTGAAGCTTCAATGTGTATGCATTCCAAAGCGATGTATCACAAATAAACTAGTGATGCATGAAAGCATCATCCATATCCAAGATACATGAATGAACAGGATAAAACATGCTAACGCATAAATAAATAAAAAAGAAATAAGCCAATTTAAACACATCAAATCAAATAAACCGCATAAAACACACAAAGCATGGTCCAAAACTATCAAAAACTAAAAATCCTTAGTGGAGTCGCTCTTCTGTCGCATGTGAGCAAGTGATGTTGCGAGGTAAGCTACATTTTATAATCTATATATGACTTAAAGGTGTTGATGATTTTCTAAACAATGATTTGTCTATGGCTTGGACTAAAGATTTATTCTCATGAATAAATCTAGCTTTTCAAATTCATTATGGACTCGTATGCCTAAATAAATTATTGTGGAAAGAATCATGTTAGTGTCCTGACAGGGTTCACCTATCCTTAAAGGTGAAAGGGTTTTTTCACAACTCATATATTGTGGTGAAAAATAATCCTAATTAAAATTGATAAATACCTAAAATTTAGGAATTTTCAAGTCAATTTTTGATATTTAAATGTAAGCTTACTTGTTGGTCCAACATTTATACTAGAATGTTGATCATTAATTCTCATGAATTAAAATTTTTAGGGGTTATTGAAATATTGGCCAAATTCTTATAGATTCAATAAACTGGTTATTAATCCAAAAATACATGTAAAGATATTTTTTGAATTTTTGTGTGTATAAAAATGTTAAATCATACCATATGTTTATATATATATATATATATATTTTAAGCAAAATATAATTTTTTATCTTTTGAGAGCCTCTGGGTGAATGCACACTGAATAAAAATACATTTTTGTATTTTTGAAATGAGATTTTTTTTTTAGAAATTTTCGTAAAAAACTCTTAATTTCAAAATTGATCAACTAAAACTAAAACATGTAATGATAAATATAATTATTATCATAACTTTAAACTTGACCTAGAGGTCAGTCATGGACAAGACTCGGATCATAGATCAAGAAAGTTAACTCGGGTTAACCTAAATAACTTTTTTTTTTAAAAAGAATATCAAAATGTCGATGTTTTAACCATTTGTTTTTTTTTAATAAATGAATTTTTTATCGGGTTTTACCATTTGTCCAAAATCAACACGGGTTTTTGATCGGGTTAAGCCATATTAATTTTTTTCTATTTTTTTAAACCCGGACCAGTTGGGGTCCTAAATGAACCCGTCGAGCTAATTCGGATTTTATAACCAGAATTATATATTATTATTAATTTCAACACTAAATATAAACTAAAGTAAAAAAATAATTTTTTTTTTAAAATAGATTAATTTTATAATAATACACATTTAAAGTAAAATAATTTTTTATATATTTTATTTTATTTTATTTTATTCATTGTCAACTAAACATATCCATCTTATATTTCAATACCAAACACAATTCTTTATATATATCTTTACTCTTAGTATCTTTTATCCCGAAAGCAATCAAACACTACAATTTATAATTAAATTAGATTATTAAAAAAAACTTAATCTTCATTAATACACATGTAAATGCAAAAATATCCTTAATCATAAAAAATAAAATAAAAACCCACCAGCACAACCAAACTTGTAAACACGAGCGCACACTTTTTTTGTTTAACGATTTCGAATACCAATAATAATATTATACCGACAGCTATGCTTCTCTGTAGGCTGCAAAATTAAAAAATTGGATTCCAGTTCATCTCTCACCAGATCAAATAAAACCCTAGGGTTTGCTTTGATCGTCTCGATCCGTATCTCTTCACTGTTAAGTTCGGTTTTCTCTCTTTTTTCTCTTAAAATTAGTTTCAAGAATTGTTGTGTTAATGGTGCGTTTTATCTCAGTATCTAAATTTGGTTAGTTCAATATAACAAGATGATGGATTTTCTAATTATTGTTGTTGTTCTTATTATTTTGTGTGAGAATCAGTTGTGGTAGCAACCGTTGTTTACTAATAGTATTATTGTTTAAATTTACAAAAGTGAAAGAATGATATATTTATATAGTACTTTAATTCTTATTTATTCATATTTTTTTTTCTGAACCAGGTGTGGTGCAATCTGTTCTGTAGCAGCATACATTTGGAAGATATCTTTATTGGAGAAACAGTAGTGCCATATTGTACTCTGATTTTTCGTTGATTACAGCATCTGGTGGTGGGTTTAAAGTTTTGGTAAATTTGTCTTAGTTTTCTTATTGATGCTCAAACTTTTTTTGGTTGATATGTTGTTATATGATTTGTAGGTCTCTCCTGTTTGTCGTAGAGGTTATAGAATGTGAAAGAAAGGAAGGGTGTTGGAGAATGGATGATACAGACATTGAAATTTGGTTTCCTAGTTGGAATAACAAGAACCCAACTGAGTCTCATCTCTTTATTATTTCTTGCTTTCTTGCTGCTTTAGTTGGTATCTCGACTATTGCTTACACCGCTTTCCAATGGAGAAGGAACATTAATCTAAGTTGGATGAAAGCCATAGCAAGGTCAAAGAAAAACCCTAAAGCAAGGCACAAGGTTCCTCTAGCTCCCCATACTTGGGTTCTTGAATCTGTTTCTCGAGGGAAGAACTTAACTTGCTGTGTTTGCTTAAACTCCCTGTCTCCTTCTCAAACGCTTGGCCCTATGGTGTCGTCAGACAGTTTTGTTCGCCATTGTAGCATTTGTGGTGCAGCAGCTCACCTTCATTGTTCTTCAAGCGCACACAAGGATTGCAAGGGTGTATCCATGGTTGGATATGAGCATATGATGCACCAGTGGGCTGTTCGATGGACAGAGATAACAGATCAACCTGATGAAACTTCCTTTTGTAGTTACTGTGAAGAGCCGTGTAGTGGGTCTTTTCTTGGTGGATCTCCGATATGGTGTTGCTTGTGGTGTCAACGACTTGTTCATGTTGATTGTCACAGTAGCATGTCTAATGAAACTGGTGATATTTGTGATTTAGGCCCATTCAGAAGGCTGATTTTATCACCTCTATATGTTAAGGAATTGAATACATCAGGTGGATTTTTGAGTTCAATCACACATGGAGCAAATGAGATTGCATCTTCAGTGCGTGCAAGCATTAGAAGTCAGAGTAAGAAGTACAAACATGTTAATGAATCGACTGTTGATACAGGTAATAGTGGTAGTACTTGTGACATGTCTACAGAAAGCACAGCTGATACCCATCCTGCATTAAATGGTTCTCATGCTCTCGATGAAGGCTGTAATGGTAGCTTGGATGTGGGGAGCCCTCGCCATGATGGTGGCATAGATAAGTTAGAGTTAAAAACTAGCTTTAGAAGAAGTGGGTCGATTAATCAGAAGGATGAATCCCAGATATTAAGTATGAAACAGAGGTATGAAATAACAGACTTGCCTCCTGATGCAAGGCCCTTGTTAGTTTTCATCAACAAGAAAAGTGGTGCTCAGCGTGGAGATTCTCTCAGGCAACGCCTGAACTTTCTTCTGAATCCTGTTCAGGTGCGAATTCTTCTGCAATGCATAATCTTTAAATTATCACCATTTTTCTTTGTACTCTATTCATTGAATTGCTTTATTTGTGTCCTTCAACAAGGGCCCTGTATATGTGAAGTAATTAAACTGTAATAAGCTTTTAATGTTTTTCAAACATATGGTGATGGCTTCAGCGAAAAGTTGTGTGATGATGATATATTTTCAAGTCAAAGGGATTTCGACACCAGTGATTTTCAGATGGATTAGATGCTGTTTGTTATGGTTTTATTTATGTTTTATCATGAAATCTTCTATCTTCATTCTAATCTCTTTCTTTCTTTTATCAAAGAAATTGTGTACATGCTAATCCATAAAATGGCATATCAAATATAATATTAGGATTACATTATGCACAATTTTCTCATATGAAATAGAGGAATTACCCATCTATGTTACAATTATAGTATCAGATCAAAGATGGCAGCGAAGAAATATTCTTATAAGAATAATATAAACAATTTTGTGTTTTGACTAGGGGATGTTAAGACAGCATATAATTTTAGATTTTGTTACCATATAAAAAAGCTTCTTTGAGTGCTGTCTAGGTCAGATATCTCTAAGTCAGTTTCTGGTGTTTGCATGGTTATTAAAACACAGTTGAATCCAAACCTAAAAAAATGTATCTTCTAATGGTACTTGTTTCAGTTTTCTTCACTAAGTTTTGTAAAACAATGAATTGCACAAATGTTCTTTAGAAAAAATGCATATGGGGTTCTTTCTGGGAGTTTTCAAGATTTTAATGGAACCAAAAATGCTATGCACTTCATATGAAAATCCTCGGTTTCAGACTCTACTTTAGCACCTCCAGATTTTTCTGTTAATAACCAAATCCTCTTATTTTCCCATTCCCATTTCCTCAGTAGAAGTATAGCATCCCAAGTATTTTTGTGGCAACTGATGCAGGACAATTTTGGGGGTTGTTCTGGATATGAGTTTCAGGAGCTGTTCAGTGCTGTGAACATTGTTTTAAAAGATTTTAGGCTGAATCTTTGATGGGTAATTGTTGTAGGGTTGATTAGTTATGTGTGAGAAGTTGTTTAGGGAATATTGATGAGTGTTTTAAGGTTTAGATTGATGGGGGTTTCTTGTTGGATATTGTAGAAACTTTTTCTAGGAGTCACTCCTAGAGGACTGAGAAAGCCTAAGCTTCATTCCTAGGCTCTTAGGAGTCACACCTAATGGAGATTGAGTCGCACAATCAAAAGCAAATTGTTGGAATTTTATTCATAAACTTTAATGAAAATATTGAAAGACTACATGCTTATTTATTGAGTTTTAGCAGTCCACATCCAAAAAGGACTTGGATTCCTAAACCTCCACCATAATCCTATTCAGAATAGGAAAACCTATCAACTGACTAATAAATTAAAATACTAAATAGAAATAAAGCCTAGACCTAGACAACTTTTCCCGATTTTCCAGCAAATTTAAAATTACATACATAACCTTATTTACAGAAAGACAAATTTTGCTTCCTTTTTTTTTGTATGCATCAGTAACATGTTCTTTTGAGGTGTTGGAAGCCCTTTAAAGTGATCTCCCCCCCCCCCCTTTTTTTTTTAGACTTTTATTGATATGTCTTGGATGTTTAGATATTTGAAATTAATATCAGTATCTGGTTATTGATGTCAAGTCTGTTCCCTTCTTCACTTGCGAAACAGTAAATAATTTCCATCTGGTGCTTGGTTTTGATAATAATGGAAATTGCAACTTTCTTGGAATAGACATCTTGTTACTTCCGAATAACCAAGTGATTGTATTTATCATCTATCACTAAATTTCGCCCATGACTCAATGGCATTTAATGCAAAGAAGCTTCTGAACTGTCTGTGGCTTTGCATAAGCACATGTTCTGCATTCAATTTATTAACAGCTGATGGTCAATCAACTTTTACCGTTGGGCAACTTTTTTATTTTCTTGTTGTAGCATACTTTCCAATATGATGCTCATGAGGGTTGTTGGGGATGATATTTCGCGCAGGTATTTGAATTGAGCTCAACACATGGACCAGAGATTGGCCTTTATTTATTCAAAAAGGTGCCTCACTTCAGAATTCTTGTATGTGGAGGGGATGGTACTGTTTGCTGGGTTCTGAGTACCATAGAGAAGCAAAATTTTGTTTCTCCTCCACCAGTAGCTATTCTTCCAGCTGGAACTGGAAATGATCTGGCTAGAGTACTATCCTGGGGAGGTGGTTTGGGCTCAGTGGAGAGACAAGGAGGCCTTTGCACATTGTTACACCACATAGAGCATGCTGCAGTGACCATCCTTGATCGGTGGAAAGTAACAATTGTAAAAAATCAGAGAAAGCAACTTCAACCACCAAAATATATGAACAACTATTTAGGTACTTCAAAGCATATGTTATGAAATTACCTATCTAAATAATCTGATAGAAACAAATGTTTGCCAAATAAAATCTTTCATTTATGAATGGCTGTCACATTTATAGGTCGTTTGGATTTGTAGAACAGATCATACAATTGGACTAAACCATATTGAATCTCAAGATCTCACCTTAAATCTAGCTCTGGTCTTCAAATTTATGCTATTCAAGCATTATATGGTTGGCGTTAGCTGAGTTTACCGGGTCAACTGATGAATGTATAAGACCAGACATTTCTTATCCAAGCATTCTTGTTAGTTCCTAGTGCCTGAACTGTAAAGATCAACCCTTAGGCATTTTCCCATATAGTTTTTCAGAAAGGTCTGTTCAATGAGACATGCTTTGGATGGAGAACTAATGTATTATGCAATTAGATATGAATGCTTAATGCATTGTTCTTCAGGTTCCATGACAGCAAAGTGGATGATTTTTCTGTCACAAATGGTATTGTGGACTGCATTTTCTTATTGTGAAACAATTGTTTTCAGGAGTTGGGTGTGATGCAAAGGTTGCTTTGGAAATTCACAATCTACGAGAGGAGAATCCTGAGAAGTTTTATAACCAGGTAATGGCAACTTTGGTTAGGATGAATATGAACTGCTTTATAGAGCTAGTTAATACGATATCACTGTCATCAAATCAAGGATGTTAGGGCAAATTAAGAAGAGCTTTACAAACACAGCTAACCAGACATACTGCCTTCAAACTCAAGGTTAAGGTTTGAGTTTCCTATTTAATAGAGTATATTAGATGTCAAATTAAATACCATCATTACTAATTATGATTGTGGACCTTCTTGCTCAAGAAAATTTTAGCTGTTAGTTAAATTGGCCCAGGATTCTTTATAAAATATGAGACAGGAAAGCAATAAATTATTTTCCTCTGCTATTAGTTAATTTAAAGACAGAGCAGTAAATTCCCTATTTCACGAGAACTCAAAAATTAGCTAGCTATAGGGTTTGTGCATTCTGTGTACATTGAACATGTATTCTCCAGACCTGTTATGGAAGCTTTCTTACTAACCATATATACGTACGTACTCTATTGGAGCCCTTTGGAATTTGGATTTTTGAATCACCTTTACTTGCATTGGCAAATGATAATGGTGGATAAAAGTCACCATGTTGTAACCATCCATTCTACCTTAATTCAACTAATTAAGACTTGCAGAATAATAGCAATGAGTAGAATAAACCCAACATAACTAGATGGATGAAGCAGAGATTGTATGGAATATAGATGATACAGCTTTGAAAAAAAGAACAAAAAGTGATCTTAGTGATAATGTTGCTTGTTTTCTTTGTCTTATTGATCATATTGGAGGTGCGAACATAAATTAGTAACTCAGGAGGTTTTTGTGTTGAATAATGTTGCTTGCATTCTTTGTCTTAGTGATCATATTTAGCTTGGTAACTGGTTTTCAAGCTTTATTGGCTGAAAATGTTATGATGTAACTGCAGTTCATGAACAAAGTTCTGTATGCAAGAGAGGGAGCTAAGAGTATAATGGATAGAACATTTGCTGACTTCCCATGGCAAGTGAGAGTGGAAGTGGATGGTGTTGATATAGAGGTCCCTGAGGTGAATATCTCCCTCATTTTACAATCTGGATAATAGAAATGCTTTGGACTTTTTCTGGCCCTGTTGAATGTACTGTGATTTCCTGTGCTGTAAAAAATTATAAGTTGCATGATTGTTGCACAATAGAATAACATGAATTATATTTACAGCACATGAACCTTTACTCATATCCATCTGTTGGTTTTGCTAATTATGGACAAATAAAATTTTTCGTTGTAGAATAGCATGATAAAAAGGCAACATTGCATGACTTTTTTCCATGCTTCATTGCCTGAATATTGTTTAGCTTCTCATATTTGTGTTGGTCTAGATCCAATTTATCAGTGAATTTTTTTTTTATAAACTTTCTATTGCTGCTCAACCAAACCCGGGGTTGGTCTTTATGATTCATTTTTAAGTAGTATAGTATAACAATGAAAGAATGTCTGGAATCTCCTTTATGGTAACTGAAGGTGACAGTTTATTCACTTTGGCTTCTAGGAACTATATGATTTTGTTCAACAACATTGCAGGACGCGGAGGGTGTACTTGTTGCAAACATTGGAAGCTATATGGGTGGTGTAGACCTATGGCAAAATGAGGACGAAACTTATGATAACTTTGATCCACAGTCTATGCATGATAAGATGCTAGAGGTTGTGAGCATATCCGGGACGTGGCACCTTGGAAAGCTTCAGGTGTGCATTGAAAATAGTAAAATACTATGTTTGAGCATACATGCATCTGTGTGTATTGCAGAGGAGGGATCAATTTACTCATGTACATCTTGACTTTGTTTAATACTTTATTAAAATAGACCATTCATATCAAATTGCAAGTCAAGACATTTAATTTTTTTTTCTATATTGTTATTGCTCCATTCATAATTATTTTAAATTGAAAACTCAATATTTTTGGAGTTAGCATGGATGAACAGCATATAAACAGTCAATTCACTTGAAATTGTCCATGTGAATAGAAATACCAATTCGTGGTTTATAAAAAAACAGATTACAGAAAAAGTTGTCAATCCATGTAAACATTTTTACTAGTGTAAATTTACCCCTTCACTTTGTGTGTTCCCATACATGTATGAATGCTCATCTGTAATTGGAAGTTTCCAGAGTTAGTTTCAAGAATTGTAGCATTTGCTTGTTTTTATCGACAACTTGATGCACGCCAGAGCATAAGAATAATACTTATTATTGAGAACATATTGAAGTGCATGATCAAAAAGAAAAAAAAAACTCATATTGAAGATCACGCATTTGATTTAAATCCATCAATAACATCTGCTTTTGTGATATTGTAGCCAGAGGCAGATCAGGTGCCTTATTTACCTTTTTTGACATTTTGGTCTCCCAAACAGATTCAATATTCTTGACATCTCTATAGAGAACATGACTTTTAGTTCAACTTGGGATATACCCTCTTAATTTGTATCTTTATACTTTGAAGTCCAACGCTGAAATCTATTTTGTGTGGGACAGGTGGGGCTTTCTCGTGCTCGAAGGCTTGCACAGGGACAGTCAATTAAGATACTCCTCCTTGCAGCATTGCCTGTACAAATTGACGGGGAACCTTGGTTTCAGCAGCCATGTACCTTACATGTATCTCATCATGGACAGGTCCTCTCTCCCTCCTCCCCACTCCTCTCGCTTAATAATGGAGATATATGGCAACATAATACAGAACTTCATAATAAGAAAACTCCTCTAATCATTGTCTATAAATAATGTCTTGATGCATTGCAGACACAGTTCTCAGCAACGTGATGATGATGGAATGTATGTATATTGTCTTGATCTGTATGATATCTGTTCTACACCAAATCTCAGCAATATAACAATAATGGTTAACATTTGTTTTGGGATAAAATATCACAAATTTAGAGTTGTGACTTTTAACTTTTAAGTCATAATCCAAAAGTTGTTTTTTATAAATCAAGAAAAAATGAATTAAAATGACTCAAAGTTAGAAGTATAATCCACAAGTTAAAAGTTAAAAATTGTAACTTTTGATTAAAGCAAAATTTTGACCCAATTTTGTTCGAACTTTGATTCAAGTTAAATGTCATTTCCAACCAAGCATACTTATGACTTTTCTGCAAGTCAAAAGTTTAAAAACAACTTAAATCAATTTGCAAAAGTCATACCAAGTACCAACAACCTTAATTAATTGGGTAACTAGATATTTCATATGTGAAGGAAGTAAAAGAGACAGAAATTTTCAAATGCTGAGCTGCCTGTTTCAGATGAATTTGAGCAACCAAACTGCACACAAGTTATCGTGGTGCATCATATAATTATATCAAGTTAGAAGATTGGTGATCCAACTTGAACCATTTTTTTCTGAAAATCTCATCGATTAGCATTTTTACAGAGAATCTCTACCTGTTTCATGCTCGTTTTGGTAATCACCTGTTCATGGACAAAGAATCTCATCATATAATTGTGTCCACTGTTTAGCTGGAAAACATTATTTTAGAGTTCCAAACCAGCATTTTTTTTGGTATCACCTGTTCATGGACAAAGAATCTCATCATATAATTGTGTCCACTGTTTAGCTGGAAAACATTATTTTAGAGTTCCAAACCAGCATTTTTTTTTTATTTGATGAAGTTTTAAAGCTCAGTTGTTAGTGTTTAGTTTGATTTATATTCTCCTGTTTATGTGAATGCTTCAGTAGCCATTGTGCCCTGGGCAGTTTGTTTGCCATTCAACTCCTTGGATGTTCGCGCTGCCACATTTTTGAAGCAGACAATTTCTTAAAGCATCTCAACTTAATTGATTATATATTTCTGTACTTTCTTTGTGGTGTAGAATAAGCTGGAACAGAATAAGTGATTACAAATTTTCTATATTTGACTAGTTTGGCCTTCTATGGAATGATTTAAATTGCTGCAAAAGATTTGTGTGCATTTTGTGAACATGACCGTATCAAGAACCTAATTGTTTCCTGGTCATGATTGGTTGGTTATTTATATGATTCCTCTTGTTTGACAGGCTTTCATGTTGAAGAGAGCGGCTGAGGAACCTCTTGGTCATGCAGCTGCCATAATAACGGATGTGCTTGAGAATGCAGAAACAAACCATGTGATTAATGCGTCCCAGAAGCGGGCTCTTCTGCAAGAAATGGCACTTAGGCTGTCATAAGGGATGCATCTCTATTTACTTGCATCCATCGTGGTTTAGTTGCCGCCTTGGTTAAGGTTCCAAGTGTTCTATATCTTCAAATATGCCATATGTTTGTTGTTGAACTACCGCTTCTAGCTGAAGCAAGTCTGTAAATGAACTTAGTTTAAAGTTGATAGATAGTGTATGATGCCCCATGGGAAAAATCAATAGAAAGGGGGAGTTTTTATATTTTTCTTCATAGAAAATATAAAGATATGCCTAAGAAAGACTGGATCAGCATCCATTGTTTTTATACATTTCAGTTTCAAGTTGAATCAACTTGTTTCCTTCTAATATGAATCTTTTTCGATTGGAAAGATATGCCAGAAAGCACTCATCACAAAATTCTATATGATGAAAAGAAACATTCATATTCATGAATTTCATGCTACAGCTTGTGTAAAATGAACTGGTATAGCGTGATGGTAAATGATTTGAGGATCTGCATAGCAGGTAAATCCCAATAATCAAGGTAAATCCTTGAACAATGTGATTAACCCTTGCTAGTCTGCTTTGTTCTTGACAGCTCTTTTCTAACCTTCTGCCATAGCCTGCTCACAAGACTCCCGCTGGCTGACTTTGTACCGGTAGTGCTGGCCTTTCTGTCAAAGGATACATGGGCTAACTTTGGATACGTAATTCCCTTTGGTGATTTTGAATTTTGTCTGTAAGTTCTATCTAAGCGCTGACTATAGAATGGGGATTTCAGAAACGACAACAGATTCGGCGCGCCATTATAGCCTTGCATGGCCTGGTTTAGCTGGTTGGTCACTGCTCTGAGCTCATACGAGTCGTAGAGGGTGCTGCCACTGCCATGGGGGCTTACTCTGAAAATTGGTTTTAAGGTTTGTAAGTGGACGTGGGTCGGCGGGATGATTGGTGGCTCCTCCACTAGGATGTCCCTGGAATCCGGCAACTTTATTTCCTTTAAAGCTTCTCCCATCCTTTGAGAGATTTGGTTATGGTGTTTTGGCTTTTAATCGGGTATGAGATTGTCCTGGAGTGTGCATTGGAAGTAACGTGGCTTGGCTTAGCAAAGAATTTTCTTCGTTTCCAACGCCTTCAGTATGTTCTCACATGGATTTTTTGGAGTTTATCATCGTAAGGTTAGTGAGCATGCGATACCATATTCAATATTCGTTTAGTCATGACTAGAAAGGTTCTGCCACTATGTTTCTTTCCTTGTTTCCTTTTTTTCATCTGGTTTTTATTTGCTTTTTAGTTTTTTTATTTATTTTCAGGTATTTTCCAACTTTTTTTTTTTAAATTCCGGTATAACCTTTTTACCTCCACTTCTCAAGTTTAATATCATCCATATAGTATACATATTTACTTTACCTGGTTCATATATTGTTTTATTTTACCAACATTGTGAATTTTTATTCAAAGTTTTACGATTCATCCTTATTCCAATTCAATGGATAATATTATTGTAAGGTCTTTTCAAACTCTATTTGCCATAAAATATTAATCCTAGGTAGAACGACTTGTCAGAAGGTTCTATTTAAAATATCAACTCAATCTAATAATCGAATTAACAGTTATGCTCTATATCATAAAACTGGTACATATAGGACTTACGCTAAAATCTAAAATTTCTTGTTTCATTCATACATAATTCCTATCTATAATCCCATGAAATTCTAAGGGTCGTTTCCTTATTCTACATATATTTCTCTTATTTTTATTTTATTTTTCGCAACAATGTCATCAATCCTTATTTTACATAATATCCTCTGTTGTCTTTAATATAAATTTTATCCAGGATTTAGATTCTCCCTTCCTTATAAAAATTTCATTCTCAAAATTTAAAAACATTCTTTTGTTAAAAAACAATTTTAGATATTTTCTCCTCATCTCCGACTTTCTTTCCCAAGTTTCTTCTTCAATTTGGAAGCTTCACCATAATACTATTATTAAGAGCATCTTTTTGTTTTGTAATTCATTCTCACTTTTATCCACTATTTTCACTGGTTTTACCTCAATAGCCAAATCGTCATTAATTTTCATGAGCACTTGTGGTATAAATCGTGCAGGGTAGACATCTACCTTCTAAAATAATGATATATGAAAAACATTATGTATCCTAGCTAGTGTTATAGACAATATTAATCGATAGGCCACCAGACCAATCTTCTTAATAACCTCAAATGACCCGATATATCTGGATACTAGTTTACCTTTCATTCCAAATTGAACAATATTTTTCCAATGCACAACCTTTAAGAACCCTTAATTCCCAACTTGAAATTCTAGAGGTCGTCTTCGATTAAGCCTTTCAGAATCTGAATCATCTTTTAAGATTGCTCATTTGTCTATGGATGAAAAGTTGTGCTCATATTCAATTTTATACCCAAAGCCTTTTGTATATTAGGCCATAATCTCGAAGTAAATCGAGGATCTTTATCCGACACTATAAAGACCAGTACTCAATGCAACCGGATCACCTCTTTCACATACATCCAAGCTAGCTTTTTTACAAAATATTTCATTCATATTGGCAGGAATAAGGAGGACTTGATCAATCTATCCATAATCGCCCATATGACGTCATTTCCTTTCCTGTTCTTGGGTAACCCAAACACAAAATTCATGGAAATATGCTCCCATTTCCATCTGGAATGGGAAGAGGCTGTAATTCCTCAACATGACTTTAATGCTTTACTTTCACTTGTTGACAAACTAGACATTTAACTACATACTCTGTTATTTCTCTCTTTATACCAGGCCACCAATAATAACTCTTCAGGTCTTTATACATCTTTGTACTCCTAAGATGAACAACTAGTTTGCATTCATGTGTTTCTCTTAAAACTTTATTTTTCAAAGCCTTGTCATAAGGCAAATATCCTCATTCCCATAACTACCAGCCCATTTTCCAACATCTAAAAAATTAATTCCTGCCTTGACTTTAACCTATTCTTTATCTGTATTACTTGTGTATCCTTATCTTGGGCTTTTCGAATCTTTTCTCTTAAATTTGGCTGCACAATCACTATTCTTAACTGATGATATCCCAACCTTAAGTCTATTTTTGAAAACACACATGCCCCCTTTAATTTATGAAACAAATCATTTATTCTTAGAAGGGGGTACTTATTCTTAACTATCACTTTGTTCTGCTGCCTATAATCTATACAAAGCCTAAATGTTCAATCCTTCTTCTTAAAAAACAATACTATAGCTCTTTATGATGAGACACTCGAACGAATAAAACCTTTATCAAGCAATTCTTGTAACTGTACCTTTAATTCCACTAACCTCGCAAGCACCATTCTATATGGCGTTTGCACTATAGGTACAATTCTAGGCAAGGTTTCAATAGAAACCTCAATCTTTTTTTTTTGTAGTAATCTGGGTAACTCCTTTGGAAACACATCAGGAAATTCTCTCACCACATGTATATCCTTTAATATCTCTTTTTTTTTTTTTTAGATTCTACGACACATGCTAAATAAGCCATATATCCATTTCTCATCAATCTCCTAGCAGTCATTACCAAGATTATATTAGTCGATATGCCATTTTTTCTTAGCTAAAGACTATTTTTCTACCCTCATCACCTTGAAGAGTCACCGTCTTAGTAAAACAATCCATTTGGGCTATATACCTAACCAACAAATTCATTCCCAGTATTACATTGAAATCATGCAACTCTAAGGGTATTAAATTTACTTGCAACGCATAATCCTCAATAAATACCCAACAACCCTTATACAATACCTAATCAGTATAACTTCTTTCAAAGGTGTACTAATCACCTACCATTTTTCTATCCTAATATATTGTACATTTACTTTTCTCCATTTTATAGCTATAAAAGAATGAGTAGCACTATCATTGATTAAAGCATAAATATTTTGAGATTCTAACAGTAGAGTACCTGTGACTATATTAGTGGGCATCTCGAACATCCTCCTGCATCATATGGAAGACTCTACCCTGGGTCCCCTCTTTTGTCCTCGGGGTCAACCTCTATTGGCACTAGCTCTAGACCAAGTAGGTTTACCGAGTCTATCTATAGTCAACTGTTGTTGACTCTTCACTGGAAATCTTTTTCTTTAAGTCTGCCAGGCTATCCTTCAGGGACATTCCCTTCGACAGTGTCTTGTCTCTCCACAATGGTAGCATACTGCATCTAGGTAAGGGCAATCTCTCCACCCACGCCCCTGCCTATAAATATAGCATTTTCTAGGTGTAGCCGAACAATCCCTAAAGTGCTTATGTTTACACCTCACATATAAGGGGTAGGTGACTATCTTGGATCTCTCCATAGCCCTACCTGCTAAACTGTCTCATAGGCGTATCTACCCTCCTGTGAATCCCTGTATAGGTCCATCATATAAACCTCATTAAATGCTTAAAATCATCACACTCAAATACATAAATTCAAATTAATTTTTATCACAATTACAACTATTAATTCTATACAATTTCACAACATTCGAACACATCACAACAATCCCAATTCTTTTTTTTTCCTTTTATGGTCGGCCATGTACCCTAGAATTTCACAATGATTTTCACTTCATTAACAAATTTTCTTCCTTTCTCTCATCATTTTTTCATCATTTACAACAATTACTAACTAATGCTAAGTTTCCTCAATTCACTTAAAAACCTTAATCCTTAAAACTTAACAAATCTATCAAACTTTGTAAGAAATTGGTTAAGAACACTTGACATATCATACCTAGCAAGAATTTGAGCTTCCTATGCTCACCAAGCAAAGTTCTTCTCTTTTTTCTTTGGTATCCCCTTATCTCTTTCTTCTTCTCTCCCTCACTTGATTTCTTCTAATTTTTCTATGTGTTTAAGATAAGGGAATCCAAAAATCTCAAGATTTCTTCTTACTTTTATGTTTTTTCCCAAGCCTTTTCTAAGGTTTTCCTCCAAATCTCAAGCTTTTTCTCTTTAGACTCTTCTCAATTCTTCTCCTTCTCCTTGATTTTTTCTAGAATGGCCAGCCAAGGCCATATATATTTATGTAACAATTCTATTAATTCTATTTACTACTCTTCCTTTAGACACTTCAACTTCCTTTAACAATTTTTTCTTGGTTTCAACATTTGTTTATACCAAATCTAACCTGGGTGAATTTGAATTTCCTTAAATTATATGCCACAATGTTTCTTTCCTTGTTTCCTTCTTTCATCTAGTTTTTATTCGCTTTTTGGTCTTTTTATTTTATTTTTGGGTAATTTGCAATAGTATTTTTTTTAAAATTCATGTATAACCTTTTCACTTCCAGTTTTCAAGTCTACTATCATCCATATAGTGTACATATTTACTCTACTCAGTTCATATACTGTTTTCTTTACCAACATTGTGGATTTTTATTCAAATTTTTGTAGTTCATCTCCATTCCAATTCAACGGGTAATATTATTGAAAGGTTTTCTCAAACTTTATTTGTCATAAAATGTCAATACTGAGTAGAACAAGTAAGGGTGAGTAAAAAAACCGAGAAACCGATTAAACCGAGAAAAAAATAACCAAAAAAACCGAACCGAAAAAAAACAGATTAAACCGATTGATTTTTTTTAAAAAAGTTCGGTTCGGTTTCAGAAATCTGAAACCAAAAAAACCCAAACCGAACCGAACCGGTTCAGTTAAAGGGGTACTATAAATACAAAAAAAAATGCTCTCTAATTTTCTTAACCCTAACGCGTCCAGCCGTCCTGAGCAAACAAGCCGCTCCCTCAACCCTCGCTCCCTCAACCCTCACACTTTCACATATCTCATCTCATTCTCAAGTCTCTAACAAAATCAAATTAATCCGTCTTCATCTCCGTTCTCCTGACTTCAGCCACATCTCTCTCCCACACAGGCATGACACACACCACGCCGACACACCTAACCTCCAGAGTCCAAATCTAGCAAACCAGTCACCTCTCTCTCTCACACCCGACCTTGAATCTTGTTACAACTCACACCAGGTATGATTTTTTTTTTCTGTCAATCTCTGTTTTTTTTTTTAATATA
>Ga0307517_10005180_pt1 | contig 19776 bp, 10 predicted proteins | sample 23_EM_MG_FD_194515 | JGI IMG/M metagenome (GOLD analysis project Ga0307517, IMG submission 194515) | Populus trichocarpa ectomycorrhiza microbial communities from riparian zone in the Pacific Northwest, United States - 23_EM | ecosystem: Host-associated > Plants > Roots > Unclassified | place... | reverse complement strand
GGAACCCGGAATTTCCAAGAATATTTTAACATTTCATCCACGAGTAGAAGATTTGTTTTCTTTCTCAAGTAATATTTTATCGACTACTTATTAATTCATGCTCGATTGATTGATTTGAGGTTATCTAAAAAAAAATATTTGACATGTACTGACACAAGGAGATATTGAATTTTCTTGAGAGCACGTCCACTTTTTAGCCCAGCTTCCCTTTTTATATTTTAAAAATATTTTTAAAAAAATTTAAAATTTTTTATTTTTTTTAAATTAATATTTTTTAATATTTTTATATTATTTTGATATGCTGATATCAAAAATAATTTTTTAAAAATAAAAAAAATATTATTTTAATACATTTCTAAATAAAAAACATTTTAAAAAATAACCACAACCATATTTTCAAACAGGTTTTAAGAATACAGCAAGTCTTAAAGGCCATCACTATAGTCTTCAGCTAATTCCGAATAAATAGTAATTATTATTTCTTAAAATATTTTTTAATTAAAAAAGTAATTTAAATTTATTTTTAATATTAACATATCAAAAGAATTTAAAAGATTAAAAAAACTAATTTAAAAAATAATAATTTAAATTTTAACAAAAAAACAGGTTGAAACTCACTCATATATCAAAACAAATTTTGCTGCACGCTTTAAAGGTTCATACCTTTAAAGCGTGCAGCAAAAAAATTTTTGGTATTGTAATAGCAGTTAATTTTTAAATTATTTTTTATTTAAAAATGTAAAAGAATATTTTTTTAAATTTATTTTTAATATAAACATATAAAAACGATCTAAAATCATCAAAATAACTTAATTTGAAGCTAGAAAAAAAATTTAAATTTAAATTTTTTAAAAATACTTTTGAAATGTAAAAATAATATGTAAGTTTTGCGTATAGCCTGCACTGCAGTACCACTGTGACGCCTTCACAACCCGCCCCTCTCGAGCCAACAGTGCATTTTTGGTTGAACCCTTGGTCAACTGTGCCTCGAATTTCCTCGGGTCAAAAGCACCCCGTTTTGATCCCTGGCCTAGGATGTGCGGCAAGTCTGGAATCATGAATTTTTTATCCATGAAGAAACATAAAGGCAATCACATGGAAGTTTCGTACGGGGAATAAATAAAATTAAAAGACTAACCCATGACTCTCGTTGATTTACTTACCATCAAAGTAAAATTCAAAAACTGTGCCAGGAAGCGTTAATATCATGTTTGTTATAAGTTTTAAAAGTAATTTTGAAAAGTATTATTTTTTTATTTTAAATTAATATATTTTATGTTTTGGATTACTTTGATAGGTAGATATAGCAAATAATTTTTAAAAAAAATATTATTTTAATATATTTTTAATTAAAAAATATTTTAAAATAAAAAATAATAAGCGATACCAAACACCGCTGTAAGTTTCTCGCATAATTATACCAGTTGCGGCACGCCACGTTTGGAAAGTGACCCAACAATACATCTACATACCGGGAACTTTAATAGGCCCGTCAACTTCACTTTTGAGACGTGGCAGTATTCAATTGGATGGCCACATAGTGGAATCTTGTTGCTTCCAAACCTGATAAAACACAAATAGTAACTATTCTTTTAGTCCTTTTATTCTTAATTAGGTTATAACTTAGTTCTTCGTACGTTCAGACCTACAATTTAATCCATCAAATTTTTGTTGAAAATTTTCTTCTGTTTTTGAAAAAATTCTTTTGTTTTTTCTCTGGAATGTTTGGAAATGTGGTAGCGATTATTTTTTAAAGTAAATTTTACTTGTAAATATATAAAAACACTAAAAATTATTAATTTAAAATGAAGAAAAAAATTTCAAATATTTTCAAAAATACTTTTAAAACACAAAAATAAATAGCCTTTAAGAATTTAAAATCAAGAATGTGACCGGACTTTTCATTCTAATTTTATTGAGTGTGAAAATGGTGAAATAATATTTTCTCCATTAAATTAAATTTAGTGTGGGTTTAGTGATTCCCTATAAACTAAGAGGCTATTTAAAAATAAAATAATACTTAAATGGTGAAAAATATATTTTAGAAGTTATCCATAATTTTTCTTAACAAGTTTTTCATTATCTTTCAAATAAAATAAAAAAGATATGAATAATAAAATCTCTTCTATATATAAGTACTTTTTTTAGCAAGTTAAAATTTTATTTTTATATATATTTTTATAATTTCCAATATCATAAATTTAATTATTATTGTCAATCTAATATAAAGACTTTTCTTGAGTTAATAATATAAAATATTTATTATAATTCTTAAATACTAAGATGGTTATTATAAATTATGATTTTATTTTTTTATGAAAACAATTTTCATCTTAAAGTATTTATTTTATTTATTTATTAGTAGAAAAATTTATCTCTGTTCTCAACAAATAAACATATTTTTTAATTTTTTATTAGAAATAAAAAGGAAAAAAGAATTTTTCTATTAATGAACATACCCAACATTTTTTTTACCTTGCAATATAATAGTTAATATGCTATGGAAAAATAAATACAAAATACAAGTAAACATTAAATTTCATCATGACTATAATACATAGTTGAATAAGAAAATTGGAAGGAAAACTTGACAATAGATATTTTAAAAAATCAAAACTTCAAAAAATGTACTTGATGAAAAATCAAACACGACACGTTTGGTTCAGCTTACTTACAAAACGAGGAAATGGAAATAAGACAATGGTCAGCAGGGATTAAACTATAGTGTTTCAAATGCAAATGACTACGATATAATTAACTTTAAAATATAGGGATTAAAAATAAATTTAACAATACACAAAAGACAGTCAGATAGGTTATTAAAGGAGAAATGAAATGGAGTTGGGGGCAGAGAGAGAGAGAGGTCTAAGCAATTGAATCGCTCTCTTCTTTACATGCTCACTGTCGCAGATCTAAATATTCAGAAGTAATTCTGATTTTGTAACCCTAAATAAATACTACGAATACAACTAGAGATTCAGAGACATATCAGTACTGGTAGCGGCCGCCGAGTCTCTCTTTCCGGTAAGTGTCAGACCACCTTTCTCAATTTTAGTTTAAGATCATCATTGAAATGATTTTCATCTTCTGTTTTTTAAAATTATTTGATTTTGGATCCGTTATTTTCTATTTATTTATTTTTGTTTTAGCTTTGGCGAAGTTAGCTAAAAAGAAATGGAAATGTTTGTATCCGTCAGTTTTAATTTCACTTACCTATTTCTTATACTACTTGGATTTTCTGTTCTTGTTCTCTCAATTTTCCTAGTGATTGATTGTCAATTTCAGGTCAAAGGGCGGGACTGATTGAATTTCACTAAGATTTAGGTTGTAATTGATCTTTCTCGATGGGTAAAGGAGGGGAGGACTATGGGGAAAGGGATCAAAATGGTATCGAGTCGCAAAACCAGGGTGATATTTTCCCTGCATGGGCCAAGGAGGTTAAGGAATGTGAGGAGAAGTATGGAGTCAACCGTGAATTTGGGTTATCGAGTGCGGATGTTGAGAAGAGGCTAAAGATCTATGGTTACAATGAATTAGAGAAACATGAGGGTGTTTCGATTTTTAAACTGATATTGGATCAGTTCAATGACACGCTAGTTAGGATTTTGTTAGCTGCTGCTATTGTATCCTTTGTCTTGGCTTGGTATGATGGTGAGGAAGGAGGGGAGATGGGGATTACTGCCTTCGTGGAGCCGTTGGTGATTTTCTTGATCTTGATTGTCAATGGCATTGTTGGGATTTGGCAGGAAAGTAATGCAGAGAAAGCATTGGAGGCTTTAAAGGAAATCCAATCAGAGCATGCCACTGTTATAAGAGACCGAAAGAAGTTCTCCAGCTTGCCTGCAAAGGAACTAGTTCCAGGGGATATTGTGGAGCTGAGAGTGGGTGATAAGGTGCCTGCAGATATGCGGGTTTTGAATTTGATTAGCTCCACACTTAGGGTTGAGCAAGGGTCTTTGACAGGAGAGAGCGAGGCAGTGAGTAAAACTGCTAAGCCTGTTGCAGAAAGTACGGATATTCAAGGGAAAAAATGTATGGTTTTTGCAGGAACAACAGTAGTGAATGGTAACTGTATATGCTTAGTTACAGAGACAGGAATGAATACTGAGATTGGGAAGGTGCATTCCCAGATTCATGAAGCCGCGCAGAATGAGGAAGATACCCCATTGAAGAAGAAATTGAACGAGTTCGGAGAAGTTCTAACAATGTTAATTGGAATTATTTGTGCCTTGGTTTGGCTTATTAATTTGAAGTACTTCCTCACTTGGGAATATGTTGATGGCTGGCCAAAGAATTTTAAATTCTCATTTGAGAAGTGCACGTATTACTTTGAGATTGCTGTTGCGTTGGCGGTGGCTGCTATACCAGAAGGGTTGCCAGCAGTAATCACTACATGTTTGGCACTTGGAACTCGAAAGATGGCTCAAAAGAATGCACTTGTTAGAAAGTTGCCTAGTGTTGAGACTCTTGGTTGCACAACAGTCATTTGTTCTGATAAAACTGGTACTCTAACTACCAATCAGATGGCTGTATCTAAGCTTGTTGCTATGGGTTCTAGGGTTGGCACTCTCCGATCCTTCAATGTGGAAGGGACAACCTATAGTCCTTTTGATGGAAAAATAGAAGATTGGCCCGTGGGTCGAATGGATTCTAACCTTCAGATGATTGCTAAGATTGCTGCTGTTTGCAATGATGCTGGTGTAGAGCAATCTGGGAATCATTATGTTGCTGGTGGAATGCCTACAGAGGCTGCATTAAAGGTAAAATGACCATTAAAAACTGGATTTTCTTCTCAATTATTATAGCATTGTGAATTTGTATATAAACATAGTTTACATAAGGTAGTGCCAACAAGGCACGAACAGCACCAATTTGTGATTGAGTTTTGATGCTGTCCCTGTAGTCTCTCTCTCTCTCTCTCTAATTGTGTGTGCGTTCATGCTTTTGTATGCATTATTTGTCAAGTGTATTTTCTTGCTACTGTGTATGTGGATTTATTAGTATGATTCAGGGCGAGGCTTGTTTGTCTGGGAAAGATATGGGATTGCCTTGTGATTATATGGCACAAGGACTCAGATGGTATGCAAGGTTTATGGGATACAGATTTCTTACTGGCTTTTTTTTTGCTCTTTCCCATGCTAGGTTATGGTTGAAAAAATGGGATTTCCTGGAGGGCTTAGCAAGGAATCATCTTCAGTTCATGAGGATGTTCTAGGTATAATACAGTATCTTGTTCTATTTCTCTTCTCTATTTTTTTAGTAGCTCTAACATTTATTTTTTGGTCTATTTTGGTCCTATATTCTTGTGCCATGTAAGCTTGCTGCCGATTATGGAATACGATGGAGCAGCGGATTGCAACCCTTGAGTTTGATCGTGATAGAAAATCCATGGGGGTTATTGTGAATTCTAGCTCTGGCAAAAAATCACTGCTAGTGAAGGTTCATTCTTCCCTCTTGCTGTCTTGTAGGTTCAGCTTTTTTGCAGTTAAATTGTCTGTTCTTTTACAGCTAATATCAACTGTGGTTGGTATTGTGTATCATGCACTGGAAAAAAAGAAGATGATCACCAGTCATGCTTAGCCCATGAATATGCATAAAAAGTTGGTATTGAGTCTGAATATCATAGAGATTATTTAAAGCAGATTCATGATTTGTTTCTCCTTCTAAAAGACAGGCTAAAATGCAAGTCACCCTGCATACACCCTACGTAGGACACTAATGTATATGGTTCATCAAACAGTCACATCAAGTTGTATCATCCATTAGCATGAACCTAATTTCTAATCCTTATCTTAATAGAGTGCAGGAAAATTTATTTTGTTACAAGAATCAACATGTGGTCTGGTCTTTCACCTTTTGTTTTGGTCAGATTATACAAAATAGTCACAGGGATTTTGGTGTGTTTGCACCTTGTTTCTCCTATTTTCAAAATGGCACGTATCTTGTGACACTAAGCATCCAGTGAAACCGTTAGTCAAAGGGTGAATAACCATATTATCATATAGATAAAGTTTACCCTACAAAACCATATTACTCTCTCACACACATATGGCAGTCATCATTCTCAACTACACCTGTTTGGCTCACCAACTGATTTCCATGCAGCATTCTCTCTTTTCCAAAGAATTTCCGTAAGCCTTGAAATTTAGGTCATGAAGTTTGTTCCATAACAATTTGTTTTAGACAATCATGTCATTGATGGACTTGATTCAAACAGGCACCTAGAATACCTTATGTTATGGTTTAATAAGTAGATTGGAAATAAAATGGTAATATATATACCCAAAAGGTGGTGAGACTTCTAACATGCTCCCCCCCTCCCCAGTCTCCTTCTTCTCCTGTAGGCCATACTCATCGATAACGTCTTCAACCTGTTTTTCTATTTTTACTTCCATCTATGCTTCTCAATTTTATTTTTAAGTTCACTTTAATTTGTTGTTCTTTTCTTTTTGGGATTCTTTTCTCTCGGTAGTGATTGACGCTTTTCAATGGAGGAGGTTGAAACGCTTCAATCAATCTTGCAGATCTAAAATTTTAATTTATTTTGCTTTTTAGTTGACCATGTTATAATCCATGAATGGACCTAGGTTAAATGGACCTTAAAAATAATTACAATACACTGAAGAGGATTAGGAGATGACAAATGTACTTGTGAGAGTGAAAATAAGTAATTAGAAATTGGGTTTTTTATTACTTGGGTAAGATGTTCTGCAAAATTTGCCAATTGGATGCTTTGAAAGACGAGGAACAAACATGATCAACGGGTACTTGTGGAACTTTTTGTCCTTTAATTGAAAATTGCTCATTAGAAGTGTGTTGTTGGACATCTACTGTAAGAACCAAAAGTAAACTATATTTTCTTTTAATCTTATGAACTGATCTCTTCTTTTTTCATTGTTATTTTTTCTCAGTGTAACATTCTAAGTGAATAAATAATTGAATTTATCTAGCTATCTGCTTAGTTTTATTTGTTGTTTTCTTTCCCACTGGAAAATCATTACCCACAACATTTGGTCTGGGGTGAATATCTTGGGTTTGTAAAATTTTCTAGAAGGCTATGTCCTGCTGCTGCTTTTGGACTTTCTGGTTGAGGTTTGACTTGGATGACTGCAAGTTTTTTTAAGCTTCTGTGTCTTCTTTTTTCATTTCAGTTTGTCATGTATAGGTCTTGAGGTTAATGCTCTGCTCAAATGTTGCAGGGTGCGGTAGAAAACTTATTGGATAGAAGCACATCTATTCAGTTGCTTGATGGCTCTGTTGTAGCATTGGATCAGTGTTCGAAGGATCTTATCTTACAAAACCTTCGTGAAATGTCAACAAGTGCATTACGTTGTCTAGGTTTTGCATACAAAGAGGACCTTTCAGAGTTTAGAACTTACAGTGGCGATGAAGACCACCCAGCTCATCAGCTTTTACTTGATCTGCATAATTACTCTTCAATTGAGAGCAATCTCACTTTTGTTGGCTTAGCTGGGCTCAGGGTGAGTTTCTCCAGCAATCTTCTGTTTTCTGGTCTGTTTTCTTGCTTTCTCAACCATAATTAAAATTCATTATTTGATCCCAAATTGTGAAAGGATCCTCCTCGGAAAGAAGTTCGTCAAGCCATTGAGGACTGCAAAGCAGCTGGAATCCGTGTCATGGTCATTACAGGAGACAACAAGAATACAGCTGAAGCAATTTGTCATGAAATAGGTGTCTTTGGACCTTATGATGATATCAGTTCTAAAAGCTTGACTGGCAGAGAGTTTATGGGCCTTCGTGATAAAAAAACTCATTTAAGACAAAGTGGAGGATTGTTGTTCTCCAGGGCTGAACCAAGGCATAAGCAAGAAATCGTGAGGTTGCTTAAGGAGGACGGTGAAGTTGTTGCTATGACTGGAGATGGAGTAAATGATGCACCTGCCTTAAAGTTGGCTGATATTGGCATAGCAATGGGCATTGCTGGGACAGAGGTCAGTTTATGGTAATTTGGTGGATATAAATTATGTGGACTTTATGCAGTTAATGGACATCTCTGTGGATCTAATTGTATGCGAAAGTGTATTGGCCAGTTTCTTATGCTTTAATTAGATCTCATGGTTTGTTCTCTTTGTTGTTTGCTTTGCAAGTGTATAATTATATATCATGTAGCTAGGGCATTTTAGTCAACTTAACTAGTCCATGCCGCTCTGAACTGCATTTTGTTTACTTACATTTTCTGCACCATTTTTTTATTAAAAATTTTCATACCAAATACTCATTTTCAGGTTGCCAAGGAAGCCTCTGACATGGTGTTAGCTGATGATAATTTTAGCACTATTGTTGTTGCTGTTGGTGAAGGCAGGTCCATTTACAACAACATGAAGGCTTTTATCAGGTTCGATATATTCTGTTTAGTCAATTTTACATCCAGTGTGGTCTATAAGATAATTTCATATATTGGTGGACTGGAGCACAATTGACACAGGACAGTTCAAGGGCTGTTCTGGTACTGCTTTTATGGGCCGAGAATGGTTTTTTGAGGGGTTTTAGGTTAAGTTTTGATGGTTAAATATTGGGTTTTGTTTGCTGGAAACTATTGATAGACATAACCGGATTTCTAGGAGACTTTGAAGGAGGAAAACCTAATCCCTTGTACCTGGGGTGCATATGCGTCTCACCCAAGTGAGATTTTATCAAACTATCGCAAAGCATATAGCTGGAAAATTTTAAACATAAACTCATTCCTTATTGAAAGATTCCAGACCTTTTGTGTAGAGTTCCTAATACTCCAAATTCATATATAAGAAGCACTACTATTTCTATGTGAACCCACTAAATTAAGGACTAGTAAGACACTGAAACATAAAATTAAGAAGGGTATCCCATCAATTTGATCTGACAAAATAACAAGTGATTGTTGATATTCGCTCAGGAACATACACTTCAAAATTTATAGAGGGTTTCATGAATTCTGTTTGTCTTCACCCGGTTGGTCCTAACAAATAGTTAGCTTCTGGCAAACAAACCAGTAGTATGTCTGTGATCAGTAGAAATAATTGATTAGCGATCCTGGTGGATCTAACATTGGTTGTTATGCATGTGATGGAGCTTTGACTCCTCACACTTGAAATGAGATTCATTAGCATGCTAGAATTTCAAGTGTTAAGGGATGAAGTGTTAAGGCCTAAGGGTGCAAAAAAAAAAAAAATGGTTGAAGGGTGAAGTGTTAAGGATGTTTGGTAGGTATGTTAAAAATGATGTGTTATAGTGGGGATAAATTTCCAATCAAAGTTTAAATTAATAATATGATTAATAATAATAATAATAAATAATGTGTATTAATGGGACCCAATGGACATAAAGGACATGCCAGAGAAAAAGAGACATCAATCATGATTTTGAAAAAATAAATTGGCACAAATTTTAAAACCTTTCCCCCCTCAACACCCCCCCAACTCCTTAGTGGGTTAACACTTGCCCCTTCTTGGGGTTAACTGTTAACTAACACCTCAACAACGCCCCCCTCCCTCCCCCCCTTTAAAAGTACCAAAAATATTGCATAGTTCGTTATGTTGTCTTTGGAGATGTGTGGGATAAATGGGAATGCAGTAATCATTACCCTGACGAGTCAAGTGCAACTGTAGAAAAATTGTCCCTGTGCTTCTAAGGTTCTGTGCACTCTTGCTGCTGACTAGTTTTGTCAATTCCTGAATAGGACACCTTTTTATACAAAAACTGCTTACTGTCGTTTTCATCAAGTACTGAACCATCTTTCTTGCTCTTGGTTCATCTTGAGAATTTTGGGTTTTAACTGTAGTGATGCTTGAGCTCTCAGATTGATATGCACCAGATGGGATCTTTGTTAAGCAGTGTTTTTGTTGCTTCGGATGGCAATCCACCTAATAGGATACAGCTTTTTTGTGTATATGCTGTTAGAGTAATCGACAAAATGATAATTTGTAGAGAACTTTTATATTGTATTCTTTTGTGCATTTAGAAACTAAAAACCATGTCGCATAATATCTTTTGTTGCATGAAGAATTTGGGTTTTAACTGTACTGATGCTTGAGTTCTCGAATTGATATGCCCTGACAACATGGGAACTTGGTTCAACCAGTGCCCATGTTGCCTGTATTGGTGATCCACCAAATAGGATACAGATTTTATGTGCATGTGCTGGTAGTCATGTGTGCAGATTATGATGTGTGCCTATGCAATATGCATACATGTCAAATAAACTTCTTTTTGTATGAATTGATAATCTGAGATTTGTGTATTCATTATGTCAAAAGTTTGCATCATTATTAACTTGTACCTGTCATACAACCTTAAAATCTCTTGCAATGAAAATACTAGATAAACTTGATTTCTCTGACTTGAAGATCTTCATTAACGGTCTTCCTCCTATTTTGAGATTGCATGTTTATTCAGTTCGAAACAACTTTCTTTTTTAACTACCTCGAAGTAACCGTTTTTTTCCTTTCCCATTTTCTCCCTTGAATCATATTTATTACAGGTACATGATCTCCTCAAATATCGGTGAGGTTGCCTCTATATTTTTGACTGCTGCTTTGGGTATTCCAGAAGGAATGATCCCTGTTCAGCTTCTCTGGGTTAATCTGGTCACTGATGGACCCCCAGCAACGGCGTTAGGATTCAACCCGCCAGACGGAGATGTAATGAAAAAGCCTCCTAGAAAGAGTGACGACTCCTTAATTAGTGCTTGGATTTTATTCCGCTACCTGGTAGGGAAACGGTTTTTACCTCAAATCAGATAACTTGTTTTTTCTCCCCAATCAGAAAACTTTCCTTGTTAACCTTAATGTGTCCTTGATGTAGGTGATTGGATTCTATGTTGGGATTGCAACAGTTGGTGTATTTATCATATGGTACACACGTCACACATTCATGGGTATTGACCTCAGTGGAGATGGCCATAGTCTTGTCACCTACTCTCAGCTCGCTAACTGGGGTCACTGTGAATCTTGGAAGAATTTTTCTGCATCACCATTCACAGCTGGGTCTCAAGTGTTCAACTTCGATGCGAATCCATGTGAATACTTGCGATCTGGAAAAATCAAGGCTTCAACGCTCTCCCTTACTGTATTGGTTGCCATTGAGATGTTCAATTCCCTCAATGCCCTATCTGAGGACTGCAGCCTCGTGAGAATGCCCCCATGGGTCAATCCATGGCTCCTTCTAGCCATGTCTGTTTCATTTGGCCTGCACTTTCTGATCCTCTATGTACCTTTCCTAGCACAGGTATTTGGGATTGTTCCGCTCAGCCTGAATGAATGGCTCTTGGTACTGGCCGTGGCCCTCCCGGTTATTCTAATTGACGAGGTTCTCAAGTTTGTCGGGAGATTGACAAGTGGGTGGCGACATTCTGGTTCAAGAAGACCTTCAAAATACAAGCCAGAGTGAGCACTAAATAAAGGATTGTGGTTGGACTCCTAATCCTGGTCCATTGCCTTTAACCCTCCACTTTTCAATATGACAAGGGCTGTTATGGACCTCGAAGACTACATTAGATTTCGATTAGACAGAATTGTATTAAGTACTCTGCTTAAAACATAGGATTTTTCTGGGATTCTACAGTGGCCCAAATTTCCCCTTTTTCGCTCTCCAAAATTGAGCTTGCACATCTTTCATTTTCGTAGGCCGAAGAAGCAGCCAGGAGGGTGGTGTGCCTGGCTATAGTAATTAGCAAGTGAAATGTGTTCCATGGCAACATTGATAGAAACGAACGAGCATTTATTACATCACATTTTGTCAGATCACCTTCTGCAAAAATTGGAGTTTCAAGCCACCAATCAAGGTGTTGATATGTCTGTTACTTATCGTTGTCTATTTTTTCTTTTTGTTTCTGTCAATGATAGTTCCTGGATATGGCTGACAATTGTTAGTTTTTGAAAAAATCCAGGGAATGCTAAGCCAGGAGTAAACAACACCAATAAAAATTAAACCTGAATAAATAAATAAATCAAAATAATGAAACTCAATTTCTAAATAAATACTAAAGTCTGAAATTAAAAAAACATGAGCTTAAAATAATAAAAGTAAACATAATAACCCGGACAAACCTTCTAAACTTGGATTAATCTTTCTAAGACTCTTAACTCGTGAAATTTTAGACTCGGACTCAATCAAGAAGTTCAATTCCAAGTCAATTTAATGTTGAAGGGTGAAATAAAAAAATCAATTTAAAAAAATTGTCAAAGTAAAAAAAATAACAATAAAAAAATAAGGATCAAGTTTGATAGGAAAAAAAACTTAAGGAAGATGAAATTGTAAAAAAATATTAATTTCAAAAATTATCCCAAACAAAACAAATAGTAATCAAAAGAATGATGATCAAATTTGAAAAATAAAAAAAATTGAAGGTGGATGAAATTGAAAAAGAAATTCAATTTTATAAATTTTCTAAATAAAACAAATAGTAATAAAAATAATAGAGGCTAAATCCGAAGAAATAACAAATTAAAAGGTTGCTTTGAAATTTTGAAGGGGTAAACAAGAAATCAAGAAGAAGAGAAAAAAGAAAGAAAAATAAAAAAAGACACGCACCGTTCAAATGACACAAGGGTCGCACACGCATATGTCAACTTTTTTTTGAATAATATTGGTGTATGTTAAATTACAGAATCACCCCTAAACCAACCTATAATAACAAAAAAAAAAACTAAGTAAAAATAAAAAAAATACCCTTGAAGATAAGCCGTAGAAAACTCAACCTTTAAGGGCCTGTAAGTCATTGCATTATTCTTTAAAAAATAAAAATACTGAAACACCCTTGAAGATAAACTTTAAATAATGTTGAATCCAAGGGCATGCTCGTCATTTTAATATGCATTATAAAATTAAAAAACCACTAATTGCCCTCTTTAAATTTGACAATGACCAATACACCATTAGGAAATACCAAAATATCACCAATAACTAGTTATTTACTTTTGTTTTGTAAGGGCAAAATAAGATTTTCGTTGTGGATTGCTAAACTAAAACCCCACAGTTTTTATATTTTGTTAATACTAATTATATGTACTCATAAAAAAATTACAAAAAACAATAAAAACTATACTATTGGCCCATGCTAAGATGTGGATCGGAGCAAAAACAATTTGTGAAGGCATTGGTAATGTGTTTAAAAAATATATTTTAACCATGAATTGAATAATATTTTTTTTTATCTAATATTAAGATGGAAATAGATTAGATTTACCTGGGTTAACCTGGGCTGACATATAAAAGTGACGGGGATAATTTTGAAAAAAACAAATTGAAAAGCTCAATCTTCAATTAACTTAATGGTGAAAAATAAAAGTGGTAAAAAATAACACTTAACTAAAAAAAAACCTAAGTGAATTCAAGTCAACCAAGCAAACTCGCGATGTAAATAATGCACATCGGATTCAATACATTTTGTATTCAAAATATTATTTCTCATTTAATTATACAACAACAAAATGCATGAGAATTTTTTTATGAATTTTTTTAAAGGAAAAATATCTTGATATAGATCATTGATAACAATTAATGAATTTTTTTTTTTAGTTTTGAGCTAAAAAAATAAAATAAAATATTGATAATAAAAGGTAAAATTGTATTTTTTTAAATCAAGAAACAAAAAAAGCATTAAATAAAAAAAACAAGTAAATAACAGCTTAGATGCTACGGATTAACTTATTAAACCCACAATTCTATTTATGAACTCTCGGATTCAATGATATTTTTTATCATTTTTTTTTATGCAAATACAAAATAGAAAAATTTAAAGAAATAAAAAGAAATCCAGGCACGTGGTTTGGTAGCCCAACATGCCTGGGCATAAAAAAAAACCAGCCTAGTTTGTGTGTCTTGACCTAGTTTTATTCTCAAGATAATTTCTTGAAGTGGTATCCTCCCTTCTTTTTTTTTTTTCAAAAAAGACAATACACGACAGTCTGCTCTTTTTGCAAAATTTAGTGACGAGAGTCGATGAAAAAATGGGCCTCTAATTGTTTTGGGCTAAAAAGCTTATTTTTTATTCAAAATACTTAAAAAACACTCAAAATACCATAATAATTCTATCCATGGCATCAAAAAAAATAATCCAAAAATGAGCTAAATAATAAAAAAATATATTCTTATGGTCAGGTTTGCCTCCTCGGGCAAGGAAAATAAAAACAAACACCTATGTAAAACTTCTCTCATGAAATAGAACTCATTGACAATAGTTTCAACTATTTTGGTGGCCGTAATCATCATCATCGTTAATGATAACTTTTTCTCTGTACATAGAAATTCTATTGTCCTTTGTCTCTCTCCTCTCACAAAAAAAGAATGAAAAATAAAAGAAATAAACTTTGATGTTAAAATTGAATTTTTGACAACTAAAGGGACAAATCACCTATAAATAAAAAAAGATGGGGGACCAAAATAATTTTTTTGTGTGAAATTCGAAGTCATCACCTATTTTACCTACCCTTTTTATTTTGGTACTTTATCTTTCAATCCAATTCTCTTTTTAAAAAAATACAATTGGGCGCTAATTTATGTTCAAAATGGCTCGATTGTGCAAAAAAAAGCTCGATGACCAAATTATTTTTTTTTAAAAAAATACACTATTCCAATCTATAATGATATTTTAGAGGGTGAAGAATGCATCTTTCACCCTAAGAGTCTGTTTGGTATTGTGGTAATAATTGTTTTTTAAAGTATATTTTACTTGGAAATATATCGAAATAATATATATATTTTTTAAATCTATTTTTGATATTAACATATCAAAATAATCTGAAAAATATAAAAAATATAATTTAAAATAAAAAAATTAATTATTTTTTAAAATACAAAAATAAACATGCTCGCTAGTTTTTTTTTATAAAAAAAATAAGGTTAGGCAAACCCTTGATCGAACTTCACATCCATCCCAAACAAAACCACGTTGGATTTTTATCCGATTTATTTTGACCCTGGTCGTATCAGGTTCTTACGTGATCCGATAGGGTGGGGTCATCCCTACTTTTAACCGATTCTAATTTCTAACAACGAAAAGAAAGGAGAGCCGCATTGATATCTGGGAAAGAATTGATAAAAATCAAAAGAATTAGGACTCAATTGATAATCGAGTAATACATCTAGAGTTAAGGTTCCCAACCGCTTATCAAAACCCTAAAACCCAAATCATTTGAGAGTGAAAGGGCAGAATATGGGGGGATTCTTCGACCTCAACATACCCCAAGACACCACGAAAACTACACGCATAAAACTTGTTGTGAAAGCTATGGAGCTAGGATACAGTGGCATCGCATACAACCGGAGCATCAAAGGTATCATGTCTGATCACGACCGTTGCTCAATCCCACTCTTGTCCCTTTCCTCTTTACTCGATGTAGCTCCTGCCCTTGCCTTCTCCGTTAATCTCCACCGTGACCTCCTCGGAATCCCACGCTCCTCCCCTTTCCGTCAGTACACGCGCTTGACTGTCTCTGTTGATACTCCTTCTCAGGCCCAGGTGCTTAACTCTGGGAATCCTGTTTTGAAGACTTACGATTTTGTTGCTGTCAAGCCTCTGAGTCAAACTGCTTTTGATCACGCCTGTCTTAAATCCGAGGTTTGTATTATTATTATTGCTGCTGCTGCTGCTTTTCCTTTTTATTTTTTTTGCTGTTCACAAAGTAAAATTGAAAATTGCTCCTGGGTTTTGTATTTAATATTGATTTTATTTTATTTAGGTGGATATGATTGCCATTGATTTCTCTGTGAAGCTACCGTTCCGGTTGAAGCTACCTATGGTTAAAGCGGCAATAGAGGTTTGTTGTTCAATTGCTTTCTCATTTCATTTTTAATTTCTTTCCTTTTGTTGGTGGTTTTGGCTAATGGTTTTTTTTTTTTTTCCTTTTGGTATTGATAATCAGCGTGGAGTTTATTTCGAAATTACTTATTCTGATCTTATTGCTGATATTCAAGTGAGGAGACAAATGATACCCAATGCGAAGGTGAGTTTTGGGATAGTTTAATGCTGCGTGATAAAGTTTAGTGATAAGTGAAATCAAATTTATATATATAAAAAAAGAAATATAAGAGTCCGTCACATTTCTTGTTTTTGAATGACATGCGATTCATGACTCTGATGAGGTGATTTTCCACACATGCAATATCAGAAAAAGTGATCACTGAAATACGCGTGGGAACACACACTTTGAATTTTACAGATAGGGTTTCATGGGTTTAGCCATCAGCCTGCACCATGTATACATATCATGGAAACTGTTGGTGCCTAGTTGGTCCTTACAAATTGTTCAAGGACTATCTGCATTTTGGCCAATAGTCCAAAGGGGTTGGCACATTTTACCCTTTGGATAGTGATCCACTAATTGGATCTAGCTCTTTTATGCATGTGCTGTTAGTCATGTGAGCATATTCTGCTGTGCACCTATTCATTGTGCTTTCATATGTCATTTGTTAAACAATCATCTTTTTGTATGAGTTGACAATCCGAACTTTGGTTTTTTTCATGCATATGTATACACATATAATTAGCAATTAAATAATGGCTAACTTTACAATTTATTGAGGAAAAATGACTCCTAAGAATGTCAGTTTGTATTAATTAATCGTGTTTTGGCATTGATTTCCCAAAATGCTTTTGGTTGAAGCTTTTGTATTACAGTATCTTAAATAATGTTTGGCCAATATAGGTTCCTTGAATCATGTTTTGAGTTTTTTATTAGCCTCCATAACTCATCAAATGGTGCTGCAAAACAGTTGCTAAAGGACCTGCTGCATAAGAAATATAAAGACTTAAGAATGCCATCAATCTTGAATCTCATGTTATTACAGGATTGAGTTTGCATCGGAGAAAATGTGTAAATAACTAGTGTTTTAGAATATATAGTGTCTTAGCTAGACATCATCTACAATTGTCAATCTTGTCAACTTGAAGCATCCAAGCTCCAGTTCTATTGCCAAGTTCATTTTATTGCTGAATCTTCTACTCATCTGGAAGCAAAAGCATTGCTTTATTGATTTTTGAAATTCTATGTGGATTGAGGCCTTTTCAAATTAAAACATTGTTTGGGACTGTGGTGTCCATTGGGATCCCTACTCCCACCAAAATAGAGCCTAAAAAATTGGAAAAAAAAACAAATAGTTGTGATTCTCATGTGATTCATCCTGCAACTATCAATATGAAAGTTTACGCATGTTTTGACAAATCATCTGAGCTGTACTCTTTCTGGACTTTCAGTTACTAGTGGATTGGACTCGTGGAAAGAATCTCGTTTTCACTAGTGCTGCTTCTTCTGTGAATGATTTTAGAGGGCCCTATGATGTTGCTAATTTGTCGTCTTTGTTTGGTCTTTCAATGGAACGAGCTAAAACAGCTATTTCAAAAAATTGTAGGTATGAAATCATGCAAAAAGCTTAATTGCAGTAGCACAATTATGGTGAGCTAATGTTTGTTATGTGCACTGTTTTCAAAATGTTTTGTAGGAGTCTGATAGCAAATGCTTTAAGGAAAAAACACTTTTACAAAGAAGCTATCAGAATCGAACCAATATCATCTGATGAAATATCTGACACAAAGGAACTTATTTCTGTGAACTGGCTGAAATGGGATCCAATCTCCAGTGGTGGAGGGGATTTACAACTGGGTGATATAGAAAAGTCTTTTTCTGCCACCACTAGAGTATCCACAACTGCAAAAGCAATTGATTTTTCTGAGGTTTTAAACGGCATGGCATCAAATGGTTCAAGTTTTTCAACTGCTATTCCAGCAATTGAGACGCCAGTTGCAATTAGTGGAGTATCTGAAAAGCCTGGTGAATTTGATTTTCTTCTTGAAACTGATCAGGCTTCATCAGACAATACTTCAGTGAAGAACCAAGCTTCGAGCAATGAAAATTCTCAAGAAATGAATTTACCAAATGATGATACGAGGGCTTTCACCAAGTTCGAGGGAAGTAGAAGCCATGTGAGTACCATCAAGGAAGAATCCAAGAATTCAAACATATCAGATGTTATACTTCCTTCAATAGTGGATGAAAGGAATGATATGCAATCACAAAAATGCATCCCTAGTTGTGAAATAAATGCTGTGTTATCTAATGCGAGTGTGATGAATCTGACATCTGCCACGGACATTAATAATACTACTTGTGTTGCTAATGCTAAAATAGATACTTCATGTGAGAATGCTAATTTTCTTGCTCCTCTGATTGAGAACCCCTCAAGTTCGAAAGGTTCTGATGTAGTTTTATGTCCACAAGATGTTTCTTTGAATGAAGATTTAATGGAGATGGATGTTAAAGATCAAGAAGATATTCCAGTGACTGAAAAAGTTTCAAGCAGTGATCAGCTAGGAGAGTCTCAAAGTGATTTGATTACTATTGTAGATTATATCCCTCTTGTTGCCACTGATGACACAAAAGTTGAAAACGTCCCTTTGGTTGCCAATAACCTGGAAGTTATGATGGATGAAGATGATACATATGTGACCAATAATTTTATGGGTAGAGCACAACTTGAGGAATCTGGGGATGAACCAATTGCACCTGTGGATCATATTCCACTTTCTGTAACCTCTGATGGCATGATTGTTAAAGATGTCCCTTCAGTTGCAAGTAGTGAGAACCCGGAGAAGCTAGCTGTGGAGGGGCAAGAGCATGTAGATGCTGATTCTAGATGTATTCTTGTCGTGGACGATGATTTGAAAGTTAAAGATAACTCTCCTGCTGAAACTTGTATGTCTCTGGAGGAAGTGGGAATGACAAGGCAAATGCATGAAGAAGCTAATGTTGAAAGTAAACATACAGCATCGGTTACATTTCAATCAGGTATCCTTTCAATTAGTTTTAGGAGTCAGATGCTATAATGACATTAATCAAGCTTTATTTTCTTTGATGATTATTCTGGATTTCCTCTCTTTTTTTAATTTAATTTTGATTATCATGAAATGGAGGCAACAAGTTTATTTGCTTTCTTCTAATTCACAACTGCTTTTATTTTGGCATCATCTAATTCTAATTTCAGTGTCCTGATTCATTTTCTTTTGAGGATGTTCTGCCATATCTATCTGTTGGTAATCTTTGCTTTCTTCATATCACCGTGGTGATTGGGAACCAGAATAAATGGCAGACAATTCTGATTACAAAACTTGACTTCTGCTTAGATATACCTGACTGCTTCTTTATTTAATTGTCTTCTTAATGCCTCAAAAAAGGGAATAAGGTCTTTCGAACGATTTCACTCCTCCTCCTGCCTTGTGTGTGTGTGTGTGTGTTTCTTTGATGAACAATTTCATGTTTTGTGAATGCAGGGAAATTTAAAGCCAAGCGGAGGACATCCCATCAACAACCTTCATTTCCTCTGAAGCGTTTGTTGAATCCCATGGCTTTCAAGAGAACTAAAAAATTTAAGCGGAAGGTGTGACCGGAACTTTATTTACCTTTGTTTCCTTTGATTAGCTGGAGCAGGATAAAATGTAAAAAAGATGAGAGATTTTGGTTATGAGGTGGAGAAATGTTGTTTTTAGATCTTACAGATGTTCCACTATATTTAAAATTTTGGCCTTGACACTTTGATTATGAATCTTGACAAATTCACTTGTAAAAGTTGAATTTGTTAAAAAGCAGCTATTATTTATTTATTTATTTATAATGCTATCACATAGCTTCTTGCTTGTTTATTTACTAGACAGCTTGCACGCTCCCTTTCAAATATCCCTTTCACACTTTCAAATATCCCTTTAATCTTATCTAATTGGACCATAAAAGGATTTCATAAAAAAAAAAAAATTCGAGAAAAAAAAAAAGAAAGACGGAAAGAAAATAG
>Ga0307517_10005179_pt1 | contig 19778 bp, 21 predicted proteins | sample 23_EM_MG_FD_194515 | JGI IMG/M metagenome (GOLD analysis project Ga0307517, IMG submission 194515) | Populus trichocarpa ectomycorrhiza microbial communities from riparian zone in the Pacific Northwest, United States - 23_EM | ecosystem: Host-associated > Plants > Roots > Unclassified | place... | reverse complement strand
CCACATTCACCCCCAGGCTTGCCAAACGGCGACAGCGACAGCCTCTTCGAATTATTTCGTTCGCCCGTGACCTGTTCGCTGTTACAAGGCGGCCTCCTGAGCAGAGATGATGAGTGTTGGAGCATCGGACTTGCCCCTCGTTTCGCCATGGATGGAAGAAGAGGGAGACTTCAAGGTCAAGCTGTCGGGGATCATCGAAGCCACGGCGGGTGTTACAAGTAAAAACGCCATCATCTTGCACACGCCCTCGCAGTCCGCTGGTGGCTCACGGGAATACCACCTCGAGCCCGTCTCGACCTTTTACTCGTCGTTCACCCTCAATATGCGGTTATCTTTCCTGACGCGAGAGTTGACATGTTTCCACCTGAGAGTGTTCACCAAGGATGGAAGAGTTGCCTCGTGTTATGCCGCTGGCGACGGTGGTAAAGTGCTCTATTGCGCCGACACCGTTCATGCTCTCCTCGTCTACATCCTCTGGCCCAATGCCACGATAGACTACCATATCGGGACCGACTACGGAATCAACATACCCAAAAACGCTCGTCTCACCTCCCCTCCCACACCCAGGGAACTCGAATGCCATGGCCTCTGCGTCACCTCCAAAAACGACCCCGACTTCGGACGGCCTCCCATGACCCAGAGCTGCTGGAAGTGCGTCTATTACTACTATAATCCCCGCTGGGGTACACACACAGGCAATGGGACACGATGGTGTGTCCATAGCGGCGAATACGACATCCCCGATCAACTCTTCGAAAACCGACTTAGTGCTCTCGTTACCCGACATCTCGTCAGATTCACCTCGGAAAAGATACATATCGATAAAAAGCATAAGACATATCGGGTTTTCGTACGAGTTGGTCGGACGATTATCGTTCCGCATATCAGTCCTCCGGTGACTGAGTTCACCACTGCGTTCAAAACTACTCCTGTTCCCCCTGCAAGTGTCGGGTTCATGTCTCGTGGAGCACATCCCAAGTCGCCTGCAGATGCCCGCTGGGAAACTATCATGCGCGGTGAACCCTGCCCTCATGCTTCCTCAGTATCTCCTCCTACCGTCGTGGAGGGAGTCGCACCAGACGGGGCAGCATTCCTGGTTTCTCTCGATGCTCTACCAGTCATTCAAGGAAAGGGCTTGGTCCCGATTGCCGGGATTGGTGGGATGGATAGTGTTGAATGTTCGGCTTTGTCGTTGAGCGTTGCAGATATGGGTTATTGGGTGTACTGGAAAAACCCAAATCAGTGTTTGAGCTGTGCAGTGTCACTTGTGCGGGAGCGATTTAGGAGCGGTAATACGGCAGTGGTTTTTGCTCGTTGAACTCCTGCCGTCGCAAATCAAGAACAACTTGGACTACTTTTAACTTAGCGAAACGTTTGGATCAGCGAAAGTACTTACCTCGATCCTAATGATGTGAATTCCTATATAAGAGTTGTGTACACTCAGGCTTGCCATTGTTCCATGTTTCATCTCAGGGTAGCTATTGTCGGTGCTGGTCCAGGTGGACTCACGCTTGCACGTATCCTTCACCTTGCTGGAATCCCTTTTACTATCTACGAACTCGATCCTTCCAAAGAACACCGCTATGAACAAGGTGAGTATCGTAATATATATTTACACATGATATTTACTCTCTCATCTAGGTGGTTCTCTCGATCTGCATGAAGAATCTGGCCTTGCCGCCATAGAAGCTGCAAATCTTACATCCGAACTCTCCAAGATCCTTCGTCCTGAGGGCGAAGCCATGCGCATCACTGACAATACCTCCACAATCCTCTACGACGAAAGCCCAGGCCAAGGCACCCGTCCCGAAGTCGATCGCACTCAACTTCGCACTCTGCTCCTTGAGTCCATCCCTCACGGCATCATCAAATGGGGACACAAAGTCAAGCAAGCCAGTCAAGTTGATGATGGAACCTATTCGTTGATCTTCGAAAACCAGCCAGAGATAACTGGGTTCGATATCGTGGTAGGATGCGACGGTGCTTGGTCCAAAATCCGCCCACTCGTATCTGAGACGAAGCCTCATTATTCCGGAGTTTCCGCTGTCGAGGTCCGTCACCGAAACGTCTCGAATCGCAATCCCACCCTCTCTACCCTCGTCGGTGCTGGTATCCTCTTTGGTCTTCACGATGGCAAAGTTCTCTGCTGTCAACGTAATGGAGACGACTCGATCCGTGTTTATGCGATGCACCCTACTGATGAATCCTGGACCTCAATCTGCGGCATCGACTGGAAGAATGCGACGCAGGCCATGGTCGAGTTGAAGGACCAGTACTATGGCGACTGGGATGAGAAATTACAGGATTTTATCACAAAGGCGGATGAGGATACGCTAATGCCGAGGACGATGTACATGCTTCCGATCGGATTTTCCTGGCCTCATCGCAAAGGTGTTACTGTAATAGGCGACGCCGCTCATTTGATGACACCATTCGCAGGTGAAGGGGTGAACCTGGCGATGTGGGATGCTATGCTGCTCGGACAGGCACTTGTGGATACGTCAAAAGATGGTTGGGATAAGGATAAGGTATGGACGGCGATGCGAGTGTTTGAGGAGGAGATGTTTACGAGAGCAAGGGAAAAGGCTCAGGAGACTTGGGATAACATGCAGATGATGATCCAGCCGGGCGCTGCAAAGAAGATGGTTGCGATGTTCGAGATGATGGCACAGGGTGGCCCCCCTGGACCTCCACAGTAGACGGACTCCGCAGGGGCGACAATCGTCAGGTTGGTCTTGCATCGTGAAATCTGATACAAATTTATTCAATGTGGTTTTTCAAGTGGTTAATATTAGAATTCGAATCTCTAATGCAAACAAAATGTAAATATTATTTTGTGAAGTAATCTTTTTGGCACCTCTGCGTCGGGATAAAAAATTTTACTTTCAACTAAAAACAACCAATAAAGCCAGAAATTCTTAACAAAATACCTTGACCAGCCCGAAGAATCCCTACCAAGATGCGATACTTGATCATGATCATGAGTGATGCAGTTTAGCCATATTTGTCATCCTTTTCAAGGGCAAGCACGAACAACTAAAGGGCGACGCGTTCACGTCGCCTGGTGTTAGTAAATTGCCAAGGCAAAAGTCTCCTTCCACCATGTCGCTTCCCGAACCACCTAAACTAGTGTTGGACGAATTTATAACCAACGCACTAGCTGGAACACCACCAGAGCTGCACCCATACATCGAGTCGTTCCGGACGCTATACACACGGAAGTTCGTACTTTTAACCCCTCATTTATCAGTTTTAGAAATATGTCCCTGATCAATGAATGAATTAGACTATGGCACCAGCTTACGAAAAAGATTTTCGAATTCTTTGATCATCCACGAGCGAGACCGTACCGTGTGGAAGTGTTCCAGCGATTTGTTCGAGACTTTGAGACGAAGATCAACCAGCTGAGACTGTCAGAAATGGGTGTCAAGGTTGCAAAGGATATCGACAGTATGTCATGGTTGCTGTATTTGAGTATCGTCTTGATGGCTCATTTGAAATTTATACTAGACCCCCAAATACATCTGAGCTTTCTAACATCGCTGCTTTCTCGGATAAACACACAACAATCGAAAGAATCGCATGTTCTCTTACTTGCGTCCATCGCTCATGCCAAATTATTATATGGCGACCTCGAAGGAACGAAATCTGACATGGACGAAGCTCTCAAGATTCTTGACAACCTCGAGGACGTAGACAACGGAGTGAACGCCGAATATTACAGTGTGGCAGCTGACTATTACAAGGTATAGTCCACTCCCATTTGGTTGCTTATTTTCAGAACATTTAATTTCGTCTTTTAGGCAAAGGCGGAATATGCACCGTACTACAAGAACTCACTACTCTATCTAGCGTGTGTTGATGTCGAGAAGGATATGTCACCCGAGGAGCGGCTACAAAGAGCTCACGATCTCAGCATTGCTGCTCTTCTTGCAGATACAATATACAACTTTGGAGAATTGGTAAGCGTAAATTCTGCATCCATAAAAAATCATGAAAGCCCAACTCTGAATCCCACAGCTCATGCACCCAATACTGGATTCGCTGAACGGAAATGAACACGAATGGTTGAAAAAGTTGATGTTCACATTTAATGAAGGCAACATAGGCAAATTCGAAGCTCTCGCTCCATTGTTTCCCAAAGAGGTAAATAATTCCATTTCTGTTTCGAAACCGTTCTTAATCCCGTTTTAAGCCAATTCTGCAAGAGAATTATGCATTCCTTAGACAAAAGATTTGCCTGATGGCTCTTATCGATTCAGTGTTCAGACGCAATTCGAACAACCGAACTTTATCTTTCCAAACGGTTGCTGAAGAAACACGATTACCCTTGAACGAAGTAGAACATCTCGTCATGAAAGCTCTAAGGTTCGTATCCTTTAATCTTTTGTTTTCACTCTTGGCGTTGATTCTCCGTACGCTTAGTTTAAAACTCATCAAAGGGTCGCTTGATCAAGTCGAACGAAAGGCAGTGATCACATGGGTGCAACCACGAGTGTTGTCGCGAGAACAGATTGGAAGTCTTGCGAATCGATTGGAAGATTGGGTGGACAAGTTGAAAAATGTGGAAGCGAAGATTGCTCCTGAAGTTCTTGTACAGGGCGCTTAAAAGGTTGTTTTTTTATGTAAAATTGTGTTTCATAATTTTCAATAGGCAATCTGTGGTGTCTGCGACTTTTTTTAAACACATCCACGAGGTGAAAGTACTGGTTGCCGGTAACGTTTTTTGCTCTTCCGGGGACATCTTACTGGTGTCACAGCATCTGTGCACCTTACGATATTTACCGTGGAATTTCAATTTCATTACGACGCCACATGGCTCTCAACAATCTTTTTTTTTTCAGAGCATCATTGCTACCGTGGGTTTTTTGGGGTTTTTGATTGAGCTGTTGCACCTTCGGTTCACAACTTCTGCACAGTGGGTTTTACAATGGAAAGTTTGTCGCTTTTCCGTCTCTGGAAATTTTAATTCCAAACAGTGTGTTGGTGCTTATAAACATCCGAATCCAGGGTGCAATGCAAGTTCCACATTTGGCCCATGATAATTTGTTTCCGTGTGTACCAGGATTTTTTCAATCATTTCTTGACAATCCGAATCCATAGGAGTATTCGGAAATCAAAATTCCCTTTCTTCGATTCCAGTTTTTACTGCCCCCTCGAGCATGAGTTTTCTCTCGGATAGGGTCATGCGTTGCCACATAGCATTGAAATCACAAACCTCCACATTCCATCGTTCCCACCGAGGAGAATCGGGGCATATTCCCAAAGGCTACAACCCCACACCTTTTTCACTTCAACCGCACCCCTTTCGAAGCACAGTAGGGGCGCCTAAGCAACAGCTGCACAGATATCGTCTTGGGAACATTCTCAGGGAGCCGACTAAAGGCAGTACAAATTTCGGACACGCTCATCGCAGACCATTATTTCTGTACCTTGTAAAAATGCCACAAGGAAGCAAAAAACAGTGGCAACTCAGTTGAGTTTATCTGCTTGAACGTGGGTTTGATCCAGACGATGCCGTTGGTTGCTCGGCAGGAACAACATTTCTTTCACAACATTCGTGCATTTCTGCAACTATAATCGTTGCTACAGCCCTGTGCCCACTGATACTCAGCTTTTTTTCCACTGCCACGATCATGATAATCTGCCGCAACGTGTAGGTGTCTCCATATATTTTGGATTTAGTTCCGCCTTGAGAGATCCGGCATATCCACTGTTTTCTGTGAAGGCTGAAGTTTACCAAATTGAGAGCGGAATTGACGATCCGCAATCCCCGGTAGAGCTTTTATGCTGGTCATAAGTGTATAGTTGTAATGTTTCAAGTATAACTTGATATATTCCGTCTGATTGATATCGATTTGATGTGGGAGGTCGCGTGTTGGCCTAGTTTCCTTTCCGTACGAGTTCCTGATTCCACCTTCGATTTGTTTCTCCAGGCTCCACAGCGTTGCAGAGCAAGAATTCACAGCGCGGCTGATTAGAATTTTTTCTTGAATCCGATAATCAGGTGCTAGACGTACAAGGAGAAGACAAATAGCCTCACCGAAACAACGAGGCCTCGGTTTCACCCGGTCTGTCTCCGTGTCTGGCACCAACACCTCCCCTTCTCTCTTTTTCATATCCGGGTCTGTGAATTCAGTTATGCGGACAGCAGCCATGGTCTCGACGAACAGCACCGAGCCAATAGCCAATACAGCTCCCTCGGCGTCCATCTTTTCCTTCAAGGCTCCCTTTCCAGTAGCACAAACGTCATCCACCAGTGCCACAGCTCTCAAGCAGCGGCGCGTATCATTGGCCTCCCAGGCTTCACCAAGGGTCGTCCAGCCATGGAGTTTCAGAGACGAAATGGGCCTCGATGCGCAATCCGCAGATCCCTCATCCTCCACTTTACCTACCGACAAGCCTCGCTCTGCCTCAGACAAGAAGCGCAAAGGGGACCCTTCAAATCCTCCAGACGATGCACCCATTCCAGAAAAGAAACCTCGCAAAAAGTGGACTCAGGAAGAAACTATGATGCTTGTCAATGGTTGTCAGATTGTACGCTCGTCATTTCTTCTTCGTCATTCAATAAATCCTTACGTTCGATCATGATAGCATGGCGTCGGAAACTGGAAGACTATCTTACAGGATCCTAATCTCAAATTCCAGGATCGTACCGCAGTGGATCTCAAAGATAGGTGCGTGTTACCTGTCTACAACGCCCTACAGACACCATGCTCATCGCTCGCTCTTTCTCTAGATTCCGAACTTACTTTCCTGATGCTTACAAGAAGCATTATCCCAATGCCAAAACTCATCTATCCAACAAAATTCGTTCCACTTTCCCTGACGGAACTTCACTCTTCGAAAAGACACGTAGCAAACGTCGACGACCTTTCACCGAGGCCGAGGATGCCGCCCTTAAAGCTGGTTATGAGAAGCACGGCACTACTTGGGCGACCATTGTTAAAGACCCTATTTTCCAAGAGCAAAATAGGCGGTCAACGGATCTGAGAGATAGGTTCAGAAACGCGTTCCCTCACCTCTATCAAGCAGCTGGTTACAAACCTCGTGCGACGGTCAAGAAGAGAACTGACGGACCTGTCAGGGCTGCCGATGACAATCTAGCCCAGATCTCGACCGCTGGTCCTGTACGAAGCAGACGCAGGGCACAATCAAGGACGGGGTTCCTACGTGGTGGCACAAAGAGCGTACCTCAGAGTACTGCTTGCTCCGAGTACGAAGATAGCTCAGCAGGAGAGGAAGATGAGGAAAACTCACCGTTCAAGGTACCAGCCACCCCAGTCCTCAAGGACATCACTGCATTGCCAAAATCGCCCCTAATGAAGAACTCACCTTCAAGTACTACTTCAACCCCTGCCAGCAGTGCATCAGCGCCAACACCAGCATCTGTTATTTCAGCTTCGAATGACTCCTATATGCAAGCCGACGTCGGGATGGATATGGTTACCATCGATGCCGATATTCCTGATTTCGTCCAGAATGACCCTCATTCGGATATAGAGGCCTGGTCGTCTGGCGTCAATACCCCGACTCATTCGTCGACAGCTGCTTGGTCCATTGCTGGAGCGTCCCCGACAACAAGCCACCTCTCCGACTTTCTGTTAAATGCCACAGCCAACACGAGCAACAGCGCTTCTAATGTCTCTTCCCCCTTTATTCATCGAAGGAACGACAGCCTGGGCAACAACATGATTGGGAAAAGCGCATGGGGTCATGATTGGTTCTTACCAAATCCCCGATTGGATTCCAGCAGTGCTGGCAGCAATCCCTCCTACATCGACAACAACTTTTCGCCTGCATCTCCTTTCTCCTTCCACCCCCATTTAAACCACGGAGTTCTTGATCGCTATGACCTTTTTCCTCCGTCTATGCCTCATGATATTTCTTCGGATGCCGGTTTAGGTGATTCACATACAACATTTTCCGATGATCACAATTCTGCGGGTGCTGCAGGCGCTAGTGCTGGGGGTACCGGATTCAGAGGTTACCATTCGCAGATAGCTGGCGACTTGATTTCAGGTGCCGGTTCAAGGATGCAGACCTTCTCGCCTCTTACTGGTTTAAATCTCTATGGATCGTTTACCGGCAGTGGGAATGAGATTCTCGGGTTGGGATTGGAGGGTATTCCGGAGGATGCAGGCATTCACCCTATGCAACTTGATGGGAGTTATTCGGCAATTGACGAACTTGGATTGACAGGGATATCCTTGAATGACAATCTGGATTCGTCAGGTCAGAACACGACCTCGGGCCAGCACAGGGGCGACGCCATGGACGACGGTACTTCGGACGATTCACTTAGCAATTATGGGTTACGATCGCCTAATAACCATCAGTCGCAGAGACACGAGGAGAACGAACCCGACCGCTCAGAGTCTGCACTTCTCAGCGACCCTTTCAACCTTGAAGACTTGGTCGACATGTCGAATAGCCTTCAACACGAGACTCCGCCTGCAACACCAGTGATGGCGCATTCCCGACCTCTTCGTCGATCATCGCAAGGCTCAGTACTGCACAGCTTTGATAGTCCCGGTGTGGGAAGCCACCATGCTAGATCGATTTCGGTGCCACCATCCGAGGCTAGGAATGCTGGTGGAGGAGGAGGAGGAGGAATGAATGTTGGTGGCCCTTCGTCGATGGATGATGTCGTAGTGGGGCTTCAAATACACTCACAACTGCACGGACAGCAGCAGACACATCCAAACTCACCACCTCCGGAAATGACACTGGGCAAAGGGTTGCAGTCCCTGTTTGGCATGCATACACCCTTGTCATCCAGACCATCTTCGGCTAATAGGTCTCAGAGAATTGGTAGAAGTCCGGAACCCATGAGGTCGTCGAACAGCGGTGGTCTCTTCCGGCAGTCCTCGACGATGTCTAGCCCTCAACTACAACCACAACACCACCATCAGATCCAGCAAACTACGCAGCCGGCCACCTTATTCCCGGCTCAACTTATGTCTGCCATCACACCTGTGTCAACCTCTTCACATAACCAGAGTCCAAATCACAACTTGCCCCATACCCAGGGCAACGATTTTTGGAGAGTCCCTTCTTCTGCCTCTGCTTCCGGAACTCAGACTTGGTCAAATTCTAATTCCATTACATCAAGTGACTTCTATAATGTTCCCTATTTGGACCTCCACTACACGTATGGTGGTATTGGAATGGGCCCTAGCAATATTACACCTGGGTTCAGCGACTCTCAGGCGTCTGACACGAGCCAAGGTCAAGAAGCCCTCGATCTTGCTCAACCGGCAGCTCTCTCTTCATCCACCTTGAATTTATCAAATCTCGGACTAAACCTAGCGTTTGGCACGGGAAACAACACCAAGGCTCAAAACGTTTCATCCTCGCCTACGTCCACGATTCGGATGCACCATCCCCCTGCGGCCATGACGCTCGGTAAACACAACCAGCCGCCTTCGGACACTTTTGGATCTGTCGTAGCAGCTATTGCAGCAGCCAATGCGGTTGGCCAAAATAGCAACAACAGCAGCAGTGGCACGACTCGCGAATCTTCTATTAGTGGTGTCAATGCCCTTGACCTAAGCGGATCAGGGACGATCCGACAATCCCATTTCAGATCTGCAAATCCTGGTCTAGGTCGATCAATGAGTCATCATCGAGGTCAAAGTGCGGTGGTTTGTCCCCAGGATTTGGACCTGAGCTTGAATAATGACGGCATCAAGAGAAAGCGGTTAAGTTGGGACGGGGGTTTGGTTTAGGAGGTTTTTTTTCCTCTCCTTTTGTATTACAACTTCGAATTCAGATTTCTCTTTTCTCTTCTTTTTGCTTCGTTTCGTATTACTTTGTCTTTATCTTTTCATTATGATTGGAACACATCCATCGTCACATTATAATTCTCATAGTTTTGACACTCGCATGTTATTTTCTATATTGCAATTAGCGAATTTGTGCAGTCCCTATAAACGGAGTCTCGCCCTTCTCGTCCACGCTATAAGATGAGAGGGAACGCCCCCGCGAGCATTGTGGGAAGGCATGTGTTATGATGGGGTTTTCTGGCAGTGGTTCCTTAATGAACTTGGAGGTATGGATTGACACTAATTTCATCAGAGGGGACTATCGAAATTTAGAAATTGAATATTTACACAAGTATTCTGACTTTACATTCTTTCTGGTACAACTCGAATTGTCAACTGTCTGCATCTGTTTCAATTCCATCGGTTTATCAACTTGATCTCCCCAACCACCTCCTGGAGTCGTTTCAGATCCGAAAGTGCCATTTTAGAGCATTCTTCGAGAACAAGTTTCTTGAGTGCCGCACCATGTTGAAATCGATAGCGCAGACTACTCAGAATGACACCGTAATCAGCCTCAGTGTCATTTTGCACAATAACAGACGAAAGCACCGGAAATGGCATAGATCTCGAGTCTTGATGGTAAGGTAATAGGGCCAGGAAGAAGGGTAAAGACCTGACCGCCATGCAGATAGTTTCAAGGGTCGATATCGAACCAAATATGTTGATCCACATTGGCTTTGACAGAACTGAGAGCCAGTGGTAACTGGCGATCTCCAGGTACACTATGCGACTGATCGGAAGTGATGTAAAGAGTGGTCGAGGGAGGATTGGAACATCGACATCGACACCGACATCTTCTATGTCTGGTAGCCGTATGGAGTGTTCGAATAGAATATTGTGTGGCTCCAGATTCTTCTCAACGGTATATCCTTGAAAACCGAAATAGGATGTAAGGTGGAAAATACGGAGGCTTCGCCAGTAATTATGACTAGCGTCAGAGGCATCGGAGGACCCCAATACAGGCGGCCGAAAATGGTTAGAGACCCATGAAAGGATGGGTAGAAATTCCTCAACGGTCGTGTCTGGATACCCCTCTACATTGATGAGTACTTTGCAATGAGGACGGATCGGGAGGCTGGATAAAAAACCAGCGAGAGCATAAGGATTATCGTCCAACTCCACGTGTTTCAAATGCTGGAGATGTGTACCATCGGCCTTTCCACGGTATGCTTCTGAATCCGCCATTCGAAGGAAATCGCACAGATCAAGAGTCTCCAAGCGAGGCATGCCAAAAAGGAAAGATAGGAGGGTGTGGCATTCGAGTTTGGATTCCTCGGGGATGTGATGCAACTGGAGGTGAGTGAGGCGATGAAAGATAGATGCACTCCAATCGATGGGGCAACAAGCGATCGAAAGGCGACGCAACGAATCCGCAATAAGAAGGGAGTCGTCAATGAGGGGCGGCGGACGTCTCGGACCTGCGGGTGACTCTGAGTTGGGTAGATAAATATATTGAAAATGGATAACACGGGAGGTGTTGGTTTGGGATAGGAAATCGATCAAGTCCCCAGTGGTAAGTTGGAGATTTAGCTCACAACATCGTCCCATATGATTTTTGAGTTCTTTGAGGAGGGCTGTAGACGGATGGTGTGGGTCCAAGTCATTCTCGTCTTCTTCGGCTGTAGATAAGACAAGAGAGGACCCCTTCGAGCGGCGAAGGCATTCCTCAGCCCATTTATAATTGTTCCTCGTCACGACCAGGTGAGACCACAGGGATACGGTGTTCAACGCTACTTCCCTCCACGAATGACAAACATGTGAGGTAATCATCCAATCCTTGACATCACACCTCCGTTCGAATGCAAATGGGTTATCGAAGGCGTCGATGTGACTGTTAAACTCTCTAGTAATGATATCCCGGACATGGCGAAACACGAGAGACAGAAGCTCAGGAGGAAGACGCGAAATGGGCGCCCATGAATTCCACTCCCTTCGGAGTGATAGTGGTCGGGTAGGCATTGAGGTGGACACTCTGACGCTGAGGTTTGGCTTTTCCATAAATGGTAACCGGTAAATTTTTATGAGCCAAATTCAGAGGTGTCCAAAATACAAAATATACAACATTTACGACGTGGTACAACCAATGTATTCCTACTGCAAATCCTGTTTACCACGATATATGGGGCAAAATTTTGGACCAATCCACGACCTGGTACGCACTCTCTGGTTGCCGCCTTAACAAACTTAGAGGAGGGACAGCCGTGCTAGTACATACACGAAGCCGAGCACAATTTCAGGGTATGACGCCTTTTTAATTCGAGTCGATTCCAACCCACTCCCACCCTATACACACAAAACGTGAAGAAGCTGACAGCAGGAATGCAGGTTATCAATAACGACATTGTTCGCCAGAGGATTTTTTCAATATAAGTCGGGAAGACGAAATTCCGCCCTATGCAATGCAGACCGCCAAAGAAGACGCTAGTGACAGGTAAAACAAAAGTGATGGACACTTTGTCCTGAAGATCAGATCCTGGGGACGAGTAGAAGGTGGAAACATGTATAGCGCCTGATGGGACAATATCAGAATTGACGATGGCGTACAGAGATTCGATGATGACAGAGATTGGGACGTAGAGAAGGTGGTGATATGCAAGGCCTAGGACACGGCGGAAGACGAAAAATATGCCGTCCGCTTCTTCAGACAGTCTCCCAATCCACTGACAAAGGGAAGACCAGAGATTGGCGAATGCCGATGGGATCTGCTTGGGGACACTGCGAACGACATTAATAAAGGAAGTAAAAAGACTCTGAGAGACGACATTTTAGTTAATGAGGTCAATACCACCCGGGAGACTTACTTGTTCATTGTCAAGGTCGTGTTGTTCAGTGGTTACGGGGGCTCCCATGAGGCAGACCTGCACTGGCTCATTCACACCCAATGGCTTATCCCACCAAAAGTAATAAATAACGCCATTGAGGCTAGCCAATGCGAGTGTGACGAGCTCAAGCTCAGTGATGGCGAGCCCTTGGACTCCCTGTGCAATGCATTGGATGATGAACCAACTCGTCTGCAGGATAGCAATGGATTTTGATATGAAATCTCCTTTCGCTCTATCTTGGATTTCTGCAGTGGTAATCGTAGGAAATGGGATCAGGGAATTGTCGACCAAGTCTTTGAGGCGACCAAGAGACAATGTGCCAGGAGTTAAGATGAGAAAGAAAAGGTGAGGATGCAGGAAGCGGAAATGGTGTCTTGATGTTTCGTACTCTCTGTACTGATTCCGGTCGTCGTCGGAGAGTACACGATCCGATGGGTACCCAATATAAAGGACATCCTGCAACTTGGAGTTTATATCCGCATTCGAGTTGGTATGGTACAGATGCATATCCTTCCAGAAACGCTGTAGATCTTCGACATCGCTTTTCTTTTCTCGTGTGTACCGTTCCTTGTCTTCCAAATAACGAGCGTAAGGTTCTCTATATTTGCCATTTTCATAATTTTGGATCTTGGGCTCCTCTGGTAGCTCCGGGCGCAGAAAGGAAGGGAATTGGGGCGTTATAGGCTTCTCAGAGAGAGTTGGCCGGCCAGAATTCACGAAATTGAACCCGCCCATGTTGAGAAAATGGCCATGAACCCTTGTCCACTTGCGCTCTGAAAATTGTTTGTGATAAAATCTGTATTTCAACAAAATTATAGACTCACCTTTGAACTCTTCCTCAATCATCTTTGCAGCCATCCACTGCCGGATTGCCCATGCCAGTACCAGTTCTGGGACGATGAGTTCCCATAACATCAATTTCGCTCTCCTCCAGAGTGCTGGCAATGGCTTTTCTCTTGGGGGTGGAATATTTGGGTGTATCGAGACCCATGTACAGATGAAGATGATAGTCCAGCAATTCCATACGATGTTGAATCGAGACCTTGTATTTATCGCCTGAAAGCTCGAATGATCTGTGCCAGTGGTATCTGCAGCAAGCGTTCTGGCGTTGTCAAGGCCGCCAAACAGTAGGGCGTAAATAATCAACATCGAGAGTCATGCCACATGTACAGAGAAAGCCGGCGTTATTTTTGGAATAACTGTCAGAAAGGATTCTCGATGTGACTGGACTCAACATTGTCAGTGCACACAAGCACAAATGGCACTGGAAGATCTAGTTTGCACAACACGTCACCTTGGACATCTTATCAAAGTTACTCTTTCAAGTTGGAATGCTTTCCTTCGCGAGAGTCTTCACAACAGCTGCCCAAGATATCCCACTTGGATTACACGGATACTTATGGAGTCGAGTTGAATTCCACCTACAATTCGTTACGCATCTCAAGCTCATCCAAAACCTCCTTAATGCGAGATCGAGACCTAACTTGCGAGATTAGGTTGCATTCCTATCTGGCACGCCTGGCGTGTGCTTCATCTCGTCGAATTCCTCAACTCGAAAATTAAGCGACTGTTCGGGAATCAACTCTGAGTCCCACTTTTTGGCTGAAAGGAAGTCCCCTTTACTATGAGTGATCAACCGCATCTGCTGCGTCTGCGCCTCAATTACAACCCCTTTGATTACAATCTCGAAGGCTTTCACGACGTTGGTGACGATGTAGAGCTTCGACGGGAAGAATTTAAGGACGACGCCCTGGGACTATTTCTCAACTATGATATCACGTTTCAAGAAGGTTATGCAACACTTTAATTGTTGCTACTAATATACATTTTATGTCCTTTTTAACCAGTAGGGTGAGCCGCTATCTACTGTCTCCAACCTGAAGTATGTTGAAAGGGGACAGTGGACTTCACAAACGAGTTATCCTGACTAAGTAGTACGGCCGGCGCCCCGCCAAATCTTCAAAACATCGGCTATTGTATGTTCCCGAAAACTGGAGGTGAGATTATTTGTTAGCGGCTGACAGTCAACAATAGATTACTACTTACTACTCTGGCATCATGTAAGCGCCAGTGAAGGATGCCTTGTCACTGTTACCGTCAGGTCTGTTAATGGGGGCCTTTAATACCACTGTCCCAATTTGTTAAATAGCCGCAGTTTAACACCTTCGAACAAAAACCTCACCCGAGTACCCTCCCTTCGGATCAGGGCCGCTTACAATAGTCCCCTCTTTATTAAGAATAAGGCCACTAAAGTCCTTGGCCCAGGGTCCTTCTTTAACTATAGTCACAGTTTTTCCAATCGGTATGGCCATTTTCTGTATCACAAGTCGGTCAGAGAGATCAAGACACCACAGAATAAAGGGCCCTGAATACCTCGAATTCGATGGTTGTGAAGTTGTCTTCACTGCTCAGGCCCTGCCCTAATATATGCATTTTCAAATACTTAATGTGGTACTTATGTAATCTTAGATCAATATCTGATATCAATCAAATCCGAGTCTGCTCGTTACCCCATCAACATATATATACACCCGCCACAGCAACAGTTAGGCGGTTGCATTCCCTGCCCTCGCAACAGACTGCAACAGATCGCCTCAATTTTCTCGTCGAGAGGCGCAGGCGCTAATCTATGCCAACGTTTGACCACTGCCACTTGCCATATATTATAGTCATCTCTTGCCGCACCCCTTGTTACAGTAAAATAAGCGCCCCAAATCATGATAGATTAGCCCAGGACCATACCCTCGGAAATCACGTAGCGACGAACATTGAAACACAGCTCATCATTGTCAACTTCGCTAAGTGTAAACTTCTAGATGCTCAATGGACAGGAAGGAGGGTGCATACATCTTAGTACTAAAACGAGCGTAACCATATAATATATAAGCAATAGGATGACATCTCAATAATCTCAACATGGTCGGAAACTCACAGCCTCACATGTACATGGTCGTCCGACCCTCGATCAATTGAACATCCCTTTCGACAGCGGCGAGGCATTATTATTAATATATTCCCTGCATCGGGAGTACCTGCATTCCGCGTGAACTGAGGTGTGTTTGAAACCGAGGCATGAGCCTGCAGGAGACATAAAGCTAAATGAATAAATAAGAGATGGTCATGGTAAATTGCCCCTAGGTTTGGCGGCTCATCTCCCAGTCGTTCGCCATCCACTATTGTGTTACCAGCATGGCTTACTACGTCATTTACAGGTCCTCCGGATCCTCATCTCCCAGTGTTTTGCCAAAATTCAACTTGCGTTTCTGTCCCGGCATCCCCTTTCCGTCTCCATACCCGACACCTGCCTTCTTCCTGAGCGTATCGATATCCTGCTCGGCTTCCTCTGCCCATTCAAGAACCAAATGCCTACCAAGCAAGTGCGTGTGCCGTAAAGCCCCATAGGCGTTCTCTGCCTCATGGCGCGAGACAAATTCGAGAAATGCGAAACCTCGAGAACGAGCATCGAAGCGTTTTGGTAGACGTACAGACTTGAGCTGACCGTGCGACCTATAGTGATCATGGACGTCAGTGATCAAGCACAGAAATGAAAGAGGAATCGGTATACCCAAAAAGATCGCGAATATCCTTCTTCGTAGCTTCGAATGGCACATTTTTCACGACCATCTTCGTTGTCCTGCTCTTGAACTTCTTTCCGTCTTTCTCGTCACCTCCATCGCCTTCTTCAGCGCCCCTGCCAGCAAACGAGACGTTCAACGTGTGGCCATCGAGCACAAATCCTTGCGTGCTCTTCAACGCTTTTTTGGCCGAATCGACGTCCTGGAACCCGACAAAACCATATCCCATGCTCAGACGACCACCTGGTCGGTTTGGATCAGGCTTCATTTGTATACGGGCAAATGAGAAAGAGGGCAGGAATTTGAAGACACTGGTGAATTTTTCTTGGGTGGTCGAGAAGGAAATGTTTTTGATGTAGAGTGTACTCCCAGATTTAATGGATGGTTCTTGCTCATCCGCACTCGCTTCAACCAGCTCCTGCTCAGCATCGCGCAGAACATGGGACCCCGTCTCAGTCGGCCTCGCAGCAGTTGTTGACGAACCACCGGCGGGATTAAGGTTTTCATCAAACATTCCCAGTGGTCCTTTCTCTAAATAAATGATGGAATTGCCCAAGCGCCGGTATGCAACTGCTCGGAATCCTTTCGCAGCTTCGTCTGGGTGTTCGTAATCGACAATGGCCATCGTACCAGCTGGAGGGACGAGGATTCGGGTAAGCATACCCTGCGGCTCGAAAAGCTCGCGAATTTGTTCCTCAGTAGTGCCATACGGGATGTTTTTGACGAGAATGGTTGTTTCCGAGCGCTTGCGGGACGAGAAAGAGGACAATAGCACGCCTTGGCTTTCAAGGTACGTTTTAGTTTCCTGGATGATGTGTGTCTCTGCCAAGGCAAGCTTCACAGCTGGGTTGTCACCCGACTCTGGGTTCAGAATTTCTGACTTGTCAATTTTCATACGTGCAGCAATGGAAGACGCCACCGCGTCGCTCTGTTTGATTTCAAGTATAGCAAGTACAAGAACGAGACAAAAAGACGTACGTTCATGTAAAGCATACTCCAATTAAAGTCCTTTCCTGCAGCCGACTTCCTCTTTGCCGCTTTCTCGTTCTTGAGGCTTTTCTTTTTGGTTTCAACTTCGACCTTACCACTTCGGTCAACCGCTCCGAGAATGTGTAGTAATCTCCCTTGGAATGGCTTCTTATCGAGGGCCTCATAGGCTGCGATCGCATTCGACGCTTGAGCGAAGGTGATGTAGGCAATACCCTTTCGCTGTTTCGTGACAGGATCCAGAGGTTGATGTATCTTGAGGACAAGAAGAACAGTTAGCAAAAGTGTGTAATTAATTTGTGAAAGTGAGGAAATCAGCGAATCTTCTACTATCAAGTTCCCTGAGGGTCAGCATTCCGTAAGGTATGATGTCCCTATTCAAGAGTTTCATCTCTAGAGGCTTCAATGAAGCCAAAGAGTATCGAATATATGATACATACCTGGGATATTTCGCCAAAAGGTTGGAATAATTCTGAGAGTTCGTCGTCGGTACATGAAAACGCCAAATTTCGCACAAATAATCGAGCAGTTTGCAGGATCGTTTCCTTTGTTTTATCCTTAACTGGCTCTGGTTGTACGACTGCGTTCTAGGAAGAATGAATTCAAGGAACAGAATCAAATATTGAGGAACTGACGGGCATATCAACCGGAGACTCGTCGTCTGATTGCTCGAAAACCTTCTCTTCTTCGATCTGCCTTGATACTCTTTGTCGCATCCATTCCAGATCGCTCAGTTCACCCTGGGGTCTGTCTTCATCCAGACTGCGCGGTTTGGGGACTGCGGGTGGATTTTCAAGAACTTCATTAGCCCAAGCAGGCCCTTTCTTTGGCTTCATGACTTCCATAAACATGAGTAGTTTATCCTCATTGTTGGTTTTGGCTTGAGTCGGCAAAGGATTGGTTGGGGGCTCAGGGTCCGTTGCAGGAGGGTTGATTCGCCTGCGTTTGTTAGGACGTGGTGCCGGAGCATTTTTTGATCCCTAAACCAGTTGTTAAGCAATCAAAATCGTAAAGAAGAAAAATATGGACTGACCTCTGAGAAGGCTACAGATAGTTTAGCTGAATCAATGAAGGTACGGTCAAACCATGCCTGTGCAGCGTTTGCCTCCAGCTCCGACTTGAAGCCAATGAATCCAAATCTCCGAGACGTTCCATCTTGTTTCTGCGAAACCTTGACATCAGTAATCGTGCCTCCTGGACTACCCTTCTGCGAAAAGTGTTCTCTGAGTCTGGCTGGCGTCACATATGGTGGGAGATTCTTGACAATGAGCCGCGACATTGTGAAGAGCAAACTGGTTGCGATCATTTAACTTGAAGTTTATTGGTCATGTGACAAGACGCGAAAAGATACGAACAGATATTTTTCTCTAGAATGAACGGATTGATTATATGTTTAATAATATTACTTTTGCCTTTCTGACTAATATGTTCAATCTTTCTGTCATTCTCGTTCAAGTTGTATGTCATGCATTCAAGTCAATAGTTTCTTATTTGTGGACCGTTAGAAAGTGCACTAATGGCATCCCAGGAGGGTGAGGGATGCACAATACAAGAAAGATTAAAGAAGGAGAGGGCACAGAGCAAGCTCCAGCAGGGGGGGCATTAAGATCAACGGAAACCCCTTGGCGGGAGGAAGCACGATTTCGCGAAAGGCATAAGTCTTAGAAACAATGGAGAGACGCAGGAGCAGGCGTAGAAACAGCGGTGTGAGGCGACAGGCCCAAATACAGACACGCATTGCGGCTGGTATAAGAGGCCAAGGAGAGTCTCGAGATACTAGGAGAGGGCCTCAGACACCGATGAATGAGGCTCCAATTTTCAAGAAAACGACCAGCCTGGGAACGTAGATGAAGTTGACATTAAAGCCAAGAATTCAGCGTCCAGCGTTCATAACAGCCATGGAGATCTGAGGCATTTTGCTCTTCGGCGTCTCATCGTACTGATAACAGTGAATGTAGGGGTAGGTATTGTAAGTTGCTGACTGTTATGTCAATCAGAGGGTAGGTTTTGCATTCTTCTTGGCTGTCGCATATTAATGGGAATTGTAACCTCTGGAATATTCCTTCATCGTGGATACAGCTTTCGATGATGGTGAGTGGGTATATTACCGTATATACGGAGCCGTTACAATAGGTTTCTTGTGGCAGGGACACAAGATGACCGGATGGATACGACCTTGGAGACATGTTGGTGAAGGTAAAAATCCTTGTTGTGCATTGCTCGGAAGATGGCCGTCGAGTGTGACAGATGTGACCAAAGGCGGAGATTCGAAAAACCGGCCCGGGAACGTTCTTTGGTCATGGCAACTAAAGGGAAGGACCTTTTCGAAGACAAGAATCCTAGAGGTATACCAAAGGCACCGTTTATCGTATGTTTTTATTTCCAATCAAATTGATTTCCTGATCTGGTTTCAGGCAGATGTTTCGCAGTATCTTGATCAAGACGCTGAAGTGGAAGTAACGTTGAAAAGCTTCCAAGAGGCAATAGCGTACGGCCCTTTTCTGTTTGTGCGATCTGGATATTCCTTGAACTCGAAGATAGCAAGTACAAATATATGGAATCTACCC
>Ga0307517_10005178_pt1 | contig 19779 bp, 10 predicted proteins | sample 23_EM_MG_FD_194515 | JGI IMG/M metagenome (GOLD analysis project Ga0307517, IMG submission 194515) | Populus trichocarpa ectomycorrhiza microbial communities from riparian zone in the Pacific Northwest, United States - 23_EM | ecosystem: Host-associated > Plants > Roots > Unclassified | place... | reverse complement strand
ATTTTTGGATTTTATTTTTAACCATATTTTTTAAGGATTCTAACTTGATTTGTTAATTTGATTAAGATATTAATTAAATGCACACATGTAATGTAACACCTAAACCTTTTTATTACACTTTTAGACTTTTTCAGTAATCATGTGCGTGGAAAATGAAGGAAGATAGCATTTTATTACACTTTTACACAATTTAATTAAAAAATATTATCGAACTTTATAAGGATTTTTCCAAGAAGAAAAGTTAAGCAGCTTAATAGCATTTTATTAATTTTATATTTCATAACTCAATTTACAACAACTCTAACCATGATTACTCTCATTTATTTCATCATCAAAACATGTAATTTACAAAACTCCAGCATTTACTTGAACTATTATGGCCGGCCTTCCAAAGAATTCAATGAAATTCATATCAAATCATGCTCTATTTGGCAATTTCTCCTTCCATTGATATCCAATTCAGTTCCTCCTTCCATTCATATCAAAGCACTGATTGTCTTTTATTTTATTTAAAAAAAAAACTTCCACACATTGTTATTTTTTCGAGGGTTTCCATGTTTATTGACCGATGTTTACACGCAATTAATTTCTACATTCAATTGAAAGGCCAACGTAGTAGTTACCCATCATCATCCTCTAAGGACATCCGTTTTCTTCTAAAAAAAAAAAAAAAAAGGCTTTTTTATTTTTTTGCTGTTAATGCTATTACATGGGCCTTGCTGAGTAAAATGTCTAAGGTGTTCTCAACATTCAGCCCATGTCTCCTCAGCTAAAATACTGTGTTGAGGTTGGTCAAACTTCAATCCATGTGCGTAGACTAGAAAACGTCAAAATTGATTTATACCAACTTGTATTAAAATTGAAATCCTACAAGTCACCTTGCTGATAATATCGTTCACAGTATCTTTATAATGATCTTGATTTTACAACTAATCTAACAATTACATGTAAGACAAAAGTAATTACATCACCAAGATGATTATTAAGGATTTTAGTTAAAAAACGTCATCTTTTTTTTAATAAATAAATCCATATTAATGTAGAAAAAAACTCTAAAATCTAATGATAACCATGAAAAAAATTAATGGTAGACTAGAACTAGATAATGATAGGCCACACTGGGATTCAAATACTTTCCTTTTATACAAAAAAATCCTCTTTTATTTTCTTTATTTTAACAATCAATTAGAGTAAGCTGGGTACAAATCAATTCAAATTTTATCCAATCCAAAACCCAAATAGCATGAACTCAAATTCCTCTTTGTTCAAGGAGAAAAAAAAAATCCAACGATCTATATAAGAATGACATATTCACATAGAAAATAGCATGTCTTGTGCCTAGACTTCTACGGAGAAAAGAAGGCATCCATGAACACAAGCTATCATGTTTAGATTTAGAAGAATAAAATACGAAATGTCAATTTAGGGCTAGAATCCCAATCCATAAAATTTTATACGATCGAGTCGTTCTCAAGCGTTTTCGTGACAGCGGTAAGGCATGTCAATGCTAATCCAAATATACTGAATAGTTTTAAAAAACTCAAACTTGTCAACAAATCTACCATGCCATGGAAAGTTCCAAACCTAGCAAAACAAGAGGCTAGTGCCCCTGGTTTCTTGTAAAAGTCATAGTTAATTCTCAGCCCACTGAAATCTACAGTCCATAATATACAGATTGCATGGCTGGCCGAGTCATTCTCGTGAGTTGGCTGCTCTTATGACATGACACTATATATATGCAAAATAATACCTCTATGTGTGTGTATAACGATATTTAGCTTATTTCTTGAAGTTCGAGGAGGAAATTAAACCATCAATTTTGCAGTAGCAAAAGCAAATACCTTCCTATGGGGCGTTGGATGAAACCAGAGGTAAGCAACCATGACCACCACGTTTAAGTATATATACAAATTTTACAAAGCTTATGGGCTTGAATGGGCTAGAGCATTACCATCTGGGCTTGATTCTTCTAGGGTTCTCTTGCCTTTGATATTCTTGTATCTCATTAGCTTATTTGTGCTCGCTAGGTCTACCCGCTACTAGCTGCGATGACCTGTGTAACAAGTTTGTGCATCTTTCAGCTTACAAGGAACGTTTTCATGAACCCTGATGTCAGGTACGTAGAACAAATTCTTAAACTCCTAAGAATATTCTATGTTTTCATTTTGCTGATGCGTTTTCCTTGCCTGGGATTGATTAACAGGGTCAACAAAGCAAACCGTGGCATGGGAGTGCTAGAAAACAAAGAGGAAGGGGAGAGGTATGCAGAACATGGCCTGCGCAAATTCCTGAGAACTCGCCCACCTGAGATCATGCCAACCGTCAACCACTTCTTCTCTGAAGATAAATAAATAAATATACTGATAATTATGTATAACCCCCCTGAAGCTATATCTGATAATTACAGCTAGCTAGCAACTTGTTTTGTTTTTAATGATTTATAAAGTGTGTGAAATGAGTCTGTGGTCGTTTTAAATGTTATAATACATAGCGAGACTGGAACTTGCTTCATTTGCTAGAGTTTTCCAATTTTATTCAGGAATTCTTCTCTCCATTAACGAGGCCAATGATTAATACCAGGATTCTTAACCTCAAGCTAAGGAGATTGGACAATATTATTGTTTCCATTTTTAACAAAGATAAAACATAAAATTACTACCAGCAAACTTTAATTTCCAAAGTTTCTATACAATCATGGAACGGTTTGAAATCCAAAGTTTCTGAGAGAGGGAAAAGAAAAAAGAAGAAGAAGAAGAAGGATTGAGCGTGTGTAGACCGCACGCTCAAAGACTATTATTGGATTTTTCTAGATGGCTTGCATCGTAATCAAAATTTTCTTCTTCTAGTCAACGTAATATATCCTAAGTCAACTGTAAATTACAATATTGACGAATGCACATATAATTATTCAAATTTGTTATAACTCAATTTTAAATTTATAAAAATAATATAAAAATAATTTAAGAATTTGATAAGACAACACAAATTAAAAATTTAGGGGACTAATAGGATGAAATTATAAAGTTGGAAGTCAATTTGGCCAAAAAAAATAGAAGAATTGATAAGTTTAGGTACTTAATTGAACTTTGAATTAGTTTAATTAATGCAATTCTAAATTGAAAATATATCAAAGTTCAAGGCCAATTTAGGTCAAAATTCCAAGAAATAAAATTACAGGGACCGAAATGAATAGGCGCTAACACTATAGGGATTAAGTGATTTTATCAGGGGTAATTTTGAAAGAATTAAAAGTTTGAGGAGTCAATTAAAGACTGAATTGATTAAATTTGAAATCAAGAACTATTTTGTAAATGATATAAAAATCCAGGGATCTAGTTGCATTGATCCAAGAATGAAATTTAAAAAATAATAACTCAATTGTAAGATGTCAGAACTTCAAGATGCAAATTAAAGAATGACCATCTTGGCCTAAAACGAAGTCATTCAATCAACTGTTCATTCTCTCTTTCTTCTATAAAAAGAAGAAAATCTATGTGGGAAAATTGCCATAATGGCTTAAATGATGTATTCATATTAACGATGAGAGATTCATGGAAAGTACAAACTTGTGGGTCTGTTTGTTCACGATGAGAGATTCATGAAAAGTCTAATGCGGTAATTTTTGTGTATATGGCGATTTTACTCCAGCAGTAGCATGCAAGGTAAAAACATGAGTTAATTTTCTATCTTTATTTTCTTCACCTCGTTAAACATGATTTTACAGACATTCTTACCAGTAAGGCTATCCTTGCAAAGGGCTAAATATATATGCTTGATTTATCCTTAAAATTAATTATTTAATGTAATTAAATTTCTATGCAGTAATCCCATGTTATTTTTATTCATTTTACATCAGTCCAAACTACACTCTAAATGGATTAATAATGGGCTTTTCCTAGTACAAGTTCTGGACCGTGAAGGAATGGACAAAGTTAGGCCCAATGCCTTATGTTTGAGATTGGCTTGGTGTGCTCGTAGGATCCATTAAAGGAAGACCCAACTGTTACTTTTTTTTAGCCTTTAGCCCCAAAAAAACTAATTTCTTTTGTCTGGTTCAAATTTTACCATTCAAACATGGATGACATTTCATGCCCTAGCAATCAAAATATTTTTTGGTTTTTTTAATTATTTTTATTCATTGATATTAAAAATAAATTTTAAAAAGTAATAAAAAAATCATTTTATTATGTTCTTAAATAAAAAAATTATTTTAAAAAATAACTGCTACTCTACAATATCATACAAAATATTACAATAAAAAAATATTTCAAAAAATAATTATTACTTGCATCTATTCTACTTGAATGGTGAGTTCGTTGTTGCTTTTACATATTGTAATTAGGGGTGATTATTGCATTCATTCTTCTTAGACAACATCTTAATATCTTGATTGATGGTTTGCAAATTAATTAGTTGTTTGACCTGTTCTCTAAAACGTTGGCACGCATATTAAAATATATTAAAAATATAACGTCGACTATCAAAAAAATAAATTAAAATACATTTTTTAAAAAAAAAAAACTGAAGAAAAAAAAAGGGATAAATCCCAACTTTCATTGATTTTCCTCACTCTCATGAGAACCAAATTGCAGACCCAATATCTATAAACCAAAAACCTAAAATTAATATATGCTACTCTAGTAATGAACAGCACCAGATTATCCATTCAATTGATTCAAATTGGCAAACACAAAGTTCAATTAACTAAATTAAAAGTATAAGGACAAAGTTAACTCATTGAAACAAACACGAGGACAAATTAAATCTAGTTAAGTCTCTGAAAATGGAAATGAGATCAAAAGCAGGTATGAAATTGGAACGTGCTTTGTAAATTGTTGATTGCTCATGTAATGTTGCGTGCACCACCAAACAGCCTCACCCTGATTTAGATTAAATTAGTTTACAAGCCTATGTTTTGTGACAGGTTAGGTAAAAAAATATATAATAAAAAAAATTTAGAATATAAAAAATTATTTGATATTGCTATTAAAGTTTTTTTAACAACTTGAAACCTTTTAATCTGATTTTGTATCTAAACCGAGTTTAAAATTAAAATAAAATTTGGCTCAATATGATTAAATTGATTTGATGAGTTTAAAAATAACTTGATTGACTGACATGATTAAATTGAAAAAATTAAAGAAGAAACTTACATAAAACAATTTTAGACACAATTTCTTGTTTGATCCAAATTTAAAATTAAATTACATGAATGTTATCTCGATGTGATTTTGATAATTTAATCAATCCAAAAGCAACCCAGTTAAATGGTAAAAACAATTCTAAGAATGAATTTGAGGGAAAAAAATTCTAAGAATGAATTTAATCAATCCCTTAGCCTAGTAGGATAATGCTTCGAGGATTTCTTTCGCAACTTTTGTACAGTATCTGCTAACCTAGACCTTACATTTGGAAAACATCAAAATTGGCCATTAACTGCACTATTGATCTGTCTTTGATTTTGTGTGTTTGCTATCACAATTATAATCAATATCTTGGTCAAATGTGTGGTTAATTAATTAGATAGGTACAGATTTTATTTAGAGGCAAATAAGGTGACTTTCAATTTACCGTAGAAGGCACCTTGTTCCCATATTTCAACATCATTCTCCTTGAAGAGACCAACTCCTCATCTGTCTTGTTCCCAGCAGAGTTTTGTGAAGTTTCCTTTGTTTTCTCAGCCAACAAACAGGAAAAGTTCACGTTAATCTGTCATCCATGGAAAAATCGAACACAAAAAATCCATGGTTTCAATGACACTTGAAATACATAGAGTACTAAGTATTACTTGCACGGATATATGTCCTGCCTCTTTACATTCCTTTATTCTCCTATAATAGTTGTACATCCTTTCGTTTCCCTGGCAACATGGGTTTTTCTCAGAACTTGTTTTTGATCATCACAGCTTTAGTGGTCCTTGCCGATGTTGCTACAGCCTGCTCCAATGGACAATGCAGGGTTTGTGTGTTCCCTTTTACATGCAAGTGATCATGAAACTCTAATTTGTTTTTTTTTTCCTAATTCATCTTTGTAAATATCAATATTTAGATACTTGATGAATGCTCATCGAACCAAGATTGTCAAGCTGGGCTCTATTGTTCCTCTTGCCTGGTAGGATTTTCAGGTTCTAGATGTGTAAGATCAACCATCACAAACCAATTCAAGCTTCTGGTACTTCCCTAATTATCTTTTTTGCATAATAATTATGCGGGTTATTTTCTTCTCTCTCTTTTGTAAGGACGCACCATGTTTATGAGCTTGTTAGGCAACGTTTAGTTCACAGACGCCTTGATTGGCTCATCTGAGTGGTTTGTTTTACTTTTTGTCTTTCCATGATGTGCATAAGAAGACTTTTGGTTGAGGTATGTTATAACCTACACGATGATATCATGAAGATGTGGAGGGTAAGGGTTACAAATCAAAAGAAAAGAAAAAAGTAGAAGATAGAGGCCATACATTTTCTTCCTCAAGTGAAAATTGGAATGAATATTAATGTTGATATATATTGTCTATCAATGAAGGATTTGCTTTAGGGCAGTTTCCAGGAAGGTTATCAGTCACAGCAAACAGGGATTCACACAACGCAAATTGGACGAATTAGGGTGGTTAGAGTACGTTTGATATTGAAATGGAGGGCCTGCCATGGCCATGGTCCATTTAATAATAGATTGAGATCTCCCAAAATAAAAAAAGGGCCCTCCTTAAGATGGAGGAGTGCCGACTGAATTTCACTGACTGTTGATACCGAGTTGCAGGGTATGTGGAACTCTTGTTGTGAGTCTTGTGACTTAGGAACTTGGTAGATTCAGGATTTTAAAGAAGCTGAGAATTCTTAGTGGAAAGCTTCGGAATTGGAGATGGATATTGCAACAAAAATTGAATCGAATGTTTGTAACATTCCGAACTTGAATCATTGTTACTAAATTAGTTTAAACAAAAATTCAATATCTTTAAACACCGGTCCTGCTGGATTATGAATTGAGACTGAAGGAGGATTATATATATGATAAAGCTATAATTTGGTTTCCTAACTATAACTAAAAACTAGTAGTTTTTAAAAGTATGATAATGATTGTTTTGGCGAAGTGTTTTTTTATTTGGAAATATATTAAAATAATATTTTTTTATTTAAAAAAAATTATTTTTAACATTAGCATATCAAAACAATTTAAAAATATAAAAATTTAGTTTTAAAACAAAAAATTAAAATTTAGTAAAATATTGTTTGGAACGCAGTTTCAAATTAACACACAAATTAACTAGTTTTCATTTTTTTCTCTTATTATTAGAACAATTCTTTGCCTTTCAACAAATATGCATTTTTGACGACCCACAATGCATATGCTATTGATGGATACCCTTCTCACACCGGAGTCCCTCGAATCACATTTACCAACCAAGAAGACAACATCACAGAGCAGTTAAATGTAAGTGGTTTTTCCTATTTACCATGTTAGAACCCCCTTTTCTTTTCTTTTCTTTTCTTTTCTTTTCTTCTGCAAGTTAACAAGTGCCATTAATTATTTGACCACAGAATGGAGCTCGAGCCTTGATGCTTGATACCTACGATTTTCAAGGAGATGTATGGTTATGTCATTCATTTAAAGGACAATGTTATGATTATACCGCATTTGTATGTACATTGATTCCCTACTGCATAATATGATTTTTTTTTGTTTCATTTATTTTCTCTAATGTGTGAAAATGTAAATGTTTGCCCCAATAGGGTCCAGCAATTGACACCCTAAAGGAAATTGAAGCTTTCTTATCAGCAAATCCAACAGAAATTGTTACATTAATCTTAGAAGATTATGTTCAAGCCCCAAATGGACTGACCAAGGTCTTCACTGATGCTGGGTTAATGAAATATTGGTTTCCTGTGGCAAAAATGCCTCAAAATGGTCAAGATTGGCCATTAGTTAGTGACATGGTCCAGAACAACCAAAGGCTACTTGTTTTCACTTCAATTCAATCCAAGGAAGCAAGTGAAGGCCTTGCTTACCAGTGGAATTACATGGTTGAAAATCAATGTAAGAAATAAAGTTAAAAATTCTTTCATTTTTTTTTTAAACTTTCATACATCAGTAGAATTCGTTATACCATATGCATATAATTTTGGTTTAAACATTTTTTTTGTGGCAGATGGGGATGATGGCATGAAAGCAGGAAGCTGTGCTAACAGAGGAGAGTCACCTCCTCTTGATGACAAGATTAGATCTTTAGTGTTGGTAAATTACTTTAGATCTATCCCCATGAAGGAACTTTCTTGTGAAGATAACTCGGGGAATCTCATAAACATCCTTCATACTTGTGATGGGGCTGCTGCCAGCAGATGGGCAAATTTTGTTGCTGTGGATTATTACAAGGTATGCTTATCACTCGCAAATTATCTAATATTTTCAAGTTCAGTTGACATTGATAATAGAACAGAAGAGGTCATAATAATTTGTTTCTTTTTATGCGTGGGGGGCTGCAGAGGAGTGAAGGAGGAGGATCATTTCAAGCCGTGGACCTGCTAAATGGGAAGCTATTGTGTGGGTGTGATGACATCCATGCATGTGGGGTAAGTTATAATGGGGATTAAGTATATTAATTGCCATATCAAATTATTTTAATGCTTGCCATTACTATTCAAGACCATATTCTTATGTTAATTTTATAGTCTTGTGATTGCACGAACTCATTCTTGTTGTTTTGACTCGTGTGGACAATAGAGAATGGTCAAATTAGTTCATCAAAATCATACCCATATCAAGTTTTCCATAATAATGTGATCCCAACTCAGAAAATTCTCTAACCATATCATGCATTTTCTTCTACTTGCAGCCTGGATCGACTTCAGGAGCCTGCACTCCCTAGTAGCATCGACAGTCATCCACAATACAATAGATTAGGGATTTGGGAGATTTTTATTTTGTAATAAAATTAATCCAATTGTACTTGAGAAAACGGTAAACATTCTGTAGCTGCAGTGGTGATCAAAGAAACTTACTCCAAGAAATTTACGGCCTCAAACTCAAGTAATCTGAGCCAGACTCGCACAGAATCCATTCTAATATGCTTCATAGCATATGGGTCTCAATTCACAGACCCAGCAAGGATTCTCATATTGTTGGGTGAGCAAGAAAAACATAATTTAAATCTCTGCTGCCCGATGGAAATCAATCAAAAAGTAAAATATCTAGGCTTCATGCTGTTAAAATTATCTTTGATATTTTATTTTAATTTAATTTGAGCACGATTTTAATAGAGGAATGAGCATGTGGGATGCATAATGCCAGCAACAAGACATAAAATTACTAGCAAGAAAACAATAGCAACCATTGTCAACTACTAACTGATATCATTGAAAAATGTTCAAGTTTCTCTTGAAGCATATTAATGGGCTACAAAAGAAGAGTGCTTGAATTATGAAAGTGGGTCAGCAAGAAAATGGAAAGAAATCCTTCAACAATGCATGGACTATCCTAGCAGCCAGTAGTCGCTAGCAAAGGGCAACCAACTGCCTGGTTATATATCCAACACATTGGGCCAAACTAGTAGGGCTACAGAGTGGATTTGTCCATAATTTCAATAATTGAGTTGTTATGATCTAGATATATAGTACTATCCAAATATAAGTGTATATTTTTAAAAATTTCTCTGTGCCTTTTTCATCAACATATTTTTCCAAGTAGTTTAATTAAGCTGAATATGATCGAGTAATTAATGCAAGTGGATATCATTGTCACTGGGACAGATTTTCCACAATTTTGCTACTAAAGAATGGTCTACACTAGCTAGGATGCTAAGAGAGAGATTTGTTTGATTGATCTAAATTTGACTGTGAGGGCTTCAAGGACTCAAAATGATTTGGCATTCTTAGGATCATAGTCTAAAAAGTAAAGAAATTCAAGTGATGCCTTGATCATGCCAATTTGACTACAATAAACTCAATTAGCAACACAATCCCCCAAAAATTATGACAAATCTACTAGTTAATTATATCACCGTCTTCACGGATTTCAGGGAAATTAATCTGCAATCAGTCAAACATAGAATCCAAGGCTTGATTAATTAATCAAATTCAGGAACTAATAATCATTTTTTTTTTGTAGCTTATATATTAGCCCTAATTATGTTGTTCTGAAGCATTTGAGTAGGTAGGCTAGGATGTATCCAACACATGCTAGTAGTAATCTTAAGACATGATGATATTAATATTTAATTACTACTGTTATTAAGCATAATATTCTATCTTATCAGATCTGCATGAAAACTCAATAATAGGACTACATTACTAGGAACATGCTTCGATGTTGCTTGATTGGTGTGAAGGATCGAATAATGGGATTCATGTTATTGGCCTAGTTTAATTATAATTATCTTCTTTCACAGACGTATTTACAGACGTATTTTTTTCCGTCCAGGTTGACCAGCATGCCCTATATAGTCCAACATTGACCATATTAAGAATGTCTGTAGGCAACTGGATGTCTTAAATTACTAGCATTTGATTGAAACCATGGGTAAACTACAGACTAGATGGGTAAATTGATAGCTAGCTTGTATTCTAACTTGTCGCCAACAAATAAGGTTGTTTTACTCGAACTAGGGTGCTTTTCAAGTTCTTAAGACAAGAAAATACAGCAAAGTTCTCTGATGTTTCGTCCAAGACTCCAAAGTAACCATGTTAACAAGAGAAAAGCCTGTGGAGAGTATCCAAGGTTTTAGCCACAAGACAATGACAAAGCTGACAATGTAGGCCGGATAACTCTTTTTTATTTTTGAATTCCAGGCCAACGAGGGAGTATCTAAGCTACTAGAGGGTAAAAAGGCGCAGCATGCAAAAAATGGTCATGCAGTTTACTTTTCTTGATTTTGTAAATCATCGCAGCTCTCTAGTTTCAGAATTGGACAGAGATGTGCAGGCAGGGCTATTGTTGAAAGGTATATGGAACCAACAAATTGGATCGCCTCTCCTTCCTACTTTACCCCCAAAATGGCAAAAGCAGAACCAAATGTAACAATGGTGTAGGAAATTGCATCCATATTCGTGTGAGCCAATTTTTGGACTCGAGAAAGCATCCATAAGAAACTCAAAGTGAACAAAGGGTATAATTTCTTTTTTCTCTTCTGTAACCAAAAGAATTCATGGAGTTTGGGGCTCACTAACTGTCTGGTACTTGTCAATTTATGCCCAAATCGTACCAAGGACGATTACGATATGCCCACGAGGGGGTAACGTGCAATAGGGGCATCATTCCCAAAATTTCCATTGTTGTTTCTTGTTGTAGGGCATCCCCATCGATGCCCCACAGGAGCTAGAATTTGATCTTCAAGGTGGCCAATATGGCACCAGATCACATGGGCTTTGGTACACCCCTTTCCATGACATTAGGTCACCTAATGTGGGCTAAGTGGGAGAAGAGTGAGGGGATAAATGTTTTTTATTAAATTTTGCAAACAAGAATGAAAGAAACAACAGCAAAGACAAGCACTTAAGCATCAAAACAAAATGTAATGGGGACCTTAACACATGGGGGGTGGCTTTGAGGTTGTGAAAGTGGAACCAACTAAAAGGCGAGAATCTTCTGCAAAATGTTGGTTGGAAGCACACATTTGGGCCAAAGTCTTGTGTTCAAGTTGATCATAATCTCTAAACTTGAGAGAAAATTATGTCAATCTTCTCCTTTCTATTTCTCATTAGATAATGTCTATCTTGGTTAATGCACTTCCTGGGACACTGAAGCTCCCAAGAGATGGCATAATCATCATATAAATATGCAGATAAACTAATGCTAGACACAACGCTGGATATTCATGGCGGATGTAATCTGATCATTGACAGCAAGGTGTGCAATTGCCAGCATAAGCTGCCAAGATAGCCGGTGCATGAGAGGCTCACCGCGTTGCAATTGTCTAATGCAGTGTTGAAGACATGAGCTAAAGTTCGTGTAGATTACTGAAGTTCATTTCTTTCAGAAATGGGATCGTTGGATTAATTATTTACACCTAATCATTAACAGTTGTGGGCTCAATCAATTAGACAAGATTCCATAAATTTGCACGATGGTAACCTCATATTGGAAGAGATCGTCATGTTGGATTTGATTGCAATGTTTACTTTTCCTATACGTCAGGTTAATTGACGATACTACATGCTTTATGCAGTACCAGCTAAACTTGATGTGTTCAAGACTTGCCTAAATGTATGACTCCGCGTGTGGGTGATAATTACAGGAAAGGAAAGGTCAATTTTCCAAAGGATCTAACAGTGGCACCTTTCGTCAATATTGACAGGCTCCTTTGCTAGCTATTTCTCCCTAACTTGGACAAATTCAAGCATGAGCAATGGTTTAGTTCTTTTCTGGTTTTTCTTGTTCCTTTTTGTCAAATTTGTTATTATATGGCTAGAGAGTATCACAATCAATTTGGAAAATAAAGTAAACAATCTCAACAATATCTACTACACAAATAATTGAAATAGCCCAAAGACCACAGAACATGTATGTAAAGTCTTGTCCATTCAAGTACACATGAACAATAGGATGATACACTAAGAAGAATAAATGTTGAACAGAATCTTTTGGGCAAATGATAGATATGCCCTCAAAGTAGAATCAAATTCCCAATTGGGTCTCCAAGCAAAGGCAACACCCATTGTCATACATCTATTTGACCTCGCCCATTCAACTCCATCTTGAACTCTTGGTTGGTTATGTCATGAGATTAGGTCTTTTTATGTCATAAGTTCTTAATGTGAAGGGGTGCTTGCAAGTGGGGGACCTGATTGGAAAATAATTTTGTTCTGGGACTCAATTGTCAATTACATGACAAAAATTTGGAGGGTTTTATAAGATTTTCAAGATTTGGAGGGCCAAACCATCCCTAAAATTCGTCCCTAGTTGTAGTATCTCTGGTGATTTTTTGAATGGATAGGGATGAGATTGATAATCAAATTTAGAAATGGTAAAAGCTGCATGCAGAATATGAGTGTTTTTATGTTGGTTGCAACTCAAGCTGACCTATCTATGCTTGAACCGAATGAAATAAGAATTTGAACATGAAACCCAGTAATTTGGAAGCACTTCATCTCGGATTCTTAAAATTTCCATCGTAACTATATACAATTGCCTATGGCTCTAGATATTTTCTTTTATCGTGTGTAGATTAAAACAAAAAACAAAACATGCGTGAACGCATGAACAAAAATCATTTCAAACAATCTAAGACTGAAAGTACAAGCTGAGGGACAAGCAGCTTTAACTTCTTGTTTGATCAAGACATACACATACATAATTTCAACAAGAAAAGAACCATTGCCCAACTTGTCATTGACTGGATACAGGGATCCAAGTTCGACAAAGAGTTAAATATTGCTAGAAAATCTGCAAACAGCTTCCAATAAATTAGCTGATGCCGATGCTGATGCCCTTTATACAAACGAGCAAGGTATATCTATATATATATAGAGCTCTGAAGTCTAAGCTGCACAGGGAACATATATGAAGATGGGCCAGCAATCAGTCAAGCACCACGTGAACTCGACTCTGCCCCCAGTACTGATACTGCCTTCATCAAGCAGAAGCAGTAACTCTTACCCACCACTGTTGATTAAGATGGGGTGATTAGACTTCTTCTTTTCCCCCCCTTAATCAGATCATTTTCAAAAACTAGCAACTATGATTAATTTATTCGAAAGCACTTGGCAAGATGGTCAATGAATGATTTTTTATTATTTTTTAAGACGTGAGGAACCAGACTCCTTGGATTTGCTGTACGTGACTCTTCACCACTCTGCACATACACCAGAGAAGCAAACCTTCATTCTAGACTTTCTGTCTTTGATAATTCAGTTCAACTTAAATTTTTTTTTAAAAAAAATATTGATATAAAAAAATATTATTTTAGTATATTTTTAATTAAAAACTCCTTATACTGCATTACCAAACACAAAATCTTAAATGATATGGATTTAAAACTATGAAAAATATACAAATAATAATTAAAAAAAATATGGATGATTAAGTTAAGGTATAAGATTTAGATAGTTAATTAATCACTTGGTCATGGAGTAGTCATGGAATCTACTCCATTCCTTGTGGCTAGTATGGCTAAAATAGGTGTAGCTTGATGTGAAAAGCTAGACACTTGCAAAAAGTCTCATGTGGTAGGTTAGGAAATTCTTGTATGTTTAAGTAAGTATTTTTTTTATAGTGAGAAAGAGCGCATTAATATTTTAGAAAGAGATTCTCTAAAAATATATATACAATGGAGAATAAATATTGTGAACCCCTTACCTGGACGGTTTAAGAAGTATTTATAGTTTTCGGACTTGTTCTTTTGCTGAAGTGGACAGGATGAAGAATCATTTCGCCTTTATAAATTAATCTTAAATTGTGAGTTTTATTTCACTTAACCTACCTAAGACATCACAACCATACATATGAGCTTAGTAAAAAATCACAAGGGTTAGGTATTAGGCTTAAACCATAAGTCCAATCCCAGACAATTCCCTAAACTGGATCTGGTAGGGCTCTCAAAGGAACGGGCTAGGCAGGGCGTCGAGCCTGCGAAAGGTCTAGCTCAACGGGGAGCGGGGCCCACAGAGGGTTAGGTTGGTAAGGTGACAGGCCTATTAGAGTTAGGCCTTATAAGGTGTTGGTTCCATGATGCTTGGGCTCGGTAAAGTGCTAGCCCTACGTGGGTTGGCCCTGGCCACAAAGCCACACCTAACAAGCCATAGCCAAAAAACCACAGAGCCAAGGATCCAAGGATCCATAAAGCTAAAGAGCCAAAGAGCTCTCTAATATGATAATTTTTAATAAAAATAGGTCCATTAATAACCCCCTAAATCATTGCGATAAAAAATACAAAAAGACTTAATTGCCTAACATATTGGATAAGATGTTGATTCTTTTTCTTGTATGAGAAGAGACGTGGAAACCCCAAGGTAATTTATCGAAGAACATATATGTAGGGGTGCACACTATATTTGAAAGATTTTCTAAATATGTAGAGGGGAACCATGGACTCATACTTAGAAAACTTTCTAGGAAGGTGAGCGTAACTCATTTAACGAAGCCACGAAGAAAGAGCTTATACTTAGAAACTTTTTTCTAAAAGGCGGAGAGGATGAACTCATGGAGGAGAAACTTATACTTAGAAAAATTCTAAAAAGCAAAGGGGGATCTCGTAGAGGAGAAGTCATACTTAGAAAAAATTCTAGAAGATCGAGGGTTCCACCCCTATACATACAAATATTTCTAAAAGGTTGAGGAGAACCTTTAGAGAAAAAGCCTTGCTTAGGAAAAAAAACTCTAAAAGGTTAAGGGTTCCATACTAATACTTTAAAAAAATCTAAAGGGCTGGGGGAACCCGTGGAGGAGAAATCATGCTTAGAAAAAATTCTAAGAGGCTAAGGGAAAATCATGAAGGATAAGTCATACTTAGAAAATAATTCTAAGAGGATGAGGGAAGCAAACGCATGGAGAGGGAACCTATATTTAGATAATTCTTATAAGAGACTGAAGGAAACCCATAAAGGGTGAGCTTATACTTAGAAAATTTTGAAGAGGCTGAGGGTAACCCCTAGAGGATCATTCCTTGTGGTAGTGTGAGGTTTGAAAATCCCATACCAATAAGACATCACACTATAGTGGAAGGCCAGTGGCCTCTTTGGCAAATATATGGCTTAAGAGCTCACTACTAATGAATAGGAGGCTTGTGGCCTCCATGATAATAACTTGGGGCTTGGAAGCCTACCACTGAAGAGTGGTCAATTAAGTGTGGGAGATGTGTAGTCTTTATATTGATGGAATGAGGTGTGAGAGCTCCCCACTAAGAGTGGTTAATAGCATCCCTAGCATTGTCATGGAGCCGTGAGAGACCCTCACTTGAGAGTTATTGTTTTTAGAGAATTGCCTCACTCATGATGTCATGGGGCATAAGAGCTACCCCGAAGAGTGATTGTACTTGAGAGTGGGAGATCTAAGATTATCCTTGGAGATTGTGTGAAGCCCTAAAGTCTTACTTAAGAGTCGTGTTAGTCTGAGACTAATCCCTTGAGAATTTGTGAGGCCTAGGAGCCCCAATAGAGAGTCATATCAGTCCAAGATTCCACTGAAAAGGCGGGAGATTCAAGATCAATCCATGAAGATTTGTGAGGCCTAGTAACCCCACTAAAGAGTTGTGTTAGTCCAAAACTACACTGGAAAGCGGGAGGCCGCGACCGTCCTTGTAGATAGCATAAGACCCAGGAGCCCTATTAGAGAGTCGTGCCTTGAGAATTTGTGAGGCCTAGGAGCCCCAATAAAGAGTCATGTCAGTCCAAGATTCCACTGAAAAGGCGGGAGAATCAAGATCAATCCATAGAGATTTGTGAGGCCTAGTAACCCCACTAGATAGTTGTGTTAGTCCAAAACTGCACTGGAAAGCGGGAGGCCGCGACCGTCCTTATAGATAGCATAAGACCCAAGAGCCCTATTAGATAGTCGTGCCAGTCTTAGACTATATTGGAGAGGAGGGAGGCATGTGGCCATCCATGTATATAAGGTAAGGCTCGAGAGCCCTATTGAAGAGGCATATCAGTCTTAGATTTCATTGGAAAGCATTCTTTATGGCTAGGATGGCCAAAATGGGTGTAGTTTAATGTGAAAAGCCAAGTACTTGCAAAAGGTCCCCTGTGGTAGGTTAATGAACTCTTAGATACTTAAGTAAGTATGTTTATAGTGAGAGAGAGAATGCAATGATATTTTAGAGTGAGATACTCTAAAAATATATAAGCAATAAAGAATAAAGATTGTAGACCCTTTACATAGGTGATTTAAGGAGTATTTATAACTCTTAAACTTGTCTTTTTGTTGGAGTGGAGGGGCTAGAGAGTCATTTCGCCCTTATAAATTAATCTTGAATCGTGAGTTGCATTCCACTCAGCCTACCCAAAACATTACAACCATATACTTGTCTTTCACTAAACTTATTCAATTAAGAGATGGAGACATGATGGGCTATAAGAGACTTTTATGCACCTAATAGTGTAGGTGGAGTAAGATCCAAGCTAAAATAGTTTGGAGAGACAAGTGCAATGTACAATGCGAAGAGACGAACATCGAACAAGGAGCGCCAGACGTGGAGCCTGGGCTTATTAAAAAATCACTCATTTATGTAAAACTGTCATATCTCGATTTTGACCTGCTGTTTTGATAAGTTTTTTAAACATATTTTAATAAAGATAGAAATTTTCTCAAAAGTGCAGTTTCGACAGAATTTGGTCAATTTTGGCTATTTCATAATTTTTTACTTTTTACTTATCGTTTGCATAATGATTTTTCCAAACCAAAAAAACTGAAAAAAACAATCAAAGAAGAAAATCTAAAAAAAATTGGTGAGCATTGTGATAATTGAAGGGAGGGTAGGGGACCAATCTAACCCAAAATGATTAAGGGATAAGGTTTAAAAAAAAGAAAAAAATTGGAAAAAAAAAAAAGAGAGAGAGAGAGCATAGAGTTGAAGATTAACTACATTAATTAAATTATTTTTAGTGCTAAAAGTTTGTTCAGCCACCAAATCAGTGTCATCGGTCAAATGTCTAAAACAAAGTACCCAATCTTTGAAAACAAAAAATTCAGATCCATTATCATCACCGGGAATAGAAGGTCTTATTATACCATTGATATCATCACCATTATTTTATGTCTCATTCAAACCCAACATATCTTCATCTTCATTATCACTAAACTCGAAAGAGTCTTACCTACATTGATCGACAAATGAATTCTCTATCATACTTTAATCATTCATTTGCAGCAAATCAGTCGTCAATTACACTTGCAATCCACTTCTGAAAGAGAGGTGGGTTGTTTATATTGGGAAAATAAGAAGAGACTAGATTTTATTTTATAAAATATCACGATTGTGAATTGCAATTTCTTAAGTTAGCATGTTTCAAAATGATAACATTTTAATGAATAAACTATTTGAAATCATGAAAAATATAAACTGTGTTACTTTACTGAATTTTTTTGAAACTATGATATTTTACTAATTTTTTTAGTTAACAGTGTGTATATATATATATATATATATATATATATATATAGGTGGGGGGAGGGTGGAGGTTTCTGTTGGGTTTTCCAAAAGGGAATTACCGGGGGTTAATTTCTGGGAAGTAAAATTGCAGAAAACAGGGAGGGAGGGAGGGAGGGACCCTGCGTGGAGATGACAGTTAGCAAGGAGACAAGATAAAAGGGTAAGAAATATCAGAAAGATAGAGGGCAAGGAGACAAAAACCAATCAATTCATTGAATAAAACAGGTGCACGTGGACATAACTAGCCACACGTGCACTCAATCATCATGTGCGGTAACCCCACCTCTCAGTTTCTTTTCTCTTTCCCTCTTTAAAGTAATCGGGGATAAGAAGACGTTAAGAACTAGAAAACAAATGAACTGACATTCTTTAATCTTTCCTGCAGATTCTTAGTGCAATTTTTGCAGAGATTAATTTATTGATTGATGGGCTTTATGTTACCACTGCTCATTTTGTTCTACCTTTTGTTCTTGGCATTTGGGATTTTGAGTCTCAAGGGACTTCCAACTAGTGCATATCTTTTATTTATGATGTTTTTGTTTTAATTCTTTAATTAAATCCGGTGTTTGATAGTGTGATATAACTTGTTTTTTTAAAGTGTGTTTTTTAAACAAAGATATATTAAAATATTTTTTTATTTTTTTAATTTATTTTTTATATTAATATATCAAAATGATTCAAAAATACTAAAAAATCAACCTCTATTCCAACTACTCACAACCATCATACTTGTGGTAATTTTCATCATTGTTATAAAAGGTTGATGGTCTGGTGGGTCCATCAAGGATCTAGCCGGTCCAAAACTTATACTAGTTCATGTTGAAAAGAAAATAATTATAAAAAATACTTTGTTGATTTGGTTATAAACACTCCCGACTCGGTTAAAATCTAGCTATTAATTTATTTACTTTATTTTATTTTGAATTTTTTTATTAAAAAAACATTATTTAATCAATCCTCTTAACCTATAACTTGGGTTTATTTTCAGATCAAGTTTTATAACATAAAGGATTTCAAGTTCATGGGTTTAACTAGTAAACTAATATTTTATTTATAATCAAACTAGATATATGCTTGCAAAAAACTGAGCTTGGACTTGCAAGAACAATTATATGCTAACATTGTGGGACGTTCTGTTTGTAATCTTAAAACACTTAAATATAAATTTTCTAATAAGAACATAACGACTTAATTGTATATTCCATGATATCATTAAAATATTTTTTATTTAAAAAAATATTAAATAATTCTGATATTCTTACCTTAAAATCATTAAAATCATCTAAATATTTATTATTATTTTTTTCATACTTTAAAAAAATCTTACTCGCATAGTCAAACAAAACATAAGTGCTTATAAACTACTATTACTTTTATTTATTAACAAAAACTAGAGGGTATGGGAAAATCAATGTTCATCCACACCTATTGCACCATGAATTATTAGTAATCCACAAAGGTTTTTTTTTATTTGCCTTTTGACTTTTTTTATTGAATTTTTGTTATGATTTTTTTCAAAAAACTTGTTTTTGTCTATTTTATCTTTCAATATTAGAGTAGTTGAGTATTAAGTTTCATGATTTATTTCTTTTTATTTTTCTTTCTATAAGGTTAACATAGTTTATAGGTTTTCTAAAATAACACAGGTTGCCCTAGTTTATGTTTATATATCCTTTTGTTTTTTTTTTTTTGTTATTGAACTTTTGT
>Ga0307517_10005177_pt1 | contig 19779 bp, 5 predicted proteins | sample 23_EM_MG_FD_194515 | JGI IMG/M metagenome (GOLD analysis project Ga0307517, IMG submission 194515) | Populus trichocarpa ectomycorrhiza microbial communities from riparian zone in the Pacific Northwest, United States - 23_EM | ecosystem: Host-associated > Plants > Roots > Unclassified | place... | reverse complement strand
CTGAATTAATGATTGCTTTCTGCTAGTCACAGCGAGGTGAAGTGCTCTGGGCATCAGCTTTTCTAATTGAGGTAAAGATAATTTTTTTGAACAGCAGCTAGATAGTGATGGAGGTTGATGCTAGATCGGTTTTCGTTGGTGATGAAGAAGTCGCTGCAGAGAGAGCTTAGTTTGTTGTAAGATAAACAGACAGTTGCAATGTCAATCTCCAAGATGGTATATGTTATCATTTGTGAATTTGATGGTTGCTTAGATTTGTTGTTTCAAGTAGAAACGGGCAAAGAATTTTAAACTGATGGATTAATGAAACCAGCAGAGCATTGCGTAGAAAATATGAAAGGTAGGTTAGATCTGCTCCCCACTGTGTGCTCGCTTTTTCCACTATTTCGTGACTCAGGTCTTATATTAAATCTATTTTTATTTTAGTTTTTAAAACTATGATTAGTGTATATGTCAATAACAACATCTCGTTATGCTTATTATGTTATATTAATTATTTACTTCCTGTTAAATTCTTAATGTACGATTCAATAAGATCAGCGGCAAATGCCAATCATATATCCAACAACAGTGATAATTGCTTGGCGTTTGCCCCTGATCTTGAGTGTAAGTTCGGTCCACTTCAATCAAAAGTATGGCGAAGGCCAAACCATGGCAGATATAGTTATTAAATGACTACAAGGCTTGCACCATAGAGGATTTAGGAGGAACAGATAAATTGTAATCGTTGGATTTTGTGGAATCCAAACAACGTACGACAAACCGAAATATAAATGTTCGGTTCAAAACAATTGAGGTTTCCGTTTGTTTATCCCTTAATGGAGTATTAGCCGGAGGACTGCAGATCTACTACTCTCTCAAATTTCACTTGAATTACAGACTTGCTCCTCCAAGTCACAGTAAGAATGGCTAATGGCCGTGCGTACATTGAGGGCATTCCTGGCCCCTCAATGATTCTAGGTGGCCATAGCAAATCTATATAGGACATCAAACCACATGTGACTTGTCCAAAACTTTGTTTCCTATGCATTTGGTAGTGATTATATGTTACCGTAATACAAGCCCAATACAGAGATTTGCATGTTGTTTTCTGCTTGGACTGAACGAGGACAACAACCGAAGATAATCCAAGTCTGGATCGGAAGATGTCATCCACGTATTCCAATGAAAAAGCCAAGAGAGAACCGAACAGGGATTGTATCTTCTCACGTCAAAACATCAATCCAACACTAGATAATGTTTCCACACTTTTGTGGACTATCTCTGTTTGAGCGGTTTTCTTGTGTGATATTATGATTTCTACTCCATGGATATCATTGAGGAGATAGGGTCACTAAATCATAAGATTTTGTGGTGCTTGGCTTGTGAACTACTATTTGTCAGCTTCTCTGCAATCAAGTCGTTTGGGGCCTCCAATTATTTTCGATGGCACCAATGAGTGAAGTGCCCTGTTCCTTTTCTCCTTTCGAGGTTTCATTTTTAATGTGACAATTCGTTCTCAATACTACCAAAAAAAAAATGAAATTTAGTAATTCTCAATTGAGCATAAATCCCTTCCTTCTTCTTATCAAATTTGTAATCTTCATTTGCAGATTCATTTTACGTGATTTCCCTCGTCGAGGTTATAAGACACGATCACTTCAATGCAGTAGAAGCAGCTAATCAAGATCAAAATAGAATTCCTGTGCAACCAACTAGCATTCATGGTTATCAATTTTCAAAATCAATTTAAAAAACAACTATAATTATATTTTCAAATACTTTTTTAGTTATCCAAAAACCGGTTAATCTAATGAGAAAACCCAAGTTAAAAATGACAAGTCAATTCCATACCAAAACACTTAAATATACAATTAAACAGCAAGAAAGAAAAAATAATGTAGTGTGATTTCTCAATCAACAATGTGTAAGAGCCTGAAACAGCCAGGGTTTTACTCGCTCACCTGAATTCATAATGTGCGTTTTCTAAAAAATAAGGTTCATTTGAATAATAAAAAAAAAATTATCATAGACGGTCCTCTTCGATCCGTTCAACTAAGGTGCTCGCGTGAGAAAAGAAGAGGAAAAGCTATACATGGGCACCTTGTCAAAACTTTGGGTTCAAGGACCAAGATGATAGACTTATCAAAGCCATCATATGATCAAGCCCTCCATTGTTTTTCTTCAATATCGTTGTCAGTGAAGACTTTCATGGCAACCATTAGGAATACAAATTGTGGTGGTTAGCACTTGCCACCACCTGCTGCCAGTTCCTAACCTAATGAAAAAATACTAGAGATCGGATAAGATTTAAGAGGATAGAAAGTATCTTGCATATTCTTTCTTTACCGCGTCTATGTTATTGAATTGATGCAACTTCAAGGGATTCTCTCTCTCGGATTCTTTTTCTCAGAGAGTTGAACATTGGCTCGATATTGTCCTCCTGTCGCTCCAAAATCCCTTGTCTTTTTTCATTCGCACTTGTACATCTCTTAAAGTCTTCGTATAGTTGGTTTTGGTAATTAATAGAGGTAAAACTATCTCATTAATTTTTTTTCCTAGGAATATGACCCAAACAGTAACTTGATGGAGCCATAGATCATTAATTATACTTTATTTAGATATATAAAATTAATCTATTGACCAACGTTCGGCCACTAGTCATTTTTAAAATGTAAAAACGAATATTAATAATGTGATAAATTTTTTAAAAACAATTGCCAACAAAAAACCGACTATAATACACCGGCATACACCGTCTCATAAGAACGAAGACACAATGGCGCATCTAATGACATGATGAAAGGACATGTTTGGCTGTCAAAGGGGTCTGCACGCATCACCCAAATACCACGGACGACACTTATTCGCTAGCGCGTGAACGTGACTTGCCAACATCTTTTCCGAATAAAATAATTGTTTTCTAAAATAGAAAAACCAAAATGTCATTCATTAACCTGAGAATCAAAAGAAAAAATAAACCATAATGAAAGTACACAAACGCCCTATATGTATGCTTTGATTTTTGTCTTTTTACAAAAGTATAGTAGTATTTCTTTGTATTTCAAAGTGGAAAAAACAAAAAAGAAAACTCATAAGTTAACAACTCATTTTTTTTTTACTTTAGGGGTAAATAAGTATTTTAACAATTTTAATGTTTTTAAAAAAACTAAAAAACTCAATAAATTGTCAAATCTAGGGATAAAATCATATTTTTACTGTGAAAAAAATAAAAATACTAACAAACCTCTAAAAAACCTTTTAATGACTAATAGATCGATAATAAAGATCAAAACACCATCAATATCATTATAATTTTTTTTTCAACTCAAGAATAAAAAGATAATTTTACTAATTTCACTATAATAACCAATAATAAACTATGTTATAGTGAAAAACTCAAAAAACTTGTTTTTGTCAATGTTCTAGGTATCCCAGAAATAAACTACACAAATATTCACAGCCCGAGTTCACAATCATATTAAATTAAGGCCTAGTAGCGAAATATTCGTCGACCATAGCAAATTTTTTGCTGTAAGAACTCAGTCAAAGACTTGGAAGATCTGAAGAATTCAGTTTTTCAAAAAATCGGAAGCAAACAAGTGCCCTCATGATTGGATCCTGGGATCGCAATCAAATAATTACGTGGCTGGGCCTATAAATACACATATCAAGTTATCAACTGAAAGTATACATATATCGGCCCAACAAATCATTTAAGCTAGACCCATGCTGATAAAATCATCGTTGGCCCAAATCTAATGAAATATTTTCTCGGGAGACTGGGCTAACCTAGTAAACTGAAGACTCGAAACCCAGCCCATTATCTCCTGCGCTCGATAAGTTCCTCAAAACCCTACGCTTATTTAGGGTTTCCGTAACCACCGAGAGGAAACACAGAAAGCCGCACAGCCGTTGCCAGAGAGAGAGACGAAGCAATGGGTAACAAATCAAGAAAATGTCAAATCATTTTATTTTGATTAGGGTTTTGCTATTATTTATTTCGACTTATGATTTATGATTTTTGTGAATGACAGCAAGAATCAAGGTTCATGAGTTGAGAAACAAATCAAAGGCAGATCTTTTGGCTCAGTTGAAGGATCTCAAAGCGGAGCTTGCTCTCCTTCGCGTTGCTAAGGTCACCGGAGGTGCTCCTAACAAGCTCTCCAAGATGTAAACAATCACAATCCCTTCACCTCTCTTTTTCTGCCTCTCCGCGTTTTTTTTTTCACTTAAATGGATTGATTGATGGATCTAGTTCTGTGTTAAGTTTAATGGGTTCTTTTCTTGGTTCGTACTTATGGATTGAGGCAGTGTTGGTTTGTTTTTTTTTTTTTTTTTTGAGCTTCCAAGCTGAATTTGCTCTTAGTTATTCGTTTAGGATCGACTTTAAGCTATATCAACGTTCTTTATTGATTTAGGCAGCGTCTGTTGTCATTCTGGGCTGCTTTCTGTAATAAAATCAAAATGAAAATAATTTGTGTTCAAAAAATGTTTAAGTGATTTCAAGTATCTAGCCTGCCATTTTTTGGGGAGGGGGGGTGATGGTTTTGCTTTTGAAATTCAATATACAAGCAACTTGAACCATCTGTTTTCTTGTTTCCGTGGAAAGAAAAAAATTGAAGGCCTAGTTGCATGACTGTTAAAATCCGGGTTTGGTGTAACCTATTTTGACAATTAAGGTTTTAGTTTTATGAGCTATCAAGTAATGCTTTTTAATAACGCGTAAACTGACTGAAGTTAATAATCTTTGTTTTAGATATTGAATTCGCTAGCAAATATATACAGTGCTTAGTCATCTTTTTGAACAGGAAACTTGACAAGTTTCTACCTCTTTGAAGTGATAAATGAGTTTTTCTACTTTGGAAGTGAAAAATGCCTAGGTCTTATATAGGGCATGCACAGCTACTTCGTGTTTTCTATTTATCTGTAGTTGGTGTGCCTCGTTGATATTGTTTTATTCATTGTTTAAATTGATATTTATGTGTTTTCTTTCTTGTGTTGGGTCTTGATGTGGTGTGCAGCAAGGTTGTGAGGTTGTCCATTGCACAGGTGTTGACTGTTATTTCACAGAAGCAGAAGGCTATATTGAGGGATGCATACAAGAACAAGAAGTTTTTGCCTCTTGATCTGCGTCCCAAGAAGACCAGGGCCATCCGCAGGAGGCTTACTAAGCATCAGGTATCACTTCACCTTTGTTGAACTATTGTTTTATACATGAAACATAAAAGTATTGAGAAGGTGATAACATTACAGATGCGTGCTGGTAAGGATACACAACCAAGTTGGTTAGCACTGGCGTATTAATTAGGAACTCAGGTTTAAAATTGTTAGTGGCATGTTTGATTTGAAATGAGCCTTTAAAGGATCTTAGTTTTTGTACATATCTCATTTTCAATGCCGTAAGAAACAAAATACCGAGCGGTTTGTGGAATTTGTTATTGGTTCCAGCCCCCCCTTTTTAATGTATATATTTATGCCATCTTGCATGACGTCTTGACATGCCTGTTTATGCAGCTATCACTGAAGACTGAGCGCGAAAAGAATAGAGAGATGTACTTCCCAATGAGAAAGTATGCTATTAAGGTGTAGGGTGCATCCATAGCATAGGCTATTTTGATTTCTTTCTTGAACCTATTTTGTTGACAAGTTTTGATTTTGATGGTATTTGTGAACTGGAGCTCCTCTTTTTTTCAATCTATGCTTTTATACTTTTGGAGAGGGTGCATCTCACTCTAACAGAGAAGCTAGATTTATATTGGAATTGCAGCTGAAGAGTATTTCTGTTCATTTGTTTGTGAAATCGCATGCGCAGCCTGTGTTTAGGGTTTGTTCCAAACGTCGCCTGAGCTCTTACAGTTGCAGTAATAAATAATAACTAGGGGTGTAGACGTATAATGGACACTTTATCAAACTAATTATGTAAGAAATTTTGCCAAAATCATATCAAAAATAGATACTTAAAATATATAAAATAGTGAAAAAGAAAGAAAACTACTTTCAAGAAACTCACGTTAAAACATAAAAATATAATAAATTTCAATTGGAACAGCCAAAAAAATCAATATTTATTGAAGAAAAGTTGCATGCAAATCTAACAGGTCGATAATAATTGCAAAGAATGAATATATTTGACATAAAAAAATCTAGATGGTTGTAAATATTATGTTTCAAAGTTCCAATTATTCTCCAGTCTTCATTTCCGTTCTCCAGATCCAGCAAACCATCAGCCCTTTCTCAGGCTCCCGTGTAAGGCCTGTTTGTATTTGAAATTTTTTTATTTTTTTTTAAATTTGTTTTTTAGTATTTTTATATTATTTTAATGTGCTAATATTTAAAATAATTTTTTAAAAATAAAAATATATATTATTTTTATATATTTGTAATTGAAAAAAACAACTGAAAGGGTATGTTTGAGATTCTTAAAAAATTTAAATTTTATTTTATTTTATTTAAAATTAAAAAAATATATATGTTTTTATATTATTTTGATATATTAATGTCAAAAATAATTTTAAAAAAATAAAAAAATTATTAAATAATTTAAATCTTCATTGTTATTATAATTTCAAATAAGCCTAGTTAACTAGGATATGAATGGCGGGGAGGAAATGAGGGAGATAGTGGTGGTGGGCTTACAGTTTTTCTTGGCAGGAGGGAATTAATTCTCTGGGTGATGAAGTTGGCTACGGGTATGGTTGATAATTGCGATGGAAAAAAGGAGAAAAGAAAGGAAGGCTAGGGACGGTGGTAAGGATTTGGTGGAGATGAGGCTGGCTTGTGTGGCTGCTGGACAGTAGGTTTTGGAAGAATGACGATGATTATTATGGGTATTTACTTTAAATTTTAGTGTTATTTTAATTATAACAATATCATTCTATGTAAAAAGAAAAATGCACAATAATAATCTTAAACCGAATGCGGATATTCTTCTTACCCCTCGAATCAATCCCTTGAAACATTGAATTAAAAACGATAGTTTCGGTTAATAATATTGATTTTAGTATTCATATTGTCGTTATTCGAAATTAATCTTGTACGCATGTGATATATGGTCATCTAATCATGTATATATACGAGTCCTATCAAGATAGGCGATAGATCATCTAATCTACTATTTATCAGCACACTTTTCAGTTTTCACAACAAAAAAAAAAGTTATTTTTTTTATTAGAAGAAGATGACTTTTTTGCTCGTAGTTTAGATGACACGTAAAATTTATAGAGTCCGGCCAAAACTGGGGGGATTGCTCCTTATGGTCAGACATTCCTGCTGCCATGAGGAAGAGCCTCCACCTTTCATTTTATTCTCATTTCAACTCTCTCGATTCTCAAGCTTTGGCGTTGCTTGTGACTAGCGCCTGTCTCCTTTTTTTTTATATATATATATTTCTTCTGTGTGTTTATCAAGCAATATCTATATTATTTTTCATGTGCATGAACCCTTATCTAAGGTCGTTAACCTCCTGTAGAATGCCATTCATTTGCCTCCAAAAAATGGGTCAACATGTGTGCTTGGCTTGATATTTGAGATCTCAGAAAGTCAATGATCTCCATAATTTCTAGGTGGAATAAGAGTTCAAACCCCATAAAACAGATGAAAGCTTCCCCAGTTGAAGCAAAACTAGATAAATTCTCATGGTTGCTGAAGAATTGAGGTTGCCCATCAAACTTAAAACGAATTGATATCAGACGTCCCAGTCCTTACGCAATTAACAAGGAAAAAACTCGCCATAGAAGAATCTGCTAAGCAGGAAAAAACTCGCCATTGAATGTATGGTTTTGGAACTGTACAAGATATTTAATTTTGAGAATTTAAAACGATTAAGAAATTTTGCATCGTGCTATGTATTTGAATGGCAGCTATGTCCCTTCTCCCAAGTCTCAGTCTCTTTTTGCTTGTCACAAACCACCAGGTGCGTTGTTTTTTTTTTTTAGTAGTTTGGTCAAAATAATCTTTGACAGTTTATCATATTCATGAGTGCTTATCAAGCATACCGTCTTCTTAGAGAGTATAAACTATCGAATTCAATGACAGTTTCAAATTAATTACACGTCATTTTTTGGTCGAGAGCAAAGACAATCAGAAAAACATTATGGGAAACATTTTAATATAGTTACTTGACCGAGTGGAACCATTGATACTAGTGTGATTTAAGCTAAAATAGTTAAACAATAGAAAGCCGAATCCTTGTTTTGCATGCTTGCAGTCATTTTCCCAGGAAACTTCATGACGTTCGAATAAATCCCATGAAGTTAAAGTAAAAAACAATGCCTCTTCACCTCCACACTTGGAGATCGAATGTTTTTTTAAACTTGAGGACCTAAGAACCTTGACCGATTACTTGAGCCCCGAGGACGTTTAGGGCTTAAATTTATAGCTCCATTTGGTTTTCAAAGTAGCTAGGTTGATAACCAGGAAGATGTGAACGCTACCATATATCAGAAACATGTGAATAAAAATTAGAGAACAGTACTACTCTGCTGAAACTGATATTTTTAAAGGAAAAGACTTACAAAATTGTGATCGCTTAAATTGATCTATTTGTATATTAACTATAATTTGAAAATGATTAGGAATATATACTTGAGTTCATTCAGAAGATTCGGGTCAAGTCTAGGTTTTGAAAACTAGCTAAATTAAATGGGTTTTTTATTATAGGCAAGAATCGAGCATTAGAGAATCAGTCTAACCCCACTATATATATATATATATATATAGTTTTTCCATGCTGTTTCCAGCTTCCCTTTCTTCTCAACAGGCAATTAAAAAAACCTTTTTGTTTAAAAAATATTAGTCTTAATCCATATCTTCAAAAAATAAAAAATAAAATCACCTTGAATAACATTCAAGTTTGAAATCCTTGCAATAAATATTTCGTCCGAAAAACAACAAATGGTAGGTTGCAGGCGCAGCCCGACTCCAATGGGAGGTTGCAGGCGCAGCCATAGTCACAGCGTCGTTCAAACATATTTTCCCCTGGAGATATCAATAGCAGAGTTCTAAAATGGAGAGTGGGGAGCCAAAGAGTCTCAGCAGATTTCTTGCCCGTCTAGCATGCACTTCACAAGTCATTCGACTATAAAAAAACAAAGAAACTCTGAATAAAGTGTGTTGCTCAAGTCATATTTAAGGTGAAAACCATTTTTCTTCTCCTGTTTAGTTTTCTTTTCCTTTAATAGTTTTTTTTCTTTCTTTTCAGTAAAAAATCGGGAAGAACTAAAAAGAATTAAAAAAAAACAAATAAGAAATGCTCAACTTTATAACTATTTTTCATTAAAAAAAAATCAAAACTATAGTTAATAATAATCATCTTATATCTTATATTTATAATAATTTAACTATAAAATATTAATTTGAATTTCATTCAAATTAAGAATTATCATAAATAAGCTATATATACTTGTTAACTAAAAAGAAAAAAATTTTATATTAGATTTATAATAAAAATAAACAAATTTTATGACACTAAGAAATATAAAAAAGTAAAAATAGAAATTAATGTTTTGTTAAAAGCGTGCATATAAAATAAAAATATCTTACTATAGTTATCATTTTACTTTATTTAAAAAAAAAAAAAAACAATGGAAGAATTCTAAAGAGAAATTGTCAAGTGTGTTCTCAGAACTCGGTATAAACTTACAAAGCTAGAAAACTAATTTTTCAATTATTCGAAAGACAAATTTTATATTTGAACAAGAAATTCCAATTTATTCCGAATTAATTATTTTTTCAAAAAAACGGAGTCTTTCTCTGTTTTTAAATAGTCTCTCGTTATCTCAAGAAACTCATCATGAACTAATCAATGCCTAAGCTAGCAATAAATAATAGTTTTCTAAACAATAACGGTAGTAGCCAACTGTCTGGTTCTAAGACTGGGTAAGCACGACTTTGCCTGGTAAACCCCCTTTTCTTTATAAAGGAATATAGCAATGAGACTGAACACAAAATAGCAATAAATGAGAGCTTTTTAAAACAAGATTATCGTTGCAATATATATATATATATTCAAAATATCATCAATTAATGAAGAACAAGTCACATTACTGGACTTCAATGATATTGAAAGATTTCATTTCTCTATGAGGGTGTCAATTTCTTTTACATCATAAAATGTGATACCAAAACATTTATTGAAATGAGATAAATCCTCGATAAAGGGGAAGATAAAACCCGAAAAAATGGTAAAGAAATAAAAAATAAATAAATCCAGAATATACTTGAATTTATTAAAGTAAACAAGAAAGAGAGAGAGTTGAAAACTTGAAAGGGCTGTAGTTGGTGAAACATTAGTATACTATTAAGAGTTTAAGAGCTTGTTTTTATTTTTTAATATTTTTTTAAAAAAAAAATTTTAAAAAAAAAATTTATGTTTTTAGATCATTTTAATGTATTGATATTAAAAATAATTTTTAAAAAATAATAAAATAATTATTTTAATACATTTCCAAACTAAAAACATTTTAAAACCATTATTACACCCTCAATCTAGCTTTATCCAACTTAATATACAACTTGTGTCGGTCAATGGTTTCTGGTCTAACAGTGCAAGAAAACAACCTTCCTCAATTGGAAACTGAGCAGCTCCTCTTCCCTATATAACCCCCACCCATAACAAACACTCAATAACAACAACCAATAACTGTAAGCTTCCTCCTTGAGTTGAATTACAAACTCTCCTTCCTTACTTTTGAGCTCCCATTTTCAGGGCTCAATGGTTCGGTCAGAGACTCCGAAGAGCGTTGCAGCAACAAGAGGGATGTTAGCCCACTTTTTTGCATCCTCTAAAACACGCTCGTTTTCCTCTTCATTTTCAACCCTTTCCACTCCTTCCTCCTCTTCCCACAAGCTCTCCAAATCCGTGACGGAGGAAACTATAGAAAATGCTGAATTGATCATCACCAAATGGGACCCGAACTCTTCATCTATCACCAGAGTCACCTCCCTTTTCCACGGTAACAGAGATGAAGCCGAAGATTTTCTCTCAAGTGTCAGGGACTTGCGTCGAGCAATGCACACATTAGTCTCTGAGCATTCGACCTCTGTTATGCTTGTGCTTTCTCAGAAACTCATGGAAATGGCCATGGCAAGACTCCAAAAAGAATTCTATCAGATATTGGCTGCAACACGCGATCAACTGGATCCAGAGTCTATTTCAGTTCGATCCCCGGATGGCTCGATCGAAGATGAGAATGAGCTTGGATCGGAAGAAGAGTTCAAAACAGCCGGTGAGTCCATCACTAATGTGGTGAGAGTCGTAGCAGTTGCCATGTCGGATCTCAAATCTATAGCTGATTGTATGATAAGTTCTGGCTACAGCATTGAGTGTGCCAACATATACAAACTTGTCAGAAAATCAGTAGTAGATGAAGGATTGTATCTGCTAGGAATCGAAAAATTCAGGTCTTCTCAAATTCACAAAATGAATTGGGAAGCACTCGAGCATATGATAAAGAACTGGATGAATGCAGTGATTGCTGTAAAAACACTCCTTAGTGGAGAAAAAGCTCTCTGTGATCATGTGTTTTCGGCATCTCAAACAATCAAGGAATCATGCTTTTCTGAGATAACCAAAGGAGCAATAAATCTATTTAGATTTCCAGTGCATGTAGCTAAGTGCAAGAAATTGCCAGAGAGGATTTTCCCACTAATGGAACTCTACGAAGCACTCTCTGATCTCCAGCCAGAGGTAGAGTTGATTTTCAACTCTGAATCAACCTCAGATATTAAACTGCAAGTTGTTTCATCACTACATGGACTTGGCGAGTCAATCCGTGCCCTTCTTTCTGACTTTGTATCAACAATTCAAAACGACTCGTCAAAAACTCTAATCGTGGGTGGTGGGATTCACCCACTGACCCAAAAGGTTACGAGTTACATATCTTCACTTGCAGATTACAGCAGGATTCTCTCTGACATTGTTTCCGATTCTCCACCACCAAGGAATACAGCTTTGCCTGAAGCTTACTTCGAGAGTCCAACCTCTGATTCCGGTTTAACACCAGCAGTTTCAGTGCACCTAGCTTGGCTCATATTCGTCCTTTTATGCAAGCTTGATAGGAAAGCAGAAGTGTACAAAGATATGTCCTTGTCATACCTATTCCTAGCTAACAATGTTCAGAATGTCCTCGACAAGGTATGTACGACTCACCTTAACGTGCTTCTCGGTGAAGATTGGGTGTTCAAGCATGCCAAGAAGGTTATACAATATGCTTCCACCTATGAAACAATGGCATGGGGTAAGGTATTCTCATCTCTACCAGACATAAATTCTCCACCACTATCACCTGAAGAAGCAAAGGAATGCTTTCAGAGGTTTAACGCAGCTTTTGAAGAAGCGTACAAGAAACAGGTATCATGGGTTGTGCCAGATAGGAAGTTGAGGGATGAATTGAAGGTGTCAATTGCGAAGGAACTTATACCAGCATACAGAGAGTTTTATGACACGCACAGGATGATGTTGCGGGAGAATAATTTTGAGATGTTTGTAAGGTTCACGCCTGACGATCTTGGGAATTACATCGCACATTTGTTTCATGGAACTGCCCTTTCAGGCAGCTCCCCACCTCCTACTCCGCGATAATGTAAATCCAAGTGAAATCATATAATAAATACATTTCAAAAACACCATTATAGAATCTATTAACTTCCTTTCCAATCATGTCTTTTTGTGAATTTCGTACGGTAGAATAGGCAGTCAGCCAATGCCGCAGAAAATTAACTATAATCCCTTTGAATTTCTTCTCCTATTCTGCACAGATGTTGATTTTATTTGCAGTTTGCAAACAGGTATATCAGAATGATTATTTTTAGCTGACAAAATATGGCTAAATATCCAAATAGGTGAAGCACATATACAGATTTCAACTGAAAATTTTTAAATATGAATGAAGGGTATAGATCAAGTTGAAAGTCAACGAACCTGTGAAGATATCAGCTACAATATCAGTCAACCAGGGGAAAAAAATGCAAAAGCCAAAGCCAACCTGGGTAAGTTTGAGGATGTCTAAGTTGACTGACCACGTTTTAGAACAAGATTTTAAAGTTTGATATATATCTAAGATCAAGGAATTTGTAACCCAGCATTACCTTTTTTACTTGACACATCAGTATATGTTTTTGTTGGTCGAAATCACAAACAGATATAAAGCTCGAAAATACATATGGAACTACGCAACTATCTACATCCCTGCTGGTCGAGGAATAGATTGCCAACCAGTGCAGATTTGGAGGACATCTTTCAGAGAATCCAAGGGGGACTCCAGGGTCCAAGTTGGATAATATTCACCTGGATGGAACACACAGTTTTCTCCAACACCTTGTAATAAGCATGATTGAGCTCCATTCAGCAATACATCTCCTTCAGATCTTATTAAACCAGAACTAGCCCCTTGTCTGTCTGCTGCCTGTGAATCATTACACACAAGTGAAAGAAAAACAATCCGGAATGAGGAACCCGATGTAATATGCAAAGAAACCTATTTGACATAGAATAGATTTCATTCAGCAGATACTGATCTGCAATATTCTAGACGAAAGCATTCAGGTTACTCGACTAAAAATAAAAGGCCTGAGGTATAATAAGTAAAAGAGCATCACATTACCTTTTCTGTGTAAAATTCAAAAGTCTTTTTCTTCTGTCCTGCTTCATATATATTGCATTGAGAATATATCTGATGAAACGCAATAGAATGAGACTACAATTTAGAAGCTGCATATCCTGCTGCAAATCGTTGGTCTAACCTTTATATGAAAACACACACACACACACACACACATGCTTAATCACAACAAAGCACCGTTCTCCTTTTCCTACCTGGGCTTCTACACTTGCACAAACAGCATAAATTCCCCAATTCCTTGTATAGTTGTTGTACAAATGAACTTTCCCGTATCTAAGACGCGGATGTCTTTGCCTTGTTCCATTAAAAAAACAATGATGAATTGTCACTCTTATGCATCTATCACCAACATGAGATGCATCTGCTCCAATCAGCATTGTCTTGTCATGTTGTGCAAAATAACACCTAGTACAACATCAACAAAAAAAGGAAAAAACCCTTCATAATCCAACATTAGCAAACAAGGATTAAATAACCTTTCAAAAAAGAAAATGCCTTGTCAATCTTCTTCTTCTAAAAACACAAGAAGTCGAAAGGAATAAAAAAATAAGAATCCTGCATTTAAGAAATGGGAAAACTTACCTTGAAACAGTGATATCAGTGCTTTGTCTGGTAATATCAATAAGACCATCATCATAATCACGAAGACTACATCGATCAATCCAAATATGTCTAGAATTAGGCTTTATTTGGATGCCATCAATATCATGTCCTCTACCACCTTCAAATTCAAGGTTACAGACAATTACGTGTTCACATTCTTTCAATCTTAATCCTTTTCCTGCAACCTTAATTCTTTGACCTCTGCCATCTATTGTTTTATAAGATGACACGCTTAATTGTGACACAAGATTAATTGTACCAGAAACCTCGAAAACAATCCACAATGGTTCTTGTCTCCTGCAACCCTCACGTAGTGATCCTGGCCCATCATCTAAAAAACAACATGAACATATATAATTCGATTATTTTAAGGTTGTTAATGAAGGATTAATTAATTTTTTTATCAAGGAAACGATTGATTGGAAAAGAAAGTTTGAGAGGAGAAAAGACCAGCCAAGGTGGTGACAGAGTAGAGAGGACCGTGGAGGCCACCGATGGAGAACCGGCCAAACCCTTCTGCTAGACCGGCCATGGCTCTCAAGCTGGAATCCACGTCAGCGTAAGGCAGCGTGGCCATTTGCTTTTTCTGCTTTGTTCGTTGCTTATGGAATTGAGAACTTTGTTTTCGTTTATTAGTCGGCAGGAATATTCGAAGCTGAACAGTTTATTAACAGCATGTACGGCGTTTTATAAAAATTTAATTTTATTTATTTAAAATTAATTTGTTTTTAGATTATTTTAATATATTAATATTAAAAATATTTTTTAAAAAATAAAAATATATATTATTTTAATATATTTTTAAATAAATAATACTTTAAAAAATAAATAATACTAAAAATAAAAAATAAAAACCCAATTAACGGAATTACCTTTGAGAGGTCAAGTTTAACATTTTGACACGTCATGGATTACTTTATTTGCCCTTTTCTTTCTTTCTTTCTCTCTTTGTTTTTTTCCCCAATTAGGGCCCTGAGACCCAAAATTGGGTGGGGGTGAAGTGTCAAACCTTGGGCCTGCAATCACCATTGACCCAGCAGAGGCCAGCAAGCTGTTAATGAGACTTCTGCGACCCAATTAGGCCAGGTTTGACCCGCGAATCGTGAAAAATAAGGATGTAATATACAATAAAGGAAGCCCAAAAGTGACTAGCTAGACAGGCTCACGTTGCTTATCTGCTGGTGAGCGGGGCTGCAATTTTCTAGCCCTCCCCCTCCTGGCACGAGCTTTGTACATGTTAAGTGCTTAAGTGGTCAAGAACAGGGTTGTCAGAGACCTCCGTCCTGCTCATTAATTTATCTCGAACAAAATTGCAGCTTCATCAACCTCATTTATGGCATTTATTGTCTCTAGCTATAAAAAGGCTGTTGTGAATGCGATAGGCAAAGGGTTTTTTTTTACCAGCCTTAAACTTTCCGTGGATTGGTGCAATGTTTACGGCTTTGCCCCGGCAATCTCAAATCCTGGCAGGCTGTGGCTGTGGCTGTGGCTGTGCAGCAATACTTAAGCAACCAAGTTGTAATTGGCAGTTTTCTGTAATTATTAATTTTAATAATTTGGGACTTGCTGATCAAGACAAAATAAGAACAATGCTATAAGAAATCGCCTACTTCGTGCGTATAAAACCATTCTTGTTGCATGTGAAATCGTGGACGATGGTTTCAGCTTGTAAATGTCAATTATCCGGTCCATTTGTTTAGTACTTTGCTATAGGCCTGCCCCCAAACAATGGCTCTGGCGTGCATATCTACAACTTCAATTTACTGTCTGTAACAATTCGTGGAGGTTGTTGAGAGATTTTTCTTTCAACAATCCCAAGTTTTGACTGAACCAGCAAGCAGATAGACATGTGGGGTTGCACACAACTCACGTGACCTACAAATAGCTCTATAAAAACACAGAAGTCCTATAGCTCTGATGTATACACGCTCACCATTTAAAACTGATTTCTTCCTCCCAATGGAGCCGATCATGATATTTTGCCTTCTCTTCTTCATTATTTTCTGCCTTCGTAAGTTGGTTTTTCAGAAGAGAGAAGCCTGCTGCTATATGATGGCTTATGAATGCTACAAAGCTCCATAGGATAGGAAGCTTGACACAGACACTTGTGCAAGAATAGTCCTCAGAAATAAGAACCTGGGGCTACAAGAATACAAATTTCTCTTAAAAACTATTGTTAGCTCGGGCATTGGTGAAGAAACGTATGGCCCTAGAAACGTTATCTCAGGCCAAGAGGATTCTCCGACCCTGAAAGACTCCATTTCGGAAATGGATGGCCTCATCTTTGACACGCTCGACAAGCTATTTGCCAAAACAGGAATTTCTCCATCGGAAATTGACGTACTTGTTGTCAATGTTTCTTTGTTCTCTCCTGCACCTTCTCTGACAGCTCGAGTAGTTAATCGTTACAAGATGAGATCAAACGTTAAAACTTTCAACCTCTCCGGAATGGGCTGCAGTGCAAGCATTGTAGCCATTGATCTGGTGCAACACTTGTTCAAGTCATACAAGAATGCCTTCGCTATTGTTGTGAGTACAGAATCATTAGGTTCAAATTGGTACCAAGGCAAAGAAAAATCCATGATGCTCTCAATCTGCCTCTTCCGTTCAGGAGGTTGCTCAATGCTATTCACAAACAACAGTGCTTTAAAACATCAAGCTATCTTCAGATTGAAACATGTCGTGCGTACGCATCTTGGCTCAAACGACGAGGCCTACGGATGCTGCATACAAGTAGCAGATGACCTTGGCTACAAAGGTTTTCTCCTTACTAGAAGCCTTAAAATATCTGCTGCTAAGGCTCTTGCTGCGAATCTTCGTGTCTTGTTACCTAAAATATTACCACTAAGTGAACAACTTCGCTATGTTTATGTATCTCGTCAACAGAACAAAACCAAAAGGAACAGTCTTCAAGAAATGGGAGCAGGCTTGAATCTGAAGACTGGAGTGGACCCTTTCTGTGTACACCCAGGTGGAAGGGCAATTATAGATGAGGTTGGGAAAAGTTTAAGCCTCAGTAATTATGATCTCGAGCCAGCTAGAATGGCACTTCATCGATTTGGCAATACATCAGCTGGTGGCCTTTGGTATGTTTTAGCCTACAGGCTAAGCAGAGGCTTAAGAAAGGTAATAAAATACTAATGATCAGTCTTGGCGCAGGTTTCAAGTGCAACAACTGTGTTTTCGAGGTAATGAGGGACCTGAAGGATGCCACTGTTTGGAAAGACAGCATAGAGCCATAGACCAATACCCTCCAGAAACCAGTAAACCACTGTCAACCCATTCATTGAAAAGTATAGTTGGGTCAATGACGAATATCTCAGCTTTGTTAGATTTCAATAGATGCTGGGCCTGCCTAGATTTTTCCATTTTTCTTCCAACATTCTTCACATAATTTGTGTTTTTTTTTTTATATCATCGTGTTTTATACATGTTTTTTTTTAAATCCAAGTTTAAAAAGGAACAAAAGGAGATAATGACTCAATATATTAAAACCAAGCTCTTCTTAATTTAATGTAATATTTTATCCTCTACACAATACTTATTAAAAAAAGGGACTAATAATCACTTGTCAAATGCATATTAAAAAATCATCAAAAAATAATAAAAAAGGGACTAATAATCACTTGATGTTTTTTCAAGTCTTTGTTTTTTAAGTAGGATGTATTTTTAAAATGCATTTAAAAACAGAAACTACCGCACTCTCAAACACATAATAATAGATGACATACAAATAATTTTCATGCTTGTATCTATTGATCTCGATTATATCATATCAAAACTTAATATTTATACATGATTATATTTGATGTAAGATATTTATATTTATTTCTTAATGCTTATTTGATATATATTAAAGGGATATTACAAGGATAATTGCCTATACCCGTAAAAAAAAAACAATCTTTATCCAAAAAGCCCATCAAAATATTTTTGTATTTATTTATCTTTTAAAAAAATCTTCATACCAAAGAACTCAAATATCTAACTCTTACTTAATACCATAAACTAATTTGGCTTTCTTCATACGAAAACAAACATATTTTAAGCTTTTAAAATTGAAAAAAAAATATTAATAGGTTTTATTTATGAAAAATTTCACAAAGTTATATCTCTATAATATTATATGACATATATAGTTATATTTTATAAAATAAGCTATATATGAATATAGGATATAATAAAAAAAAATCATCATTATACTTTTAAGATTTTATTCTTTTATTGTAAGTGATTAAATATTTATATTTAATATTTTTTATATATTAGATAAATTTGAAAAAAAATTAAATTCATTAATAAATTATTTTCCAGTTTATTTTCCATAACATAACCAAACACTGGAAAGTGTTTTCCAGTTTATTTCTCATTACATTACCAAATATCGGAAAATACTTTTCCGGAATTCACTTTCCTGGAATTCATTTTTCTCGGAATTCATTTTCCAAAAAGAAACTACTTTCCTGCAAACAAACGGAGCCTTAAAATTAATGGTAAAATAGTTGAAACATAAGGCATGTTCAATCAAGCATTGATTCCCTCTGTTTTTTCCTCACAAGAAAACGAAGCTTAGTTATAAACTGTGTTTTTTTCCACAATAAACTTTTAGTCCTTTGTTCTTTCAATCCTTTTGGTGATCAGTTTGTTATTTTAAACTCGATGCATTGATTATTATGGAATTAATTATTTTTATTTTACTTTTGGAATTTCTAATGAGAAATCGAAAATGTTGGAAAATGGAAAAATAATGATGATCTTAAACATAGAGGCCCATTTACATGAAAGATAACTAACAAGTCAAGTGATTTATGAATATGTCATTATCTAAAAAAAGATGAAAAACAAAATAATATCAACCTGAGTTTTTCTGCCGGAGAGTTAACTGTCATATTGATCAAATTTCGTGAGATTATAAAGCACAGAAATTTCAGAGATTATCATCTCTTTTTCCTCACCTCTCACGGTGATGGATTCTCGACACCAAAGCCAAAGACAACATTAAGAGTTCATAGCATGACAATTGTTTGACTCCGAAGAGATTATCTACTTCAGAGCAGCTATTGGAAACATGAAAAAGGCCAGATAAGAGAATTCAGAAGGAGAAACCAAGCAAGAAAGCTATGTATATCACAGCACACAGAATTCAAGCATATGCAAAGCCCTAGAAAATATAGCATCAAGAAACACGGGGAATTCCCTTTAAAGTCATGTTTGTTTTCCGGAAAATAGTTTTAAAAAAACCACTTTCTAAACTTTCCTGTGTTTGTTTGCCATTACAAAAATTGGTCAACGGAAAACACTTTCCGGTCAACGGAAACACTTTCCGGTCAATGGAAAACACTTTCCAGTCAAAGAAAAATTTGATTTGGTTTCCAGGAAAGTGTTTTCCTTTTTGGCTGTGTTTGTTTTCCGGAAAGTGGTTTCCGGGAAATCACTTTCCAAACTTTCCTGTGTTTGTTTGCCATTAGAAAAGTTGGTCAACGGAAAACACTTTCCAGTCAAAGAAAAATTTGGCTTGATTTTCAGGAAAGTGTTTTCCTGAAAAATTTGGACTGAAAACATTTTCCGGAAGTTG
>Ga0307517_10005176_pt1 | contig 19780 bp, 17 predicted proteins | sample 23_EM_MG_FD_194515 | JGI IMG/M metagenome (GOLD analysis project Ga0307517, IMG submission 194515) | Populus trichocarpa ectomycorrhiza microbial communities from riparian zone in the Pacific Northwest, United States - 23_EM | ecosystem: Host-associated > Plants > Roots > Unclassified | place... | reverse complement strand
GCCCGGCGGATCGTGGTCTGGGTGGGCGACGAACCCGGCCACGACCCCGTCTGCCAGGCGATCTCCGGCGGCCCGGCCGACGTCACCGAGGCCACCGTCACCGCCGCGCTCAACGCGGCGGGCATCGCCGTCGTCGCCGTCAGCACGAGCTCCGGCTCCGGCGGCCTGGACGGCGACCCGGCCGCGGGCAGCTTCGACTACTCCGTCTGCGGCCTCTCCGGCAGCCCCGGCCAGGCCACCCGCATCACCGCCGCGACCGGCGGGACCTTCACCGCGGGCATCGACTCGGCGCAGATCGCCGCGACCCTGGCGCGCCTGATCAAGGAAGCCGTGCTGAAGGTCAACAACCTCAGCCTGCTCCCGAGTTCATCGATCGCCGGCTTCCTCACCAGCGTCTCCCCGGCCGCCGGCTACGGCCCGCTGCCCCTCGACGCCGAACACGTCCTGCCCTTCGACGTGGTCTGGGACGGCACCGTGGAATCCGCCGACGGCCCGCAGGTCTTCGAGGGCACCCTGGACGCCGTCGCCGACGGTGTCGTGGTCGCCTCCAAGACCGTACGCATCACCGTGCCGGCCCGCCGCTACCACCACGTGGTCGACATGCTCTGCGGCCTCCAGAAGCCCGCGGACAAGCACGGCGGCTGCACCACCGTCCTCCCGGGCCGCTACGCCACGGCGGTGACCATCTACAACCCGGGTCCGTGCCCGGTGGTCGTCGAGAAGCGCTTCGCCCCGCTCCTGCTCAACGGGGAGGCCATCGGCCGCGAGCCCAGGACCGTGCCGGCCAAGCGGTTCGCCAAGATCGAGCTCAAGGCCGGCGAGGCCACGATGGACGACTGCTGCGCACTGGACAAGGCCGTGCGCCTGGACCACAACGCACCCACCCTCGGCGTCCTGGACGTGGTCTCCGACCGCGCCCTCGTCGTGACCGCCCTCTACACCTCCGCGGGCTCCAAGGACGCCGGCACCGCGGCACCCGCCCTCCACACCTGGACGGTCGTCCCGCACCAGAGCTGACCGCACCCCGCCCTGGCCGGGCCCTAGGAAAGACCCTTCCGCAGCGACGCGATGAGGCGGTCGAGGTCCCCGCGTGCCGTGTACGCACGGATCGGGTCGATGTAGTCGCGCGACTCGATGATCCGACCGTCCCGGACACGCATGACGAACACGCAGGGCACCTTGGCCATGGAGCCGTCCAGCAACGTGAACTCATAGCCGAACTCGCCGACGATCACCTCAGGATCGGCGGTCTCGTGAACGACGACATCGACGACCCGCCTCTTCGGCAAGGACTCCCGCACTTCCGGCGGCACGGTGAAGTGCTCCTGGAGCGCATGCCGACTCGTCAACGGCTCGGACTCCGGCGTCGCCATCGGATGCCGGACATCGGTGACCTCGCCGTACAGGTCGGGCAACTCCTCGAAGTGCCCGTCGGCGACCCCATGAACAAGCCGGAGAAACACCTCGCGCGGACTCAGACTCATAAAACCTCCCCCAGTAAGTAGGCACAGGCGGCCACTGATCAGCTGTTGGCCGTGCCGTGGCCGAGGGTAGGCCATCCCCCCTTAATGAGGTGATCACGGCGAGCTGATCCGAGACACTGGTTCGATGCAGCACGATCATGAGCAGCCTCTGTCCGGCGGCAACGTCAGTGATGGTGTCGTTCGCATCGGAGATACCGTCCGCCGTCCCTCCGGACCGTGGACTCCCGCCGTGCATGCCCTGCTTGCCCATCTGCACGAGGTGGGATTCACCGCGGCGCCTCGCCCACTCGGCATTGACGATCAGGGGCGTGAGGTCCTGACCTTCATGCCGGGAGACGTGGTCTGGCCCGACAGGTTCTCGCTGATGGAGCCCGATCGACAACTGGCCCGCGTCGCGAAGCTGATCCGGGACTTCCACGATGCCGTGCAGGACTTCACGCCGCCGACCGATGCGCGCTGGCAGCAGCTGATCCCCGCCGAGGGCAGTGACATCATCACCCACAACGATCTGGCCCCCTGGAACCTCGTGGTCGCGGACGAGACGCGGTGGGCCTTCATCGACTGGGACGCCGCAGGTCCCGGTTCCCGCCTGTGGGATGTCGCGTACGCCATTCACGGATTCATCCCGCTGTCCGCGCATCCGCACTGGCAGCGCCCGGACGCGGCGGACCGACTGCGCGTCTTCGTCGACGCCTACGGTCTCACCGAGCCCGAACGCCGCCGGCTGATCCCGGTGCTGGGGCGCCGTACGCGTTCCATGCACGACTTCCTGCGCGACCAGGCAGCCCGAGGAGTCCAGCCCTGGGCAAGGCTGTGGGCGGAAGGCCACGGCGACGCCTGGCGAAGCGACGCCGAATACATCGAGCAACGCGAAGACCAGTGGATGCAGGCCCTGCTGGCCGGCTGAGGCATCTCGCGCAGCGCGTCGCACCCCGTCCCTTACTCCTGCTGCAGGCTCGTGACCAACTCACGTGGCAGACCGTGGGTGTCGTGAAGGTAGTGGAAGTCCTCCTCGGTCAGCCGGCCCTGGAACCGGGGTCGGGCGAGCACCTGCCGGCCGCGCTCCATCAGCCGACGGAACCGGCGCTCCTCCTCGTGCAACATCCGGAGCACGTCGCCCGGGCGCATGTCCTGCCGGAAGTGGTCCAGGGTGTGCTGGACCAGTTCCTCCGGCAGGTCTTGGAGGCCACGCGAGGGGTCGTCCCGCCACAGCACGGTGAGTACCCGTCGTACCAGGCGGCGCAGCACGTAGCCCCGTCCGGTGCTGGCCGGGCGCACGCCGTCGCCGAGCACCACGACGGCCGAGCGCAGGTGGTCGCAGACCAGACGCAGCGAGGGCTCGTCCAGGGCCCAAAGGGTCGGCACGAGGCGGCGCCAGGGGTCGAAGATGTCGCATTCGAACACGGAGGACTTGCCCTGGAGCAGTGAGGCCAGCCGCTCCACGCCGAGTCCGGTGTCGACGTTGCGCTGGGGAAGGGGCACGAGGGAACCGTCGTCGAGCCGGCGGTGGGTCATCGTCACGTGGTTCCACACCTCCACCCAGCGGTCGTCGCGGGTGGGCGTCGACCGGGGCGGGCAGTCGCCGCTCCACAGGAAGATCTCCGAGTCGGGACCGCACGGTCCGACAGGTCCGTTGGACCACCAGTTGTCCTCCGCGGTGAGTTCGACGGGGACGCCGCGGTCCTGCCACAGCTCAAGGGAAGCGGTGTCCGGCCCGGTCCGGCTGTCACCGGCATGGACGGTGGCGTACAGCAGGCCGGGATCGATGCCCAGGCCCTCGGTGAGCAGTCCGTATCCCCAGCCGAGACTGAGCGGGCCCTCGTAGTCGCCCAGCGACCAGGTGCCGAGCATCTCGAAGACCGTCAGGTGTGTGGCGTCGCCGATCTCCTCCAGGTCCGTGGTGCGCAGGCAGCGCTGTACGTTGACCAGCCGCCTGCCCAGCGGATGGGCGCGGCCCTCCAGGTACGGAGTGAGCGGGTGCATGCCGGAGGTGGTGAAGAGCACCGGGTCGCCGGGCGGCGGCAGCAGCGTCGAGCCGAGGATCCGGCGATGGGCGCGCTCTTCGAAGTACTCGATGAACGTACTGACCAGGTGTTCTGTATTCACGGGATGACTCCTTCGCGTCACAGCGGGGGAGGCACCGGAGAACGGGACCCGTTCAGTCGTCCGGCCGGGGCCAAGGGCGCCACGGCACTACCGACGGACCGTTTCCGGTCGCCGGGGGAGGGGGTGGGGAAGGTCAGGCGGCGGCAACCGGCGAGCTGGTCGCTCGCGCGGTCGCGGTGGTGCTTGGGCCGGTGACGTTCATGCGGATGACCATAACGCGGGCGCTGCCACGGCAGCATTCGAATTTGCGCTGGAGAGGCTGGAGAGAACGGGAAGGCCCTACGCTGACCGTCATGCCGAGCCGGGTGCCGATCAGCGACGAGCTGCGTTCCGTGCTGGGCTCCCCGACGGAGGCCACGCTCCTGGACAGCAGCCCGCGCTCCCGGGTGTGGCGGGTCGAGCTGCGCGGTGGCAGCCGGGTGATCGTCAAACAGATCGCTGACGGGGGCGGAACCGGCCCCGACGCGAACGCGCGCTATGCCCGGGAGGTCACCGCTCTGCGGCTCGCCGCACGGGCGACCCGGCCGACCGTCGCGCCCGCCCTGCTCGCAACGGACCCGGCGTCACGCGTAATGGTCCTGGAACACCTGGACGACCTCGGCGCGGCCGACGACTGGATGCCCGGCTACGCCGAGTCCCTCGCCCGCCTGCACGCACTCACCGGGCCGGCCGACACCGGAACGCTCCCCGCCTGGTCCGGACCGACGGCCGCCGACGCCGAGTCCTTCCTCGCCTTCGCCAAGGCCCTTGACGTCCCCGTCCCACCCGCAGTGCCCAACGAACTCGCCGGCCTGATCGCCCGGCTCGACCCGGCGCCCCACCATGCGCTCCTGCACGGAGACCCCTGCCCCGGCAACGACCTGTACACCGCCGCCGGCGTCCACTTCGTCGACTTCGAACAGGCCTCGCTCGGCAACGGCCTGGTCGAACTCGCCTACTTCCGCATCGGTTTCCCGACCTGCTGGTGCGCCATGTCGGTCACAGCCGCGCCGCTCGCGGAAGCCGAGGCCGTCTACCGTGCCACCTGGCGCGGCCTCACCGGCAGCGACGTTCCCGGCGACCTCGCCGACGCCTGCGCCGGCTGGCTGATCCGTGGCGACGCACTCGTCGAACGCGCCCACCGCGACTCCGTCGACCACCTCGCACGCGTACCGGCCGAGGACTTCGAGTGGGGCTACGTATCCGCCCGAGAACGCCTCGTCCACCGCCTCGGCGTGGTCGCCGACCTGACCCGCGACCACGATCACCTGCACGCCCTCGGTCACCTCAGCGCGGCCCTGGCCGCACGCCTGATGCAACGATGGCCCACACTGCGCCCACTGCCCACGCCGAGTACCCGGCCCCGTTACTGACTGCTCTCCGCCCGGCTGCCGCCCGGGGCGTCCCTCAAGCCGTACGGCTGCCGCCTGTCCCATGGCCGGATGCGGCGTGTCCGCCTCCGGACGCCCGGACTCCGGCAGGCGGACACGCCCCGGTGTGCCAAAGTGATGGCAGCCCGCCGCCGACCACCCCCCCTGTTGGCGGCGGGCCCCCGGGGCCACGCCCTCGCCTCCCGGAGCGCGAAGCAGCAGGTGGTGCGCGAACTGCGCAGGCTGTGCGCACGCCCCGAAGCCGGCGCGGAATCCGTCTACGGAGAGATGTTCCTGGAGTTGCTGCACCGCACCGAGGCCAAAGCCGGTGGGGGAGAGAAGCATGCCGGGTCGGAGCCGCGAGCGAGGCGGGCTCCTGCCCGGCGCGTGTGCGATAGGTTGCCCGCCATGACCGAGCTCGGATCCGTCGCCTGGCCACCTGCTCCGATAAGGACCGAGCGGCTGGTGCTCCGCGAGTCCGAGGCCCGGGACCGTGCGGCGTTCATCGAACTGTTCACCTCGCCGGAGGTGGGCGCCCATATCGGTGGCCCTCGACCGCGTGATGAGCTCGAGCGCGCGGCGCCTGAGGTGCCCGGGAGGCGGCCCGGCCATTTCGTGATCGAGCTCGATGGAGCGATGATCGGTACCATCGAGCTCAACCGGCGCGACGCGGAGCATCGGAGTCATGTCCGTCCGGATGCCGACGAGGCCGAGCTCGGCTACCTGTTCCTGCCAGAGGCATGGGGACGCGGGTACGCCGCCGAGGCGTGCGCGGCGGCGCTCGGCTGGTTCGCCGAGGCGCTTCCCGGCGAGCCGGTGGTGCTCTACACCCAGACCGCCAACGACCGCTCGATGCGCCTCGCGGCGAAGCTGGGGTTCACCGAGGTGCAACGGTTCGAGGAGTGGGGCGCCGAACAGTGGTTCGGCGTGTGGTCCTCGGACACGCCGTCCGGTTGAGCTCGCGCTCGACAGCAAGGATCCACGAGGCCACCGACCGGTCGTCGGACTTGGCGCGCCGCTTGACCTCGTGGAACGGCAGATTCGAGAGGTTCAGCGCCGGTGGCGCGGCCGGGTGGGACTCGACGGCACGCCGCCTTGCGCTACGAGTCACTCCTGACGGGTCTGGGTCACCGCCTCCTGTATCTGATGGGCTGTCCGAGGCCTTGGCTGTTGCCGTGCCAGCCGTTCGACCGCGCGGTTCAGCCAGTCCGCGTCGCCGAACTTCTGTGCCTCGCGAGCGTTGGTGGTCTGCGTGAGCAGCGCCTCGAACAAAGCGAGGTCGGTGAGGTCGTACCAGTGGGGATGGCGATCGAAGGGGGCCAGCCAGTCCTCGTACGGGTGTCGCAGCGTCATGTGCAGATAGCCGCGTCCGCGTCCCTTCCAGGGGCCCGGCAATCCGCCGAGCAGTGCCATCAGGCCGTATGAGCCCTTCGGGTACTTGGCGCCCAGCGTGCAGCGCGTGACGAGCATGATCCTGGACCAGGGAATCACCTGTCCCACAGAGTCCCGCGCGTGCGGATACAGCCCATCCGCACGGAACTCCAGCCATGCGCCGCCCGGCCTCCGGGAATCGCCCACCGTCCAGCGGCCGTCGACCTGTTCCAACGGCCCAAGAGTCACGCTTGTGTCACTCATCCGCCCATTGGATCACCCGCTCCACGAAACCGGCGGTCGGTCTCCACTACTTGGGCGAACGGGGGCGCGGGGCTTCGGGGGTCCGACGGCGGTGTTTCGTATGCTCAGCCCGTGAGAGCCTCATCCGGTCGAGCTGTCCGGGACGTTTGTCACCAGGCGCGATGATCGTTGGTACGGGCGGTTCCGGTTGTGTTTTCCTCAAGTGTCGCCGTGGCCCGACCTGTCCAGGACGTTTGTTCGCGTGCGTCCGGGGTGGCGGTCTTTGGCCGAGGAAACGCTGGCACTGGTGACTGCCGAGATGCCCGGGCAGAACTGGCCGGTCCATCTGCTCAACCAGAAGGTCCATGGGAGAGGATGGGGCTTCGACCTGGGCCCACCGGAGGCTGACTACCTCTGCCTGGAGATGCTGTCGGACATCTGCTACATCGACATACGCAACCTTCACCAGCTCATCGACCTCCTGGCACCGGCCATGGAGGACGCGCACTTCTTCGTCTACTCGATGGGCGACGGCCTCGACCAGTGGGTTGACGAGGCGCGTATCCACGACGGGCGGAGCAGCTTTGCGCGGTGGGCCGTCGCAGGTGAGGCGTGGGCCGAGTTCCCTGTGCTGTGCGCGGAGCTCGGCGACAGTCGCGCCGGGGACGAGACCTTTGGTCGTTTCGTCACGTTGATGGGTGATCGGCGAGTCGTTTGATCGGCCGGCGCGATGGCGCAAAGCGGGCGCCCGCGCGCTGACTGCCTCCACGGGGAGGCCTCACCGCTTCGTTGCGGTGAGGCCTCTTGCGGCGGGGACCTGCTTCACGCGGTGGGCAGGATCCACTGCTGGTTGGCGGCGCCGGAGCAGTCCCAGATCTGCAGGCGGGTGCCGTTGGCGGAGCTGGGGCCGGTGGCGTCGAGGCAGCGGCCCGAGGCGGGGTTGACGAGGGTGTTGTTGGTGCCCTTTGCCCACTGCTGGGCGCCGGTGCCGTTGCAGTCGTAGAGCTGGATCGTGGTGCCGTTGGCGGTGCCGGCGGCGGTGACGTCGAGGCACTTGCCGAGGCCCTTGATGGAGCCGTCGGAGGCTACGGTCCAGGTCTGGGCGGCGGTGCCGTTGCAGTCGTAGAGCTGGATGGCGGTGCCGTTGGCGGTGGCGGCGGAGGCGATGTCGACGCACTTGCCGCCGTAGCCGGTGATGCGGCCGGTGGGCTGGGTGCCGGAGGAGCCACCGGTGATGGCGTTGAAGATGCTGGAGAACTGGTACGCGCTCTGCGGGGTGCCGCTGCAGGTGTCGGAGAGCGTGCCGTTGGTGGCGCAGGCCTTGTCCCGGCCGAGGGACCAGAAGGCCAGCTCCTGGATGCCGTTGTTCTTGGCGAAGCTTTCGAGGGATGAGGCGTTGCCGGTGGTGAAGATCTCGCTGGTGGTGTCGTTGACGCCGATCATGGGGGTGTTGCCCTCCATGGCCCAGAGCTGGGCGGAGGTCTTCGTGGTCCAGATCTGGCCGAGCTGGGTGTGCAGGGCGGTGGCGGCGTTGATGGCCGCCTGGCCCATGTCCATGGCCGACCCGTAGTCCATCGTCATGATGTTGACGAGGTTGACGGTCAGGCCGTCGGTCTTGGCGTTGTTGAGCAGGCTCAGCGAATTCGATTCGAGGCCGGTCGGGTTGACCGGAAGGGTGTACTGGACGTCCAGTTTCTTGCCGGCGGCGGCGTACTCCTGCTGGAGCTGGGCGAGTGCCTGGTTGCGGCGGTCGTTGGCCGTGGTGTTGTTGAGGGCGCTGCCCTCGATGTCGAAGTCGACGCGGGTGAGATTGAGGGTGTCGATGACCTTCTTGTACTGGGCCTTGAGGGTGGCGACCGTGGTGCAGGACAGGCCGAGTTCGGTGCCGGCCGCGCCGCCGAAGGAGGCGACGACGTCACCGCCGGAGGCGCGCAGGGAGTTGATGGCCGATGTCCAGCCGCTGTCGGATATGGAGGTGGTTCCGTTGAAGGTGGCGTTGCAGCCGCCGCCGTCCAGGACGAAGGCGAGGGTGAAGTACTTCAGGCCCGTGGCGGACTGGGCACTGGCCATCGCCGAGGCCGAGCCCCAGGTCTCGACGTAGGGCGCGGCGTACTGGGTGGGGAAGCCGGGGCCGGGGTTTGCGGCCGCGGCGGCGGGGGAGCCGGCGGCGAGCAGCAGGCCGGAGGCCAGGACAGGGGCTGCGATGGCGGCGGGGAGGGCTCTGAGCCAGGAGCGGGATCTGGACATGGGGGGATCTCCAGTTGGCGGTGATGGGAGGGGAGGGAGGGGTCAGCTGGGGTTGCCGGCGTGGGTGAGGGTCTCCCACGCGACGAACAGGCTGTTCGTGCCGGCCGGGCGCTGCTGCTCGGTGAGCGTCTGGGTGTTGGTCATGGCGTAACCGAGGCGGTTGTGCATCGCGTTGAAGCCGACCTCGGTGACCGGGCCGAGACCGAGGGTCAGGCTGCCGCCGCAGAGCCAGGACGGGACGGCGGTGCCGAGCTGGTACTTGGACTGGAAGCCCAGTGCCTGCCGCAGGCGTTCGCCGACCTGCGGGTACAGATCGACGCCCTGGATCCGGGAGGTCTCGGCGACGTGCGAGATCGCGGAGATGCCGTAGCCGGTGTGGGTGAAGTCCCGGCAGGTCTCCTGGGTGAGGCCGGTGACGAAGGTCGACTGGCCCTGCCAGTAGCCGATGATCTCCGAGCTGGTGTCCAGGCCGCTGCCCGGCACGGTCTTGGGCAGGGATCCGTCGGTGTCCAGGTAGATGTAGGCCTGCACGCGGTTGAGGTAGCGGGTCACCGCCTTGTCGTAGTCGGTCTTGTCGTCGAGGAAGACGGAGATGCCGACGGCGGCCTCCATCATGCTCAGCTCCCAGTTGCCGTTGCTGTTGGAGCCGTTGATGACCTCGGGGAGGTAGACGTTGCGCAGCATCGTCGCGAAGCGGCTCACATTGGGCCAGCTGGTGTACGTGTAGCGGATGATCTCGGCGGCCCGTGGCCACACCGATCCGGCCCAGCCGGTCTGCAGCGGCGCGTTGCTGTTGGTGTGGTCGGTGATCACCGCCGACCAGGCGTCCATGATCTGGATCGCCTTCACCGCGTACCGGGAGTCCCTGGTGATGTACCAGGCCAGCGCGTCGGTGTACGCGGCGATCGCGTCCTGGCGCTCATCGGTGCACCCGTAGTTGGGGTTGGAGTACGAGCCGCACTCCACGACCGACCGGGGAGCGGGCGTCCGGGACAGGGACGCGTACGAGGAGGCCATCATCTGGTCGTACGCGCTCTTCCACGGCTGCGTGCCCGCCTGCACCTTGGCGCGTGTGAAGTCCAGCTGCGCCTGGCTGACCAGGACGCCGGGGTGGGTGAAGGCGGCCGGCGCTGCCGACGCGGGACCTGGGAGCAGGGTCAGGAGCAGTCCGGAGAGGGCGGTGGCGAGGAGAGCCAGGCCTCTTCGGGTGAATGGTCGTGTACCGGGTGTGCCGGGTGTACCGGGCATGGGCTGAGCCTTCCAGAGAGTTCAAGTATGTGAACTTCGGTCTCCCCCGTGAATGGCTGACTGACCGAGAAGGTAGGACTAGACCAATCGACCCGTCAAGGCCTCTGTTTTGACCAACTGGCTGTTCCTGTAGGTGAGTTGACCGAGCTGGGGTATGGCTCCGAGCGCGTCGCCGGACCGCATCGGCGACGCGCTCTTCCGTCAGGGCGCCTCAGGCGGTCGGCACGGTCCACTTCTGGTTGGTGCCGCCGCTGCAGTCCCAGATCTGGAGCCGGGTGCCGTTGGCCGAGCTGGCCCCGGTCGCGTCGAGGCAGCGGCCGGACGCCGGGTTCACCAGGTCATGGCCCGAGGTGTAGGTCCACTTCTGCGCGGCGGTGCCGTTGCAGTCGTACAGCTGGGCCTGAGTGCCGTTGGCGGTGCCTGCCGAGGTGAGGTCGAGGCACTTGCCGAGTGCCTGGAGCGAGCCGTCGGAGGCCACGGTCCAGGTCTGCGCGGCGGTGCCGTTGCAGTCGTAGAGCTGGATCGCGGTGCCGTTGGCGGTGGCGGCGCCGGCCACGTCGGCGCACTTGCCGCCGATGCCGGTGATCGCGCCGGTGGCGCCGGAGCCGCCGCTCTGGGTGCCGCTCCAGGTGAAGGTGGCCGAGGTGTGCGCGGGCACGGAGTACGTGAAGGACTGACCGCCCCAGACGACATGCAGACTCTGGGCCGACGTGGAGTCGTTGTAGGCGACCAGCGCCTTCGAGCCGTCCGGGTTCTGCCACGCGACGTTGGGCACCGTGCTGTTGGCCGTGGAGTCGATCCGGTAGGCACCCGGCTTCACGAACTTCGTGAGCTGGCCCATGTCGTAGTACTCGACGTTGTAGTCGACCTGGCCGCTGCGGCTGTCGCCGTTGTGCACGGTGATCAGACCGGTGCAGGTGCCGCAGCCGCCGTTGTGCGGACCCATGTTCTGGTCGACGGCCAGCGACCACTTGACCACCGACTTACCCCAGTTGCGGGTGTAGTCGATGATGTTGAGCATGTCCTCGCGCTGCTGGTCGGCGACCCAGGTGCCCCCGGAGTGCTCGGTGTCGAAGGCGTCGGTTGCCGGGTACTGGTTGTGCACGGTGGTCTGCTGGGTGACGTTCCCGCCGTAGCCGTGCCAGGCGATGCCGCCGAACAGCGAGTCGTTGCGGATGGTCGCGTCGTCCACGGTCGGGGCGCCGTACGAGGCGTAGGTGTCCCAGTTCCAGTCCAGGGCGAGGACCTTGGTGCTGAGTCCCGCGGTGTGGAAGGCCGGCAGGAGGTTGGTCTTGAGGAAGTACTGGAGCCCGGAGCCGTTCCAGTTCATGGAGGGGTAGCCGGAGCAGCAGGTCGGCTCGTTCTGCGCGGTGACGTAGTCGATCGGCACGCCCTGAGCGGCGTACGCCTGGACGTACTTGACGAAGTACTGGGCGTAGGCGGCGTAGTACTGCGACTGGAGCCAGCCGAGGCTGGTGGCGCCGTTGTCCTTCATCCACGACGGGGCGGTCCAGGGCGTGCCCATGACCTTCAGCGAGGGGTTGAGCTGCTTGGCCTGCTTGGTCAGGGGGAGGACGTCGACCAGGTCGTGGCTTATGGAGAAGGAGTTGAGGTTCGGGTCGGTCGACCCGGCGGCCACGTCGTCGTACGTGTAGCTGTAGCGGGCCAGGTCCGAGGCGCCCATCGGGTTGCGCAGGAAGCTCAGGCCGATACCCGCGCTCGGGTCGAAGAGCTGCTGCATGACGGACGTACGGGTGGCGCTGCTGAGCGCGCCGCTGCTGTTCATCAGGTACGCGGCGGTGTCGGTGAAGGACGCGCCGGCGCCGCTGAACTGCTGGTACTTCGTGTTCTCGTTGACGGTCACGGTCTGCCCGCTGCCGCCGGTGCCGGCGGTGAAGACGATCGGCGTCTGCTGCTGGAGGCCGCGGGTGACATTGCGGCCGCCGGAGTCGTTCGTGGTGGTGAGCCAGATGCTGACCTGCTCGCCGGCCGCGTGTGCGGGGGCCTGGCCGGTGAGCGCCAGTGCCGCGGCGAGAGCGGTGGTGAGCAGGGTGACGGCCAGGCGGCGGGGGCCGCGCGGGCGTGGGGAGAGTCTTGTCATGGCGTGATGCCTTTCGGCCGGCGGTGGGGGGAGTTGCCGGGTGCCGTGTCGGGACCGTGCCCCGGGGGAAACGGGGTCGCAAAGGTCCAGACCTATCTAGTTCACGCCGTGATTTAACTCGTGAAATAAGTACGTGTCAAGGTGTCAAGTATGTGAACGCCGAGGGGACTTCACGGCCCGATTCCGTCCCCGCCCGGGGTTCTTCCGCAGCCCTCGCGCAACCGCTCGTCGGCGGTTACTCAGTAACGATTGCCTCTGCCGTCTTCCGTACGAGATGCCCGGTGTGTAGAAATCGTTAGGGCAGGTCACATGATCACAGGTGACCGCCTGAGCGAGAGATGAGTCGGGGGCATGAGCACAAACGAACCGTCGGGCCACGAACCACCCACAGGCCCTCCGCAGAACCCGTACGACAAGAACGTCTACGGGCCGCCGCAGCCGCCGGCCGACCCGTATGGGCAGCCGGCCGCCGGCCCCGCCGGGTACGGCCCGCCGCCGCAGGGCCCGTACAGCCAGCCACAGGGGGCGGCGTACGGGCAGCAGTTCCCGCAGTGGCTGTCCCCGCCGAACACGTACGGCGGCCCGCCCGCCCCGGGGTCTCGGCAGCTGGCCAACTCCGGCGACCGCTTCCTGGCCCGGCTGATCGACACCGCTGTGCTGCTGGTGCCGTTCATCCTGCTCTACGTGATCGTCGCTCAGGTCAGCACGATCCTGTACTCCGTGGCCACCGCCGTCGTGGTCGTCGGCTACGAAGCCGCGATGCTGCTCACGCAGGGCGGCCAGACCATCGGCAAGAAGGCCATGAAGATCCGGGTCGTCTCGCTGGCCCACGGCGGCCGTCCGACCGACGCCGAGTTCTGGGCCCGGGCCGGCGTCTACGGGGGACCGCAGGCCGTCTACTGCCTCGGGTCTGTCTTCAGCCTCCTCAACGTCCTCTGGCACCTGTGGGACAAGCCGTACCAGCAGTGCCTCCACGACAAGGCCGCCAAGACCGTGGTGGTCAAGGAGTCCTGACAGCGCAGCGGCTGCGGCCTGGGGCCGGCCGCGTTCGACGGTGACCGGGTCGGGGTTCGCCCCGCCCGTGTCCTCCCTCCGGAGCCGGGGAGACGGAATGTCGATGCGTCTACGTCCGGGCGAGACCGAGGCCGTTGGCTGGCGGGTGGTGACCGTGCTCGACGCCGTCCCGGCAGCTGCGCGATGCGTCACCCGCCGTCATCGGACGCCCTCGGGTAATCGCGATCGACGGCCGGGGCGGCGCCGGCAAGACGACCCTGGCCGAGCGGCTGCGCAAGGTGGTGCCCAACTCCGCCATCGTGCACACCGACGACATCGCCTGGAACCACGCCTACTTCGACTGGGGCGCCGCGCTCGTCGAGAACATCCTGCAACCCCTGCACCGGGGTGAGGCGGTGGACTTCCGCCCTGATGCCTGGATCACCCACGCCCGGCCCGGATCGATCACCGTCCCCGCCGGTGCCGACTTCATCTGGGTCGAGGGCACCGGCGTCATCCGCGAGGAGCTGGCCCCGTGGTTGGACGCCTCGGTGTGGATGCAGGGCGACCTCGACGAGCAGGAGCGCCTGTCGGTCGTCCGCGACGGTGACACCCCCGAGCAGCTGGCGCACGTGGCGAACTGGCTGCTGGAGGAACTGCCGTTCATGTTGCGAGAACAGCCGTGGGCCCGAGCCACCATGATCGTCGCCGGCCCTCCGCAGATCGCCCACGACCCGGACACCGAGTTGGTCGTCGCCCCGCCGACCAGCCCTTGGGCCATCAGCCGGGGGCCGTAGGGAGGGTAGGTCCGGTCGTCCCGCGTGATACTCCTCCCTGCTACGGACGATCTTGTGACAGCGCGGCTGGTGCGTCATCCGATGACCGTGAGCGAGGCCGAGCGAGTGCTGGCGGGCGAGTCGGACAGCGGTGCCCGATGGGCGCCCGGATACCCCACCGATGGGGACGAGATCCGTCGCCGCGAAGACGGTCAGGCGATCGGCGGCCTGGGCTTCCACGGACCTGCGGACGAGAACGGCAGCGTCACGATCGGCTACGGCCTCATCCCGTCAGCGCGAGGCAACGGATACGCCTCCGAAGCCCTTCGCGAACTGCTGCTGTTCGCGCGGGCACGCGGCGTCACCAGCGTGAAAGGCGACGCCGACCACGACAACAACGCGTCCCAGCACGTCATGACGGCAGCCGGCATGCGGCCGACCGGAGAAGACGAACCCGTCAGGTACTTCGAGATCGCCTGGACCACCACGGCGACCCCGGCCGGGTCCACCGCGCCTGCCCGTTGACGCTCAACAGGACTGTCTTTACCGGTTGCTGCCGGTGTGTCAAGCTCGGATTCCTCGGCAGCGGGAGCGGCGGGATGGGGCAGGGGCTCGGCGATCTCATGGTTCTCTTGCGCTGCGGGCGCATGGCCGCGGGACTGCCGTCGGCCGCCGTCTTCGCGTACGGCTCGTTGCGACCCCTGACCGCCGCCTACCAGGAGGCGGTCGCGCCGGTGGTGGACCAGGTGATCGGCGACCCGGCCGACCGGGCCCGGGTGGGTGACGCGCTCCGCGCGATGAGCGTCAAGATCGGGCTGACGATGCTGTGTTACGCGCGGGCGGCGGGACGCGAGCCGCAGCCTGCGGTCGTGGCGCTGGCCGGGGCCGTCACCCGCCTCTACGACGACCTGATCGACGGGATCGCCGACGGGGACGCCGGCACCGCGCGCGACGACCGGCTGAGCGATCTGTTCGGCGCCAGGCTCTTCACACCTCACGGCGACGTGGAGCGCCTGCTCGGCGAACTGGTCTACCGGATCGCCGACCGGGTGGACGACTCGTACCTGGACGAGGCGATGTTCGTCGCCCTCAGCACACTGCACGAGTACCAGTGCCTGTCCCGCCGCCAGCGTGAGCCCGACATGCCCCGCGACGCGCTGGAGAAGATCACGCGGGGCAAGGGAGCGATGGCCCATCTGGTGCTGTGCAGCCTGGTCAAGGCCGGGATGGGCATTCAGGAGCGGGAGTTGGTGATGGCGCTCGGCGACGCGCTCCAGTCGCTGGACGACTACATGGACGTCGAACAGGACCGGGACAGCGGCGTGACCACCCTCGCGACCCTGGGAGCGGTGACGCTGGCCGACATCGGGCAGCGGATCCGCGCCCTGCGGCCGCGCATGGTCTCCTGCTACGGCAGCCCTCCGACCCGCCGGTACTGCGGGATGATCTACTTCCTGCTCCTGAAGTCGTTCGTCGGCCGCAGACTGCCCTTCGTCGGCGGACTGGGCCGCAGGGCGGCCGGACGGTCCGCGGTGCTGAGACTGCTCACGCGGGGCGACGAGGCCTTGCAGCCGAGAGGGGCGGGGTGCCGGTGAGAGTGCGACGCCTGATCTCCTCGGCGATCCACGTGACGCTGGCCCTCGTCCTGGTCGCAACCGGTGTCGTGACCTGGATCGGTCTGCGGGGCGGCTGGCTCGAACCGCTGGATCTGCTGGTGGTGGTCCTCCCGGTCCTCCTCACCATTGCCACCGCCGTGCTCGGCGAGCTGAAGAGCGGGCAACCCGGACACTCCGTGGAGGAGACCGTGCGGGAGCAAGTGACGGCGCTGTCCGCGCAGGTGGATGCCGACTGGGAGCTGGAACGACGCAACCGCAGGCTGTACGACGGACCCAGGATGGCGGTGCGCTGGCAGACCGCTGCCGGCTCGGACCGTACGACGCGGCTGGGCAACGCCCTGGCGGAGCAGGGTCACCTCGACCAGCTGACCGCCCGCTTCGGGCACCATGTCCGCGCCGGCAGGCTGAGCTGGCTGGTGGTGACCGGGGAGCGGGGGGCGGGCAAGAGCGCCGGGTGCGTGCTGCTCGCCCTGGAACTGAGCGGCCGGAACCAGGCGGCGCCGGCCACGCCGCTGGTGCCGGTGCTCTTCCAGCTGTCGTCGTGGAAGCCCACCTGCTCCCTGAGCCGGTGGATGACGGACGAACTGCTGGCGAACCACCCGGCGCTCTTCGACTTCCCCGAAGCGCACCGCCGGGAGGTCGCCGACCGCATCGTCGGTCAGCACGTCCTGCCCGTCCTGGACGGACTGGACGAGATGCAGGACCCCACTGCTGCCCTCAGGATCATCGAGGAGGAGCTGGCCGGCCGCTCCTTCGTGCTGGGCTGCCGCAGCGAGGCGTTCGCCACGGCCAACGCCGGCAATGTGCTGCGCCAGGCGGTGATCGTCAGGCTCCAGCCCCTGCGGGCGGACGAGGCGCGGGCCATTCTCCTGCGCAACGTGCCCGGCGACGGCCACGACGTCCTCGCGCCGCTCGTCGCCACCCTGGACGGCGATCCGGGCGGACCCGTGGCCGAGGCGCTGCGGACACCGTTCATCCTGTCCCTGGCCGTCGCGCTGCGCGGCGAGCCGCTGCCGGCCGAACTGCTGGCCGTGGCGGGGCCGGACGCGGTGGACCGGGTCGAACGGCATCTGCTGGGAACCTTCGTCGACAAGGCGTACCCGAGAGCGCCCGAGACCGGCAGGGGCGCCGTCAGCGCGGACGACGCGCGGCGTTACCTGGGATTCCTGGCCCGGCACGCCGACCCGGTGACCGGCCGGCTGGAGTGGTGGCGGCTGCACCTCGCGGTGCCCAGAGCGGTCTTCCTGGCCTACGCCGTCTGCGTCGCCGGAGTGGCCTGCTCGGCGCTGGCGGCGGGCTTCTTCGCGTTCTTCGGCCTCCCGTGGCTGGGATTCTGGATCGGGCTGACCGCAGGGGTCGCCGGGGCTCTCGTCGTCGAGCTCGTCCCGCAGGACGACCCGCGCCGCGCCCGGCCCAGGCTCCGCTCGGTCCGCGCGCCCGCGCCCAACGCCCTGCTCAGGACGCTCGGGTTCGGCCTGACGGGCGGCGCGGCCTGCGGCGTCATCGCCTGGTTCCTGTACGAGTCGCCGCGCTACGTGGTCATCGGCGGCCTGCTCAGCGGGCTCACGTACGCCGCCGCCCGCTACGTCAGCGAACCCGTCGATCCCATGGACGCCGTCACCCCCGTCAGCCTGCTCAGAACCGACCGCGCAGCCGTGTCGTACGCCTGGCTGCTCGGCGGCATCCCCGGCGCCCTCACCGGGGCATATCTCGGTGCGGCACTCCCGACCGGCCACCGCACTCCGCAACTCGATCACGTGGCGGCCGTCCAGGACCTGTCGCCCGCCGTGCTCGCACTGCTGGGCGCGATCGGCGGCTGCGGGCTCAGCGCCGCCGGCCTCGGACTGATGGCCCTCGGCTCCAGCGCCTGGGGGCGTTTCATCCCCACCCGCGCGTGGCTGCACGCGCGCCGGTCCACGCCGCGCGAACTCATGGCCTTCCTGGAGGACGCGCGCAGGCGAGGCGTGCTGCGCCAGATCAACGGCTACTACGAGTTCCGGCACGACCTCCTCCTGCGTCACCTCGCCGAGGACACGCCCTGGCGACCAGGACTCATGCCGGAGCCCAGACAGTGAGCAGTACCGGTCCGGACAGCGTCCAGTAGGTGCGTTTGGCGGGCCGCCGCCCGGCGTCCGGCCGGCCTGAGTAACGCGCTTCGGGGAAGCGGATCCGGGCCCCGTCCGGCTCGCTCCGCCGCGTCCGGAAGGTCAGTTCGGTCAGCTCGCGCCGTACATCGGCGACCGCCAGCCGGTCACCGCCGCCCACCCAGTACGCGAACTCCACGGTGGCGCGGGAGAAAGCCCCCGAGACTCGCTCGTCGTCCTGCCGGTGCAGCAGTTCGCGTACGTCACCGGGGCGGGTCAGATCGTACAGACGCGGCACACCGGCGTCGGCGTCCGGATCCTGGACCGTGAACCGCAGTACGTCGAATTCGTGACCGCGCAGCACTTCGCTCTGCGCCTCCAGCCAGCGCGGCTCGAAGGCGTGCTGTCGGCGTTCGAAGACCATCAGCGCGAACGTCCGCGCCAGCAGGTAGGCCCCCAGCAGCGCGGCGCAGCCGACCGCCGGAGCCCGCAGCCGCCCCGGCAGCAGCAGACCGGCCAGAGCCACCGAGCCGGTGGCCAGCGCCCACCCGGTGCTGACCAGGTAGGCACGGGCGAAGCCCGGCCTGCCCAGTCCCAGAACGCAGCGCCGGAGCAGTGCGGGCATGCCGTCCAGGGGCGAGAGCGGGACCGGCAGATCCGGCCTGGCGAACTCGGGCTCGTAGGTCACCTTCACGCCGCAGCCCTCTCATAGGCGACAGACCTCATTACCTACCACCTACCCTCAGACGCTACAGCCACGTCCTGGCAACCAGGCGTCGGATTTCCGCCGGCCGTGAGTAGCTGAGGAGCAGGGACAGGCGAAGCCGGTCGGCCAGGGCGGTGACCACTTGGGCCGAGGGGTTGCGAGCGCGGCCCTGTTCCAGCCGCATCACGTAGTCGACCGATATGCCTGCCAAACGGTTGGGGTGGCTGATCCGGGCGGTGCTTCGTCGGACACCGTTGGTTCCTTTTCTCCGCCGGGCCCGAGTGCCGCGTGCAGGAGAGCGGGGCCGCCATTGGGGGTGCGTGTTCGACCGGATCCTTCGGGTGCCTGATCATCCTCCAAGAGCTGCGGCAGCCGCCAGCCCCAAGGGTAGGAACAGCAGTACTGCCCCCAGCAGTCCGCGCACCGGCTAGGCGGTTTCGAGGAGTCGCTTCCGCAGCAGGGCCGCGCCGGATTCGGCGAGCCAGTCCGTGAGTGTTCGCAGGCCGGGGTGGATGACGCGCAGCGCCTCGATGTCGGCGTGCCAGCGCGATCCGGCTGCCCAGCGCTCGCGGATGTGGGCGATCTCGGGGCTGAGCGCGGTGGCGTCGGCGTGGGTGATCTGCGCGTAGCGCACCGCGGCGCCAGTGGCCTCGCTGATTGCGGCGACTGCCTCGGCCGGGGTGGGGGCGTCCCCGGCCAACTCCAGGGTCCGGCCCGCGAACCGGTCCGGCTGGTCGAAGGCCAGCAGGGCGAACTCGGCGATGTCCTCCACCGCGATGAGCTGGACAGGTTCGTACGGCGGGAAGATGTGCCGGTGGACGCCGTCGACAATGCCGTCGACTCCGATGGCCGTCGAACCGAGATAGTTCGACATGAAGCGCACCGGGCGCAGCACGGTCACCGACCGGATCCGCTCATGCAGGTGGTCCTCAATGCGCTTCTTCCCCTCGGAGCCACCCGGGCGGCCCGGCGTGGACGCGACGCCCGTGAACACGACGTGCTCGACGCCCACGGCGGCTGCGGCATCGGTCAGGGCCCGGCCCCGGGCGAACTCCCGCTCCACGTCGGCGCCGGCCGGCCCGAATGCCACCGGCGGTACGGCGAACAACGCCGCTGCTCCCTCCAACGCCGCGGGCAGACTCGACGGGTCGTCGAAGTCGCCGCGAACGAGCTCGGCCCCGGCGGTTTCCAGTGCCTTGGCGGCGGGAGCGGTAGTGTCCCGCACGAGCGCGCGGACCTGCCTGCCGGCCGACAGGAGCCGGCGGGCGGTGGCGCCCCCCTGCCGGCCGGTCGCACCGGTCACGACGATCAAGCGGTCAGTGGTCATGTCGTCCTCCGCCCCGGGATTGTCGGTGGGCACGGTCGGGTTGGGCCCGGGGTCGATGTGGAATGCTCCACCCGGTTGAGTCCGGCGGACAAGGGATTACGTGACATGACCGCAGCTCCACAGGACGTC
>Ga0307517_10005174_pt1 | contig 19785 bp, 14 predicted proteins | sample 23_EM_MG_FD_194515 | JGI IMG/M metagenome (GOLD analysis project Ga0307517, IMG submission 194515) | Populus trichocarpa ectomycorrhiza microbial communities from riparian zone in the Pacific Northwest, United States - 23_EM | ecosystem: Host-associated > Plants > Roots > Unclassified | place... | reverse complement strand
CGGTGATGTCCGGATCGGCCTCGAAGGCGCTGCGCCCGGCCTCGAAGAGCTTCGGCAGGTCGTCGCGGAGGCGGTGCTTGACGGGGTCGTCGCCGAGGACGAAGGTGCGCCCGAAGTCGGCCTCGAACTCTTCGAAGATCGGCCCGAAGTCCGCGAAGGCGATGTCGTCGGCCGCGATGGTGCGGTCCGGCGGGTTCTCCTTGTACGGCAGCAGCGTGTTCGACCCGGACCGCACGATCCGCTTGTGCCAGTAGTGCGTCGTGCCGAACATCTCGTTCGCCAGGTCGCGAATGTGGTTGCTCACCTCGCGTTCGCCCCGGCCCGGGGCGACCAGGCCCCGCCGCTCGATCTCGGCGAACAGTTCCGCCGCCTTGGCCTGGGCGTCCAGCAGTCGCGCCACGCGCGTGGATTCATCCGACATACCGCCGACCGTATCGCTCGCGATGTGCACGGATTGCCTAGGCGGGCGGTTTCACAAAATCCCGCAATGCATCACATTGAGTGCCTTACGGGCGCGGCACGGCTCCGCGCGCATCCCTAGGGCCGACGCTGGCGGTGCCCAATCCAGGCAGGCGCTGGTCGCCTGCGGTGAGAGGAGATCTCTATGCGTGTATCCCGATTCGCGGCCGCGCTCGGCGTGGCGGCGGCCATGGTCCTCGGCGGCGCGGTGAGCGCCGGCGCGGTCGCACCGGCGCCGTCCACGGCCGGTGCTCACGTGTCGCACGACGACGACCACGGACGTGACGGCCACGACGGGCACGACGGGCGGTACGGCCACGACGGACGGTACGACCACGACGGACGGCACGGGTACCACCACCACGGCCGTCACCACCACCATCACCACGGGTGGTTCGGGTACCGGCACCACCGGCACGACTACCGCTGATACGTAAGCGAACTGCCCCGGTGCCCTCAGGGGTGCCGGGGCAGTCGCGCGAGTGCTCAGTCCGCGTCGGCGACGATGGAGCCGACGCGCTCGGCCAGGGTCGGGTCGCGGCGGACCAGGAGCGCCGCGTAGCCGACGGCGAGGAGCAGGATGGCCAGGGCCGCGTAGGGGAACCAGTTGTACGGGGAGGGCTGGCCGGGCTTGGCCAGGTAGTAGAGCGGGACCAGGATGGCCAGGGCGCCGAGTGCGGGGAGCACGAGGTGCCGGATCACGCGGAACTCCTGCGGGCGGTACCGGCGGTAGTACAGGGGCAGGGCGATGTTGGAGGCGAGGTAGACCAGCAGGATCAGGATGGTGCCGAGCGTCGAGGACTCGGTGAAGAAGACCACGGGGTTCATCGAGCCGCTCCGGTCCCCCAGCAGATGGCCCAGGCCCCAGCCGCCGATGATCAGCAGGGCGGTGGCGGTGAAGGTGACGATCGCGTTGGTCGGGGTGCGGCGGGTGGGGTGGACGTAGCCGAAGAAGGACGGGAGCAGTCCTTCGCGTCCGGCGTTGAACACCAGGCGGGCCTGGGAGTTGATGCCGGCGATGAGTACGCCGAGGGTGGAGGTCAGGCCGCCCAGGTAGGCGGCGAACGCCAGGACGCCGAGGGTGCTGTGGGCGACTTCGACGAAGGGGATCTGGGCGGCGGCGAGCTGGTCCACGTCGTAGTCGAAGCCGGTCACCGTGGCGTAGGAGAAGAGCACATAGCTCGCCGACATGATCGCCACGGAGGAGAAGACCGCGCGGCCGACGTTGCGCCGCGGGTTCTCCGTCTCCTCGGCCAGTGCCGCGGAGTTCTCCCAGCCGATGAAGAGGTACACCGCCAGCGGGAAGCCGGCCGCCAGGCCCTTGAAGCCGCGGCTGATGTGGCCGGGCAGGAACGGGTCGAGCGAGAGGTGGCCGCGGTTGTTGACGATCGCCGCGACCGAGACCACGACCAGCACCAGCATCTCGACGCCGAAGAAGTAGCCGGCCCACTTGGTGGAGACCACGATCCCGCGCAGCATCAGAACCACCGCGACCCCGGTGAGCAGCAGTGTCCAGATGATCCACGGCAGATCGACGCCGGTGTAGTGGTGCAGGGTGATCTGTACGAACCCGCCGGAGATCGCGATGACGGAGGCCATCGCGATGATGTAGCCCAGCGCCGCCAGCAGGGCCGTGGTCACCGCGCTGACCGGGCCGAAGGTCTTGCCGACGAAGGTGATGAAGCTGCCCGCCGAGGGGTGCGCCCGGGAGAACTGCGCCAGCGTGTTGCCCAGCAGCGCCACCGCGATGCCCGCGGCGACGATGGTCAGCGGGGAGGCGACGCCCGCGGTGGTGGCGAGGAAGGCGAAGCCGAAGAAGAAGCTCATGGCCGGGCCGACGTTGGCCATGGTGGCGGCGGCGATGTCCGCCATGCCGAGTACGCCGCCGCGCAGGCGCTGCGGCGTGCGCACGGGGCGTGCGGCGGGGCCCGGCGAGGACAACGGACCGGCTCCGGGGTCTGTCACTTCGGGAGCTCCTTCTGCGGTGTGGCGTTGCGCTGAGATCAGCCCAGCCGGGCACGCTGGTGGGCCTTCACCGCGCGCACGGCCGGGTCCGTCGCACCACGGCCGAGTTCGGCGAGCAGCTCGGCGTGGCAGAGGTTCTGCGCCCGCACCATCGCGGGCTCGGGCACCGGCTGCAGCAGACACAGCCGGCCGAGCAGGTCGGCGGCGAACTCGCGGATCCCGGGGCCGCCGAGGGTCTCGGCGAGGTCCAGGTGGAAGCGGGCTTCCAGTTCGAGCAGCCGGGTCGGGTCGTCGGCCAGGTCCATCTCCGTGACCAGCGCCTGGAGGCGTTCCAGCCGTTCGGCCGTGACCTCGCCGGAGCTGTGGGCCACCAGGCCGCATTCGAGCAGCAGGTGGAAGGCGTCGAGTGAGGCCGCTTCCTCCTCGTTGTGCAGCAGGGCCACGACCGCGTCCCAGCCCGGCGCGATGAAGGTCCCGCCCGCGCGCCCGCGCCGGCGGTCGAGCAGGCCGTCCTGGCACATGCCCTCCAGCGCGCGGCGGACGGTGATCTCGCTGATGCCCAGTTCGTCGGCGAGGACACCGGTGTCCGGCAGCCGGTCGCCCGGAAGCAGGGTCGCCAGCCGCACCCGTAGCGCGATCCGCGAGCGGACGAGCTCGGATCCGCTCTGACCCGCCCCGGGCAGGACATGGGCGTGTCCCACCAAGGGCCCGAACTTGCCCGCTGCGTTCACCACGACGCCACCCTAAACGGCCGGTCGAGCAGGGTCAGCCAGGCGTTGTGCAACAAATTAGAGCACTGTGAACATTTAAACAAGGCTTCCCCAACACCCACCCCCGCTCAGAACGCGGCAGGTCAGCCAGGGTGCGGTTCACCCAGGGCGGATCCCGAGCCGGACACCGCGGGAAGAAGGGGCGATCAGACCCTCTTGTTTTTTCTGATCGCCGTGAACTATTTTCCTCGGCGTCACCCGTCACCACCGCATGCGACACGTGATCACCCGCGCCGTGCCTCCCCCGTTCGCACCCACTCCCCTGGATGTCGAAATGACGATACGTCCCCCTGTTCCGGTCGCCGACCCCAAGACCGGCGACGAGAGCCCCTCGGCAGGATCCGGTCTCCAGGCCGGACTGAAGAACCGCCATCTGTCCATGATCGCCATCGGCGGCGTCATCGGCGCCGGTCTGTTCGTCGGCTCCGGCTCCGGGATCGCGACCGCGGGCCCCGGCATCCTGCTGTCGTACGCCCTGGTCGGCGTGCTGGTCGTCCTGGTCATGCGGATGCTCGGCGAGATGGCCGCGGCCAACCCGACCTCCGGTTCGTTCTCCGCTTACGCGGACCGGGCGCTGGGCCGCTGGGCGGGCTTCTCGATCGGCTGGCTCTACTGGTTCTTCTGGGTCGTGGTGCTGGCCGTCGAGGCGACCGCCGGGGCCAAGATCCTGGAGGGCTGGATCCCGGCGGTCCCGCAGTGGGCGTGGGCGCTGATCGTGATGGTGGTGCTGACCGTCTCCAACCTCGCGTCGGTCGCGTCGTACGGGGAGTTCGAGTTCTGGTTCGCCGGGATCAAGGTCGTGGCGATCGCCGCGTTCATCGGGGTCGGCCTGCTGGCGGTCTTCGGGATCCTGCCGGGCGTCCACAGCGACACGGCCGGGCTGTCCAACCTGACCTCGCACGGCGGCTTCCTGCCCAACGGTCCCGGCACGATCCTCACCGGTGTGCTTATGGTCGTCTTCTCCTTCATGGGCAGCGAGATCGTCACCCTGGCCGCCGGTGAGTCCGAGGACCCGCAGCGCGCGGTCACCAAGGCCACCAACAGCGTCATCTGGCGGATCGCCGTCTTCTACCTCGGCTCGATCTTCATCGTGCTGACCCTGCTGCCCTGGAACTCCCCCTCCATCACCAAGGACGGTTCCTACGTCGCCGCGCTCGACTCGCTCGGCATCGCGCACGCCGGCCAGGTCATGAACTTCATCGTCCTGACCTCCGTGCTGTCCTGCCTCAACTCCGGCCTCTACACCGCCTCCCGCATGGCCTTCTCCCTCGGCCGCCGCGGCGACGCCCCCGCCGCCTTCGGCCGCACCGCCCGCCAGGGCGTACCGCAGACGGCGATCCTGGCGTCGGTGGTCTTCGGCTTCGTGGCGGTCTACTTCAACTACGCCTACCCGGACACGGTCTTCCTGTTCCTGCTCAACTCCTCCGGTGCGATCGCGCTGTTCGTGTGGCTGGTGATCTGCTTCTCGCAGCTGCGGATGCGCCGCATCATCGAGGCGGAGTCGCCGGAGAAGCTGGTCGTACGGATGTGGCTCTTCCCGTATCTGACCTGGGCGACCATCGCGCTGATCGTCTTCGTCCTCGGCTACATGCTCACCGACGACGCGTCCGGCGGCGGCCGGGACCAGGTGGTGCTGTCCACGCTGGTCGCGCTCGGGGTGGTCGGCATCGCGGTGCTGCGGCAGCGGCTGGCCGCCAGGCGCGCCAAGTACGCGGTCTCCGCGAACCAGTAGCAGGACCCCGTCCCGGCCGCTGCGTGATGGCGGCCGGGACGGGGGTTGTGCAAAACGTTTTGGATCCTTAGCGTCCGGTCTCAACGGCTCGACGGAAGGATCCGTGATGCGGCGACTGATCGTGACGTCCTGCTCGGTGCTCGTGGTGCCCGAGCGGGGCCCGTGCCAGGTGGAAGCGGACCAGGACATCCTGGTCGAGGACGGAGTGATCGCCTGGCTGGGTCCGGCGGGCTCCGGACCGGACCACGCGGGGGCGGAAGCCCTGGACGGTACGGGACTGGTCGCCGTCCCCGGACTGGTCAACGCGCACACGCACGGCCCGATGGTGCTGATGCGCGGCGCCGCGGAGGACGTGAGCGTCGAGGCCTGGTTCAACGAGCGGGTCTGGCCGATGGAGGTCAACCTCACCCCCGACGACGTCGGCCTCGGCGCCGAGCTGGCCTGCGCGGAGATGCTGCTCAGCGGGGTGACCGCGTTCGCCGACCACTACTTCCACGCCGAGCGGATCGCGGACGCCGTCGTACGCACCGGAATCCGGGCGGACATCGCACCGACGTACTTCAGCAGCCGGGGCCGGGCGGCGCTGGAGGAGAGCGCCGCGACCGCAGCCGCCCTGCACGGCACGGGCGGCGGGCGGGTCACCGCGTCCCTCGGTCCGCACGCGCCGTACACCGTGGACGACGCGGACCTGGCCCGGGTCGCGGAACTGGCCCGGGAGATGGGCGTACGGGTCCACATCCACGCCGCCGAGCACCTGGAGCAGACCGAGTCGAGCCTCGCCCGGCGCGGCGTCACCCCCATCGGGGTGCTGGAGCGGACCGGGGTGCTGGACGCCGGGGCGCTGATCGCCCACGGCTGCGGCATCACCGCCGCCGACCTGCCGCTGCTGGAGGCGCACCGGGACCGGACGGGCGTGGCGTGCTGCCCGAAGGTGTATCTGAAGCACGCGCTGAACCCGCTCACCCCGGTACGGAGCCTGCTGGAGGCGGGCGTCGCGGTGGGGGCGGGGACGGACGGGGCGGCCGGGCACAACACGCTGGACGTGTGGGAGGCGATGCGGCTCATCGCGCTGACCCAGAAGCAGGCGGAGCGGGACGCGACCTGGATGACGGTCTCGGACACACTCCGGCTCGCGACGCGCGGCGGGGCCCGGGCGCTCGGGCTCGGGGACCGGATCGGCGCGCTGGAGCCGGGCCGGGCCGCGGACATCGTGCTCGTCGACCTGGGCGGCCCGCACTGCCGGCCGGTGCACGACCCGCTCGCCGCCCTGGTCTACAGCGCCCGGGCGAGCGACGTACGCACGGTCCTGGTCGACGGGCGGGTCGTGGTGCGCGACGGGCGGCTGCTGACCGTGGACCTGCCGGGGCTGCTGGCCGAGATCGAGGCACGGGTGCCCGCGCTGCTGGACACCTCGCACGGCACGGCGGTGCAGCACTATGACCCGTGACCGGGACGAGGACGAGGACGAGGGCAGACGGCGGATGCGGCGGCCCGCCTCCATAAAGGACGTGGCCGCCCACGCCCGGGTGAGCCCGACCACGGTGTCCCACGTGCTGAGCGGCAACCGGCCGGTCGCGCCGGAGACCGCCGAGCGGGTCCGCGCGGTGGTCAGCCGGCTCGGTTACGTACCGGCCTCGACGGCCCGCAACCTCCAGGCCGGCTCGACCAACGTCATAGGGCTGCTGGTGCCCGACATCACCAACCAGTTCTTCGCCGAGCTGGCCAAGGGGGTCGAGGACGCCGCCCACGACCTGGGCTACGGGGTCATCCTGTGCAACACCGAGTTCGACCCCGAGCGCGAGGACCGCTATCTGGAGCTGCTGCGGGGCCGGTTCATCGACGGCATGGTGTACGCGTCCGGGTCGCCGCCCTCCCGCGACCGGCTGGCGTCGCTGCTCGGCCGCTTCCCCATCGCCCTGGCCGACGAGGTGGTCCCCGGCCTGCTGGAGCAGACCATCCTGGTCACCGCCGACCACCGCGCGGGCGGCCGGCTGGTCGGGCAGCACCTGCGCGAGCTGGGCCACCGCCGGGTGCTGGCGGTCAGCGGCCCGGTGGACCTGGTCAGCAGCCTGGAGCGGATCGCCGGGTTCCGGGAGGCGTTCGGCGACGAGGGGGTCACCGAGGTCGAGGGCGCCTTCGTCGAGCGCTCCGGCTACGACATGGTGGCCGCCGCCCTGGACGGCTCCGGCCCGCGCGACTTCACGGCGGTGTTCGCCGCCAACGACCTCATGGCGCTCGGCGCGGTCGCCGCCCTGGAGGACGCCGGGCTGCGCGTCCCGGACGACGTCTCGGTGGCGGGCTTCGACGACATCATGCTCGCCGGCCGCGTCCACCCCTCCCTCACCACCGTCCACCAGCCCGCGTACGACGTCGGCCGCACGGCCGCCGCCCAACTGCTCCAGTACGTCCACCGGGGCGAGGTTCCGCCCGCCTCCCGGCACATCCTGCCGGTGCGGCTGCGGGTGCGCGGCAGCACGGCTCCCGTGGGCTTAGCGCCCTGACCGGGGCGCTGCCCCCGGCCCCCGAACACCCTTGGAATCCAACGAAAGGCCGCACAGCGATGCCCCATGTCCTCCTCGTGGGTGAGTCATGGTTCACCCACTCCATCCACCACAAGGGCTTCGACTCCTTCCACACCTCCGAGTACGTCGAAGGGGCCGACGCCTTCCTCGGCGCGCTGCGCGATCGCGGCCACGAGGTGACGTACGTGCCGTCGCACGAGATACCCCGCCGACTGCCCACGACCGCCGAGGGGTTCGCGCCGTACGACGTCGTCGTGATCAGCGATGTCGGGGCCAACAGCTTCCAGCTCCCGCCGGAGACGTTCGGCCACTCGCGGCCCTCACCGGACCGGACCGAGCTGCTGCGGGCGTATGTCGAGGGCGGCGGGGGCCTGTTGATGGTGGGCGGCTATCTCACCTTCACCGGCATCGACGCCAAGGCACGGTGGGGCCGTACGCCGCTGGCGGCCGCGCTGCCGGTCGGGCTGCACGACCGGGACGACCGGGTGGAGCTGCCGGCGGGGGCCGCGCCCCGGGTCGTCGCCCGGCACCCGGTGGTGGACGGGCTGGGCGGGCCGGACGGGACATGGCCGGATCTGCTCGGGCTCAACGAGGTGACCGTACGGGAGGGGGCCGAGCTGCTCGCCGAGTGCGCGGGCCATCCGCTGCTGGTGGTCGGCGGTTACGGCGCGGGCCGGTCGGCGGCCTTCACCTCCGACCTCGCCCCGCACTGGGCCCCGCCGGGCTTCCTCGCCTGGGAGGGCTACCCGGAGCTGTGGGACCGGCTGGTCCGCTGGCTGTCCCAGGCCGTGAGAGAGGACGTCTGATGGTCACCCCGCACATCTCGGCCGCGCCCGGCGACTTCGCCCCGGACGTGCTGATGCCCGGCGACCCGCGCCGTGCGCGCCGTATCGCCGAAACGTTCCTGCAGGATGCCCGCCTCGTCACCGAAGTACGCGGCATCGAGGGCTGGACCGGCACCTACCAGGGCAGACCGCTGTCCGTCCTGGCCTCCGGCATGGGCATGCCGTCGGTCACGATCTACGCCACCGAACTCTTCCGCTTCTACGGGGTGCGCAGCATCGTCCGCGTAGGCACCGCCGGCGGCATACCCGCCTCGGTGGGCCTGCGAGATGTCGTCGTGGCCACCGCCGCCCACACCGACTCCGCGATGAGCAGCCATCGCATCGACGGCGTGCACCTGAGCCACGCCGCCTCCTTCGACCTGGCGCGAGCGGCCGCCCGCGCGGCCGAGGAGACCGGAACGGGTGTGCACATCGGGCCGGTGTTCACCAGCGACCACTTCTACCTCTCCCGACCTGGCCTGTTCGCGCAGCTGGAGTCGCACGGCACCCTCGCCGTCGAGATGGAGGCCGCCGGCCTCTACGCGACCGCCGCCGCCGAGGGCGGCCGCGCGCTTGCCGTGCTGACGGTCAGCGACCACGTGAACCGGGAGGAGGCCCTCACCTCGGCCGAGCGCGAGGCGGATTTCGACCGCGCCGTCACGATCGCGGCCACAGCGCTGCTCTCCTGACACAGGGACGTATAGCCAAAACGTTTTGCATTGCATAGCTTTCGGCCAATACCGAAAAGGAGAACGGAACAATGAACAAGATCAAGATTCTGGGGGCTGTCGCCGCGCTCTCCATCACACTCGCCGGATGCGGCTCGTCGGCCTCCTCGACCTCATCGGCCGCCTCGGACTCCGGGAAATCCGGAAAGCTGAGAATCAAGTTCGTGATCAACGGAAATCTCGGTGACCGTTCCTTCTTCGACTCCGCGTACGCGGGCCTGAAGAGAACCGAGAAGGACCTCGGCTACAGCCTGAAGGTCGTCGAACTGGGCAGCGACCGCACCAAGTGGGCCTCCGGCTTCGAGGACGCGGCCTCCGGCGACGACTACGACGTGCTCGCCGCGGGCACCTTCGACACCGTCGACTTCATCTCCAAACTCGCCCCGGAGTACCCGGACAAGAAGTTCTGGCTCTTCGACGCGGCCGTCGACTACACGGGCAAGAGCGGCTGTTCCAACAAGTGCGCAAATGTTTACTCGGTCACCTTCAAGCAGAACGAGGCCGCTTATCTGGCCGGATTCCTCGCCGACAAACTGGTCACCGCCAAGGCCCTTCCCGGCAGCCCCGGCAACGGGAAGGTGGGGCTGATGGGCGGGGTGAAGATACCGGTCATCGAGGACTTCGTCGTGGGCTTCAAGGCGGGCTTCAAGGCGGCCGGCGGAAATCCCTCCTCAGGTGTCCTGGTGCAGTACGTCGGCGGCGACAACCCGTTCGGCGATCCGGCGAAGGGCAAGGAGATCGCCTCGGCGATGTACGCGCAGGGGGCCGACCTGGTGTGGCCGGTGGCCGGTTCGTCGGGCCTCGGGGTCTTCGAGTCGGCGGTCGCCGCCAAGCGGTACACCTTCGGGGTCGACTCCGACCAGTTCAGGACGCTCACCGACGCCGACCAGCGGCAGACCGTCGTCACCTCCATCCTCAAGAACGCCGGCAACGCGCTCTACCTGGCGGCCAAGGCCAACAAGGCCGGCACCCTCGCCTACGGCAGGAGCGCCGCCGTCGGCCTGGCCGAGGACGGCGTGGGCTACGTGGACAACGCCAACTTCGACAAGCTCGTACCCGCCGCCCTGCGCGCCGAGCTCAAGGAGCAGGCCGCGAAGGTCAAGTCCGGTGCCGTCACGGTCCCTTCGGCCTTCTGACCGCCGACTTCCGACCTCCGACTTCCGAGGAGTGCTGGTGGAACACCGCGACAAGCCCCCTCCCGCCCTGCAGGTCACCGGCCTGGGCAAGACCTACCCCAACGGCACCCGCGCCGTCAGCGACGTCGACCTGGAGATACCCGTCGGCGAGATCCGGGCGATCGTCGGCCAGAACGGCGCCGGCAAGTCCACCCTGATGAAGCTGCTCTACGGGCTGGAGCACCCGTCGGCCGGCCGGATCCGCATCCGTGGCCTGCAGGTCAGGCTCTCGGGCCCGCAGGACGCCATCACCCTCGGGGTGGGCATGGTCCACCAGAACCTCATGCTGGTCCCGTCCTTCACCATCGCCGAGAACGTCGTCCTCGGCGTCGAGCCCGGCCGCGCGAGCCGCGTCGACCGGACCGCAGCCGCCGAGCGCACCGCCGCGCTGGCCGAGGAGGCGGGCCTGGCCGTCGACCCCGAGGCCAGGGTCGACCAGGTGTCCGTGGGAATGCGGCAGCGCGCCGAGATCCTCAAGGCCCTGCACCGGGGCGCCCGCATCCTCATCCTCGACGAGCCCACCGCCGTCCTCACCCCGCAGGAGACCACCGACCTCTTCGAGGCCGTCCGCAGGCTCCGCGACTCCGGCATGACGGTGCTGTTCATCTCCCACAAGCTCAAGGAGGTACGGGAGATCAGCGACCGGGTGACCGTGATGCGCGCCGGGTCCGTGGTCGGCACCGTGGAGACGCACGAGGCCACGGCCGCCGAGCTGGCGTCCATGATGGTCGGCCGGGAGATGTCCCTGGAGGTCCCGAGGACGCCCGCGCGGCCCGGGGCCACCGTGCTGCGGGTGCGGGACCTCGCGGGGCCGTCGGTGCACGGTGTCTCGTTCGGCATCGCGGCCGGGGAGATCGTCGGCCTCGCGGGCGTCGAGGGCAACGGCCAGACCGAACTGGTGGAGCTGCTCGCCGGGCTGCGCCGCCCCACCGCCGGCTCCGTGACCGTGGACGGCGCCGACGTCACCCGCCTCGACGCGGCGGCCCACCGCCGGGCGGGCATCGCCCACGTACCGGAGGACCGGCTGTCCAACGGGGCGGCCCTGGACCAGTCCATCGCCGACAACCTCATCGTCGACCGCTACGCCCGGCCCCCGCTCGCCCGGCGCGGCACGCTGCGCACGCGCCGCGTACGGGACCTGGCCGAGGAGCTGATCCGCCGCTATGCGATCCGGGCCCCGCACCCCTCCGTACCGGCCGGGGCGCTGTCCGGCGGCAACCTGCAGAAGGTCGTGGTCGCCCGCGAACTGTCCTCCGGGCCACGCCTGTTGCTGGCCGCCCAGCTCACCCGGGGCGTGGACATCGGCGCCATGCACTTCATGTACGAGCGGCTCGTCGAGGCCCGCGACGCGGGTGCGGCGGTCCTGCTGGTCTCCGCCGACCTGGGCGAACTGCTCGCGCTCTCCGACCGGTTGCTGGTGATCAAGGACGGCCGCCTGGTCGCCCGCTTCGACGACCCGGCCGGGCTCACCGAGGAGGCCACCGGCCTCTACATGCTCGGCGTGGAGCAGCACACCGACGAGCGGATCACGGCAGGTGTCGGATGACCCCGACCGTGAAGACCCTGGTGAACGCGGAGCCGGAGGGCCGCAGCGCGTTCCTGGCCGCCCGGCGGACCTCGACGGCCGTCGAGCTGACGATGACGGTGCTGACCGTCGCCGTCGCCGTTCTCATCGCCTTCCTGGTGATCCTGGCGACCGGCAAGGACGCCTCCGGCGCCCTGGGCGCCCTGCTCACCGGCCCCCTGGACCGCACGCCCCGGATCGGCCGCTGGCTCGCCGACGCCACGACGCTGTCGCTGCTCGGGCTGTCCGTCGCGATCCCCTTCCGGGCCCGGCAGATCAGCCTCGGCGCCGAGGGCCAGGTGTACGCGGGAGCGCTGGCCGGAGCGCTCGTGGCGATCCATGTCCCGCTGCCGCCGGTCGCCGCCGTACTCGTGCCGCTGGGCGCCGCCGCCCTCGCCGGGGCCGCGCTGGGCGCGGTGCCGGGGGTGATGAAGGCCCGGCTGGGGGCCAACGAGATCGTGGCCACGCTCATGCTCAACGCCGTGGTCGTGCGCGTCTTCGACTACCTGCTCACCGACCACCTCAGGTCCCCCGCCAGCGCCGCCATCCAGTCCGACCCGGTCCGCCCTGGCTCGGCGCTGCCGCTGCTCTCGGACTTCTTCGGCGTCCCCCTGGACCAGGCCAACATCGGCCTGTTCGGCATGCTCGCGGTCGCCGCCGCCGTGTGGTTCCTGCTCGCCAGGACGCCGCTGGGCTACCGCATCCGCATGACCGGCTCCAACCCCGAATTCGCCCTGTACGGCGGCATCGACGTGCCCCGCACCATCGAGTGGAGCTTCGTCATCGGCGGCGCGCTGGCCGGGCTGGCCGGGGCGCACCTGGCCCTCGGGGTGTACGGGGGGCTCCAGCCCGACATGGCCGGGGGCCTGGCCTTCGAGGGCATCGTCGTCGCCCTGCTGGCCCGCAACAACCCGGTCGGTGTGGTCGCCGCCGCGCTCCTCTACTCGTACCTGCGTGTCGGCGGCGACGTGATGGAGCAGCAGACCGACGTCGGGTCCGAGGCCGTGACGATCATCCAGGCCGTCATCGTGCTGCTGGTGACCGCCCGCGCCCTGCCCGAACTCGTCAAGCGCCACCTGGCGCGGAAGGAGGCCGGCCGGTGAACTCCGTCCTCGATGTGGTGCTGAGCACCGGTTTCCTCGCGGCGATCCTGCGGGTGTCGACGCCGTACGTACTCGCCGCCCTCGGCGGGCTGCTCGCCGAGCGGGCCGGTGTCCCCAACATCGCCCTGGAGGGCTCGATGCTCACCGCCGCCTGCGCCGGGGCCCTGGTCGCCGGTTACAGCGGCTCGGTGTGGGCCGGGGCCGCCTGCGGGATCGCCGCCGGGGCGCTGCTCACCCTGCTGCTGGGGGTGCTGCACCTGCATCTGGGCGCGGACGCGATCATCGCGGGCATCGGCCTGAACCTGCTGGCGTCCGGCGCGACCGCGTACACCGTGTACGCGCTGCTGGGCGACAAGGGCGGCACGAGCCGACTGCACAGCGGCGCTCTGCCCTCGGTCCGCCTCCCGCTGATCGAGGACATCCCGGGCCTCGGCCCGGTGCTCAGCGGGCAGAACCTGATGACCTGGGTGGCGCTGGCCGCCGCACCGGCGGTCGCCTGGCTGCTGTACCGCGCCCGCTTCGGCTTCCATCTGCGCGCGGTCGGCGAGTTCCCGGAGGCGGCGCGCTCGGTCGGCATCCACGTCCACCGGGTCCAGTTCCTCGCGCTGGCGCTCAGCGGCGCGCTGGCCGGGGCGGCCGGGGTGTTCCTCAGCATGGGCGCCGTCTCCTTCTTCGTCACCGGCATGACGGCCGGGCGCGGCTACATCGCCCTGGCCGCCGTCTTCCTCGGCGCGCTCCGCCCCTGGGGCGTCTTCCTGGCGGCCCTCGGCTTCGGCGCCGCCGAGGCCCTGTCCGTCCAGCTCGGCAACCTCGACATCCCCTCGCAGCTCGTCTCGGCCATCCCGTACGTCTTCACCCTGCTGGCCCTGGCGTTCTTCGCCCGGCGTCGCCTCGTCAAGGAGTCCGTATGAACATCCGTGCCGCCGCCCGCGCCCGGATCGTCGCTTCCGTCGTCGTCCTCGCCTCGCTCCCGGCCCTCACCGGCGCCTCGGCCGCCGGCCAAGTCCGGGGCGTACAGCTGGACTTCATCGGCGAGCGGGAACTGCCGAACGCCATGGCCTTCCAGGGCACCACCGTCGGCGGGCTGTCCGCCATCAGCTACGACGCGAGGACGGGCACGTACTACGTCATCAGCGACGACCGCTCGCAGACCGGCCCCGCCCGCTTCTACACCGCCCGCCTGGACTTCGCCGACAGCGGCCTCACCGGCGTCGAACTCACCGGCACCCACCCCTTGCTGCGCCCGGACGGCACCACCTACCCGCCCACGTCCACCGCCACCTCCACCGTCGCCCCGGACCCGGAGGGCATCGCGGTCGACCCGCGCGACGGCGGTCTGGTCTGGACGAGCGAGGGCGAGCGCATCGTGCCGGCCGACGGCCCGGCCGTCCTCGGCGACCCCTGGATCCGGCGCGCCACGACGACCGGCGAGTACACCGGGCAGCTCCCGCTCCCGCCTCAGCTGCACATGAACTCCCAGTCCACCGGCCCCCGCCGCAACCAGACCCTGGAAGGCGTCACCTTCACCCCCGACGGCCGCCAGCTCGTCACCGCCATGGAGGACCCTCTCTACCAGGACGGCGACGACCCCACCCCCGCCCACGGCGCGCTCACCCGCCTCACCGTCCACGACGCGCGGACCGGGCTGCCGACGGCGCAGTACGCGTATCCGCTGGAGCCGCTGTTCGCCACTCCCCCGGACGGCAGCACCGACACCAACGGCGTCAGCGACCTGGTCGCGCTCGGCAACGACCGCTTCCTGGTCCTGGAACGGGCCTCCGTATTCAGCGCCAACGACTGGAAGGCCCGGATCTTCCTGGTCGACCTGCACGGCGCCACGGATGTCCTCGGCCGCGACTCCCTGGGCGACGGCCCGGTCCGGCCGGTTCGCAAGACGCTGGTGACGGACCTGTCCGACATCGCCGGACTGCCCCGGGTGGACAACGTCGAGGGCATCACGCTGGGCCCCCGCCTGCCCGACGGCCGCCGCACCGTCGTCCTGGTCTCGGACGACAACTTCGCCTCGCGCGAGGTGACCCAGTTCATCGCCCTGGCCGCCCGTGGCATCTGACAGGGATCCGTTACGTAGGATCGCCGTACGCGAAGTCCCCGACGGCCGAGTGGCCGGGGGAGGACAGGTGTGGATGTGACTCCGCTGGTGAGCCGGACGGCCGAGCTGGAGCGCTTGGACGCGGTGCTCGACCGGATCCTCGGTGAGGACGGCGGTTCGGCCGTGGTGGACCTCGCCGGGGCGGCGGGCATCGGGAAGAGCCGGCTCATGGCCGAGTTCTGCCGCAGGGCGAGGGCCCGGGGGATGACGGTGCTGCGCGGCCGGGCCACCGAGTACGAACAGCACATCCCGTACCAGCCGTTCAGCGACGCTCTCGGCGGCCTGGACACGGAACCGAGGACGGAACCGAAGGACGACCGGTTCGGGCTGTACCGGTCCGTCGCGAAGCTGCTCGCGGGGATCGCCGGGACCGGGCCCGGCCGGGGCCTCGTCGTGGCCCTGGACGACCTGCACTGGGCGGACCCGGCGTCCCTGGAACTCCTCGACCACCTCGTACGCCATCCCCCGAACGCCCCCGTGGTGATGGTCGTGGCCCGCCGGGACCGTCAGACGACGACCTCGCTGGCCGCCGCGCTCACCCGGGGCATCGACCTGGGCACGGTGCTCCGGCTGGACCTCGGCCCGCTCACCGAGCGCGCGTGCGTCGAGGTCCTGGCCCCCGGTCTGGCCCCCGGCCTGCCGCCCGGCCGGGCCGCCGAGCTGTACGCCGCCAGCGACGGCAATCCGCTGTACTTCCTCGCACTCCTCCAGGCCGGACGACAGGCCCGGGGCCACGACTCGTCACCGCACTCCGCCGGGCTCGGCTCCCTCCTGCTGGACGAACTGACCCCGCTGACCGCCACGCAGCGCCGTACCGCCGAAGTGGTGGCCGTCCTGGGCGACCACGGCACCGCCGCCCTGCTGGCCGCGGTGACCGGCCGGGACGAGGCCGGGGTCCACGCCGACCTGGAGGCGCTGACCGGCCGCGATCTGCTGCGTCCGGCTCCCGGCGGCCGGTGGACGCTGCGCCATCCGGTGCTGCGGGCCCTGGTGTACGAGGGCACCGACCCCGTACTGCGCATCCGCATGCACGGCCTTGCCGCGGCCGCGCTGGCCGACGCCGGCGCCCCCGCCACCGAACGCGCCCACCACGTCGAACGGTCGCTGACCGGCTGGGACCCGCAGGATGTCGCCGTACTGGCCGAGGCGGCCGGGCGATCCGCCGCGACGGCGCCCGCGAGCAGCGCCCACTGGCTGGGCGTCGCCCTCGGGCACCTGCCCGACCAGCCCCAACACGCCGTACTGCGCCGCGATTTGATGCTGCGACGGGCCCGCGTCCTGGGCGTGTGCGGGGGGCTGCGGGAGAGCCGTGACCTGCTGCACGAGGTGATCGCCATGTCGCCGCCGGGCGAGGCCGGGGCGGCGGGCGTGCGGGCCTCCGCCGTGACGCTGTGCGCCGCGATGGAGCGCTACCTCGGGCGCTACACCGAGGCGGTCGCGCTGCTCCGCCGCGAACTCTCCCGTACGCCCGGCCCGCCTCCCGCCGAGGCCCTCGAACTCGGGCTGGAACTGGGCTCGTCCGCCCCGCTTGCCACCGCATATCCGCAGGTGCGTGCCGAGGTCGCCCGCACCCTCGGCCTGGCCCGTTCGCTGGGCGACGAGGTCGCCGAGGCGGGCGCGCTCGCGATCGCCGCCCTCGGGGAGACGTACGAAGGCGAGATGCCCGCCGCCAGGGAGGCCACCGACCGGGCGGCGCGGCTCATCGACGCACTCACCGACCACGACCTCGCGGACCTGTGCGAGCCGCTGGCCCGCCTCGGCTGGGCGGAGGCGTTCCTGGAGCGGTACGCCGACGCCGAACGGCACGCCGACCGCGGCCTGGCCGTGGCCCGGCGCGGCGGTCGGCTCTACGTCCTGCCGCACCTGCTGCTGTGCAAGGCGCAGGTCCACCTGCAGACCCTCCGGGTCGGCTCGGCCGTGGAGCTCACGGAAGAGGCCGAGGCCATCGCCCGCGGCATCGGCAGCGACGAGCTGCTGGCCTTCGTCCTGGCCAACAAGGCCCACGCCCTGATCTACGCCCTGCCGCCGGGTGACCGGACCGCCCTGGCGGTGGCCGAGGAAGCGGTGGCCGCCGCCGGAACGAGCACCAACTGGTGGGCGTCCATCGCCTCGTGCGTGCTCGGCCAGGCGGCGATCCACGCCGGAGATCCACAGCGCGCGCGAACCGCCGTCCTGCACGCGGGAGGTGACGACCTGAACAACCTCCATCCGTCCATGCGCCCGCTCATCCTGGAGATTCTGGTCACCGCCGCCGTCGGCACCGGCGACCCGGACTCCGCGACGGCCTGGGCGGAGCGGGCCCGTAAGGAGGCCGAGCAGCTGGACCTCCCCGCCCAGCGGGCCTCGGCGCTGCGCAGCACCGCCCAGTGTCTGCTCGCCGACGGCGACACGGCGGCGGCCGCCGCGCTGTTCGAGGAGGCCGCGGCGTTCGCGGCCCGCGGGGGAACCCTCCTGTGGGAGGCGTTCGGTCTGCTGCTCGGCGCCCCGGTGACCGCGGCCGCCGGTCACCCGGACCGTGCCCACGCCATGTGGGCACGAGCCCGGCGCCTCGCCGTCGCCGGCGGCGCCCGTCAGCTGACCGGCCTGGCGGACGCCCTCCGCCCCGCCGTGTCCGGCACCCCTGCGGCAGGCGACGGGCCCGCCGCCCTGTCCCTGTCCCTTTCCCCGCGCGAACGTGAGATCGCCGCCCTGGTCGCCGAGGGCCTGACCTCCTCCGCGATCGCCGCCCGCCTCTACCTCAGCCCCCGTACCGTCGAGACCCATCTCGGCCGCATCTACCGCAAGGCCGGGGTCACTTCACGGTTCGCCCTCGCCGTCCTCATCGCCCGGACCCCGGCGAGCGACGGCCCCGCCGGAGCCTGAGCTCCCCGCCCTCTCGGCTCACAGCGCTGTCACAGCGGTGTTGTAGAAACGTGCGTGGACGGAAAGCGGAAGTCGGCGTTCTGTCCCCGGCACGGGCTGCCGGTGCGAGTTCGTTCGGAAGGGGGCGTCGTGGCTGAGGCGTATGACGGATCGGGGCGGCGGGCGGGTATGGCGCCGTTCGTCAGCAGGGCCGCGGAGCTCGGGCGGCTGGACTCGGTGCTGGAGGGCCTCGGGCAGGGCGGTCCGGCGGTCGTCGACATCACCGGCGAGGCCGGGATCGGCAAGAGCCGGCTGCTGGCGGAGTTCTGCGCGCGGGCTCGCCGCCTGGGGCTCACCGTGCTGCGGGGGTGGGCCACGGAGTACGAACGGCGCAGCCCGTTCCGGCCGTTCGCCGACGCGTTCGCCGACCTCGACGCGCGGGCGCTGCGCGCCCTTCCCGCGTTGGCGGAGCTCCCCCCTGTGCTGCGGGGCGACATCGAAGAGGCGGGCGGGCCGGGCGCGGGCGACCGTTTCGGCCTGTACCAGGCGACGGCCGCCGCACTGGGCCGTCTGGGCGGCGCCGGGCTGGTGGTGATCCTGGACGACCTGCACTGGGCCGACCCGGCGTCGCTGGAGCTTCTCGACCACCTCGTCAGGCACCCCGTGCCCGCCCCGCTGGTGCTCGTCGTCTCACGCCGCGACCGTCAGGCGCCGGCAGCGCTCTCGACCGCGCTGGCCGACGGCGTGGACACCGGGGCGGTGCTACGGCTCGCGCTGGGGCCGCTCGGCGAACGCGACTGCGTCGAGCAACTGGCCGCCGACCTGCCGCAGCCGCAGGCGGCCGGGCTCTACGCGGCGAGCGAGGGCAATCCGCTGTACTTCCTCGCTCTCCTCCAGGCCCATCGCGCCGCCGTGGACGGCGGCGCCGGCCCGGACGGTCTGCCGGCGGGCCTCGAAGCGCTGCTGCTGGCCGAACTGTCACCGCTGAGCCCGATGGAACGACTGACCGTCGAGGCCGCCGCCGTCCTCGGCGACCACACCACTCCCGCCATGATCGGCGCCCTCACCGACTGCGATGTCACCGACGTCATCCGGTCGCTGGACCAGGTGATGCGGCGTGACCTCGTCCGGCCGGGCCAGGGAGGACGACGGCTGGCGCTGCGCCACCCGCTGATCCGGACCCTGGTCCACGAGAGCATCAACCCCTGGCGGCGCGAGGAGCTCCACCGGCGGGCGGCGGAGGAACTGGCCCGGGCCGGCGCGTCCGTCGTCGAGCGGGCGCACCACCTCGAACAGTCGCTGACCCGCTGGGACGAGCAGGCGGCCGCGGTACTGACCGAGGCCGCCGAGCAGACGGCCGCGACCGCCCCCGCCACCTGCGCCCACTGGCTGAAGGTCGTGCTGCGGCTTCTGCCGGACACCCCCGAACACCTCGCCAGGCGCCGCGGACTGATGCTGCTGCGCGCCCGCGCGCTCGGCGTGAGCGGCGGGCTGAAGGAGAGCCGGGACCTGCTGCACCAGCTGATCGAGATGCCCGGCTCGGACGCCGACTCGGACGCCGACACCGACGCCGTACGCACCTCCGCGGTCGTCCACTGCTCCCTGGTGGAACGTCATCTCGGCCGGTTCGCGGAGTGCGAGGCGATGCTGCGCCGCGAACTCGCCCGCTCGCCCGGACGACCGCGTTCCCAGACCATCGATCTCCGCCTCGAACTGGGCTTTTGCGGGCTGATGTCCGCCGTCCGCTTTCCGGACATGAGGTCGGAGGTCGCCGAGGCCCTGACGATGGCCCGTTCTCTCGGTGACGAGATCCGTGAGGTGCGTGCCCTGGCGCTGGCCGCCATGGGCGAGGCGTACGAGGGCGACGTGGCCGCCGCCCGCAGGTTCGCCGAACCCGCGGCCGGGCTCGCGGACGCGCTGACCGACAACGACCTCGCCGAGCTGTGCGAGTCCCTGTGCATACTCGGCTGGGCCGAGGCGTTCCTGGAGAGC
>Ga0307517_10005173_pt1 | contig 19791 bp, 21 predicted proteins | sample 23_EM_MG_FD_194515 | JGI IMG/M metagenome (GOLD analysis project Ga0307517, IMG submission 194515) | Populus trichocarpa ectomycorrhiza microbial communities from riparian zone in the Pacific Northwest, United States - 23_EM | ecosystem: Host-associated > Plants > Roots > Unclassified | place... | reverse complement strand
CAATGTCAAACACGGCGAGGGTGCAAGCGATATTAAGAAATAGGGTCCGAAGAACAAACAGTTTTCCGGGACATATCCTGTCAACACACGTCAGAGAGCGGCAAGAGCTGCAGCCTGTGCGGGGTCGTACCGTCTGCCCGTGCCAAAAACGCGATCCTCGGGATCCTTCACGGAGCGATCCAACTTCCCATCCTTCAAGAACCGCTCAGGATCATACGTGTGCGGCGAAGGGTATACAGTTTCGTCAAAGCATACTGCCCTGCACGTGGTGAGTAGATGGCCCGCGTACCATTTTGCGACAGTCGCTTTATAAGACATAACACTTACCAGATATTCTCAATGATCGTGGTACCAGCAGGTATGAAATACCCCTTATATACGCCGTCCTCCACGGCACGTTTCGGGATTCCAATCGGACTTGGGCAACTCCACCGGAGCAATTCCTTGATCAACGCGGAGATGTACGGCAAGTCTTCCTGATCTGAGAGTTGGGGTAATCGTTCGGATCTCACGATCCTGTCCAGATCCTCTTGCGCCTTTCTCACAACGTGAGGGTGTAAAGCCATGACAAGGAAGAAGGTTCGTGTGACTGCGTAGGTCTGCCGTCACTCACAAATGAGCTTAGATACGAATATTGGAAAGGCGGAATCCTTACGGTACTAACCGCGGCTATTGTAATGTCATAAATGAGCACTCCAGAGTGTATCTCCGACAAACTATCTCACCCGTATACGCTGTCGCAGTCATGGATCGAATTACACTCTCGTCAAATCCTTGACCGGCAAGTTCTTCCGCACGATCGAAACACGAGGCGGCAATGGATGCATTGGTCCCATTGACCTTGCCGTTCTTCAGTCACAAAAATGAGATGTACGTATAGGTCATCGACAGACCTTCAAAGTCTCCTTCACGTGATCGAGTGGGCCATTGATGGCGACGCTAAACAGCTCTCGACCGGCCTTGGCGAATTGTTTGAACCTAGCCCCAGGGAACCAGTCTGGAACGTGCCTCACTTGAGACGGGATTATCAGCCGGGTGTTAGAGGGATTCGGGGATTCGGGGGCAAACGTATTGGGAATGTATCAACGAGGAACCTGCCAGGTACCAAGGCACTTTCGAGGTGTTCTAGTGCCCTTTCCGCGGTTTGCAAGAACTTGTCTTCGTGGGACTTGATGTCCATGCCGTGGGTCATTTCCATGACAAGAGCCCCAGTGACACTAGCGATCGGGAGTAAGTGTGGGACATGTGATGACGATCGTGCACGGAAGAACCAACAATCGGATGTGACCCAGGAAACCGTCGGGAGTTTCAGCGAGACGAGAGAGAAGGCGGAAAGTATATTTGTTGACATAATTATCAAACCTCGATACCGCATTCGCGTTCAGGAACTCGTGAAAGAGCCTGCGACATCTTCTCCATTGGTTTCCGTAACCAAACAAGACAAAATTCCACGAGAGCACATCCATGCTTTAAGTTGGCGGTTACCGAAGGAAGAAGCGACGATACAGATGGCTTACAGCTCAGGCATCGGCATGGGTGGCTGATCTCGCATCGTATGCATTAGTGAGCGTTAACTAGTAAGCCTCACAAGGAGCTCACTCGATCAGAGTAGATGTTGGACCGCTTCTCCAACAGATCTGTGATAGCCTCGGTGCTGCTCAGAACCACAAAGTCCTTTGTAAGTAGCTTGAGATATAGCACATCCGTATCTTGGATCGATAGAACCTTAGTTGGACGGTATTCGGTGAAAGTAGAGCGGACACTTGCCAGATTTCTGTGCCAAAGTGGTGAATGTTTTCCACACTGGGATGTCCTGAGGGACGTCCAAGATGTTGCCGATGAGCGGGTACCCCTTCGGTCCCGGTGGATATGACGGCCTGCTCCTATTCTTTTGCCATTTCCAGATGAGAGCCAACGATGCAGCGGCACAAAGCGAGGCGGTAAACAGGACCTCGTTGTTGATCATATTGAGAGGTAAGCTGGGAGAGGTTCGGCAGAACGGGAGCCATCGGTCTCGTCCGTTCAGCCCCAGCTTTATACCCGGTCAGTGAGTGGGAACGCCAAGACGTCATTGGGGGCTGAACAGGAATAGTTGCTGGACGTTCTGATTAGATAGTTCCAGTCTGTCACGTAAGTCTGTCGTTGGGATCGAGTTACCTGTGGGTAACACGTACCCTAAATGTTCCGTAAGCTTTCCGAACTTGAACCCGACGGTGTATCCCTGGTGTAGTCTGGCGCCTGAACCGGCGGGAGCGTATGTTTTGGCAACAACCCTACCTACGCGTTGGCCAGTTGCTGCCCGAAGGAGAGTACGACGCGTCGCAGTTCGATTGCAAGCGCTCCAACCCATAGATCTCACCATCCCAAATAGGCGTCGAACTTTGGGTCGCACTTGTTCCTTTGGTGTCTGCCCTTCCCTCCCCGCATCGGGGTCCGTGTTGCCGTTTTGCGGCGTAGCTGTTGCGGGTTAAAGTGCCGAGCCGAAAAAGATGACAAGCACCCCGATCTTCGGCCTTCCGATTGACGTGGAGATCGGGACCCTTGCCGTCTTACAGCAGGTTGCATTTCGATAGACAGTTTCCGATGAGATGCGGCCCCAACTCGTTCGTTTTTTGATGGTATTGGGGCTCGGCACCCCGGCATGGCGCGTCACATGTGAACTTGAGCCTGACACTTCGTGCCATGAGGTGCCACGCATATATGTATTCATGCAAGGATAGTAGTGCCCCCAGTTCAAGAGTCCATTGATAAAACAAGCGAAGTCTCAGACCTGTAGGCACCTTTTTGGACCGTGAGGTAACGTGAGCCGTCGAGAAATATCGCGGCAGATACAACAAACTCATGCTCACTCCTTCTGAACGACGAATCCAGTCTCTGCCTCGGTGAGTCTTGTGACACCCCGGGTGTAGCACTCGTGGGAAATCCCATCATACGTCACCCCTGGGCCATCTCTCGTTTCTTCCTTCCATCAAAATATTCCTGGGAGGGTAGCCGGGTGTGGGGACTGCCCTGGGGTCCTGCCTCTCGTATTTATTCAATACGGTGTAATTATGTTATGTGAACATAAGTTTTCGGCTCCATTTGAAATGGGTGACCGCAAAAATGCGTGAAATAAAATACGGAAAAGACACCACTCCTGCAGGACATCAAGCGCAGTAGATCCCGCTAAACGCGGCCTTGAATGGATGAGAAGCGAATGAGGAATCCTCGATTTTCGAGCGGCGGTCGAGCGAGGATCGCCAGCGCGGATTGATGGGATTGATCGCGACCTCCCTTTTGGGAACGGGCGGCCATTGTGCTTGCACCCGGGTGCACGCCATTCCCCTCGCGTTTGGGGCTCGCACAGGTAAGTTGGGGCCTAGCCCTTTAATGTACTGACTGCCACAATGCATGTCTAGGGTCTGACAGCGTACCGGTGTCATCCGGCACGAGTCAGGTTACCCTTGCCCCGGGGGGGTGGGGGTGGGGGTAGAAACCCGCCCGCTGTGGCCCCTACAGGTGAGTGCTCAGTAATTCCTTTCATAAATCTCCTGTACAGATATAAACGAAGGGAATTAAGCCAATTTCTGGCCCGGTTCGTTCGATTTTTGACCCCGCTCCAGGGGGAGTAAAATCGAAAGAATTGCGATTGCACCTGAACCCGGTCCACGGTAGTTCCGCCCTTTTGAGCAATTATTATGGTATGTATTTTCAAGGTGAAGCAGCTCCTCCCACGCAATCGCGTCCACGTTTTCTGCCTTGGCAGATGTGGACGTGTTGCGGGTTATCTTTTGCTCCTGCGCATGGTACGTTGTTTCTCCCTCTTTGGCGCGTTACCTACACGTTATAGGGATTGATATGTATGGAGTAACGCCCCCTGCATACTACCTGTCCTGCAGGGTACGTTCGTGCATACCTCTCTGCACTTGTCAACACAGATGTCACGCAACGAAAAGACCTGCAAAAGTCTCGTTACCCCTGGAGACTGAGAGGAACCCGTGATTCGGTCGATGACCTTCCGGTGCGCCTCTGACACTCCTGGACCTGCTGCATTACGTGAGGACCCGCAGCTGGGCGAGAGATGCGGGCGGGGATCATTCGGTCCGGGGGCCGAGCGGCGGGCTTCCTTGAGTTCCACTCCGATCTGTGGATCCGACATGAATGATCACGCTGGCTGTGTTATTTATAGCAGCGATGCTTCTTAGTGCCATGGAGAGGCAGCGATACCCAAGGCCTATGGTGGACGATACAATTACGGTGTGTAACTTCACATATGTTTGTGCTTTTATAAGAAGTCCCTGTTGTACGTTGCGTGCGCGTGCATAAAAAAAGCTTTCCCTGCTGCTTCTTTTTAACGAACGGGTCGTAAAATACCTTAACCTCATCAAACCTGGCGACCGTATTGACTTCTCAAAGATTTCAGCCGCTAAGGTTCGACGAAGTGAGGAATACTGGTTTCGCAGTTCCTCTCACGCGTTATCACCATTGCTCGTCCGCAAGTTTTCTATAGTCATACAAATCCAGAACAAGTCGGGTGTCTAAAAGCACAAGAGCCAATATTCAACAATCACAACGTCTACCACTTCCTTCTAGTCCAAACCCGCCATCGCGTCCCTGATAACCTTCACTTTGGCAGCTGATCGAGGTTTGATCACACATTTGAAGGGAAGGGGTTCTCTACGGAGACAGCAAACACGCAACAAATCAGTAAACACCCTAAAACTCATTTTAACCGAAACACCAAAAGACACGACGTACCGGATGTTAGTCTCGTGGAAATTGGGCCCCAACTTCTCACCAGCCGGTGCCTCAATGTCAAACACGGCGAGGGTGCAGGAGATATTAAGGAACAGGGTCCGGAGAGCAAACCATTTTCCGGGACATATCCTGTAAAAATATGTCAGAGAGCGGCAAGAACTGCAGCCTGTGCGGGGTCGTACCTTCTGCCCGCCCCGAAAATGCGATCATCGGGGTCCCTCACGGAGCGATCCAACTTCCCGTCCTTCAAGAACCGCTCAGGATCATACGTGTGCGGCGAAGGGTATACAGTTTCGTCATAGCATATCGCCCTGCATATGGTAAGCAGACGCCCCACGTACCATTTTACGACGACATAAGGCATAGTACTTACCAGATATTCTCAATGATCGTGGCACCCGCGGGTATGAAGTACCCCTTATATACGTCGTCCTTCATGGCACGTTTCGGGATTCCTATCGGTCCCGGGCAGCCCCACCGGAGTAATTCCTTGATCAAGGCTGAGATGTATGGCAGGTCTTCCTCATCAGAGAGTTGGGGTAATCGTTCGGATCCCACGACCCTGTCCAGCTCCTCTTGCGCCTTCTTCACAACGTGAGGGTATAAAGCCGCGGCAAGGAAGAAGGTTTGTAGGACTGCGTTGGTCTGCCGTCATTCACAAATGAGCTTAGATACGGATGTTGGAAAGATGGAATCCTTACGGCATCAACCGCGGCTATTGTAACGTCATAAATGAGCACTCCCAGGTGTATCTCCGACAAATTATCTCACCTATATACGCTGTTGCAGTCATTGCTCGGATTGCACTCTCGTCAAATCCTTGGTCCACCAGTTCTTCCACACGGTCGTAACACGAGGCGGCAATGGATGCGTTAGTCCCGTTGACCTTACCGTTCTTCAGTTACAATAATGAAGTGTATGTATAGGTCATCGACAGACCTTCAAAGACTCCTTCACGTGATCGAGTGGGTCATTGGCGGCGGCATCAAACAGTTCCCGACCCTCCTTGGCGAATTGTTTGAACCCGGCCCCAGGAAACCAATCCGGGACATGTTTCACTTGAGACAGGATTATCAGCCGGGTGGTACAGGGATTCGGGGATTCGGGGACAAACATATTGGAAGTGTATCAACGAGGAACTTGCCAGGTGTAAAGGCGTCTCCGAGGTGGTCCAGCGCCCGTACTGCGGTTTGCAAGTACTTGTCTTCGTGGGACTTGATGTCCATGCCGTAGGTAATTTCCATGATAAGAGCCCCGCTGGCACTAGGGATGGGAGTAAGTGCGAGACATATGATCACGGCCGTGCGCGGAAGAACCAACAATCGAATGTGACCCATGAAATCGTCGGGAGTTTCAGCGAGACGAGAGAGAAGGCGGCAAGTATTTTTGTTCAAATAATCGTCAAACCTCGATACCGCATTCGCGTTCAGGAACTCGTGAAAGAGCCTGCGACATCTTTTCCATTGACTTCCGTAATTCATCGAGAGAAAATTCCACGAGAGCACACCCATGCTTTAGGTTGGTGGTTAGGGAATGAAGATGCTTGGACAATATGGATGGCTTACAGCTCAAGCATCGGTATATGTGGCTGATCTCCCATTGCGTTAGTCAGCGTTAACTCGTAAGCTTGACAAGGAAACTCACTCGATCGGAGTAAATGTTGGATCGCTTCTCCAACAGATCCTCGATATCTTTGGTGCTGCTCAGAACCACGAAGTCCTTTGTAAGTAGCTTGAGATATAACACATCCGTATCTTCGATCGATGGGGTCTTATGTGGATGGTCTTCGATGAAGGTAGAGCGGACACGTACCGGATTTCTGTGCCAAAGTGGTGAATGTTTTCCACACTGAGATGTCCTGAGGGACGTCCAAGATGTTTCCGATGAGGGGATAACCCTTCGGCCCCGGAGGATATGGCGGTCTGCCCCTATTCTTTTGCCATTTCCGGATGAGAGCCAACGATGCGGCGGCACAAAGCGCGGCGGCAAGCAGGGCCTCGTTGCTGGTCATGTCGAGAGGTAAGCTGGGAGAGGTCCGGTGGACGAAGAGCCATCGACCCCGCCCGTCCGACTCCAGCTTTATACCCGGCCGGTGAGTGAGAACGCCGTGGAACCCGTCGGAGGCTGAGCAGGGAGAGTCGTCGGACGTTTTGATTGGGTGGTTCCAGTCTGTCACGTAAGTCTGTCGCTGGAATCGGGGTATCTGAACAATTTACTGTGTTGACAATCCTACTAAAGTTTCATGTGCTCTTGCGAGCCTGAATTTGAATCCGGTGGTGTACCCTTGGTGTAGTGTCACGGTGGCGCTTGAACCGGCAACAAGCGTATGCTTCGGAAACAACCCTATTTACGCTACGAATGGTTGTTGCCGTCGCAGTTCGATTGCAAACACTCCAACCCACCTTTTCTTTCCGCCATAACCATCCCTAATGGGCGTCGAACTTTGGATCATACTTGTTCCTCCGGTATCTGCCCCCATGCATCTTGGCGTTTGATTCAAAAAAGATGGCAAGTGCTCCCATCTTCGACCTTCTGTTTTCATCCATAGGCTTGGAGATCGGGACTCTTGCCATCTCATTCAGCCCACCGGGCCGCAACCCTCTTGTGGTTTATCGCAGAGCAGTGTCGGCCCCCGTGGAATTTCCGCAAAGAGGCTTTCTGTATGTGGAGTCCCAACATTTTCATTCGCCTCCTGCTTCTCATGACGTCATGTTACGGAACCCTTGGGTGTTCTTCGTGTTTTATTTCCCCCGGCGCGCCCGGAGGCTCCCACCCATTCTTACTATCGCTTGTCTGCGAGTTTTCTGTAGTGATACTAGTCCAGAACCACGAGTCAAGCGCCTGAAAGCACAAGACTTAACCGTTGACGTTGAGCAATCACGTTCAAACCCGCCAACGCATCTCTGACTAATTTCATTCTGGCCTCTGATCGAAGCTTGGTCACACATTTGGGAGGAAGGGTCGACGGGGGTAACAGATACGCGACGAATCAGTAAACCCCCTCAGCTTGCTTTAATCGAAGCCCCGAAAGACACGGCGTACCCGACGAGAGATTCGCGGAACTTGGGTTCCAGTGTCTTGCCAACCAGTGCCTCAATGCCAAACACGACGATGGTGCAAACGGTATTAAGAAACTGGGCCGGAGAGCAAACCACCTTCCGGGACGTATCCCATCAACAGGCGTCAGAGAGCGATAAGAATCACGTTGGAGGACGCGAATGTCGACCACATGCTTATCTTCTCACCCACCAACGCGGACCAACTTGATGATGTCTGGGACGCCTCAGGGGTCGATCTCGTGGAGTACCTTTATTGACCCGTTGCGCCGGGGCCAAAGGTTGAAGGGCTTCTAGATCAACATTCTTCAGCGGTGGGTGACTATCCGTAAGGTTTTACCGGCCACCCCTGAATAAACCTACATCTTAAGGAAACTGTCAGGACCCCATCAACCATTCAGGGTCGCGGGCACCCTTCTATGGTGGTAAGGATAATCATCCAGTGATCCCAGTGATATTACGTGGTCGGCCTTTGGAGACTTCGATAACGTGTCCACAGATGTGTTCGATTCAGAAGTTAATGATATTGAGCTGATCGGGAAAACGAAATACAACACTCAGACAAAGAGGTGGCCTAATCCCCCCTCCGCCATTCCCGCCTCCGCATGGAGCCCAAATGTTTCTATGGCATACCCCACCACAGAATCAAAAATGTTCGCGCATCACTATACTACGAAGCAGATGCCCCCATCAGCCTACCATTGTGAGCCTCACTATCTTCATCTCGCGTTTTGTCAGAAGTCCTGACGCCCAACCCACCCGCTCCCCTTCCACTTTCCCTGTCTGCTTGTGCAGCCCCTCCTTAGAGTTCCGATTTCCGCGTCCCGACACTCCGAAGGACAACCGGACGGCCCGATCATTGATCATCCATGTTGTCCGGCGATACTATACATGACATTCCTCCCTCGCGGATATAACACTCTTTTATCTCATGTACCAACCCTTAATACAATGGAGCAGAAGCCAAGTTTTTCTCGGCAAGGACCTTCCGGTGAACGAGGGCGGCTTCAAATTCCCACGTTCGCAGCTTCTATGCGAGTCTGCCGGAAATGATCGGTGGTTGTCAAGCTAAGGTTTGAGCCCGATTGACGGTCGCTGGTCCGCCAAGTAAAGTTAGACATTGACTGGGGGAGGGATGCACTGTCCCGACGGCATCGGATAGTGCATGTCACTGATAAACCTGTGTAAGCGTAGTCCATCCGCCTTCGAATGCGGTTTCCCCGGCACTTACGTAAGTAAGTAGAGGTCAAACGATCCCCGGCCCGCCAAATCGGGACCCCCGGGGCCATCGTTCCTCTAGCTATCCCTCCTTCCACACTGATGTTCTGGCCACAAATTTAACACTATCTCGTAGTTACAACACACTTCTATAACACTGTACGGTTCTTACCACAGGTTTCGGGTAAAATAAAGAAGAGAGCCGTTCATCGAGTTTTGCTGAAATACCGTTCTCGATGCTGAGTTCTGAGTCCCAAGAGGTCAGAAAAGTCAGGGTTGCGTCGTCAGAACAATAGCTACGTCCATTCCAATCCTCTTCATGTGGTAGAAAAACATGTTTTCTTTGTAAAACGACCACCGCTCGTGCGGGTGGTCCACTGGATTCTGAGACAATCTCCTCGCTGCATATTCCTATCCAGCGCTGGCCTATCGTTACGTCGCGTAGCGATCTATCTTTACATTTACCCCAATGTGACCATCTACCCGTGTGATTTGTGCGCTGTGGAACGAATCAACGAGAGCGTTGTCGAGCGTTCGAGCTCAAGCTTTAAGAGCAAAGGAGCCCCATGGACGTTAATCACCGTAACTGATGTTTTTCGTCCGATTCTGTTGCCGAAGTTATCACCCAGCGAGCCCGTACATAAATGCGTGGCACTGTTGGTGCAAATGCTCATAGTGAATTGGTGACCAAACGGCATCCGTCTTCGTGGTTGGTCGTAATCGTCACGATTGTGACAACATCTTACCTGCTACGCGAGAGATGTCCATGCAATGAGAAGCGGTGGACAATAACCAGATATTGTCCATCTACAACGCACAAAAACGAAAGAACGAGTAAGCATGCAGAGTGCCCTTCAAGGCAGTGATGGCTGCGAGCATTTGGGGATCACGAAACCCTCGAGCTGGGCCTGTTACACGTACACCAACCAACTTAGGATCGGCAGCTACGATTCGCTCAAAGTGAGTCGCAGCTATTTCGTTGGCTAATGGTATCCGCTGGTTTGTATCTGCCGTTTAATGTCCCAAATATTTCGGCCGCTAACGTTCGATGAAATGAGGAATACTGCCTTCGCGGTTCCTCTTTATTACCACCGCTCGTCCGCGAGTTTTCCGTAGTCATACAAATCTAGAACAAGTCAGGCGTTTAAAATCACAAGAGCTAACATTTCACAACCGCAACATCCGCCACTTCCTTCTAATCCAAACCTGCCATCGCATCCCTAACAATCTCCATTTTGGCCGCTGATCGAGGTTTGATCACGCATTTGAAAGGGTAGGGATGTCTGCGGAGACAACAGACACGCAGCAAATCAGTAAACCCCCTAAATTTATTTTAACCGAGACACCAAAAGACACGACGTACCGGGTGAGAGATTCGTGGAACTTGGGTTCCGGCTTCTCACCAGCCGGTGCCTCGATGTCAAACACGGCGAGAGTGCAAGAGATATTAAGGAAAAGCGCCCGAAGAGCAAATAACTTCCCGGGACATATCCTGTCAACAGGCGTCAGAGAACGGCAAGAACTGCAGCTTGTGCAGGGTCGCACCGTCTGCCCGTGCCAAAAACGCGATCCTCGGGATCCTTCACGGAGCGATCTAACCTCCCGTCCTTCAAGAACCGCTCAGGATCGTACGTGTGCGGCGCAGGGTATACGGTCTCATCATAGCATATTGCCCTACACGCTCAACATGGTAAGCGGATGATCCACGTACCATTTGCGACAGTAGCCGTATGAGACAGAACACTTACCAGACATTCTCAATGATCGTAGCACTGGCAGGTATGAAATACCCCCTATATACGTTGTCCTCCGCGGCACGTTTCGGGACTCCAATCGGTCCCGGGCAGCCCCACCGGAGCAATTCCTTGATCGACGCGGAGATGTACGGCAGGTCTTCCTGATCAGATATTCGTGGTAAACGTTCGCTTCCCACGACCCTGTCCAGCTCCTCTTGCGCCTTCTTCACAACGTGAGGGTGTAAAGCCGCGATGAGGAAGAAGGTTTGTAGGACTGAGGTGGTCTGCCGTAGTTCACAAATGAGCTTAGATACGGATGTTGGAGAGACGGAATCCTTACGGTATCAACCGCGGCTATTGTAATGTCGTAAGTGAGCACTCCCGAGTGTATCTCGGACAAATTATCTCACCTATATACGTTGTCGCGGTCATGGATCGGATTACATTCTCGTCAAATCCTTGGTCCACCAGTTCTTCCACACGGTCGAAACACGTGGCGGCAATGGATGCATTGGTCCCATTGACCTTGCTGTTCTTCAGTCCCAGGAATGAGATGAATGTATATGCCATCGACAGACCTTCAATGTCTCCTTGACGTGATCGAATGGGCCATCGACGGCGACGCTAAACAGTTCCCGACCGGCCTTGGCGAATTGTTTGAACCCGGCCCCGGGGAACCAATCCGGGACGTGCCTCACTTGAGGCCAGATCATCAGTCGGGTGTTACAGGGATTCGGGGATTCGAGGACAAACATATTGGGAGTGTATCAACGAGGAACGCGCCAGGTATCATGGCTCGTTCGAAGTATTCCAGTGCCCGTTCGGCAGCTTGCAAGAACTTGTCTTCGTGGGACTTGATGTCCATGCCGTATGTCATTTCCATGATAAGAGCCCCGGTGACACTAAGGATCGGGAGTAAGTGCGGGACATGTGATGACGACCGTACGTAGGAAGAACTAACAATTGGATGTGACCCAGGAAACCGTCGGGAGTTTCAGCGAGACGAGAGATAAATCGGCAAGTATGTTTATTCACATAATCGTCAAACCTCGATACCGTATTCACGTTCAGGAACTTGTGAAAGAGCTTGCGGCATCTTCTCAATTGGGTTCCGTAACCAAAGGAAGCGAAATCCCACGAGCATACATCCATGCTTTGGGTTGGCGGTTAGCGAATGAAGATGCTCGGACGATATGGATGGCTTACAGGTCAAGCATCGGCATATGTGGCTAATCTCCCATTGCGTCAGTGAGCGTTAACTCGTTAACTCGACAAGGAAGCTCACTCGATCGCAGTAAATGTTGGACCGCTTCTCCGACAGATCTGTGATAGCTTCGGTGCTGTTCAGAACTACAAAATCCTTTGTCAGTAGCTTGAGATATAACACATCCGTATCTTTGATTGATAGAATTTTAGTTGGACCGTTTTCGGCGAGGTAGAGCGGATACTCGCCAGATTTCTGTGCTAAATCGATGAACGTTTTCCACACTGGAATGTCCTGAGGGACGTCCAAGATGTTTCCGATGACCGGATACCCCTTCGGCCCCGGAGGATATGGCGGTCTGCTCTTATTCTTTTGCCATGTCCAGATCAGAGCCAACGATGCAGCGGCACAGAGCGAGGCGGCAAGCAGGGCCCCGTTGTTGATCATGTCGAGAGGTAAGCTGGGAGAGGTTCGGCAGACGGGGTACCATCAATCTCGTCCGTCCGACCGCAGCTTTATACCCGGCCGGTGAGTGGGAACGCCGTGGAACCATTGGGGGCTGAACAGGGAGAGTCGTCGGACGTTTTGATTGGGTGATTCCAGTCTGTCACGTAAGTCTGCCGCTGGAATCAAGGTATCTGAACAATTTACTGTATTGACAATACATTGTCCTGTGGGTAGCACGTACCATAAACGTTCCATGAGCTCTCACGACCCTGAATTTGAATCCGATGGTGTATCCTTGGTGTAGCGTGGCGCCTGAACCGGCAAAAGGCGTACGCTTTGGAAACAACCCTACCTACGCGTCGGACGGTTGCTGCCCGGAAGGAGAGTACGACAGAGTACGACGCGTCGCAGTTCGATTGCAAGCGCTCCAATCCATCTTTTCTTCCCGCCATCACCATCATCATCCTAAATAGGCGCCGGACTTTGGGTCGCGCTTGTTCCTTTGGTGTCTGCCCTCCGCTTTCCGCATCGGCGTCTCGATAGGCCCCTCGCGTCTTGCCGTTTTGCGGCGTAGCCGTTGCGAGTAACCAGCGCCGGTTCAAAAAGATGGCAAGTGACCTTATCTTCGACCCTCTGTTTTTTGATCCATTGAGTTGGAGATCAGGGCCCTTGCCATCTTATTCAATCCGCCAGACCGTAACCGGGCCCTTTGCACTTTATTGCAGAGCAGTGCTGGCTCCCATGCAGCTTCCGCAAAAAGGCTTTATCCGGAGTCCCGACATCTTCACTCGCCTCTTGCTTCTCGCAAAGTCATGTCACGGACCCTGGGGCTTGGGGGCGGTTTTCCGTCGCGTGTCTTCTTCGTGTCGTTTTTTCCTGGCGCACCCAGAGGTTCTCATCCATTGTTACCATAGTTCGTCTGCAAGTTTTCCGTGGTGATGCAAATCCAAAACCATAAGTCGAGCGCCTGAAAGCACGAGACTTAAAACTTAACCGTTGACACTGAGCAATCACGAAATCCACAACTTCCTTTTAGTTCAAATCCATCATCGCATCTCTAACTAATTTCATTCTGGCCTCTGATCGAAGTTTTGCAAAACGTCGACCGCTCGTGCGAGTGGTTTGCCACAAGCCGGCCTCTGGTCCTAAAGAATGATCGAAGCTGGGCATTCCACTGGATACTGAGACAATCTTTTCGCTGCATATTTCTATCCAGCGGCCTATCATTACGTCGCGTAGCGACCCACCTTGTGGTCGAATGTTTGGGGGGGTGGGTTCTGCAGATAGTGACCGCCACCACCGACAGTGATGTAATTTCCTCTGGGTCCTTCGCCAACGCTATCGCCTAGTAAGTCCGTAAATGCATGGTACTGTTAGTCCAAGTGGTCTTAATCGTTGGTCACAGGGGGGTAGCGATTGAAAGGCACCGACCTTCGCAGTTGGTTGTAATCGTCGTAATCGTAACAATGCAATTGCAAGCGATGTCTACGTAGTAAGAAGCGGTGGAGAAAAACCCGACATTACCCGCGAAACCAATCCATCTACAGCGCATAGGAGCAAAACAACAACTGAACAGGAGGAGTACTACCCTTCCAAGTAGTGATGACTGCGAATGTCCGAAAGTTTCGAAACCTTCGGACTGGGTTTGTGCAACAATCGACCTGGGATTGAGTGGAGGGGCTTCGATCCACCTAGGGCGAACAACGGTTATTTCATTGTTTAGGTATATGCGCGGATTTGGGTCTACGGGTGAATGTGCCGGGGACTTCCGCGTCACGCCGCTACGATGAAGGATCGGGTGATCGGTCGATCTCGTCTAACTTAACTTATGCACCGACCACGGATATAATTCCCTTCACCAAACCGAGGCGTGTCGTGACAAAATGACCACCAATCTCCATTAGGGTTCAGGTCCCACGCACAGCTCACGTTTTTTTTTTTTTTTTAAATTCTGAATTTATCCCGCAGTTGTAAGCTAGTACATGAACGGCGCCTTATCTCTATAGCACACAGCTAAACGTCATCTCACAAGCAGCCATAAAACCGTAACCATTGTCCAGAATAAAATGCGCCAGAAAATAGAACAGAAAGGGGTTTTGGAATGCCGGACCTATGGCCGGGTAGGGAAGAAGCCGTGAGGCCTATCGTGAAAGAAATCCCAAGCTCCTGTAGGGGAGGCGAGGGCAGACGTGGAGGAAGGAGAAGAGAAAAAAGGGGGGAAAGTCCAACAAACAATGATCCCAGCCTGTAGGGCGCTCTTGAGGGAGTGCTTGAGAGTACTTGAGGGAGGTTGTCGTCGATTCTTCCGCGGATCTGGCCTAATGGGGCCCCGAACCCTTTCGGGCCCATGACACCGTACCGTTTCTTGATTTGGCTTGTCACTTCGATGGGCCTTGTCAGCGCGTTTGCTGTCATGAAGAAAACCCCGTTCAAAAATTTTATAAATTAACAAAACACAAGACATTCGACGACCAACTCGAACATCACACTCCCTTCAATTTCCATTTCTCTTCTCTCTTACGACACGCGATGCAAAAGACAAAACAAAGAAGACATCATATTGGTACACTAGGGTCAATTGCCCTCCACGACGATATACAGTGCGACTAGTCATCATCAAGGTTCCCCTCGAAGTCATGGACCTCTCCCTGGTCCTCAGCAAGAACTCTCTCGGCCACCTCCTCAGCCAAGGTCCCTCCTTCCGAAAGACCAGCTCCATCCGATACCTCGTCTGTCGCCATGAGATTGGATCGCGCAAGTAGCAAGAGTTGTTGGATCTGGATCTGATCCATCACTTGACTCAACGACTTGAGAACTTGCCGGATCATCAAGCCTCTCTGGCTCGAGTGAAGAACGACTGCTCTCAACTCCTGAGCACTCATCGTCTGCCTCTCTTCCACTCCTGCGACAATCGGAACGTCCAGTTCTTCTTGCTCGAAGATAGTTGGTATGGAATGCCTCTGATGAGGGAAGACCACGGAGTTGCCCTTTGAAGTAGTTCAAACGGACGTAAGGATGGTACTTGGCCAATGGAAGAGCCCCAGCTGAGCGGATGCAACGTTGCCCACTCACAGAAGACCCTAGGATAGGTTGTTCATTAAGGACCCGCGTCATCAAGTCGAATTCCTCTCGAGACACGATGGGAAGAACTTCTTCTTCCTGATGAAGCGGCGACATCGACCTTTCCTCGGCGGAAGAACTTGAACTCCCTTCTTCCTCTCCCTCCATGGGCGCATCTGTTGGTACCTCACCGGAACTGGCATCCTGGGTTCAGATGTTTAGTCCAGACAAGAAAGGACTAGACTAACCCCCTGAACCTACCTGGTTCACAGTCATTTCCAGTTCACCCACAGGCACCATCAGGATCCGACCAGTTCCAGCCGAAGGCGCATCATGATACGACGAATCGGAGGAGTAATCCAATCCCGACTCCTCAGTGGGAACATCAGCCGACTGCTACTAAGAGTCAACGTTGTGGTTAAGGTCACAACAAGAAGACTCTTACCTTGTCACCACAGGTACAGAGTTTGTTCTGCATGTGCCCCACCAGATTTGTCAAGTCGTCAAGCCTCCCTTCCAAGGCTTCAATCCTCTGAGCATCCACGGCGCTGTTTGACTCGTAGAAGGCAACGTCTGTCTGCAAGGATTCGATCAAGTTCAGCTGAGCCCTCCGTCCCTGCTCCAGCTCATGGACTCGAAACAAGATCTTGCTGTAGTCATCCTCGAAGCTCTTGATAATCGCTTCGTGACCTTCCAACCTGTGTTCATCAAGGCCAACCTGACCTCCTAACGCGGACAAGTCCTTATTGATTCGACCGAAGACAGCAGTGGCATCAGTTACACTTTGACGCCACTCTCGTTCCAAGGCATCTCACTATGGGTTCAGTTAGTTGAGAACTTAATCGTTCTACAACAGCTGGACCTACCCGTTCTTGGATCTCCATGACTCTCGTCCAGATCCGAACACTGGTAGCGGTTCCCAAACGAATAGCTTGCTTCGCCTGGTTCATCAATTTGTCTTCGCCTTCCCAGTTGAACGATCCCATCCTAAACAACAAAGCTAGGACAGGATCTCTCCATTGGTCCCTATCGCTCGTTCTCCATGTCTCGGCGGTCCTGATCGCGAAACCCCAGAGCCTATCATCGTAGTGACACTCTCCGAGGATGTTGTTGACATCTCCGGAGCGCATCCGGCCCATGATCTGCTCAAAGAGGTTAGCTTTCAGACCACTCGAGAACAACAGGAGTATACTAGCCTCGATGGGACTGGGGTAGGCGGCATTAGGATCGATCCAACTCCGCGTATGGCCTCGATTGTCACAATGGGTGATTTCTCCCTGATTGTTGGGAGCAACGTACACGGCATGAGAACCGACAGAATTATCAAGGCTGGCAGCATTGCGGATAGACATAAAGGGTAAGGTGTTGCTGCGATTGGTGAAGTAGTGGAAAGGTTTGATGGGGATTGATCGCATATCCACCCTGCTTATATGCTTTCCATCTATCCCCTGGTCGTTACCTACGGACCAAACCTTCTTCCCATCATCAAGGGTCTACTCTATCTCCCATCACCGCCCACATCCTCGCAACACCGCTCGCCCGAACTCATCACCACCCATGTCTTATCTTGCCGCCCACCTTGGTTCTTCTGCCTAGACCTTCAACGTCATCCATGACATCAGTTTACTCCACCATCATCACCAATGACTTCATTCCCTCGTCATCATTGCATCATTATGACACGTTTATGACATCACGACCTGGACTTTCATTCTGGACTCTTACGAACATGTTTCGTCCCCATCTTTGATGCTCCTTCACATTCATTTCCCTTACGCGTTTCACATTCATCCGCATCATTGATCTTTACCCCCTGTTTCACATCGATCACTCCTTTATCGACCCTGACCACTGCCTTTCCGTTTTTGGTACAGTAATGGATCACTCAATGAACCGCACATAATTTTCTTGCAGTTCACCTGTCCGTATCCTTAGATATTTGACCAGTACCTACTACACAGCCTGGTCTTTCATCTATTACAACGGTTTTCTGATATCTTGAGAAGTGCGGTCGTAGTGACGAATCCGCGTGTTGCATGAGGAGGTCACGATTACCACTCGGTGAACCACCCATAAAAGGGAATTGTGTCACAACCGTCACACTCTTGTCACAGGTCGGGGCACTTCGAGCATGGTGAATAAAAAAAACACGGAGCCCCGAATCGAACTTCAGGGCTCCGGCAGAGGTCTCGGCCACTTTAACCACTGCACAATCACAGTTGGATTAAAAGTCCGCCCAATAAGTATATGGGTCGAAACGGGCTTCTCACAAAATCGACCAAGCGATAGCGCTTCAACTTAGGACCCGGACTGAGAAATGGAGAAAACCCGCGTGTCGGATTGATGCTGATGCTGTATCAAAGAAAATACATGACATTCAATAGATGTCCTCATCGCTACTTTCGCTCAGGGGTAACCTCTCGACACCCATGTCCTCGCTTCCATCTTTACTCAAGTCACAACTCGACGATTCCCCTTCGATGACTTCCGCCTTGCGCCTACGATGAGGTTTGGGGGGGCGGGCTTCCCCTTTACGCAAGGTGTCGCATTCCAGTTTCCACTTCTGCAACCTCACCTCATATCGGCCCTTCGCGCGATCCCACTTCTCATCCTCGATCGCCTTCTTTTCCCGTTTTGCGGTCCGAGCAGTCGCTCTCCCCTTCTTCTCCATCTCCTTGGCTTCCCTCTCATCCTTCAACCTCTTCAACTCTGCCTGTGACTCATTGCTGGTTACGTGACGACCACTTGCGAAGTCTAGTGTCAGGCTCTTCTTCTTCCGACTCTCCTCCTTCTGAAATAGTGATGCATGAAGCTGATGATTTGTGAGGTTTTGGATGATGATCTCAGCGTGGTTGGCCTCGATGACCTGGTCCCGAATCCGTATGTGTTTTTTTGCATTCTTCAACTTCTGCCGGAGTTCTTCATTCTCATTCCTGATTTGTTCCGTTGACATGACAGCTTCGTCCTCAGAGTTGGCTGAAAAGTCAAGTTCAGAAAGTGCGGGAAGTTTCTCGTATCTTGGCTCGTTGACCCTGATCGATGAGGCGGGAACGGGGATTCCTGAGACAAGGAATGAGGTGGACGATGAGGTCCTGAAGCTCGCATGCAAGATCTTGGCTCGTTTCGTCGGTGTCATGTCATCCACGAAGGCTTGTGATAGTGCGAATTCTTTGCTGGTTTGTTCGTCTGCTGATGGTGGGGAGTGATAGTACGAAAACGTCGATATGACCTTTCGAACTGGAGTTGCCAGGGTACTTGATATCAGGGGATTGGTGGTGAGGGCCTCACTTGGTCCCATCTTTTCAGACGAGACGACATCTTGCCTGAATGGATAGATCCCGGTTGCTGAGAAAGCAGACCTCACTGTTTCGGGGCTGAATGCCTCGAGGAAAGCAGGTCCAAAGGTACGGAGAAAGTGCTTGTGGGTCAGGGTAAGGTTGGTGTTCGCTTTGAATTCGCGGATCTTCTCAGCATGTTTTTTCTTCAGCTGGGCAAAACAGACAACATCGAGGCCCTGGAGGACATGGGTGGTGTGGGATGGGTAAGCGAGAATCTTGATATTCTTTTCGCGGGCATTGTCCACGAGCCCAAGGCTATCGTGAGAAGAGTGTCCATCGAGGAATAGGACTCGCGTTCTCCCATCAGCCTTCTCTTTGGTCTGTTCGTCAAATTTATCAAGGTAGCTGACTGCGATTTCTTGATCTGTCCACCCATTCTCGCTCACTGTGATCCTTGTGCGTAATGTGAGTTTCCTCCATCTAGTTCATCCGAGGCATTTCACTACTCACGTCGCGTCAGCAACATTCGCCTCAAACCATTCTGGTGCGTAACGTTTGGCCTTGAAGATAACGTTCGGCCGAAGCGTACTGCCGTCCGCACAGATGGTGATGAGAACGGTGATCGTCTCCCTGCTACTTCCGCCTTGTTCGTACTGAAGGTTCTTCCCCCTTCCAGCGATCACTCAACACATTTGAGCGAACTCGGGGGGCATATGTGTCTCGTCCATACCATACATGTCCTCGGGTCGGATCCCGGGAACCACGACCTCCTCCTCAATGATGTCTTCCCACCTCCGGACATTTGTTGGATTGACGGCGCCGGCACGGTTGCCAGGGAGGTGTCTAGACCAGTAAGTGTGTAATTCATCCTCGTGTCTGTCAATGAACCTGTCAACCCAAGTTTTCCCAACATGATCACCAGCTCCTGTCACAGGGTGCATAGAAGGGTTTTTTGAAGCAGAAAACTGTAAAGAAAATGTAATAGAGAGTATAAATACTATTAGCTTATTTTGCATCTTAAAAAAGTGTAATTAAGTTCAAAGTTTTCTTGTTAT
>Ga0307517_10005172_pt1 | contig 19795 bp, 28 predicted proteins | sample 23_EM_MG_FD_194515 | JGI IMG/M metagenome (GOLD analysis project Ga0307517, IMG submission 194515) | Populus trichocarpa ectomycorrhiza microbial communities from riparian zone in the Pacific Northwest, United States - 23_EM | ecosystem: Host-associated > Plants > Roots > Unclassified | place... | reverse complement strand
ATGATTTTCAGGGTGAGGTCCCTTTTTTTTTTTCAAGTGTAATGACCGGACCTACCTACCAACCTCCGGTCCGGCATTACAATCCCGACACCCCCTTGCCAGGACCGACTGTATACGTGTGATGTGGTGCTGACCAATATTATTGTCACAAACATTTTGTAGTCACGCATATGCAAATCTTGAAAAACAGTAGTCCAAAACTTACTGAACGCCTTTTGGGCCACCATGAAAAACATTAAATGATGTTTTATGACAACTTATCAAGTAATTTTATGCAAAGTAGTGGTAAATACTGCTCTGTTTGCTGTTCTTCTGTGAACAGCTAATCATCAGGCAATACAATGGGAGTGCTGGTAAATTGCTGGTAGAAATTCAAATTGAATTAATCTGCCTGTTCCAAAATATTCTCTCTCCGATATTTACATAAAATTTTCAATTACAGTCATCAAGAGCCCAAGAAAATGTCAGACTAAGCGCAAATGCAATAGTCAACTACTATATATGGAAGAAATGTGACATTTTTATCACGCTATAGGTAGAGAACTTAGGTTTATTTGTACATGATTGCATCAGAAGGCTCCCTGCCAATGCCAGTTTTCTCCACTCTCAACAAATACTTATGGCACCCACAACACGCTCGAAAAGAGAAAAGCCGGCCGCCATTGTAACCACTGGTATCGTCGCAAATACTCGTGGCTTTCCTGCACTCCCAAATGAACTCTACTTGGAGATTGTCAGCAATCTGCCAGCATGTCCCATACCACACGATGTATGGGTAGGTGAAGAGCGTGATCCATACAGGCAACTCGCCCTCTATTACTTGACCCAAACGTGTCGTTCCCTTAGGAATTTCTTCCTGAGGTATGCCTGGGAACGAATTGAGGCATTCGGAGGGATGTGGACACCAAAGGGCAAACTCTCTGATAAAAAACTGGCTGAAGAGATCCTTCGTCAGCTCGAGACTGTCACTGTAAGAAATCCCGACCTGCAGAAACATGTGACGTGAGTGATATTCAAGTCATTCTGATCCCCAGATTAATTCTCGCTCACAGCACTGTCGATCTTACAATCCCGACTTACTCCCAAAACGCAGTTGCGCATGAAATCGCACAGAATCTTGGACTATTTCCCAATTTACGCACCCTTCAGCTTATCTTTCGGTCAAAAACCTTCCACGACGCCAGGGTTTTTTCAAAATTTCGCTATCCCACCATCCACACTCTGAATCTAAACATTTGGAGCCCGATCGATGACATCCTGCTGTCGTGCCCAAACATAAAGCATTTCTCTTTTTACAAGGATGCGGCCTATCCAGCTAGGAGGACGAAGTTATTTTCTGAGAAGGAATGCGCAGGTAGTATTGAAAAACTTGGCCTGGTGACGAACTTTTCACACCGGCACGTGCTACCTGGTACGTTCATCTTGCACATATTTTGCGTGCATATCCACCATATGTAATCCAGGTATTGTCGAGGGCCTCCCTAATCTTTCTGATCTCTCCTTATATCCCCCAACGTTAAGGACCTCCAAAGTATGAAATTCCTTTTTTTTTACCACCCTCTTGCCTTCATTACTTACACCTAGAATCTCAACTTCCTCTTATCGCTTCCTCTACACACAATTCGCTTGCGATTGGACACCTACGCGACTTCAGATGAACGCCGAATATGGATTGACTTGGCAATGAGAACTCTAGCTAAGTGTCGACAGGACAAGGTGAAAAAGAGAGTAATAGTGGTGAACCCTAAAAAAACTGTGGATACATATTATCTTTGAATTCATGAACCTGTCAACAGACCCGACAAGAAACTATCTACTAGTAGTATCCTCAATGGACAAGAGTATACAGTGTACACGCTAGGGCCTTGCAATTGCAATACTTTTTTAGTGTAAAGTGCGAGATTGGTTCAGAAACTAAATTTTCAAACCAACTCTCCAAGATCTTCTTCTGACTTCGGGATGATTCTCCAGATCTCGTATGTATTCGCAGTAGAAGATGGGACGCGGTATTTCCGAATCAACAACCGATGCCTCTCGCTGCCACCAACTCTCCTCAACATAATCCCATGTGCCAATTTCCACACCACATCAAGAGGCAAACGGGGTCCCTGACAAATCAACGACGACATCTTTATCCACTGCCTGCCATGACGAGAGGCCCCAAACAACGCAAGGCCGTTGATCAGCTGCAAAGGAGAGGTTACTGTACACTCCTGTTCCCGACGCGGCGGCGTCAAGAGTGAATACTATGTTGGTGGTCGGGCTGAAGGTTGCCAGATATGATAAGGAGCTGACATGTTTGCCGAGTGAACGATTTGTGTACTTATCAAGTGATGATCAATACATAGTATAAGGAATCTACAAGCCGATGACAGGGCTTGACAATATGCTGATATGGCTGCCTGCAGCAACTGATAAATTATTATGGCCATCAGCTGTCGCAATCACTGATATGCCTTTCCGACATAGACACAAAAGTTTTCTTTCCCTTTCTCTCGAGTCTCTCGCGATTTTAACATTCGCCCTGTACACACCTCTAGAGGGGTTATACTTTGAGAATAATCCACTTTTGAGGATGTAATGAATGCGGTCGACTTTCATCAATTTGAATATTCGAGAAATCGTAGGGATTTGTCATGGCCGTGTTCAACCTAAATGTATCAGATACGACAATGCACCAGAATATAAACCTACCCAATCGCGCAGTATGCCGAGAATCAATTCTAGGTTCACAGTCGGGTTGTGACGCTCTCCGAGTGGAATTGCCTCCAACCAGTATACAATTTTGCCTTGACCATTTCCAGGGTTCTCCGCATTGTAGATAAAAAATACCTATCGCTTGCCACTAGTGACACAACCTCGAAACGTTTTCAATCTTGTGGTTTTGGTTTTGTGAGGTCAGAATTTCCTTGGATAAGATTAACGCACTGCAGCTGCTGTGCCTTAATGATAGCGGCCATCGCAGCTTGAGGGAGAGATGTCGTAGGAGTAAAAAGCTCTTCGGGTTTTGCTTGGTAGATGTTGCACTTGAGCAATTTGTATATTTCGGGGTCGTTGAAGGCAAATGCTTTCGATTTAACAATCCGATCTAGATGTAAAGTTAGATAGAAGGTCGGGTAGCGATACACGGGGTCACCTCGCACATGCCTGTCACCATAAATGAGCATATAATCCACCACCCCTCCAAATGAATGCTTGGTACATCCAAGCAAGGTGTCGTTAACACGGAATTCTGGAGCAATCACCACACCGGATGCCTCTGTCTCGAGGTTGGAGGCAACGTGTATCAAGAGGGTATTGATCAGGATACGACAGCCAGCTTCCGACTGCGTCGCGATGAGCAATTTGCTAACAAAGAGAAGGGGACCGCACCTCAAGCGACACATATTTGAGAACATCGAGAATCTTCTTCTTTGTATCCTCAACCGTCAAGCCTCCAGGTGTCGCCGTGCTTCCATATTTCTTAGCCTCTGTCTCCCCATCGAGGCACCATTCCATCGGTTGAATCTTAATGCCCATTTTGCCGAAAGTAAGGATATTGACGTCAGAAAACGACGTATGCTTTAAGATTGTCATTCAAGTTCCACAGTAATTCTTCGGATGGCCAGATCTATCACACCTTCAACTTCTCGATGATGCGATTCAGTTCTTTCACCTCGTCCTCGTTTTGGTCAATGCCAAGTTGGTCGCATTCGTCGCGGCATGAAAGGAGAATTGCCCTGATTCGAGAGGTTTGCTCAGTAGTTAGGTCCGAGAACTTGCGTGCCATGGCAGTGGTGAATAAAGGTACTGCTGGAAACCCAGTGCCGAGGTTAGGGTTCCCCGACCTCTTCCTACCACCATGCTCGCCAACAGAAAGGCATGCTACAAGTTGCCACCGACGACGATCAGAGACAAACTCATCTCTCAGGAATCAAGGAGGGCCAAGGCATTGGTGGAACAGAAACGCGTCGGTTTTGCATGATTCAGTTGATTTGTGTCATCTAATCATTAACCACGTAGCGCAGAGCACAAAAAATAGATTCCAGTCGCCAGCTTGATACCTTTGCAGGACTGAATTTAGGGGGGACAGACGACGAAGACGACGCAGAAGATGAGGAACCAACTCCCTCAGTGTTCTCAATGACACAATACGCTTCAATGCTCACTCAACCTGAGACACAGGATGACATGCCCAACGCAATCGCATCGTTCGAGAAAGTTGTCTCCGTCCACGGCCAAGACAGAGAAACCCCCATTCACGAACAAGGTCAGGGGTTGGAGTCGAAGAAAAAGTCTAAAAAGCGGAAGAACAAGAGACGAACGAACAAACCCAGCAAGTGGGCAGACAAGTGCATGTATGCTGAACTTCTAGAAATGGTTTCGGATGATATGTGGTCCCAGGGAACTCTTATTGGGGACGAACAATATTATAACAATGGTCTCCCCAAGAACCTGGAAACGGCCTTTGTGGCCTTGGCGCCTGTTCCTGCAGGAAAAAGATGTTTAGCCGTCACGTACCAGTCGGCTGGTGTCGCTGGAGTAGGTGAGTAAGCGAATTGATCACAGTATAAAAGCTCATTCTCCATTCCGATAGTTCCAAACACAACACTTCGCTCGAGGCTGCTGGGAAAGACCCTCATCCAACGCTTTCCAGCTCCGCTTCCACCATTGACAATACTAGATTGCATACTTGATGTAAATTGGCGAGACAATGGAATCTTACACGTCCTTGACGTCATGAAGTGGAAAGGTCAAGACGTCGGGGACTGCGAGGCACGCTTCAGGTTGGTGGACCTGAATGTTCACTGAGTTCTTGCTAATACTCGTCAGGTTCTGGTGGCGGGACACCCGCCTGGCTGAACTTACCCGCTTGCTCCCTCCTTCGACCGCTTCCCCTTCGCATTTCGTTTCGGTTCCCTCACAAAGTCGAGTTGACCAGCATACCCACTTGAAATATCGATTCCCATATCCAACCACTTTCGTTCCCGTTCCATATCACACCACCACCACTCTTACCGCACTGGATGAGGTGGTCATACCCGCCTCACGCACTGTCAGAGAAATGGACGTTGTCGTACCATCCCCTCCAGTGCCACTGGACCCTGCCTCAGAAGGCAGTGCTAGCATGGAAGTCGAGCCGACGCCCACACCTTCCGTATACGACTCCCAAAGATCCCCGGAATCAAATATGTACAGCCCAACCTTACCTTCCTTCTTCACAAGTCCTCCAACCGTGACCGCGCATGTTCCTTTTCAGATCTCACAGACTTTTCGAGCCCATATCCTCCCTGATGGTCTCCTTCTGTATGTTGCGGAGGCAAGCTATGAAACTGGAACGAGTCCGCTGAGTAGTTGGGTCCCCATCTCCAACTACGACGAAAAGACGAATGCAACCGATAAACACACTGGAGAACCAGACAAAGAGAGCCCATTAGATTTATTTCAGAGGTATGGTATTTTTTTAAGATTGTTTTCTTGCAAGGCCCTCTAATTATTACATAACATCAAATTAGGATTATAAAACAGCAGTTGGCTTATAGAATGGGTATGTGCCCTTTCGCTCAAATGCCAGGGTTTTCCACTAGTTCCGAGGGTCTTGTAAATGAGACTTATATGGATATCTGAGTATCACGAGTATTTCTACTCAAGAGGCACATTTTGGAAGTCATCTGAGGCTAGTACCGTCGTGCGACATAGGAACGGGTTTAATTTTTTTGTTATGACTCGAAGACTGAAAACCCACAGAACAATGACCTTGTAACTCTGGAAGTCTTAACGAATGTCTTGGAATCGATTTCGATTGCCCATGTAAATTGAAATATCGGAACCGCCATCGGACACGGATGTCAACACTCTTGTAGACGTCAACGGAGTTATTAGCACTTCAACCATGTCTTTCGCTTCTTATCTGAAACCAGAGAAACCCTCCGCCGTTGCGCAGAAGAAAAATAAATATGAGAATCTGGGTATGTGTCAATATGGATGTACTTATAAATTGACACTGACCGTGGTTTTAGTCGCAAAGTTGTATCACAACGTGTGTGAACGCAACAAGAAGGGTTTTCGAAGAAACGCCCAGGCCCCAAGATCTCGTGGACCAACCTTTTCTCAAACTAACGGTGACGATTCACAGGTCTCAACTTCTGCTGAAGTTGAGCCTCATTGCTTGGTCAAATGGGATGACGACACAGTTGGGGGTTCTTTACTGCAAGTGAAGTTGATACACGAATGGACACACAAACCCTCCGTCGCTTCTGTGAAATTTAGTGCAGATGGAAGACATCTTGCTATTGGACATTCTGAAAATCATATAGACTCGCAAAAGACCTACATCTATGACGTAGCAACTGGGAGAAAGGTCTGGTATGAGTACCACATTATTTATTGATTTCGACACCATTTTGATGAATGTAGTCTCCTCGCAGATCGTTACGCCCCGCAACACTTACTCTCTGAAATTTTTCTTTCCTTCTCTCCCGGTGATGGCAAATATCTTGCCACAGGGCATTCGGGCGGACAAACAATAGTAGGCATTATTCCCCGCGATACACTTGCCCTGACAATATGTTTTGGGCTTTTATAGATATGGCAAGTCGGAAAGAGGCGTGTTCGGAATGCCTTTGGAGCCCATCAGAATTGGCCAAGGAGCACCAGCGCCGACTTCTCACCTGACGGACGCCATGTCATTTCAAGTTCTTCTTACAGTTCTGGAGGTGTCCGTATCTGGTCCATGCGCGACGGGTCGTCGTTTGTCCTGAGCGATCGTGATGAAGAAGAATTTGGAGCTGAACTGGTCAAGTTCACTCCGGATGGAAAACACGTCGTGGCTTCTGACCCAAATGGTGTACTCAGATTATGGGCCATCCGTACGTCAAAGCTGGTCAGGAAGTGGAGAGCCCATGAAGGTAGAGTTTTGTGTGTAGCATTTACGCCGAATGGAAGGGGGCTAGTGACTGGCAGTAGTGACCACTCATTAAAATACTGGGATCTTCATCAGCCTGAATTCATTGAGGTTTTGACATTTGTTGGTCATAAAGTTTGTCATTTTTATACTTTCTTCCTGTATACTGTTCTCATGGAAGGCCCAAATTTATTAGAACGCGGTTCGTTCCGTTGCCATTTCGCCTGATGGTCAATGGGTTGTATCTGGTTCAAGCGACCGTACTACACGTATTTGGGGCACAGTTGACGCCTCCCCACAATGCACGTTGCTGGAGCACGAAAAGTGGGTTCAGTCGGTCGATTTTAGTCCAACAGGTCATTATATGGCAAGTGGGAGTCTGGATGGCAAAGTTTCTGTGTGGGTATACAAGGTCAAGGAATTAGGATATGCCAGTCTCCGTGAATAAAGTAAGTACTAGTGAAAGAAACGAGCGATATAAATATAGACAAATCCGGCGAGCCCAGACAATTATTTCACTGAATGTCCTCCTCTGGTATTATCCCATACTTTTGGCAAATGTCCGAAAAGAGATGCTTTTCGACAGTCTACTTTACGTTTCAATGTGAGCATTAGATATAATCATGGTCAACAACTTACCACTAGATAGGACCTTGTATGCTGAACAATGTCGACTTCAGATCTAAACATCAGAGAGGTTTGAGCACAGGAATTCCCATGCCTTGAAAATATTCGTAGCATCAGGAACGAATTTTCGCCACAAATCCCAGTATTATAACTATGAATGAAATTGTCACCAACCACGAGTGACGAAGTAATTGGATAAGTGTTGCCAGAAGATGCGGTAGCATAAGCTGAGAAAACATCGTGCTCTCGTCTGATAGGCGAGGTGCTGAACGTTGAACTCTCATGTGAGTTCATGACAGCCGTCTACGAGCAACGTCAACGTACCCTCACTGGATCCACTCCTTCGTCCACTAGCACCTGATTGGGGATTGGAGGTTTCCACTCCGTAAGTAGCGTATCAAGTTCACGTCTCAAATATTGCACTTTCTGAAGGACTATGAAGGACGTAAGAGGCAATGAAAAAATCAAATACATACAGCAGTTGCTTCGAGGTTTTGGGAGTTCGAAGGTTGAAGTGTGAAGAGGCGTTTCAAAGCTTCCACAATCTGCCAGTTTGATATAAATGTGACCAGCAATGAAACATACTGCGACTGCTCTCACTTGACGTAGTGTGTTCCTTAGAATAACAGAGCGGAGATAGCCCATCCACTTCGTCGCATACCGGTTGTAAACTTTTCTGGAATGAAAGTCCTTAAATTTTCAAAAAGAATAATAGGATGAAATGAAAGTAGTTGGGAATACACCTACCTCACGGCTCAGTGTCCGGAAGAAGTGCCATGAAAGTAATCGCAGAGACTCATTCAGGCTACCGTCCCATTGTGGAAAATTTTTGGGTTGAACCATGACAGACTCGGGATATGGGACTTCCAGCGAACGCAGATAATTTTTCAAGGTATCATTGAGATGCGCATGTCGGCAATGATATGCAAAGTGCTGAAAATTGGATATATCTTGACGAGAGTCGAGAGTCGGGTGGAGTGTAGATTGGTGGAAAGGAACATACCACAGGCCCCTCGCAAAATCCTTTCTTTCAGGATATAGGTTGCAGCTGATTCATGAAGACGGGAAGGGTCAAAGGGCAAATGTCCGCCTCGAGTGGAATCTAGAAGATAATCAAAAAGGGATTTGTGGAATATGCGGACATTGTTCCCATTGAAGGCAACAAGAGAAAGAATTGGGTCACAAAGTAAGAGAAGATCCCCGGCTTTCATCCCAAGTATATCTTCAATCGAAGGGTGGGCTTTTGAAAAAATGCCGATATTTCTACTCTGGAAGTGGAGAATGCCGAGGACAAGACAAATCTTCTCAAGTTGACCATGATTGTCGACACCAGCAAAAATCAATCCATACAACGAATCCAGCTGACCGTAGGGTTTGTCTCCCTCTTGAGGAGGCCGAAGACGAAGGACAACCTCGAGTCGATCATCAGGACGATGATTCGGTGACCGGATATACTTAATCACAGTGGAGGCATAGATGAAGTGTGCAGAGGATCGCTCCACAAGGGAAGTGATGGCTCCCTGTCCTGGCCAGGCATCAAGTAGGTGGGGTCCCAAGTGGTGAACTCGGCGTACTTCCTCGAATTCAAATTCGAGGAACTTGTGAATGTCCGTATCAGCATCCGGATCCTCGCTTAGGTTATATTGGTGTACTGTTATGGCCTGAAGACCATGATCATGATTGAAAACGCGCGTAATGTGTGCCTCTGGTCGAGTTGTGACGAGGAATCGAAGAGGGTAGGGAATTTGGGGAATGGCACTGGCGATGACCCGAAGCAACTCGCACTGTAGGTCTCTATTCTCGCATTCGTCCAGACCATCAATGACAATTAGTCGGGGATGGTTAACCAGGACTCCTTTTGATTTGAGGGAGAGCAATGGTTCGATAAGTAGTTCTTGAATTTGTATCTGGTATCGCTTTGTGAATAAATCCCAATTTTCATGGATTCTGTCCTCGACAAAGGGAGCAATTCTTTTGAAAGTGCGGACCAACTGCGAAACAAGAGTTGGAATCAAATGATCCCCATTGTTCCTTGATGCATCACCCCTAAAGAAAAAAAAGCTAGCCGCCAGCTGCTCCTTGTCTTGAAATGACTCCGAGAGTGATTGCGCAATCGCAGATTTCCCCACCCCGGCGCCGCCATGCAACCAGAACAAGCTTGACGCCTCAGCGTTATCTTCGTCACCATTGGCCCACTCTTCTATGCGTTGAGTAATAGCAAGCCGTGTGGACGGGGTACACCGAGGAGGATCGAAGCGTGCTGCAGAGTCGAAGGCGGCACTGGGAGAACAATGATGCCGGAGTTCCTCTGTAAAATGTTAGATTAGACAAGGGTAAAGACCGAACCTGACATACCTAGTGGGTTTGGAAGACTGTAGTTTGTCGTGATGTTATTGATAGTTCCCCGACCCGACGCATGTTGACCCTGATTATTGTAATGCCTATCGGATGTCCTATTGTGAATGCCGTGACTAGACATTATGTGGGGGGTGGTTTGAGGCATTTGGCAAGTCCAAGGGTTTGAACGATCAACGTGTTAATGATTGTCAACCCGTTGGCACAGCAGTCCCAAGCACAACCATTTGCATATGTTCGTTTACTCTAGGGTAGGTGGCACCCATGGCAGAAGGCCGAATCGATCAGTACCGAGTGGCAGGATACCTGGAAGTAGCAGAGAAGGGAGACAATGAGTGCAACAATTCCATTCTGTTGGGGCAGTGACTAGCCTTTTTCCTTCCTGTATTTCATACATTCTAATGCTTGAGATGAATTCCATCTGAAGGACTCCCTTTCGAGTCGGACCAAATCCGAATCGGTAAGATCGCACGACGCACATGCGGTTTCGATCAACGAAAAATATTCGCATTTAGCAATACCCTCTACTAGCCATTAAAACATCGACATTGGACGCAAATACGCGCAGCTGGTGGTTGATGGCGCTCTGCACCTCCCCACTAAAACTCAAGAAGCGTTGCTGGAGTATCATTAATTACATATTAAAACTATCACTATTTGTCCTTGAAGGCGACTTCCCAGGCTTAAATTCGTTACAAGTATCCCTCGACCTTTCATCTCGATAATGATCCAAGGTAACCCGGACCAAAGGTCGCCGGACCATCAGCAATAAGATGGTGTTGAAAAACCCAATGGAACCACAAAACGCTTCCAATGCCAATGCGGATGCCGAGGGCATATGGTATACATTCCAAGCAGAAGTTATCCAGCGTGAGATGCCCAGATGCAGGATAACAACGAAATACAGCGCGGGATACCTGGACAACATTGTGAGTACGATAATCACACAATAGAAGAGTAGACATTACACTAGCATGACCCATAATCCACGACGTCGATTGGAATCGGAGTTGTCCCTGGAAAACCAACCTCGCTGCCATAAGAATAGTGGAACATAGAGGAAAAGCGAAAAGAGCAATGTGATCCACAGCCATAAATATTTACTGAACAGCTTCCATCCTGGGCTAACCCAACACCAATACTATCACAAGGCATTTAGAAAAGATCTCCACTGTAGTTCAAAGACTGCCTACATGTGTTGGACCCATCATGTTGTGTTTCCATCGGTCATTGGTCGTCGGAAGCACTACAGAAGCAAGCATAGCACTGGAGATCCAAACGCTGGCTACCATGGTGGCAGTAATCCTCGTTGAGGATATCCTCTTCGTCGCCCACACACCAATGAAGGTATATAGGACGATCTCCTACATTCCCATGAGGCGAGGACGAAGTCAGTGAAAGAATGTGACTCACAAGAGTGGAAAGTGTCATGTCAATTGCTCCAAACATTTGGATAAGTCCTGACAAATTTATTGTCAAATGAGGAATGGGTTGAAGCTGCGCGACTCACCTTGTGCGGTGCAAAGGTTACCTGGATCGACCCATTTCAAACCCATTAAGATACGACAGGAGTGGATGAAATCGATCAAAATCAGTGAAAACTATGTGATCTTGAGCCAAATTAAAAAAGACGAGAATAAAGCATCGTACAAAGAGCATGTCCTCAGGTTGGGAGAAAATCGTCCATGTTTCCTTGGAACAAATTGTTTCCTTTGAAAGCTCCTTTGAAACTTCTAACCAGAAATCGGTTGATGACGTTTCTTGTATGACAAGATTCTGCTCCTGTTCTGCCGCGACAAAGGATGAATGAAAAAGCTTAGTTTTCTGCAAGTGAGCAAAGCCAGGCTGTTGAGTGAACTTGGGGTTTCTGTTGTTCGCAGCTTCGGGCCCTGTGGAATCTTCAAGTTCTGGTCCATTGTAGTCGAAGTTCTGTTCATTAATCAACTTCATTAAGTCGTGCGAAGAAAAATCACGAACTGTCTGTGTATTTCGAGATGGGGAGGGCTCGTCGTCCTTGCTATTGAGCGGCTCCTCTGGGCAGAGGGATTCATCCAGTGAGGTTCTTGCTCCTTTGTCTGGCGGATTTTCGGCATAGTGGAGATTACTCCCCCCATAATCAACATCCGACGTGTTCAGTTCATCGAAACAAGGAGCCTGTAGATGAAGAGAGGATTCAGACTCGCCGATTTGAGGGCAGTTATCGTAGTAAGGTTTCTCCTACACCGCGTTGGGTCAGATACAGCATTTATCTACAAATAAGAGAAACAAACCAGAGTGTTGCTTAGACCAGGTGGCCAAGTTTTTGGTGCATGGACTGGGGCTTTGAGAAATAGGCGTCCAGTTATGTATGTTTTCTGATCGCCCATCGGCAACACGTCTTCTGAAGTCGTTTGCTGATGAACCGCACTTGGGTCAGGCATGGACCCAGTTCTGAAAATGTTTTTCCTCTTCTTGAGCGTGACGACGCCTGCCATAACGTTCAACACCGAACAGTAATACTACGACAGAATGTAAGCGAACCTTCGTTCTCACAAATAGTGTGTGACGCCAGAACTCTTGCACAAATATCTTCAAAATTAGGATTGGGAGCTTCATTCTTGACCAACGGCGACGATCAGCAGTTATATGACTGAATGATAGTTAATGCACACCTCCGTGATGACTGACATCCAATCCAAGTCTTTGGTGATAATAACCTTTGCGTTCGGACACTGTAATTGGATATGAGCGTAACAAACATTCGAATTGACGATTTTTCAAACCTTTTCTAATAAATATTTGTTTAAAAACTTTGATGGATGCGAAACCTAGAGAGTTGAGAAGAGTTGGCAAGTTGCTGACTGAAGAGAGCAACTGGAGACTCACAGGTTGTCCCATTAGTGGACTTTGGATATTTGCATTTCGATGCCCAGGTCGTGTTTGACGCCGACTTTGAAACTCGGAAAAGTTATCCCTGAAGCAGCTCGCTCGTACTTCGTACACAGCCAACTCGTCCCGAACTTTACCCGCTACGGAAACATTGAGTGTCCGAACAAACACACATTGGTTTCGGAGTGGGGAAGTGTCTGGTCCTTGCAAGAGGTCGCGTATCTCTTCTTCTGGTGGACCGGCCCTTCCTGTGATGATTCTGTCCCATTTATGTGAACCTCTCCCATCGTCTCTGAATTCAAATTGCAATGGCTGTTCGCTGTCAACATTTTCAAAAGTGGCCATTCCCCAAGAGGACGCCTTGTCCATTCCAACGACAACACGAATGTCACCATTTTCGGTCGGCATGCCGCAATCATCACTTTCGACATATTCATACCAATTTTTGGCGTTGTCGGCGATGTATTTTTCCACCAGTTTGTAATGGCGCAAATCTTCAGATAGCGCACCATCAGGCATAACCAATACTGCACCCTCTCCTCCTGTGGTCTGAAATGCAAAATCTCTTTAAACAGCGTCAGTCACTCTTCGGTGAATGTGTCTAAAATTAAGACTGACGATGAATCAGTTTGTCGCAGAGAGGAGCTCGCGACACAACTACCGCGATCGTAAAAAATGCTCTTTTTGATGGTTTTTTCGATTTTGGACTTGTCGAGAGGAATAAAACCGTTTGGCACCCTTCCAATGTTGATGTCGTGATCTGCGGGAAGGAATATGTTGAAGAGGAAAGCAAAGTCGCCGGTGCGATAGAGAATCCCGACATCACCGATGCTGACGCCGTTTCTTCGGTACTCATCAGGAAACGTCATCTGTGGTCCTGGCTCCCAAAGTGGGGTTCCTCGTCCCTTGACCAAAAGATGATTATAATAGACATCGTATTCTGCATTCTGAGAAGGTGCGGGTGTGGTAATCCTGGAGCTGTAGTCTGACGGTGACAAATTCTATGAGCAAAAACCCAGCATGCAGGAATTTCGTAAGTGCTTACCATGATTGTCGGGTGGTGGCCTCGAAAGGTCACGATCTGCAGTGACGATGAGAAATACACCACTGAGATTGAGCTGGGTTATTCACATACCATTGTAAAGGCTTACTGGGCCGGTTGTGTTCACAAAGAAACCCCCTGAAACTCCAGCACCTCGCAGATTCCTGAATGTCGTCAAAGCTGGCCTAGAATGGTACAGCATTAGTGGGCTAACGGAATTGACCAAGGCAACAACGCCTTACCCTGCGTGGTTACTTCGCCCTCTATTAGTATCTCCTGGTGGACTGCTTCTTGTCGCCTCAGCCACAGTGGAGGGTTGAGCATCGATATTCCTTGAGGCCCTAGTTGGGTTTGCTGATCGTCTGGGGGGAAGTGATGAACATTAAAGCTAAAAATCGCAATATAACGACACCTTTGGGTTGATGCAGTAGGAGACATTGGTGCTGGCGAAGTTTGGGTAGAGGATCTGCAAGGGGTCTGCTGAGAGGACTCAGAGGAGGATGTTAAATGCGGATTTATTGGCGAAGACCTCTGAGTCGTCTTATGAATTCGACTGTACGACATGGAGGACCTAAGTATGCCCTCGTCCTTGTTTAAATATCATTCTCTGATGAAGGATGCAGTGCATGTCATTGAAAACTGATCCTATTTATAATTATAATCGGCTGTATACAGAAAATTGAAATCATTTCGACTTTCCAAGCGGTTAGTGGTGGTAGGTACTAATAAAACTAATATGAAACTCACAGGTTATGTAAAGTATTCCTCCTGGCGTCTCAGTCTATGACTCTATGATGTGAATGAGTTTGCTTTATGATATTTCCCTAATTATAATGCGTTGCTTCAGGGACGATTATTATCATGACAGGACACTCTATACTGCGGTCTGCAGTGCAATGACAGCGCAATGAGATCAAATTTCGTTGACAAGAACTTGAACTTGTGTGATGCGCGGAGTCCACGCCGGATTGTAAAAGCTTGGTAAAAGCAGTGCGCCGTGCAAGACTCTCTTAAGCCAGGACCCCTGTCTATTAGGGCGAGACGAAAGCATTCAGATGTTCCTTTCTACCAATTGTTACATACCCCTGCAAGGAGCATGCTTTTACCTCTAATTTTTTTGTAGACTTATGTAAATGCTGCCTGTAAGTATACGATGAAGGTATAAATTTAGTATGACTGTGGAACCTCAAGGTGCTTCCAGTTGAACAATGCCAGAGAAGATTGAAAATTTGCTTTATACATTCAAGTTATGTAAATAAAAAAGCACCCTTTTTGACGAGATGCATAATCAAATTGCGTGGAAGCTTCTTAAGTACCAGTGATTAGAATTTATTGACCAACTTGAAATTTGAGAATGCAGAGTGAGACGCAAAACCAAAACCACAAACACTGAGAACCCACAAATTGCTGGAATTTGTGGAAAGGGGTAGTATACGTAGAGCCTCGCCACTTTCATTAACAACAAATTAAGAAATTTCCCGGCCCGCTTCATCTTTCTTTACGCTCGCTTTTTGTGTTCTTCTTTCAAACTCTGAACTGCTCGTGTATGGAAAAGCAATACACCACCATAATCATTTTCTGCATTCCCATCGAAAACGATGCTAAACCAGTATGTAAATTGTTATTTTAAAATACTTAGTTCTCTTACTCATGATCACAGATGTTTGAAGACCGGGAATAGTTCTGCCCAAGGTCGCGCAGCACAGGACCATATGTTTACTGCGCAAACTGATTTTCCAAAATTCTATGAAACCTGCTTGGCGAAGGTCCTTTAGCCTTTTAATACCATGGCGCTTTTGTCCCTCTTCCATTGTCGAGGCCCTATCCTTCCGTCCTTCCGCTGTGCCACACAATGCACACGCCAGCCTTTTTCTTATTGTCTCTGGTAGCCTGTGTTGCCATCCAAAGCACTCCGACCACCGCGACGTCAACCTTTAGTCCCAGTACCACAGTTGCACTTGATTATTGCACTGTTGTCCCTGTCGCTGGCAATAACTCGCTCGGTTACTACAAGTACCAAAACATCCGCTATGCTGCGGTCCCCACCAGCGACCTCCGTTGGTCCAAACCTCACTGGCCGCCAGTCGAGACGGTAATAAACAATGGATCCTTGGCTGCATCAGAAGTCGACTGTTCCTCGACTGAGGATTGTCTTTACTTGGACGTTTGGGCCCCAGCCAACAGCGAGGGTAGAAAACTTCCGGTCATGGTCTGGACTTACGGTGGTGGATTTGCTGCTGGGAGTAAATCCCAGAACACACCCGAGGGACTCTTTAATTTGACCAAGGATTTTATCTTCGTTGCCTACAACTATCGACTTGGTATGACTGGCATAGCAAATGGACCAACATTATTGCACGAAGGGGGTATCTCTAATACAGGCCTTTGGGATGCTCAGCATGCGTTCCAATGGGTCAATAAGTACATCCGCGCCTTCGGAGGCGATCCAGAGCAAATTACCGCTGTTGGGTTCTCTGCAGGCGCTTCGGTGGTACTTTCCCAACTGACGGTATCTATTCCTGCTCTAATTTTTTTTATCTCCGTAGCTAATGCCGCTTTTTCTAGCGATTTGCTGGTCATAATGAGCAGTTGTTCAGTCGCGCTTACGTGAAGTCCCCAGGATTTGTCCCTGGTGCCGGCCATGAACATGCAGAGGTTAATTTTGTACCCCAACACTTTTTATTAACTGCTAACGTATTTTTTCTTGTACAGGATTTCTGGCAGAATGTCTCCACCGCAGTTGGCTGTGCTGGAGGCCATCTAGATTGCATGCGCAAGGTCAAATTTTCCACTCTCAATACTGCCACTAACGCCGTTAAGAATAACTATACCTACCAATTCCAACCCCGGGTGGATGGGGACTTCGTCGCCGACACCTGTACGTCTGCGCCCTCCAATACTTCTCAATCTTTAGATACTAACGTTCGTGGAATCACAGACGAAACCCAATTTTACCAGAAACGATTCAACTTCAACGGGAGCATGGTGATCAGTCACGAACTACATGAAGCCAACGGCCAAGCGTGGTCAGGTGTGAATACGACCGCAGACGTCTCGACGTACTTGAAAATCTTCTTCCCAAGCATTACAGACGGTGTCGTCCAGCAGATCCTCGACCTTTATCCCGAGTCTCAGTCCCGGACTCCGTTTTTCCGACATGAAACAGTCATTCGACCTGACAGCTCATAACTTGGCCGTCACCCACGCACTCGACAACAAGACCTGGAATGCCGTAGTTGCGTTGGGTTCTGCCGGCCACGGTGCTGACCAGAGTTACTACTGTTAGTGAATTCGCTGTCTACTTACTCTCCTTCTGGCTAATGAAAATGGATGCGTAGGGTATAGCACTTACACTCTTTCCTCTTCGACTTCTACGGAAAGTGCTTCATCAAATAGCACATCTGGCGCTGTTTCAACTGGCAACTCTACCACTGGCACTAGCCCTGGAGGTGGAGGTGGGCCACCCGGTGGTTCCTCTGTTAATTCTACTGTCGCTGTAGGTCTTCCCCTTATCCCTCCCGAAAGTCTTTCACCTTTTTTCGACACAGGTCCAAATGCAGAAACATCTTCTTTCCTTCGTCCTGACAGGCGACCCGAACACCGTATGGCCCAACGATAAACTCTATTGGCCACAGTATGGCAATGGTACGCAGATTGTCCTCAATGACACCTTCTCTTTGGGGCAGGATGACCTAGCAAATGCGAAGAGTCTGTTTTGGAATCAGGCACTGTGGTATTGAATTTTGGACACTTATTCCGCCTTTGATTAGATATATTGTTTGTCAGTGGAGTTGGAACATGCATGACAGTTTTTTAACGGACCTAATATTTACTAGCCATTGCAATTATTGTGAATACAATTTTTAATTCTTTATTCAAATCAACATTGTATCAGATTCAAAACAAATATAGAAAACCAAAGACCCTATATAAATAACTATGATCCAGCCAAAGCGTAATTTAAAATCCCCGCAAGGCGAAAGCCGCCTTGAGCAAGGAGTCGTTCTACTATCATTCGTTTTCCAATCTCGCCGGCGTATTTTGGCGTATCCATATTGTAATCTTTCGAATTAGTGGGGTCGAGATCCAAGGGCCACGCGATGTCGCAGTTGATCTGATGAATCGGCTTTGCCCAGTAATAAGGGCAGACCACTGGCCCATCGGGGTTGATGTCAACACCCATGACCCTTTGGTCATCCGGAGCAGGGAAATTTGCTTCTCTTGTTTTTCCGCACAGGAACCAGGTACTGACTTCTTTCTTCCAGGAGCTAAGTACACCCTGCCACATGATGCGACGAATGTAAGGATCGTATTTCTTCCCTTTCAGGGCGGATTCAACCATCTTGTCGGATAAGGGTTGGCTGTAGTTTTTCGGCGTCTCTTGCATAAACTTCTCTATGAGAGAATTATCCCAGACGGCGTGGAGATCTAGAGACAAATATGTCAGCAGGTGTAAGGCTGAGCGACATATTTCTGGCCGTTTATGGGGAATAATAATTCTCACTGGTTTCATCTCCGAAAAGGACTTTGACGAGGTTACCGCCTTTCGCTTTCGCTACCAAGTGCATGGGTTGGTGCATATCGCCGACGAAATGGACGAGGAATTTGAGCGCTTCACTGGCAGCTGCCTCACTTGCTTCCTTATCAACCCAGCGCTGGAGCACACTTGTCACGTTCTTGATAGCGTCGAGGACATTGGCGTTCTTTTTACCATCCCAGCCGCCCTTACCAGGGAAATTGCAAGTCTCCCCAGGGTCATCACCAAGAGGGTTGGCGTAGTGCAGGGGAGCAGACCACGCAGTCCTGTGTTTGTCTGCCCAAGTAGAAATTGGGGCAAGGTGGCAGTTGGCCCGGGGTTCTTGGAGAAGTTCACAGACGGTTTTGAGAATGTCGGGCTTAACATACATCTGCGCGATGGTCGCAACAATCTCATGGCCTAAATTTTCTTGTTAGTGATGTCTAACAGGGAGCTTATTTTTGAGGAGACAAACCTTCGAATCCCCATGCATATGCAGCAGGGAAGAATACGGTACTAGCCGGGATGAACAGCGACAAAAGCTTCATGCTTATTGTAAGGGAAGGGAGACACTTTCCATGTTCAGCGTTCAACGTTGGTTAATTTAAGGACATTGGTCTGCGGGCTATTCATCGGAAGAAAACAAAGAAATGTATATGTCACAAGACACTCGTTCATTCGAACTGGTCTAGACCTGGAAATATAATAACAGTAAGTGGTGTAAACGTTTAACAAAACTTTTATTTTCGAGAGTTTTAGGGGTCCTCCGCTGCCAGTGTTGTGTTTTGCTGGGCAAAGATTGTTCCGTTGCCAACATGTCCCAGTCTACCCTGGTTCATTTGATTTACGTACACGGCTTTCAAGGTTTAAAATCCTAAAACTCTCGTTGAGAAACTCTTAAATCTAACCTCAATCCTAACAGGAGATGATACTACCTTTCAAGTTCGTTGTCAACCCCATTGGAGGATCTGAAATTGATCAAAATGTTATCAGGCATTCCCTAAACATCTTCAAGAACACATATCCACACTGATCCCTCCTCGTCCGGGTATAACATTCCAGAGTAGTATATATCCAACATACAAATGCGTCAAACCCCTCTCCTATGCGACCAAAAACTTTCTCGAATGGTCAGTAGATTCCTCTTCCAGACTGATCGATTTTTTCATTCGGGGATATGTAATCAGGTTAATGACCCAACCACCAGGTCCAGTTATACTACTGGGACATTCCATGGGAGGTCTACTCGCCGCGGAGGCAGGTACGGATTTGTCAAATAATCCTGACCGTTACCCTGGCGCCAAACCAAAGCGCATAATCGGGGTAATCGCTTTCGACACACCATACCTCGGAATGCACCCTCATGTCGTGGTCAGTGGAATCGCATCGCTACTTCCAAAGGGATCCGAGGAAAGTGGAAAAGATGAAAATCAGAAAACCACAAAGGCGATGAATGATCATCCCCAAGTCAAGATTGTGGATGAAAGGGTCACAGACGATTGGG
>Ga0307517_10005171_pt1 | contig 19795 bp, 28 predicted proteins | sample 23_EM_MG_FD_194515 | JGI IMG/M metagenome (GOLD analysis project Ga0307517, IMG submission 194515) | Populus trichocarpa ectomycorrhiza microbial communities from riparian zone in the Pacific Northwest, United States - 23_EM | ecosystem: Host-associated > Plants > Roots > Unclassified | place... | reverse complement strand
CAGATCTTTTTTTGCGACTCGTTAATGGAAAAAAAATATGGAAAGCAGCTTGGGAAAACAATGCAACGAGGTATCAATACAATCAGCTCCCCTTATTTTCAGGAAAAGAGTCAATTTATATGAAAGAGGAAATATTGGACAACGCAAGTTGCCACTCGGGAAAACTCCGGAGTCGTTCCTGCATCGAAGCGCTGTCAGTGCTTTGCATCATGGCTCATTGTCTTCCATAGTTGGCACATTCCGAGCATTCGACATATCTTTATACAATGGTAGTCACCATGAGCAGTACAGTACCACGGAGTCGCAATAAAAGAATGGAAAACATGTCTCCGGATCAATCCGCAACATGATCCGAAGATTTTCATGTTTTTGTCGTATCCTGAAGTACTCCGCAAAGTTAAACACCGTCGTCGCTTCCAAGCCATGAGGAAGTGGGCAGTTCATCCGATGTCACCCTTGGTTCGATTTATCCTTTCACGTACCGTGATCGATCCAGGTTGCTGAAGGGTAGTATGTAGTGTCTGTGCATCGACGGCGACATGCGAGATTAGATCCAAATGTTGCAATGCGAAAAGGCAATTGTCGAGCCCAGGAAGGCAGCATTCAGTTATATACAAATTATCTGCTAAGTACAATACAAAAAAATATCCAGCGCATTAATAACCGAGCAGAAGCAGCAATGCGAGTATGAAAGACAAAAAACTAAATACAAAAGATTAGGAACGATGCTTCATCCCGTAACCTGCTTGGCCCTCCTGTCTCGTTCGAAGAGCTTTCTTTTCTTCTCGGAATTGCTTCGGAAGGAACACTAGTCCAATGGCATACGACACAGGCAAAAGCTTTAATTTTTCAGTATGAACGGAATAACGCAATTTGATTAGAAATTGACTTACAACAACCCAGACCCAGTAGAGGATATCTACACCTGCGGGTAGAGGATCGCGACCTGTAGTCGTCGGCCATTCCGAATTGTACCCACTGCGAACTTGAAAGAGCGCGAGCGTGATGACGAGAAGTCCAAACACAGCATGGATGTAATTTTGTGGAGGTCTCCGAACACGGTCTTTCTTCTTTACATAGTGGATGACAGCGCCAAGAACGCACTGCAGCACGTACAGAACGAAGATGGCAATTCCCCACCGCTGGATAAGTTAACCGGTCAGATCATAAATCACGATGCGCAGCAGATGCTTTTTTTAAAGCCAAACCTTGTGGTTATCGTCGAGGTGCATAGCCCCGGCCTTGCCGACTGCGGCGATGCCAAGCATGACGCCAATGAAAATAGTTGGCCCGGCTGCGGAAGACTTAAGTTTCCAGATCAGGAAATAACTGGTGTGCTTACCAATGAAGAATTGTAACGCAGCATGGCCCTTGAACCACGCAGGTCCGATGGTCGTTCTCCCATATCGAGCCAATAAGACGCCAGCAGGTAAAATGAGCAAGAAGCCGATCGTGCAGAATATGGCGTGAGCGACAATCATCTTTTGGTAAGGCTGAAGTGGAATGCTGCCACCGCCACTAGCTTTACTTGTTGGAGACGGTGAGCTTGACCCAGTGGAAGTGGACGATATGTCCTTCGATAGATCGAGTTGAATAGCCCCGGTGTCGTAATGTTGAATCAGAGTGGCCGAGACTGAGGACGAGCCAGGGTTCGTCCTCCCGACTGCATAAATGACCGATTGCGTCGAATCACTGTTGGACTAGAGAAAGAAGACCAAGTTATTGGAGCGCCTCGGTGGGTAATAATAAGATACCGACTGGAATCGTGAAACCAAATGAGGGCTTCGAAGACGAGAGCTGCCACAATAAAAACTTCTTGAGAAGCAAAGACAATAAAAAGAGGTGGTTACCCTACCACACTTAGTGCCGAAGAAAAGGAAGCGATCCTGGGTGGGTTCGAATCGACTGTTGGCATGACTTCGCTGGAAGCTTTGCGTTGAGAGAGGGTAGCAGTGCCGTCGCTATTCATCCAGACAATGACCATCGGAGTGTTTGCCATTCGTGTACCAAACCCCCTGGAAGGAAGATGTGAGGCTTCGCAGATGGGAGCGGTATTGTACCTACATTGCCATCCATCCGACACTTGAGGTGCTCGAAAGAACATCTGCGAAAGCAAGTGAATACACTTGTTTCTAATCAGTTGAAAGGTTCTTCACTGACAGCTTGTAGTTGACCCGTTGACGGTTGCGGACACGCACATCGTCTGGGGCGCAGTCAATCAGGAGGTGATATAGACAGAGTACGATTCGAACTCACATTGCCGCATGCTGAATCACCAGTTGCGCGTCGGTGAATGTCCTGCGGGCCAGTTCAAGCTCAATGAAGGAAAGAGAGGTAAGATATTGGGAACACACCGGAAGAGCACGAACAACTGATAGAAAGAGAAAAAATAAAGAGAAATAGAAGGAGGTCATGGTGGGTTCAGTCCAGCTGCTAATAGTTTGTAGCTTTATAGTGGGAGTGACTTCATTACGCATCAAACAATTTCGTGCGACCTTATTTCCATTCTTGGACTGTCTCCGATCTTGTTGACTGTTTCAGCTTACTCCGTTGTCTGTACCTTATGAATGAAGCCTTCGTCTTAGGTGTTGTGCGAGAATTACATGCTCTTATATTAATCATCAATTTTTTTATGATAAAACGAGAAATTATGCGACATGATCTATGGGCAAAAACAGCATCTCAAAGTCTTCCGACGACTGACCAATCACCCCAAAGGCATCTTGGAGTGTTCGGCCAAGAGCTTCGAGCTCCATCGTCACTCCTTTCATTGTCAATGCGTAAGCAAAGAAGAGGAGTTGCCGTGATCCTTTCACTTCCCGGTTCTTTACCACATCTAACCTCCGGATGGCATCAACCTATGATTAGATTTCATGAGAAAAATTTCGCGATATTCACTGGAATAAATATCATGAAACTCACCAACCGTCGCCGAGATTCCTCAGCTGGAGGTAAATACGGGGGTAGGGGTGCCTTAAGCCGAAATGCTGCTGCCAATGTCGAGAAGCCCAGGATTATGTTTCCCACCATCGCTCGACGTTCTCTATTCACTGGCACAATAAAATCTTGTCGAACACTCTGCAAACACACAAATTACAATCGTCCCTTTGGGCGTATACTCTTGTACTTGCCGTATACCTTGAAAAAGTATGTTATCACGACCAAAAATTCAGTTGTTGAACCACCAACCATTCTTCCTTTGTAGTTACACAACGCATACTGTGAAGTTTATCGAGGATCGTCTGCAAACTTGTCAAGATCTGACGATATAAAACGACGGGGAAAGGTCCTTTCAGGCGCGGCTCATGCTGCGTTTCGGAAAGCAGGTTCTGCAGCCCAATCAACTTAATTTGCAGATGAAGTTCCCTAAGGAGATTGAGGATTTGGAATAAGTTGGCAATCATAAACTCACATGGCCATGAACTCTTGAATAGAATTCGAGAGACGTGTAGTATGAATACGTCTCGAGCCACGAATTGAAGATTCTCCTTCGCCTTCTTCCCCCCGGTACTCGGGAGAAAATGAGTTGGAGGCAACCAAACGGGTGTATAGCCAACCGAGATCCAAGCAGAACCTAAATCAACATGAGACTTCTCCAGCCTCACAACCTGTAATGTAACACTGAACTCGCTTAATAACTTGCTCAGCTCGCGGCGAGCTTCGGCTGGCCACCAAAATCGCGACACCAGCGCCGCCCACAATACGCCTGCCGTAACGGCAAACGCTCTGTGGAAGCCAACAGCAACTACCGAAAGATCTTTTTGTCTCAAATTATAACTACCAAATTGAATTAGATTTGAACCAGATTGAATAAAAAATGGACCCACCAATAGAGACATGTGAGGTTGTAGGTAAGAATGACAAAACGAGACGCAGATTGATACTGAGGCTTGGCAACCGCCCACCAGAAGCATGGGATGGAGAAAAAAAACCCGAAAAGTGAAAGAACAACTGCGTCTTCTGGAAATAATGTGTACAGCAGCACAGCTACAGTCGCTCCAAATCTAGATACCGAAAAAAATAATCAATCCCGATCAGTTGTCATAATCAAGTATGACAAACATTGTGCCAAGGAAGCGCTGCAGACTCAGGTAGTTTGTCTAAATTTGAAAACATCAGAGTTCAAATGGAAGACGGATAAACCGAGTGCTCACAGCTCCAATCGTTGGGGAAATGACGACAAAGAACTAAGAATGCAAGGTTCCATAATGTACTCATAATCCAGTTTCCAAGACTTACCGAAATCAGAGCCCAATCGCCAAAGAACTCAACAAACATCGGTCGGGTGGCATCAATGAAGGCCGGAGAAGCCAAAATAGCAGTCGCCATCCCTGCTTTGATAGCATACTTGGTGTCGCGTTCGGTCAGTCGCTTTCCAATCAACCATACTGTTCGATCAATTTTCCCCATAACGGACAAGCTGTCCCAAGGTGGGGTTTGGATGGTATCTGGCGCGTGAGGCAGTACTTTTGGAAACCAAGGTTGAGGGGTTCGTTGGTTGCCAGTAATCATGTAGGCTGCAAAAAAAAATCAATTCCTAATTCACTAAGAAAGCTGAGAAAGTCCCTACTTAGACTCCTTCGGAGGTTCAGCCCCCTTGGCCTTTCATTCGATTTCACTGGGATTAGGTTCTTGAAACACGCGCCCACGGAGGACAGAAGCCGTCGCCACCATGGTTTACGGAGTGCCAAGCGAAGTTCATAGTAATAAATCCTCTCGATCGCATCCACCAGCGATACGAGCTCTCTGGCAAACTCTTGCAAGATGAATATGAAGCTGTTACACCTGTAAGTATTTGTAAGTAGACCCAGCTGGATGCTCACAAATAAACAAGAAAAAGGCTTTCATTGTCATTTTCCATGACGGCATTATCATTTCGCATATACACTCGTAAGACTGCATGATTCGAAGTACTCTCAAATCGTACTAATGCAGCTTCGATGTTGTCCACAAGTTCGGAAAATTCTTGTGGTTGCATGTTGGTTGTTGCCTTCCGATACCCACTACGTGACTGGGAGCAAATATTTCTCAGTCGTTTGATTGTAGACGTAGAAACCGCCTGGAAATATTATCAGAGAAAATTAGTGGGAATCACCTAGTTGAATGACAACTTACAGACAACGCTTTTAATGGAGGCCCCAGTTCATCAACAAGATCCCCGAATATAGCAGCCGCGGCTTTGAGTAACACCTGGTCATCAATCTCCTGCTCGCCCCCCGAATGGCCGCTGTTCGGAAAGGAGTCTCTGCTGCGGCTCAAGCCTGCCCTGGTGAAATCTTGTTGAAGATTTGTTCCACTTCGAAGTCCGTTCAAGTGTTGAGCGAGGCGATTCAGACAATCAATGGCGTCCTCGTAGGCTCGACATCCGGAACGGTTGATATGGCCCTCGCCTGCACCAGATTCATCATTGTCCGAACGCGTCAATGTCCACTCGGTCTTCGCTTCACGGAGATTCTTTTTAAGACTCGTGAAGCTGTTTTGGTGGTTTTCCACCGCCTGCCGGACTTTGTCCAGATCCATGATGTGCGATTCTGTATCATTTTCGAGTAGAAATAGTCTGGTAATCATCGGCAACAACGTTGAGAAAGATCCCAGGGTCTGAATCATGCTGTTTTGAAGGTTGGAGACAGCTCTCTGTGGCCAGATGAGATAGCAGACCAAGTTTGAGACCAAGGATCCACACAGTGTGATTGTAGACACTTGGATCAGGGTACCAACTCCACCTTCTCTGACAACGCTACAAACACGTTTTAGTGAAATAATAGTAATAATAAACCTGACCACAAACACAACGAAGATGATAATTGCGACCATACTACATGCTTTTAAATTTGTCAAGAAATGTCAAAGTCATCTTGCAGGACATTCTTACCGGTATTAAATGAGGGATTGGCCTAAAAAGGTATGAGCGTGTCCAGTTGAGTTATAACGAGGGAGAAACTCACCATCCAAACCTTAAGCCAAGCTAGAATGCTCATACTCAACCCAATCCAAGCTATCGCAACAAAATCGGCAGCCCATTCCCATCCCGGTTTGCGTTCTAACCACCAAAACATAGACATCGAGGTCAGACAAACAAATGCCGAATAGAAGAGGCCGAATAAGTAGAATAAATCTGCCTCGATCATGGCGCCGACTGTTTTAGCTGGGTTGAAATAGACCGCACTAAGGAAAGTGTAGTTGAGAGAACAGTGACGTGATTTCCAAGTCGAAGCTTACATTGTGGCTACCATGTGCCCACTAGGCGAAGGAATTGTTGAAGAATCGGAAGTGACGGGTGATATCCAGCGAGAGAGGTAGGGGGAGAAGGTGAACAAAGATGCAACAAAGTAAGCAATGGCACATTTGAAGACATTTCGCCAGACAACCGATATGGGTGGCCGCCAGGATTGGGGTGTCCAGGAAAACCAGCTGGATGGAGGACGCCGACTTGCAGATGTTGTAGAGGAGTCATCCGAATCGTACTCGGTCGTCTCTATGGGAACTCCGTGTAATGCCAAATCACCACGTCCTGGAGATGCATCGTCCGGGCGGTGTTGTGCAAATGTCCGTATATTAGAATGACTGGATTCAGAGAGAATGGTGCTTCCCCGAGTGAAGTAGTCCCCTGCAGAAGAACTTGGCCTACTCGAGACGGACGCTGGAGTAACTCCAAGATGACCCTCATTCTCCATCAGCTGTCCAAAGAGTGACCAGTGCTCTGCAGAATGACGACTATGAGGTGTTGCAGACGACGCATAGTGGACATTGGGTGATCTCCGACGAGGAGAAATAGCGATTGGACTGCTCCTCAGTGGTCGCTGGTCTGAGGCAAAAGCGTCACCACTAGTATGTGCAAACTGCAAGGTCGGGAGTGAAGCCGGTAACATTGTCTGGATGTTGTGTCTTCCAGACTGCTACAAGCTTATGTAATCTCCGGCAACTTGGTTTCAACCCATTATGTACCTCTATCATTCTGGTGAATTTCAACAGAACGTTCGTGCACGATCCGAGACCCGCACAGAGCACTCTTTTCTTACAGGAAGCTTTCTCAGAACATAACGTGTTAACAGAACGGATCTGACTCTCATAGGGGCGTTGTCTATGTATCTTTTCCGCATCCTTAATCTTTGATCATCCGCTAAAGTGCTTTCCGTAGGATTCTACGGATACTTTTTGGGAAGGATGGCAAGGGCTCTTACGATTCAGCGGACCACCACCACCACTGCAGCATCCGATCACAACAGCTGGTGCATTCCTGACATGTTCCATTTTCACTGTGGTGTTACTTTACGGTTGAAATTTCCGGTCGTCTGTCTGGTCGATCGTTTCTATGGACCGTAATACCACATCAGTACGTCTTGGAGACGCTTCATCGGATGGTAACGAACGAATAACCTGGCTTTTAAGGCCGGTATCGGACATACACCCCTCGGAGGATGTCTCAGCTCACCGTCACATTGGAAACTACTTAATCCAGTGACGACTCAATTCGATACTTTCACTCGCGAGGCACTGAGTGCCGCTAGCCTACTTTAGTATGCCATTCCCCCTAAAGAAACGGGAGTGCATCGAATTCTCCAGCGCAAGCGATACCTACTTTGGTTTCACCTTATTCTCCCGTCATCCCGTCGATCATGAGGGCAAGAGCTATCCGTCCAGCCTACATCTGTATCAGTCTTTGAAAGTGTATCTGACTTCTTTCTTTTGTGACGAAGTTCTTACTTACTTCAACAGTTCGAGGCGTATCGTCCTGATATAGCGCAAATCATACGTGCATCGAAAACCCCACAGGATGCGGCTTCGACAGCACATCGCCGCCGTGCGTCGGCCCGACATGATTGGCGGGTAGTGCAGATGATCGCGGTAAACAACCTTCACAACTTGCTCAAAAATAACAAAGTGACATTGCTAGTAGCTGGATCTCACACTTTACTGCAAATTCAGGTGCCATTTTGATTTGAAAGCACTACTGGTTGGCACAGGGAGTGCTGAGCTTGTCTATGTGCCTTTCCCTTCTTACCAGTTTTTATTCATCAACTGAAATGCTTTCCATAGCTTTCATCTAATACCTTCTGGGGACGAAAGAATGGCAAGGGACGTAATGAGCTCGGAAAGGCTCTTGAGAGGCTTAGGGCTCATTTCGTTCCCAGCCACTCGTTTCTAACACCAAGACCGCCACGACCACCATTAACACTACCGCCTTCACCCCCTCGCGGTTTGATCACATTCTCCGAAAAGAGTAGATTCTACTCTGCTTTATCCAATTTCTCCGATCACCCTGTCGTTTATGACAAGCAGACATACCCGACTTGTGAACACCTATTCCAGGCATTGAAAGTGCTTACTTTTTTTTCTTTTTTCTTTTCAGAGTGACTGACTTATGTTCAATAGTTCTTGGGGCATTCCCCACAATGTGCAGAACACATTCGAAAGTGCTCAAGTCCAGCGACTGCGATTCGGGAGGCAATCGGGTTGCAATATTTTGTCCGGCATAAGTGGAGCGAAGTAAACTTTGAAATGGTAAGGAACTCCAGCACTTGCTGAAATGTCACAATCAACATGCTGCTAGATGTACGTGGCTCTTTACCATAAATTCACGCAGCATCATGCACTGCGAGGATTGCTGCTGGACACAGGAGATGCTGAGCTAAAAGAGGTGTGCCTCTTCCATCTTGAAAATTTCTGATCGTCCGTTGAAATGCTTTACTGTATAAGGTCAATTGTGACCCTGCTCATAACTACTACTGGCTCTGGAGAAGCCGTTATGGCGATCATAAAATCCTTGTCGGAAAGGCCCTTATGGTCTTGAGAGAATCATTTCGTCACTTTTTTCGTGTCAACAACACATTCCCACCTTTGCCAATACTACCACCACCATTGTCACCACGTCCCCAACATGCCTGCGTTATCATGTAACGTCTACATGAGAACTCTTTCCTTCGAGCGATCTTCGGTCGGTGAGCTGCAGAGACAAGGACCAAGACTAGCGGAGCGATCTTCTGAGCCGCAGGATCTAGGTGCCTGTCAGTTTACGTTCTTTGTAGGAACTTTGCATTATGCAATTCTGGGTGTCTTTTTGTTGAAATTCATTCTCAATGACTTCATCTGCTCGACCTAAAAATAATAAAATTTCCAACCAGAACTCCACAGCAGCAGTGGCGAACCACCTTTACCCTCATTGTGGCCATTGTTTATCTTTTCAGATTCCACATCTGTTGTCAGTCCATATAAATCAGCAGAGCGCTGACTAGACGCTGCACAATGTGGCAATTTGACATATTCGGTTAATATTTCTAAATTAGGTTAATAATAATAATAGTCGATGCAAGAAGTTGAAAGCAGGAGGATATGTAGTTTTTTTGGTCATTCATCCTTCCGAAAATCATCTAGTGGTCCATTGCACGAAGGAGAGTGGGCAAGCACATGGCTCTGACCCGGACATGACGTGTGGCTGCAAATCGGTGGTGAAAAATAACCCATAGAATGATTGTCACGCATGTGTCTGTTAAACATGGAGCAACGGTTTGGTTTGTGCAATTCCATATTACATAAATGTTAAATTTACCTCATCGACGGTCAGAACGCTCCGTTCACTATAGAATTAGAGTGAGAGCGTTGTGCACCGTTTTGCCCCTGGTATATGGTTTCTACGTAATGGTGGTGTTGTTGTTCAACCACCACCCTTCTCTCCCTTGCGTGGGCTTGTCGAACATAAGCATATCGTTGAAAGTGATTCAGGCTTTGCAGATATAAAACGCCAACCTGTAACAGGGCGAAATCTTATAGTCCACACTATGAGAAATTAAAATACCAAGTCCTTACCGGGTATGCACGTAGCTGGTTGAAAAGATCCACAGTGAAATCCCTGATGGCTTCCTTTTGGTGGAACAAAGAGAAGCCGAGATAAAGTAAACCACCTCCATGTGGCAAGGAAGCAAGTAGCTGAAATACTGTGTTGTGATTTATATTCTATTCGAGAGGACGTCCACTTACCTCTACTATCTGATCATATGTTTTGACGCCGTTTGCGAGACTGCGCATGATAGCCAGGGCCTCCACATCCAGCATCTTTCTGGTGTACCGGAGGCGGAATATTTGGTGCACCAAATCAAATCCTTTGATCGCGCTATTACTCTGGTATTTAGGATAATCCTGCATTAAGAATGAGCATCCTGCAGCGGTGGAAACCAAAAGTGAAATAACCATTTTCAAATATTTATAACTGTTGGTCCTTCGCCATGCCTCGATACGATGTGCATTGGTAGCAAGTTCGCGTAAACATGTAGCCTCATCGCTAAATGCTATACCACTGCCTAATCTTGGAAATTGGCCAAGAATCTCCGCAAAAGGCGAACTGGGAAATCCAAAAGTTGTGCTCCCAGTGATCTCTTCTTCGTATCGAGAAGCAAGACGGAGGAAGCGTGTTACATATTCCGTGAACCTCATGCGCACGAGGTTTTCACCAAAATGATCATCGATTGCCGCACGAATCTAGGGTGAGGAGGGTAGAAAATAGACTTTGGGTAGGTAATATTATAAACTTACATCTTCGATGAACACCTTATCAGCGTTATTGTCCTTGCTTGTCTCCAATCTGTCCTTCGCTATTCGGCCAACATCCTCTTCACTCCCAACAGATAATTCGGTTTTGAGAGCCCTCGGAAGAACAGTTGCACTCAAGCCAACAGTACTGCTGGGTGGGTATGTATTGTGTATATCCTTCGCCACAGCTACATTGCCAGTACTGATATCAAGGAACAAATCCCACTGTCGGGAAGATTCAAATATTGGATTCGTCACTCCCGCTAGGTAAGCTGGCCTTGAAGAGGAGTCAGGTACACCAGTAGTATAGAGGTTGCTACTCACACAGACTCCCATTCATCTCTGTTCCTCAAATTGGCATACGGAAACGCTCTTTCGATGAAGCCTCTCAGGACGGCACCACATCCCGAGCCCAAGGCACAAGCTGCTAACACAAAAGCGGAGACCTCTCCGGCTGGTCGCTTGTGGCCTAAGAAAATGATGCGTTTTCCGGTAACAAGAGCATTGAACAACACGATGATGGGATGGGTTTGAGGGCCGCTTGTGTGTAGATGGGGGTGGACAGGTCCAGCTACGACTGGGTGCTGTGAGAAGACCTTGATGAGGGTTATTAGAGAATACTATGCAGTTCATGAATTCTTCGCAGTATTTCAATAAATTTGAAAAAAAACTTACATCCCCCACCTCTTCAGGAAATGTCGACAAGGGCACCTTTATAGGGATATGATGGTCTTTGTACGCAGCGGTTGTATGATAGAAATGTGTATCCTTAACGATGCCATGTCGGAAATGAGAATCGCCGTAAGGGGTTCGCGGAGGAATATGTCGATAACTCTGCTCTTTGCCGTGAGCCTGCGAAGAAGACGATGAAGCATCCGTGGATCGACGTGGACGCGACGGACCAGAAATTGTACCGCTCCCTACCATAGAGCCGACGCTACTGGCATCCGTTGGTTTATCCTTTGGAACCGTTATATCCAAACCGGATTCATCCCCAACCCAGACGGCGCTCCCACCGAGAGAGAAAGAAGAGTCCTCTGGTGAGTGCTGGTTTGTAGCTGAAGTAGTTGTCGCCACGCTATCGGGTTCTGATTTCAAACTCATGGGGTAGTCCTCCTTCCGCCGAATCCTGGTGTCATCAAGATGACGGTCTTTACTCTTCATCAGAAAACCCTCTTCAAAACTCGAGTAGGACTCGCTTGAGTGGGTAGATTTATGATGGAACAGCGGCTTTCTACCCATATTTGAACTTGGTAGTGGTGCCAAGACTTGCTGTGAAGTTGTGTTAACGAACTTTTCTGAGAAAATGTCCTTTCTGTCTGAGGATCTCATCACCATCTTCTCGTGTCTTGACAATATAGGGGCACAAGAGATGTCCATGGAATTAACTGCGTCGAACAGCCGCGCAAGGCACTCTTGTGATGGATCCGAAAAGTAATCATCGAGTGCTAGCAGAAGGAATGGCTGGGTACATCAATGGACTTCATCACGAAGATTAATCTCGGAAAAGACGCACCTTAAAGATCTGAATAAATGGATGGCGAGTGCAAATTGCGAGGGCGAGCACCTGAGCGCCACTATAGAGAGATTTAATTCGTCACGTCGGAGCAAGAAATGTCTGAACGCGTACCGATCCAGAGATTTATCATGCCTCGTGCGAACCAAGTTGAGTACACAAAGTAATTCCGGTTTGTCACTTGGGTGTTCTTCGGGTTGTTCACCGGGCAGAGCTATCGGTTTGGTGTCTGGCGTGTCCAATGCCAAGACGGGGGATATGGTATTGAAGGGTGTCTGGTTCAGGAAGAAAATAGTCCAATCGTCTAACTGTGTTTCTGCGCCGTCTGGCAACATGGACATGGCAAGAACGCTATGAAAGGAAGGAATTCATATCCGTGCATAGGACAAAACAATCACCGTACCTTTCATCAACCCCTAGAGGTTGTGGAAACTGGTATTTAAGTTGCGCACCCTCCAGAATATGAAACTCTGCGAGCAATACAAACGAGCAATGGTTGGCATTTCCAGCCATTAAAACAAAGTAAGAGTCTGTAATAAAGGATGTGGATTATCACGTGCCGCGTCTTATCTTCAATCATCAGGCGTCTTGCACCCCTCTTCTGTTCTTGCAACTGCAAGTTTCTAACCCCTACGTTGAAAAGCATTTTATGGTGTTTATAAACAAACTATTTGGTTACTGTTCCCTTCTTTCTTCCAGCTGACATTTGCTATGGGTCTTACAGAGGTTCGTCATCTGCCTCATTTCGTTTCTGCCAAGACTCAGGGTCCTTCAAGGTGACCGAGCAAAGCGTAGCCTACACTTGCCTTGGAGGCTTTGTTGTAGTGGTGAGTGATGTCGTTATTTTGTTTTTGATATCATTGAAAACATTTTGAAGTTTTCCATGGTCTCTCTACTTGCCAGAGAAAAGGTCCGTCCATTCCTATTTTTCAACACACTAATGAACCCATCTTCTGCCGACAGATATTCGTCAATGAAGTCGTTCTTGGTACCGTCGTTGGGATTTTCATTGGCCCATATTTTCTTGGCCTCTTCGATCCTCGCTCTTGGACCCAAGAGTCCAATGTCATTACTCTGGAAGTTATGAGAATTGTTCTTGCCACTGGTCTTTTTGCCATTGGAGTGGAATTGCCCAATGCCTATATGGCTCGGCATGCCAAAAGTTTGCTTGTAATGATAGTACCCACCATGGCTATTGGATGGGTCATAGTGGCAGGTTTATCTATTTCCGCTCTCAACCATTGATGTGGCTGAACCCGACTCTCAGGACTCCTCCGTGTCCTATTTCCTCAACTAAATTTTGTATCTTGTCTGGCCATCTCCGCTTGCTTAACCCCCACTGATCCGATCATCTGTGCTGCAATCATAGGCACGAATATTTGGTTTCCTCTGCATTCTGGATCCTGACGAACCTCGTGTAGGGGGCAAGTTTGCGCAGAAGCATGTGCCGAACAATCTCCGTCGGATTCTTTCCGCTGAATCAGCGGCCAATGATGGCCTCGCTTACCCCTTCCTATCGCTGGCTCTTTACCTTTCTCTGGAAGGGACAACTATCACGGCCTTCAAACATTGGATCCTTATTGGATGGCTATGTAAATTTGTCTCCACCACGGTTTCATCAGTTGTATTCATTAATATACTTTATTTCAGACCAAGTTTGCCTTGGAGTCGTCCTGGGGTCTTTGCTGGGTGTGTATGTGACCCCTTGGTGCTTCTTTATATTTACTTGATCTCGAAGGCTACATATTTTCGAAGCTTATCAAGCTTTCCCATCGCAAGGGTTTCGTTGACCGCGAATCTTATGTCGCCCAGTATTTGGCATTCGCTATATTCATCACCGGACTAATCAGTACAATTGGCAGCGATGACCTTCTAGCAGCCTTTGCCGCAGGTAAGTCCCAGCGAGGCAATGTCATATAAATTTGGCTTCACCCTTCCAATCCCCAGGTTGTGCGATATCATGGGATGGAGATTTTAATGTTCAGATCGAAGGAGAAGCTTTTTCTTCAGTCATCGATCTTGTTCTCAACTGTGGCTGCTTCATGTATATCGGCGCTTGGTTACCCTTTGATTCGTTCACTATTCCCGACCTTGGAATAAATCCTTCCCGTCTGGTGATCCTGTCTGTCGGAATTATGCTGCTTCGCCGCATTCCAGCAATTCTCGCGCTCTACAGATGGGTACCCGAGATAGCATCATGGAAGGAAGCCTTGTTTTCTGGGCACTTCGGTGTGTATATCCTCACCTTGATTCTCCATGACTCGACTGATTACTGTACAGGTCCCGTGAGTGTCTTTTTTTTCAACTCTCATATTCACTCATGGCAAGTAGATGGGTGTTGGTGCTATATTCATCTCTACCTTAGCCATCCATCGTCTCCCTTCTCCTCAAGATCCACCAGTGACCCAACAGGACTATCTGAGCCTCAGTCTACAACCTATCGTCTCCTTCATCGTTCTTTCGTCAATTATCGTCCGTGAGTAACTATTCGGTTCGGTTGAAAAGGTGTTCGTCCATTAATATTCTCTGAAGATGGGCTTTCTATTCCATTCTTCAATATTGGAAGGAACATTTCGCGAAGTGTGTCTCTCACAACAACCTTAACGAACCCTTTGAGGTCACCAGACTGGTTGTTGGGAACAAACAGGAACATAACACTGCCCCAACGACCACCAGCCGAATCTCCAACGCAAAATATTCAGCCCACTGTTCCGTCCGCAGAGGAAGTCCAGTTGAAGCAAAGCGACGACCAACCCGAAGTTGCCGCCGCCGTAACCATTGATATGCATGACTATCCCGAAGCATCGACTCAGAAAGAAGACACTGAGGCTGGCAGAACGTTCACACAAGATTCCACAAGCTCGAGAGGTTCAACACCAGATTCAGTGGGGAAGCAGTCCACCCCTCCAGGACTAGATGCGGACATAGCTGAAGGGTTGAGCGTCCTACAACCGAAATCTGTTAGGACAGTCCAATTCTCCGTCGTCTGAGCCGGGGTAGCCCCTTTTCTTTATTTTCTTGTCATGAGTACTGGTGTTACGAGATTTATTATTCACTAGATTTAGTTCCGGAGTCCTGTGTTTTGCACTGTGACAAAGACTGCAGTTGTAATGTAAATTGAAAAGAAAGGACTTTTGGTTCTTCTATTCAAGAGGGTTTGTATGACCGGCCTAATAACGATGGTTAGCATTGTTCTTCGATATCGAGATGCCTGACCTGGTAATCACCACCACGATCGGGGCCTTCACCACAACCACATAGCCAATCGTGCCACCACCTTTCGTCTGCCACCGGCTCTGAATTATTCCTTTCTTCTAAATCTGCTGGAAATACCGGAGAAGGGGATCGAGGCGGAGGAAGATTTAGGGGCTTGGCTGGTGAGGGAGGTGGTCTGGGATTCGTTCCACCCTGAGGCGTGGCATACTTCGTTGGTTTATTTAGAGCTGCTAGGGATGGAGACATGGTGTCACGAGCAGCATGCACATCGTCGAACGGCGAGATTGTATTTCGTCGTACAGGTGTTGATGGGTTTGAAAACGGATCCTGTTCGTGTTCAGACTGAGTTGGGGATGATGTCTGCCGAGTATGGTGAACTTCTTGTGTTAACGGAACCACGTCAATGCTGTCTTGTGATTGCAGAGCAGCATGGTTCCGTAGCTTCCTGATAGAATGTTGCCTGCCCTTGCGACCTGAAAATAACAGGCTGGCACGTCGCGACACGTCTGAAACGAGGGACGAGGCAGAATGAGATTGCGATTCTCGTGCAGCTTTTCTTCGCTGACGCTCTGCTACTTCCCACCTTCTGAGGTTCTAACCGACAGAATATAAGACATACATGTGAAAGGCGATCAGACGCTACCTCTTCCACCCGTCGTGTCTCTTCAGCATCTTCACTATTCGGAGGGTACATAGGGGACTCCAACTGCTCTGGTAAACTCGTATGAATCTCGAATTCTTCACGCTCTTTTCCTTTCCCCTTGTTAGTGGCTGAGGCCAGAGCAATTTCACCGTCTTCTTGCAGCATCCCAGAGTCAATGGTCAACGGTTGAATGAATGGCAGTGTTGCTGGCAGTGGCCTGATGGGGAATTATATTGACGTATGATATTGACACTTATTAGGTCTTGTATACCACACTTTCAAGTTTCGCAAGATAATACAAATTATATGATATACAGCGAGTGCGATACGCCTAGCGCAAGCCTCAAATCATCTAGATGCCTGGAAATATCAAAATCGTCCAGGATCAAACCTCCTGCTTAATCGTGCCAAGCGCTCATCAAAGTCTCTCCTACTTTCTCTTAGATTCCTCTGGCGCGGTTTTGAGGCCTCTAGTCCTGTCGTGCGTGCGTCGTCAGATCGTTCCTTGTTTTGCTCCACTAACGACACGACAGACATGCGTGCTGCCGTATCACGCATTTTCATCAAATTTTGGTGGAATGCATTCTGAAAGCAGATATTAGGTGGGGTTGGTGCAACTGTAACGAACCAACCTGTTCGCGCCAGTATTGTTCACGCTTGGCGCGTTCTGCTGTACGTTGTTCCTTATGAGTGCGGTATAGACCAATCAGCACGGCCGCCATTCCTGGTCATTTGTTTGATCATCGCGATGACTGATTTGGTTCCCACTCACCACCAATGATCCCAAAAGCGACGAAGGCGTACACCCATCCAGCAAATTTGTGTGGATCTGAGGACGCTATACCGCAAGTACCACGGCTCATGCAATTGAACGAATCGCATCTAGGGATCGAAATCAGTATCTTTAAATTGACGGCCAACACGCAATTTTACTCTTTGTCGGCGGAGCAGGGGTCGCCTATGACCTTTGAGGTCAAACAAACCTTCCGAACGGAGTCACAGTAGAAACCAAGCTTGCAATTTCCCCTGTCGTAGAAATAGATGAGGAGACAGCTGATAAGGACATGGGAGTGAATTGAACCGTGAAACGATGTCAATGGCTTCACCACCGGGACCATAAATGATGTAAGGGGTATTCTCATTTACGCAAGGACTGTTCAGGGTTGCGTTTGCCCACCTAATTCACAGAAAACAGTCAGCAGATAAAGAGGGGATTGAGGAAGATAATCAAGCGTACATGCACACGTTGTTCAGACAAGCAGATCCATTGAAGTTGAGACCACGACCGTGTGTGTCAGCCAACTCTTTAAAGTTAGGAGGAGGTTGGCATTGATCTAGAAGAAGTGGTAAACATAGGGCGGTGTTGTCAAGAATCGGGTATGCGCACCATCACGGTTGAGTTGGCATGGACTACCGACAGGCAGCCTGGGTTGGCAATCGCTCCCTTCATCTGGACAAAACAGCCCCCTTGAACACTTTGGTGGAAATTCTGAGTTAACAGGGAAACCAAATGGATAATCATCTTTTCTACAACGCTTTGGTTCGCAGACACCCTTCTCTGAGCAGAATGTAAGGACGTTGCATTCGTCCCAGAATTGATATGTGCCGATTTGTAGTCTGCTATTCCCGACGTTGCATGGTTGCCCTTTTGTTGAGTTTCCTGCGTTGACGGCGAGGGGGATAATGAATAAAAGCGTGAGGAATAAGGAACGCATTGGAAGGATACGAAGGACTCCGGAGCAAATAATAGATGTCGATTATGTAATTACGGTAACTACGCCTTGCAATTGCTACTTGGGCATGTTGGTTGGTTTCGTCAAGAGTGTCTTCAGGTTTTTCTGTGGCGGCACCCAGGGCCCAGAAACACCGACAACAAACCAACAGCAGCAGTCGCAGGGAACCCAATCTCAACATCACTATCCACCACAGACTGTCCCAGGGCCACATCGTCCTCCAAAGGTCCAATTTACTTTTTCAGGGATTGTGGAAGGGAGTGCTGATTTTTAATTCAGGACTCTAATCAGACCAATGATCATTATACCTCTCTCCGTGCCCAGGCCAGCGAACATGGCAATCAAATGGCCAAGTGTTTCCAGGAAAGTCATGAAGCTTATAACCACGGGAATCGCGCGTTAGCCAAGGACCTTTCGAATGAAGGGAAACAGCACCAGAGAAAAATGGAAGAGTACAACAGGCAAGCATCTGATTGGATCTTTAGGGGTTCGTACTCTTCGAGTAATGTCGTCCAATTGGCTGATATCATCTTTTTTTAGAGAACAACAAGGTTTGCCCTTCACAATATTGTTCTGCACCGATTGTTGAGGGTTATTGTATACAGGACAGTGCAATTGGCGAGGTCGATCTCCACGGGCTCTACGTGAAAGAAGCGATTGCGAGGGCTGATGAAGCCATCACCCAGGCCAAACGGGAAGACAAGTCGGAACTCCGGCTCATTGTGGGTTAGTGCTATGTGCGCTATATGTACCCTCGTAAACTTACTTGTTTGCTTCTTCTATACTCAGGCAAGGGCTTGCATTCTCAAGGTGGCATCGCAAAGATTAAGCCCGCCATCGAGGAACTTATGGAAAAGTGAGCCACCTTTTTACCATTATGTTTCCACTGGCAGAAGAACTGATCGCAACATTTAGGCATCACCTCAAAGCCGAACTTGATCCTCATAACGCGGGGATCCTAGTCGTGGAGATAGAAGCTCCATCTGGTCAAAGGGGGCTAGGTGCCGACGAAATATCCCGCAGACTGGAAAGAAAAGATGGGGCTTGTATTGTCATGTAAGTGAACTACAGCAGAAGTAGTGGTACCAGGTATGTACCATTAAAATAAAAAGAAAGACAAATCAAATGAAAAAAAACGGAGTGCATAAAAGAATTATATCTCGAGACCAACAAGGACATAAGCAGGCTCTACTGGGTAGAGGGGTTTAGTGACAACGGTTCCTCCGACATACATCAATGAATGGAGGATGGTGGCAAGATGTGGGGATGAACGTTCGAGTACGATGACTAGACCTTCGCAACCCAATCGTTCATCAGCTAGATCGAGGAGAGCGACGATGCTATCGAAACAGGTTAGAAGAAGAAAAAGTTTCGTAAATAAACTTTACCTTTGACGCAGATTAACCGACTGGGCACTTTTGCCATCAACATAAAAGGTTTTTGGGGTACCTGGGACATGCAATACAACGCCATGAAATTCAACTCCCATATTTGGAGCGGAGATATTCACGCTCCTGGAGTGTGTGAGAGCAGACAGGCCGTGACGAGGAAAAAGGGTCATGAGGAAGTCCAGAGCGTCTTTCTCCTCCGCATGGCCGATAAGCGGATCTTCAATGGATGGATCGTCGCTATCACTATCTGGAGTAAGCGATGGAGTGGAAGGAGTAGAGCTCCTGCTGGGAATGCTTCTTGGAGCGTTCGAAGGGGGGTTATATAAATGTTTGCGGGCACGAAGAGGAGAACCGGAAGCGGGACTCTTGGATGGAGATGAGGACGGGGATGAAGTTGGTGAATCGTCGTATCTGTTGAAAGGGAAGAATGACGCCGGACTGTCTGTCACCCAGTCCGACGACCCTCTGTCTGGAGGGCATTTTGTCTTTGGGGTGTCAAAAGCGCCACTACAGAGCAAGTTGTCAGTTGGAACACAAGTTGCAAAGGGCAGGACTCACCCCCGGCCCTTCAGACACCGTGGTCGAATAATAGTACATATCCTCCATTCCCTGGAGGTGTGCGACGGCCAGCACGTCAGGCTCATTGTCGAAAGTGAAAGCCCCATCCCCAACGGTTTGACGACCGTTGCTGTGTGCACGGACTCAGCGGGCTAGACAACGCAAAACTAGAGGACATACGAGGGGCCAAGACTAGATGTATTCAGGAAATTCA